>ENA-OQBT01000056-OQBT01000056.1-human-gut-metagenome-genome-assembly--contig:-NODE-56-length-69434-cov-5.424546_pt1 | contig 69434 bp, 72 predicted proteins | sample MGYA00242749_ERZ504557 | MGnify/ENA primary metagenome ERZ504557 (study PRJEB26092, sample SAMD00036243) | human gut metagenome | host: Homo sapiens | study: EMG produced TPA metagenomics assembly of...
TAATCTGATCTCCCGAATGCTGTTTGATGTTCAGATATCTGAAGCAGGAAAAAGAGCCTGAAACGAAAAAAAGTACAATGTGGAGAACACTATCGTTTTTTGAAACAACGGATGTTTATAATAATTTCAGTTGTACCGTTTTATACTTTCGAAAATATTATGGAGGACTAAGAATATGATAAGAATGATGAAAGAAACTGATATAGATAATGTTTGCGAAATTATTAATGAGAACTGGAAAAAAGTATATAAAGGATATGTAAATTCAGAATTATTAAGTCCTGCTGGCTGTGCGGATAGAATATGTGAATTGAAAAACGATTTTTTTCGGGACGATTAAAAGAATACGTGTGGGAAGAAAACGGAAACGTAGTAGCTATGCTATCGTTTGGAAATACCGCAGATCATGATAAAGCTGGAGCTTTTGAAATATGGAGAATTTATATTACATCAGATTTTCAAGGGAAAGGAATTGGACACAACTTAATTGCGTTTGCAGAACAAGCAGCGAAAGAAGAAGGATATACAGAAGTTGTAATATGGGCATTTAAGAATAATCTTAATGCTATCTCTTTTTACCGAAAGCATGGTTATATTTTGGAAAAAGAGGAATATTTAGGGAAACCGTATTTAACTATGGGTGTTCGTTTAAATAAAAAAATTTGAGTATGAATTTTCCATATAGAAACTGGAGCGCAGACAGCATTACTAACTATTCGCGCCCCAGTTTCTGTGGGTACGGGGCATATAATCCATTCGCTATTTATGCTAAATGCCCCAATCCTGACTAATCATTTGCAGCTTCACCATATGAGGATAAATTCTGCCTGTATTCATCAGATCCTCCGGCTTCCCCTGTTCTGCAACCGTACCGTCTGAAAGTACAATCACTTTATCCGCACCACTTACGGTACGCATACGGTGAGCGATAACAAGTACCGTCTTATCCTTTATCAGCCTTGACAAAGCAGCCTGTATCAACGTTTCATTCTCCACATCAAGGCTTGCCGTTGCCTCATCCAGTAAAATGATTGGGGAATTTTTGAGGAAAGCGCGGGCGATTGAAATACGCTGACGTTCACCGCCGGACAGTTCGCAACCATTTTCTCCAATCATACTGTTATAACCGTCCGGGAGCTTTGCCGCAAATTCCTCACAATTTGCCAGTCTTGCTGCCGCAATGACTTCTTCATCAGTTGCATCTTTTCTTCCTATCCTGATATTCTCCATGATTGTATTGTTAAACAGCGTCACATCCTGAAATACGATAGAGTACAACGACAGTAATGTTTCCGGCTCTATTTTTGATATGTCCATACCTCCGACAGTAATTTTGCCTTTGTTAATATCCCAAAACCGCGCAGCAAGGCGTGACACCGTAGTTTTGCCTCCGCCGGACGGTCCGACTAAGGCAGTAACTTCTCCCTGTTTTGCTGTAAAGGACACGTCTTCCAATACGTTTTCCCCTGCGTTGTAGGCAAATTCTACATGGTCGAACACAATATCATAGCCTTTGTTTGTTACCCTGTCTGTGCCCGTCTGGACAGGCTGGTCAAGTATTTCATTCATGCGGTTTATGTTCGTTCTGGTAGAGATTACCGCTGCAAGATTTTGTAATGCACCCTCAAGCGGAGCATACAACCTGGAAGCCACAAGTAAAAACAGAAAGAACAGCGGAACATCAATTTCCCCTCGAATGAGCAGCACAGAACCCACAAGCGCAACCGTAGCAATCCCAAACTTTAATATCAGTGTTGAGGAAACAACAAACAGGGCAGTCCCAAGCTCAGTGATAATATGCCGTTTTTCCACATCGTCAATTTTTTTGCCAAGCTCGCTCAGATAGCTTTCTTCTGCATTATTTGCCTTTAAGTCCTGCAAACTTTCGATACACTCCTGCACACCGCTTTCAAGAGCAACATTTGCTGCTACGGATTTGCGGTTGAAATATTCCTGTATTCGGGCTGAAAAAAATGTAATTATAAATGCAATCGGCAAAACCCAAACAGCCGCAAAAGCCATGCGCCAATCATAAACAAAAAGACTGATTGAAATCAGTGTTGTTGAAATCAGAGACCCTGCCAAAGCGGAGACATAATGAGAGAACGCTGTTTCTAGCGTGGCACAATCTCCCATAATGGAATTTGTTAAATCAGCAAGGTCTTTTTTACCAAAAAAGGATAACGGAATTTTGCGGATCTGTTCTGCTAAAGATATACGCCTTACCCCACTTTCCACATAAGTAGCTAAATAAGTGGCATTATATTGAAACCAGGTCGCGATAAATATAAGGCATAAGCAAACCAACGCACCAACGGCATAGAAAGCGACATGTTTTTTGCTTACTCCTCCGTTCATCATATCAATAACCAGAAAATACAGAAGCCCGACAGGAATCATAAAAGATATATCCTGTGCAACGCAAGCAATACAGCCTTTTATCAAATCGACAGCCCCTTGCTCTGATAACGCAAACCGTCTTTGCAATATCTTAATCATGTTCTTACCTCCTAGCAATTTTCCATTCTGCTGCTTCGGAATAATTTTTCCACATACGCGCAAATATTCCGTTTTTCTCGATTAGTCTGCTGTGTGTACCACTTTCAACAATCTCACCGTTTTGCAGCACATAAATACAATCTGCATCTTTGATTGACGACAGCCTGTGTGCAATCATAATAACCGTTTTTCCCTTTGACAGAGCAGATAAAGCCTGTTGTACACGCACTTCATTGTCGGGGTCGGCAAATGCTGTCGCTTCATCAAGAATCAGTATCGGCGCATTTTTCAAAATCGCACGGGCTATGGCTATTCTCTGCTGTTCGCCGCCGGACAGGTACACGCCTTTTGTGCCTATCATCGTATCCATTCCATTTGGTAATTTTTCGATAATATCCAGGCACTGTGCAGTTTCCAGAGCATGGGCGATTTCTTCGCGTGTGGCGCTCGGCTTTGCCATACGCACATTCTCCAATACAGACGCTTTGATAAGCCGGCTATTTTGAAATACAAAAGATACCTTATTCATCAATGTTTCTTTTGGAATGTCGCGTATATCGATATTCCCGATCAATATACGCCCTTTCTGTGGATCAAAAAATCTTGTAACAATATTTGCAAGGGTCGTCTTGCCGCCTCCGGACGAGCCTACTAATGCGATTGTCCGTCCCGGTTTGATTGACATAGAAACATCATTGAGTGCGTTTTTCTCACCGTCATAGCTATAGATAACGTGTTCTAATGTAATTGAATGATCAGATGGTACGTTATTTACTTTACTTTCAGACAACGGCTTTTCATTCAGCACTTCCTCAATCCTGTTCATTGCGTCTCCTACAATCATTGCGTCCTCACTCATAAACATAATTTTTGTGAGTGTTGTACCGATAACAGGCGTAATCACAATATAAAAGATAAGATTTAGCAGCAATTCATTTGTTACGCCGTCCCTTGTAAAGAGAATACCTCCCGCAATCAGAAACGCGAATACACCGTTGATTGCTGTTGTATAAAACATCATCGGTAACCTTAATGCTTTCGTGTATGCAATTACCCATGTTTCGTAATTGTCAATCGCTGCTTTGAATCGTTTGAAAGAAAAGATTGTCTGTCCGAAAGTCTTTACTACGGGTACGCCCCTTACATACTCAACCGCTTCATTTGACATATCGGAAAGCGCATTTTGATATTGCTCCATTCTCTCTTCCATGTCTTTCCCTGTCATTTTCATCATAATCAAAAAACCAAGAACAACAGGAACAAGGCTTAAAATCCCTAACCGCCAATCAAACGCAAGTAATAAAAAGAGCAGTCCTACGGGCGTGGCAATTGCTCCCGCTTTGTCAGGCAGCCTGTGTGCAAGATAGTTTTCTGTAGCGGCACTGGAACTGTTTACAATTCGCCTGAGCTTTCCGCTTCCATATTTTTCCGTTACTCCAATCGGCAATGCTGTAATATGTCGCATAAGCTCTTTTCGGATATTGGCGGCAACCCGAAACGCGCTTATATGCGAACACATCAAAGCGGCTATATAAACAACAATAGAAATAACCGCAAATAATACGGCAGACCAGCCGTAACTTGTGACCTTTTCAGCCCGTGAGAAGTCTGGAGAAACTTCCAGTATGTCGTGAATGATACGCCATATATACCAAAAAGGTACAAGAGCCAACAATGCACTCATTACAGACAGTATCCAGGAAAGATAGGTCAATATCCTATATCCTCCGGCATATCCCATCAGGCTTGACAGATTTGACTGTTTTTTCATTGAAAAACCTCCTTAAAAATTTTTTAACTTATTGAACCTGCTCAATAAGGTTATGATAATGAAGACAAAATAGCTGCCCTCAAATATCCTTGTTTGATTATCTACTTTCTTATTTTCGTTAGTTAAAACTAACCTATGTATCAAATATAATGGAAAGTTCACACTTTCCATTATCAAGAATGATAGGGCAGATTGTCCTAATAAATATGTCTGCTTTCACTGCCCCATAATTTTCATCCACCCGGCGGTATAAAAAGCTCTCATTTCTCTCAGATAATGTTTCGCTTCTTCAAGTGGCATTTCATGTATAATCAATTCAAAAAAGGTGTTAAACATTCCTGTGATCAAAATATGCTCTAATCGTTCATCTATAGGTGGCGCAGGTCTGCCTAACTTTTCAAGAACTGCTAAATAATCATGCGTACCTTTTGTCTCTATTTCTACCATTTCATCAATCAATTTTGAAAAACGTGTTCCTTCCGAGCAGCAAAGTATGAGTTTAAATTCATTCAAATGATCATAGGCGTACATGAGCATTTCATACATACATTCGCCGGAAGTAGAGGTAAGGTTATCAGGCTGTTCCTCTGGCGGGATTTCTGCAAATTCTTTCTGTGCCTTGCAAAAGCAGTTCAATAAAAAGTTGTAATGTTCGCTTACCAGTGATTCAAATAAATCTTCCTTGCTGTCATAGTAGCCATAGAATGCACCTGTTGTCACACCGGCTATTTTGACAATGTTCCTCAAGGACGCAGACTTGAATCCTTTTTTTAGAAATTCCTGCATCGCAGCTGAACGAATTAAGTGCAATGTTGTTTGTTCTTCTTCACTCATTATTTCACCTCCTTCATTGTTATAACATTGTTATATATCACTGTTATATAATATACCAGCTCAGGAAATTTGTCAATATTTCTTGTCCTTTTATCTGCTGTTTGTTATAATGAAAGACCGCCTGAAACTGGAAGGTGCCGTTGTGGGATGGAAACAGGTGCCTGATTCAGATTTTACAGTGAAAAATTTGAGAAAAGCGAGGAAAAAACATGAACAACCATCAGAAAGAACAACAGCTGGAAGAGCAGCATCTGGCACAATGTCTGAAAATCATTCAACAGAACATCCATTTATATGAGGACAAGGAAAGCCAGTACAAAAAGAGCCCTTCTGTACTTCCAGAAGGACTTCTTTTTGCACTAAAAAAAACCTTGAAACTCAAGGCTTTTTCAAACTGCGGATGATGGGACTTGAACCCATACGTAGTCACCTACGCAAGATTTTGAGTCTTGTGCGTCTGCCATTCCGCCACATCCGCTTATACTCGGGAACTTTTTCAGCTCCCGAACAAAAAATATATTACCATAGATTTCTTGACTTGGCAAGTCTTTTTTAATTTTTTATCAATTTTTTTCCAATGTCAAAACAATCAAATGTTGCAAAGTAATCTGCTGGTCGTTCCGCACGACGAATCATCTGTACACTTCCATCTTCTTTCAGCAATAATTCTGCATGTTTTAGCTTTCCATTATAGCTGTATCCCATAGCAAACCCATGTGCACCGGTATCATGGATGACAAGGTAATCTCCTTTTTCAATTTCCGGAAGCATTCTGTCGATTGCAAATTTATCATTGTTTTCACAAAGGGATCCTGTAACATCATATTTGTGGTCATGTGGCGCATCTTCTTTTCCCATAACTGTGATGTGGTGGTATGCCCCGTACATTGCCGGACGCATCAGATCCACCGCACATGCATCCACACCGATATATTCTTTGTGTGTATGCTTTTCATGGATTGCTGTTGTAACCAGACATCCGTATGGTCCCATCATAAAACGTCCAAGCTCGGTATAGATTGCCACATCTCCCATTCCTGCCGGAACAAGAACCTCTTCATAGACACGGCGAACCCCTTCTCCGATGACACGGATATCGTTTGGCTCCTGATCCGGTGTATACGGAATTCCGATTCCTCCAGAGAGATTGATAAATTTAATGTGAACTCCCGTCTCCTTCTGAAGCTTTACAGCCTGCTCAAACAATACTTTTGCCAGCATTGGGTAATAATCATTTGTCACCGTATTACTTGCCAGAAATGCATGGATTCCAAATTCTTTTGCTCCTTTGCTTTTGAGGATTTTAAACGCCTCAAACAACTGCTCTGTTGTCATTCCGTACTTGGCATCTCCCGGATTGTCCATAATATCATTGCTGATCTTAAATAATCCGCCCGGATTGTAGCGGCAGCTGATCGTCTCCGGAATATATCCGATCGTTTTCTCCAGAAAATCAATGTGTGTGAAATCATCCAGATTGATGATCGCCCCTAATTTTTCCGCCAGAACATAATCCTCGGCAGGAGTATCATTCGAAGAAAACATAATATCCTGTCCCTTTACTCCGATGGCATCTGACAACATCAGCTCCGTGTAGGAAGAACAATCACATCCACAGTCATACTCTCTTAAAATGTCGATCAGAAATGGATTCGGACACGCTTTTACCGCAAAGTATTCCTTATATCCTTCGTTCCAGGAAAACGCCTCCCGAAGAGCCTTTACATTCTCGCGAATTCCCTTTTCATCATAAAGATGAAACGGTGTCGGATAGGTTTTCATAATTTCATCCAGCTGTTCTTTTGTTACAAATGGTGTTTTATTCATAATACAGTTCCTCCTTTTTGTAATTGAATCAATTTTATCTCATTTGCCATTGCATTTTTAAATACAGTTACAAAATTCTTCTGTCCGGAATACAGACAGGTATTCAGGCTCCCCTTTCCATACTCCCCTGAAAGCACGCTCTTAGAATCCACGATCAACCCGATCTGCTGTCCTTTTTCCTCTGTCTGATAGAAAATTGCGTCTTTCAATTCATACGGGGCATCTGTCAGGATCACAACTTTCCGCTTCTTTTTCACAAGCTCTTCCAACGCCTGACGGAATGCGTCAAGATATCCTGCTGTACAGGAAAGATACACTCTTTCCCCCGCCTGTGCGATCAGATTCTTCGCCTTATCCAGAATATTCTGTTCTCCTTCAATGGTGATATATCCTTCTGTCTCCGCTTTCTTCTGTGGAAGGTTTCTCTCCATCCACTCCTGCTCCTCCTGCATCCTGCGGATACAGTTCCCGCAAAACTCCTCTACTTTTACCGGAATATAGCGCTTTGCAGACTCTTCGATCACATAGGCCGCTCCTTTTTCTGCCAGCGCTGCCAGAACAGAATACACATTGGACCGGGAAATCCCTGTCTCCTTTGCAATCTCATATCCTGTCTGCTTTCCTTTTACAAGTAATTCCACATAAATCAGAGCCTCCTGCTTGTCAGTCCGAAATGAAGCAGGTATTCCACATACTGATTCTGTTCCATAGTTTTCTCCCGATCATGTTAGTAGTTCTTTCAAGAAACACTATATAAGAATCGAGAATGCTTGTCAATACAAAAATGCCGTTCACAGAAAAATTCTATGAACGGCATGTGTTATCCTGCCAATTTTATTCAATTGTCGCGATTCTCATCATATTACTGATTCCCTCACGGGCAGCATTTACATCCAGCGCAGGGATTCCGGCTGTCAATACAACAACATCTCCTGTCTCTACACATCGTTTTACTTTTGAAATCTCAATTGCCTCACTGCAGATATCATCTGTTGTATGGCATTCCATTGATTTAAGAGCCTGTACGCCCCAGTAAATGGACATTCTTCTCAGTGCTCTTTCACTCGGAGTCACTCCGATGATCGGCTGGATTGGTTTTAAGTTTGACATCACTCTTGCTGTCGCTCCGGAAACTGTCGGTGTAATGATTGCTTTTGCTTTCAGATTCGCAGCTGCCAAAACAGAAGAATATCCGATTGCACTGGAGATTCCTCTCTTTAAGTGATCTCCTGCCTTATCCAGGATCATATCATAATCCAGGTGCTGCTCTGTATTTTCGATAATGTGTACCATCATCTGCAATGCTTCTACCGGGTATTTTCCCTGTGCAGTCTCTCCGGACAGCATCACTGCATCTGTTCCGTCATAAACAGCATTTGCAACGTCTGTCACTTCCGCTCTTGTCGGACGTGGATTACGGATCATGGAATCCAGCATCTGAGTTGCTGTAATAACAGTCTTGAAGTTATTATTACACTTCTGAATCAGCATCTTCTGCAGGTATGGCACTTCCTCTGCCGGAATCTCAACACCCATATCTCCTCTTGCTACCATGATACCATCTGCAGCACGGATAATCTCATCAATATTACGAATTCCTTCTGCATTCTCAATCTTCGCAATGATCGGAATATAAGGTGCATCCAGTTCTTTCAAAAATGCGCGGATCTCAAGGACGCACTCTGCATTGCGCACAAAGGATGCAGCGATAAAATCAATATCCTGTTCTACACCAAATTTGATGTCTTCTTTATCTTTTTCTGTGATTGCAGGAAGTCTTACCGGAACGTTCGGTACATTGACCCCTTTTCTCTCACCAAGCTCACCGCCGTTTACGATCTCACAAACAATATCCTGATCTACGATTTCTTTTACTTTCAGTCCGATCAGACCGTCATCGATCAAAATTACTGTTCCCTGCTGTACATCTTCTGCAAGACCTTTATAAGAAAGAGACACTTTTGTATCATCTCCTACGATATCTTCCATTGTAAGTACAAATGTATTCCCTTCCTGGAGGGTTACTTTCTTTCCGTCTTTCAAAAGACCTGTACGGATTTCCGGTCCCTTTGTGTCCAGAAGAATCGCTGTGTGCGCATGTTCTTCCTCGCGAAGCTCTTTCAGAAGATCCATACGGAATTTCTGCTCTTCGTGATCACCGTGTGAAAAGTTGAAACGCGCAACATCCATTCCGTTTTGAATCAACTTTCTCATAACTTCTTTGTCATTTGTATTAGGACCCATTGTGCAGACTACTTTTGTTTTTTTCATGTCATAACTCTCCTTCTAACTTATCCTTAATTCTTATTTCACATGCTGGTGTGTAAATAAATGATCCTGACAATACTCGTAATTTCCATTACACTTGGAACAGAATCGAAATTCCAGACTTGAATCATCCAACTCTGTTCTCCCACAGACAGCACAACGGTGTTTTGCACCATTTGCATAAGTCATATGCGGTCTTGTCTGTTGTCTGAATTTTGCTTTGCGCACCTGTTCTTTTGGTGTATACGGTTTTAAATTCCTGCTGGATAAAAAGAACACGACAAAATTTAAAAGTGATGAAATGACCACTATGCGCGATGCGGGATTGCCGGTTGCCAACTGGTACAGGATGTATACTCCATACACCAGTCCCATCCACTTGATCTTGATCGGAAGGATGAAATACAACAAAAGTTCCATATCCGGATAGCTTGCAGCAAATGCAAGAAAAATTGAGAGGTTGATATAATACGTACTGAAATATCCACCCAGGAAATCTGCCCCCGAGCCATACAGGATGTACAGCACAAACGCTCCCAGTACCGTAAATAAAATACCCGAAAAGATATATACATTATAGCGGAATGCTCCCCAGGTCCTCTCCAGCGTAGTACCGAGAGAATAGTAAAGCATCAGCATAATGACGATTTCCAGAAGACTGCCCTGCGGCGGTACCAGAATCCAGGATACGATCCTCCAGATCTGTCCGTGCAGAATCGCTCCCGGCTGCAGATACAGCCAAATCATCATATCGGGTATAAACAGACGGATTGCATATCCGATAATGTATGTCCCGATCAGGTACGTCGTCAGATTGTGAACGGCGTATCGTCCAAATTTTCTTTCCAGCTTGTTTAACCAGTTCAATGACAATCTCTCCTTATATATTTATTCCCTTACAGAGAGTAATTGTACAGTGAGCATTACTGTTTGTCAAATAATTGTTTTATTTTTTGCGTTAGGATTGTGTTAAATTTTATGAGATTTTCTATTTTTTCCTTAAAATCTTTTGTATATTTATGGTGAACACTCATAATTGTGTTTTTAGACTACTTGTCGTATAATATAAAATGTTGTAAAATAACGACTGCATTTAAATAAGTAATAACTACTATAGCAAAAGATGAGGAATTACTATGAAAAAGAACGAATTATATACTTTAGGGATCGATATTGGTTCCACCACGGTAAAAATCGCAGTCCTGGGAGCAGATAATGAAGTTCTGTTCTCCGATTACGAACGCCATTTTGCAAATATACAGGAAACACTGTCTGATCTTCTCGGACGTGCCATCTATAAACTGGGACCGATCCATGTTTCTCCTGTTATCACCGGATCCGGAGGGCTGACTCTTGCCACCCACCTGCATGTTCCGTTTGTACAGGAAGTGATTGCGGTTTCCACCGCTTTGCAGGATTATGCACCTCAGACTGATGTGGCAATTGAACTCGGCGGTGAGGATGCAAAGATCATTTATTTTGAAGATGGAAATGTAGAACAGCGTATGAACGGTGTCTGCGCAGGAGGTACCGGTTCCTTCATCGATCAGATGGCTTCCCTTCTTCAGACAGACGCCAGTGGGCTGAATGAATATGCAAAAAATTATACTTCTTTATATTCCATCGCAGCACGCTGCGGTGTTTTTGCGAAATCTGATATTCAGCCTCTGATCAATGAAGGAGCTTCCAAAGAGAATTTAGCTGCTTCTATTTTTCAGGCAGTAGTCAATCAGACGATCAGCGGACTGGCCTGCGGAAAGCCAATCCGCGGACATGTAGCCTTCTTAGGCGGACCACTTCACTTTTTATCGGAATTAAAAGAGGCCTTTATCCGTACTTTAAAACTGGACGATGAGCATATTATCGCTCCTAATCATTCTCATTTGTTTGCAGCAATCGGTTCCGCGCTGAATTCCAAACGGAATGTGGATATTCCTCTGCAGACACTTCAGAGCCGTCTGGCAAATAAAATCGAATTGGAATTTGAAGTGGAGCGTCTGGAACCCCTGTTTGCATCTTCTGCAGATTACGAGGAATTCACTTTCCGCCATGCAAAACATCAGGTTCCGGTCAAAGACCTTGCTTCTTACCAGGGAAAGGCTTTTCTTGGAATCGATGCAGGTTCCACTACAACAAAGGCAGCATTGGTAGGTGAAGATGGAACGCTGTTGTATTCCTTCTATCATAACAATGACGGAGATCCTCTGGGAACAACGATCCGGGCAATCAAGGAGATCTACAGTCAGCTTCCGGAAGGTGTCGAGATCGTTCACTCCTGCTCCACCGGATACGGCGAAGCACTGATCAAGGCTGCACTGCTTCTGGATGAAGGAGAAGTAGAGACGGTTTCCCATTATTATGCGGCCGCATTTTTCGAACCGGATGTAGACTGTATTCTCGACATCGGCGGACAGGATATGAAATGTATCAAAATCAAGAATCAGACGGTAGACAGTGTTCAGTTAAACGAAGCATGCTCTTCCGGATGTGGTTCTTTTATTGAGACCTTTGCAAAATCACTGAATTATACAGTCGAAGATTTTGCACAGGAAGCCCTCTATGCCAAAAATCCGATCGATCTGGGAACACGCTGTACTGTATTTATGAACTCCAAAGTAAAACAGGCACAGAAAGAAGGCGCTTCTGTTGCAGATATCTCCGCAGGACTTGCCTATTCCGTGATCAAAAACGCACTGTTTAAGGTCATCAAGGTGTCCGACGCCTCTGAACTTGGAAAACATATCGTCGTACAGGGAGGAACCTTCTATAATAATGCCGTTCTGCGCAGTTTTGAAAAAATCGCAGACTGTGAGGCAATCCGTCCTGATATCGCCGGTATCATGGGGGCTTTTGGAGCTGCCCTGATTGCAAGGGAACGTTATCAGGATTGTGAAGGCACTACCATGCTCCCAATTGAAGAGATTGAAGCACTGGAATACAAGACTACCATGACAAAATGCCGCGGTTGTACGAACAACTGCCGTCTGACAATCAATCATTTCAGCGGCGGAAGAAAGTTTATCACCGGAAACCGCTGTGAACGAGGACTTGGCAAGGAAAAATCAAAAAATCACCTGCCAAACCTGTTTGAATATAAGATGCAGCGGTATTTCGGATACACCTCGCTTTCAGAAGAAGAGGCTTCCAGAGGAACGATCGGCCTTCCAAGAGTTTTGAACATGTATGAGAATTATCCGTTCTGGCATACATTCTTTACAACGCTTGGATTCCGTGTCGTACTCTCTCCGTCTTCTACCCGAAAGATTTACGAGCTGGGAATCGAATCCATTCCGAGTGAATCCGAATGTTATCCGGCAAAGCTGGCACACGGACATGTACAGTGGCTTATCAACGAAGGGATCAAACATATTTTTTATCCTTGTATCCCTTACGAACGAAATGAATTTGAAAAAGCCAACAACCACTACAACTGTCCGATCGTAACTTCCTATCCGGAAAATATCAAAAATAACATGGATCCGATCGTAACCGGAGAAATTGATTTTATGCATCCGTTTATGTCTTTCCAGAGTGAAGAGACGCTTTCTTCCAGACTGATTGAAGAGCTTGGTGAAAAATTTTCTGTTTCCGCAGATGAGATCCGCACTGCTGTTCACAAAGCATGGCTGGAACTTGCTGCATGCAGAGAAGATATGCGTCGTAAAGGTGAAGAGACGATCAAGTTTCTGGATGAAACCGGCAATCGCGGAATTGTTCTTGCCGGACGTCCTTATCACACGGACCCTGAGGTCAATCACGGACTGCCGGAGCTGATCAACTCCTATAATATTGCCGTCCTGACAGAAGATTCTATCTCTCATCTGCACGAAGTAGAACGACCTCTCAATGTCATGGATCAGTGGATGTATCACTCCAGACTGTATGCCGCTGCAAACTATGTCAAGACAAAAGAAAACCTGGATCTGATCCAGCTGAATTCTTTCGGATGCGGACTGGATGCCGTCACAACGGATCAGGTGGCAGATATCCTGACCCGTTCCGGTAAGATCTATACCTCGCTGAAAATCGATGAGGTCAACAATCTGGGAGCTGCCCGTATCCGTGTCCGCTCCCTGCTTGCTGCCATCCGGGTGAGAGAACAGCAAAAGACCGAGCGCATCATCCAGCCATCTTCTATTGAGAAGATTCCATTTACAAAAGAGATGCGCAAGGAATACACGATCCTCTGCCCACAGATGTCACCGATGCATTTTGAGATTCTGGAACCGGCATTTCGTGCATCCGGATATAAGGTTGAAATTCTGCCAAATGACAACAAACAGGCTGTCAACATGGGATTAAAATATGTAAACAATGATGCCTGCTATCCTTCCCTGATCGTAGTCGGTCAGATTATGGATGCGATTTTATCCGGAAAATATGACACCGATCATCTGGCTGTCATTATCACACAGACCGGAGGAGGATGCCGTGCTTCCAACTATATCGGGTTTATCCGGCGTTCACTGAAAAAAGCAGGATATTCTCATATCCCTGTGATTTCACTGAATCTAAGCGGACTGGAAAGCAATCCTGGATTTAAGATCACGCCGCTCCTGGCGCTGCGTGGTTTGTATGGCGTCGTATTTGGCGATATCTTTATGAAATGTGTTTACCGGATGCGCCCATATGAAAAAGTGCCGGGAACAACCGATGCACTTCATGAAAAATGGAAAAAGAGATGTAAAGATTTTGTATCCAACGGATATCCTCATCGCCATACATTTAAAAAACTGTGCCGTCAGATGATTCAGGAATTCGACCAGATTGAAACACTGGATGTGAAAAAACCAAGAGTCGGAATCGTTGGAGAAATCCTTGTAAAGTTCCTGCCGGCAGCCAACAACCACCTGGTCGAGCTTTTAGAAAAAGAAGGCGCCGAAGCAGTCGTTCCGGATCTTCTGGACTTTTTACTCTACTGCTTCTACAACCAGAATTTCAAGGTATCCCACCTTGGCATGAAAAAATCCAAGGCTGTACTCGGAAATCTTGGTATTCGTGCTCTTGAATGGTTCCGTGCACCTGCAAGCAAAGCATTTGAAGAAAGCACGCATTTTGAAGGACCTGCCAAGATCGAAAAACTGGCAGAAATGGCATCTGAGATTGTTTCCATCGGAAACCAGACCGGTGAAGGATGGTTTTTAACCGGAGAGATGCTGGAGCTGATCCACGGAGGCGCTGCAAATATTGTCTGCACACAGCCATTTGCCTGCCTGCCGAACCACGTGGTAGGAAAAGGTGTCATCAAAGAGCTCAGAAGAAGATATCCGACTTCCAATGTCGTAGCAATCGACTTTGATCCGGGAGCCAGCGAAGTCAACCAGCTCAATCGGATCAAGCTGATGCTTTCTACTGCAAATAAAAATCTGGAACATCAGCGCTGATAAAAAATACCACATACGCTTCCGGCTTTCAATCTTCAGGCAATTTCTGGACATATTTTCTATCTCTGCGTATAATAATAACAGGGATAGAGAAATCTATCATCGAAAATATTGTTCGCTTACCGGAAGCGTCTAATAAATGTCCGGCTCGAAAATCCAGCCCTATCGCAAGGTAGGGCTATTTTTATCTAAATGGTGGTGAAATTATGATTTATCAAGAAAGCTATGTTTATCATATCAAAGACGAATATTTAAAAAAGTACAATCTGAACCATTGAAATTCCCCTAAAAACAATCACATATTTTACTCTATGTTTTCATATGATAACACTGTAAACTTATCACAAGGAGTTCTCTATGAATAACGATTTAACCTGCAGCTGTAGCTGCACCCCCGATTCCACACCCACAGACACTTCTCCCGATTTTTTATATGCCCATCAATCTCCCTATCCACCCGTCTGCATCAAAGAACAAAATCCTTTATATGGAAGAATGATGCTGGATAACATGGGTGGACAGGAGTCCGAAATGTCCACGATTGGTCTTTATATTTACAACAGTATTTTTCTGACTTCCGATACTGCCCGCATAGCAGAAATCTTTAAGAACATCAGTATTGTAGAAATGCACCATCTCAAAATATTCGGTCAACTTGCCGATCAGCTGGGTGAATCCCCACGCCTGTGGACACATCGGCAAAATCGCATGTTCTACTGGACAGCCGGATATATCAATTATTTTACGGATCTTCCAAAAATTCTGCTCAGTGCGTTAAATGGTGAAAAGCAGGCAGTCCGCAAATATCGGGAACAATGTCAGCGAATTCAGGATGAAGACATCCAAAAATGCCTGAAACGCATTATTCTGGATGAAGAACTTCATATTGAAATTCTGGAATCCCTCTGCAAGAAATACCCTATTTAAAAAACAGCAGGTGCATCTTCTGGTTTTCTGATCAGAAGTACACTTGCTGCCCTTTTCTAAAATTCTGATGCATGCTTTTTAAAAAAATCATAATATGCCCGTACATTTTCCAGTTCTGTCCATCGTTTCACATCCACAGGCTCCTCATCCAGATCATAAATCTTTGCTCCTCTGATTGCCAGCACGAAAGGAGAATGTGTTGCGATCACAAACTGGCATCCAAAAAACCTTGCGGAATCTTCGATAAATTTTACCAGCTCTTGCTGTTTTGCCGGAGAAAGACTGTTTTCCGGCTCGTCCAATAAAAACAATGCATTTTCTGTCACCTTTTCTGTGAAATATAGAAATGCACTTTCTCCATTGGAATACTCTCGTACATTATCCATGAGTTCCGAACGGATAAACTGTGACTGTGTTTTTCTTCTCGCGTTATTCACTCGTTTCAACTGCTCATAATCATCCAGACTTTTCATCCGGAACTTTGCAAACTTCGTATCCAGATACTCTTCAAACAACATCTCCCTCTTCCGGTCAATCCCTTCATTCAGATTCCGGATATTTAACATGTAATCAAATACATCATCACTTGTAATAATCCTGCTGTCTTTCGGCAAATGCGCTGCACTCTCAAAAGAGCAAAGTTCCAGATAGTCTTCATAAAAGCTGGACTGGTTAAATGGTGCTTCCCTCAACAAATGCAGTTTTTGCGCGATAATATTTAACACGGTGGACTTTCCCGTTCCATTTCCGCCATATAAAATCGTAACAGGCTCAAAATCAATCTGCTCAAAACGATGCTTTGACAGAATTTGAAATGGATAATACGTATCATAACAGGTACGTTTCTGCCTGAGAAAAAAATCAAATTCCACTTCCGCGTCAGGAAATCTAAATTGCTCTAAATATACCATCGTAAGTCTCCATTCTACAGTTCCCGCTTCATACAGACTGCAATATACCCGTCATTTTGCACTTCTTTCCCTGTTCTCACAAATCCATTCTTCTGCCAGAATGCCTCACTCTGGAGATTTCCTTTGGCAAATGCCAGTTGGATCGTTTTCTTTCCCAGCGTACGTATATACTCTGCATATTCTTCTATGATAATAGAACCAATCCCATATCCTTGTACATCATGATCTACCATAAACAATCCAATATAAACTGTTTCATCATCTGGAAATGCAAACACCATATCCATAATCGCAATCAACTTCTGCCCTTCAAAAAAACCAATATAATATTTTTCTGCGTCTGTCTTTCCCTGTGGTAAAGCTTTCATATCATTTAAAATACTCTCTCGTGTTACAAACGGAGGACAATATTCATAAAACATCGGATTACTTTCACTTAATCGTAAAATATCATCCATGTCCGTTTCCTGAAGGAGTCTGATTCTGTATCTGCGTGATACTTTCTGTAGTTCCATTTTATTTCACCCTCCCATAATCTTTTTCAACTCTTTTCGGCTGATAAATCTCCGATCCGATGGCTCCCACAACAATGATCACTGCACCTAAAATCTGAAGCATAGTCATATGCTCATGAAATACCACAAACCCGACCAGAATTCCTACAACAACTTCCAGTGCAGAAAGGATACTGGTTGTAGTTGCTTCCACATATTGTGTAGATTTGACGCAGGATACATTCGCCACCATGGTACACAGAATTCCGATTCCAAATAAATTCCAGAGCAACACTCCTGTTGGTGTACTGCTCATATGGGAAGATACTGCACCAAAATCCATACCAAACATCAATACAACAGCTGCCCCGAGAAATCCATACACCAACAGTGTATCCTCTCATAGTCTTTTGCAAAATATTTCGGGAGCAGAATCTGAAGTGCTACTCCGACACCATTGATCACTCCAGCTAAAATTCCGATTCCATCCAGCTTGATATCTCCGCCTCCGATGAGATTTGCTACAAATACTGCGCCGATCAGACAAATCAAAATCGTCACCATCTTGCTTTTTGGCAGTTTTTCTCCAAACATAAACCGTCCCAGGATTGCCACCCAGATCGGACTCATAAACATCAGCACAGTTGCCACACCCACCGGAATTCTGGAAACTGCCACACTATAGCTCACAAAGCTGATACTGTATGCCACCGCTCCGTAAAGAAGACAAATCACCAGCCCCTTCAAATTAATCTTTAGAGCCGAGGGTTTTGTAAACAGCAAAAACAGGAAATAGGCGCCACCTGCCAGTGCGCAGCGGAAAAATGAGATTTCAAAAGTTGTAAACGCATACCCGGTCAGTCCTCTTACAAACATCCCCATGATTCCCCACATTACTGCAGTGATGATTGCCAAACTGATTCCTTTGGTACGATTATTCATGATTCGCTTCTCCACTTCTGTAAATTACTTCATTTTCTTTGATTGTCATCCAGACTTTGATCTCTGCCAATTCTTCCTTTGGAGTTTTCAGAGGATTTTTCTCCAACACTACAAAATCCGCATATTTTCCACATTCAATGCTTCCTTTTTCATGTTCTTCAAAGTACTGATACGCCGCATAAATCGTAACTGCCTTCAATGCATCCAATACTGAAATCTTCTGATTTTCACCGATGACCCTTCCACCTCTTGAAATACGATTGACTGCGCTGCTTATCGTACGCATCATGTCCGGCGGGATCACAGGTGTATCCTGATGGAACGTATATTTCATTCCGTAATCTATGGCATCTTTCACCGGTGAATCTGGCTGCCTCTTTTTTCTCCGAAATTTTGAAGATGGATATCTCCCCAGTAATACGTATGAGCCACAAAAAAGCTTGGGATCATCCCGATTGCCGCCATTCTCTGCAGCTGGTCTTTTCTCACAAGCTGTGCATGTACCATGACTGCCCGATGCAGATCTTTATCCGTTCTCTTTGACAGTGCTTTTTCAAACTGTCCGATATACTGCTCTGCTGCCGCATCTCCATTACAGTGTGCCAAAAGCTGCTGTTTTTTCTCTAAGGCAAGCTCAATATAGTGATTCAATTCCTCATCTGTATGGATCGGATAGCCGCAATAATTCTCTTCCCCTTCATAGGGCTTTGTCATCCACGCAGTCCTTCCCTGCGGTGAGCCATCCAGAAAAATTTTATATCCTCCCATTTTTAAATGACCGGTATACCGGTTTGCGTATGCCCTTTCTTCCTCAAAAAGATCTGCCGCCGTCATAATATCCGCATACCCTACTACATCCAGCTTCAACAGTCCATTGGCAGAGGCATATTTTAACAGCTCAAACAACGGTTTTCCTACCATTCCATCCTGAACCGTAGTCACGCCATAACTCGCATACATTTTCTGCGCTTCCCCGATAAGCTGCATCAGCTCCTCCATAGATGTCATCGGCAGTTTTGACTGAAACGCAAGAAACGCTTTTTCTTCCATATACCCGTCCGGGATTCTTGTCCCTGCGATTCTCCCATATTTTCCTCCCGGACAATCTTCTGTCTTTTCATCAATCTGCTGAATTTCTAATCCTTTGCTGTTTACCACTCCCATATGAGAGGAAGCATGGATCAGCAATACCGGATTTGTATGGCTGATCTCATCCAATACATATCTGTCCGGATGTCGTTTTTCCTCCAGAAAATTCTGGTCATAATTACAGCCTACGATCCATGCATCTTTGGATAAATTTCTTTTTTCGGCAAACATTTTCATGGCATCTACAATCTCCGAAAAATTTCCACACTCTGACAAGTCGCATTGTGTCATTGCATTGGCAGCTCCTACAAAATGAGAATGTGCATCCAAAAATCCCGGAAGCATCGTTTTTCCCTGCAAATCCACCATCTCGTCTCCATCTGTTTTATACTGCATCACATCATCCAGAGTACCTACTGCCTGAATACGTCCATTTTCCACGCAGACTGCTTCCGCATACAAGGCAGGCTCTCTCATCGTGATGATTGTTCCGTTATAATAAAAAGTTTTCATTGCATTTCCTCCCTGACATTCAAGATTTTTTATTGTATCGCAACAACATAATTGAATCTGTCAATTCTTTTATATACTACCCTTTTTTCATACTGTTCCACTTCTTTTATCAAAAGATGCAAATAAGAATAATACTCTCCGTTTAGCTCCTTTATCTGTTCAGGCGACAAAGTGCTTCGAATTTTCTGTTCTTCAGCCTTATTCTGAAACATCAAATCCCCCAAATGATCCTTCCATCTTTCTTTAACACCCGCATCATCTCTGCTATTGCAACTCTTTTTTCTTCTTCATTCAAATGGTGAAATGCATAAGTAGAGACAATCACGTCAAATGTCTGATTTTCATATGGTATTTTCAAAAACTCTCCTAACCGTACATGCAGCTTCGGATATTTTTCTTTTGCAACTGCCAGCATCTGCCTGGATTGATCAATTCCAATGATATGATATTTATTTTGTAAAAATTTACCCGCCAAGTTTCCTGTTCCGACACCAATTTCAAGTATCTTTCCATCTTTTCTCTGAAATTTTCCACTTCCTCAAAAACCATTTGTAATACTGTCTCATAATTCTCATAGATTTTTAATGCACCTGTGTCCCTTTTCACATCCTCATCATATGCCCTTGCCCAGCCATCAAAATCCCACTGGTCTTTCCACTCATTTTTCACCTGGCAAAGTAGATTACTCTGTTCAATAATCTTCAAAAAATCTTTTTCTAAATCCTGTCCTTCTGTTTCTTCATATACTTTGTCCAAAACCATTTCCAGCGATTTTCTAATTTCACTCAATCTGTGGATCTCATTATTGACTGCCATCCATTGGTTTTGCATATGTGTCAGATAATTTTCTTTCTTATTGCATTGTAATATATTCTGAATGGCTTCAATACTCAATCCCAACGAGCGATAAAGCAGAATCGTCTCCAAACGGAAAATATCCTCTTCGCCAAATTTCCGATACCTATTCTGCGACTCTCTCATCGGAGTCAGAAGTCCTTTCTTTTCATAAAATCTGATCTTGTTTGTTGTAATATGCAGTTTTTCTGCAATTTGACTGATTGTATATTCTGTTTTCATACTGTGATCTCTCCTTTTTTATACTACACTCATTCTAAGTCTTCACCTTGGGCAAAGGTCAAGAGATCTTTCAGCCAAATTCTATTTCACTCCTGAAAACATATAAAACTGCTCTGTATCGATCAAAATATCGATGCTAAAACAAGTCTCCCATAGACGGCTCTCTTCTTTTGCAGACAACAGACCGGACGTAATCTCTTTTGGCACATTCGTGTGACAACCATTTATTTTCTCCCTGCATGCTCCATGTGCCACGATAAATCTCCCGCTTGGATTTAACAGCTCTGCCACCTTCTGTACTACCTTGTCTTTCTCCATAAAATGAGGGTATGCATTATAGATGATAATCCTGTCAAATGTCTCCTGCGTCATCTCGAACAGATCCCGGCACTGCAATTCAAACAAGGAGTCCCCCTCTACTTTGCGGGCAGCGATCTCGATCATCTTTTCTGACAGATCGACTGCTGTGATATGAGAAGGTTTTCGTTCCCGCAGCGCCTCAAACATCGCCCCTGTACCACAGGCAACATCCAAAACACTCATTCCCTCCTGAATATCACTTAAAAATGCGATCATACGTCTGATCTGATCGACCGATTGCTCCCCGTCATCCCAATGTGCGGCTCTTTGATTAAAATATGTTCTGATATCCATGGTAACTATCTCCTTTTCGGCTCTGCAATCCCTGCTTTCTGTAATGCCAGCACAATGACCGGAATAAAAATCAACTGAATCAGAATTCCTGGTATTCCTGTCAGAAAACTGGATGTAATAAAGATCTTGAAGCTATATTCTCCCACATTGAAAATAAGTGCTTTTAAAATACCGCTGACAATTCTCCCTGCCAGCATCGCTGTGATCAGCGAACCATATATTTTTACAATTTGCTTTTCTGTATGAATGCCGTACACACAGATCCCCGTAATCAATCCATAGACTGCCAGTTCACAAAGCATTGCCGGAAGGATTGCAGCCGGAGGCATTCCTGTAAACAGACTGGATAATACAGGCGCTAAAATCCCACATATCAGCCCATACTGCCATCCACAGAGCAGACCGCAGATCAATACCGGAATGTGCATAGGCAAAAAAATACTTCCCGCATTCTGAATCGTATGGAATGCCATCGGAAGAACGATCCCCAAGCCACACACATTGCCGCCATCACTAATTTCTTCACTTGATTTTCTTTCATCTTGTTTCCCTCTCTTTTCATATCTCCTCTTATTTATGATATGGCTCACCATTCATAATCCGATAACTTCGATACACCTGCTCCAACAGTATCACTCGCATCAGCTGATGCGGAAATGTCATCTTTGAAAAACTAAGTGCGTAATCTGAGCGTTTCAACACCTCTTTCCCGAGGCCAATGGAGCCACCGATCACAAATGCAATGCTGCTCTTTCCCTGAATTCCCAGTTTTTCTATTCTTTCTGCCAGTTCTTCTGATGTCAGCATCTTCCCTGCGATTTCCAGTGTGATCACATACATATCATCCTTGATATACCTTAAGATTTTTTCTCCCTCTTTGCTGCGAATTCCCTCTTCCACAGTCTCACTTGCCTGATCCGGGGTCTTCTCATCCGGTACTTCAATTATATCCAGCTTACAATATTTGCTCAGACGCTTGGAATATTCTGCGATGGCATCCTTTAAATATTTCTCTTTGATTTTTCCTACTGTAATCAATGTAATTTTCATGCTGTCTGTCCTTTTTTCTCTCTGTGTTTTCCTGTAAATTCCGAAACCTCAATGCAATACACTGCAACCCGCTGCAGCATATGCGGAAGAAATTCAATTTCGGCGCCCGCTTCTACGTGCTGCATTAAAAGCGTAAGTCCGTGTCTCTTTTCCTCCTCGTTCTCCACCATACGAATTCGTCCGTTTCCCATGATACTGGAAAATGCAAAAGAATAACTGCATGTATAATCTCCACGGATCACCTCATGGCCACAGTCCATTTCAATTGCTACGTTCGGGTTTTCTGCAAATGCTTCCGCTTTCCGTCCTTCCTTTGCACTGTGGATATACAATTTTAAGCTGCGCTCTTTCTGACAAAATTCATATCCGAAATTTACAGGAACAATAAACATCCCCTCCGCATCCATTGTTCCTATACGCACCACTTTACATGCATCCAACACTTTTTCCAGCTCTGCCGGATCCTTAATCTCTCTTTTTTCTAAACGCATCTGACGCATCACACATTCCTCCTGTCGCTTCTATCGTTTTAACCGATTCAATTCCACTTTTTCTTCTCTGCTCACTCGATAGGATTCCCGGATTTTCTGGATCGCTTTATTATGTGTAAAATCATCCATCTCATTTGCCAGCAGCAGTCTCTTTGTCTGAATCGGAAATTTGACATAACAGACTGATACAGCCCATGCCACTGCCATTTTCACATAATACCCCTCATGACTGGTATGATTCAGAATCTCAAGCACCTGCTCAATATAGGCTTCGTTAATGTAATGCGCCAGCAGGGATACGATAAAAAAACGGACTTCAAACTCCCTGCTGCTGTTCTGATACTTCCGGAGATAAGAAAACCACACTTCCTGCTCTTTTTCCATGAACTTATATCCCATACAACAGCTGTCGCAGACTGCCCAGTTATGAATCTTCGGAACAAACATATCAAGCGCCTGCATTCTCTGTTCGGTACTCATCTTTGCATACCCCAGAACAAGTCCGTATAACATAATTTCTTCATGCGCAGACCGTTCATCTATTTCTGTCTGTGCTTCTTCCAGATACTGTTTCGAATCTGTTTTTGCAATTCCTTTTGCCAGCTTTCGAAGAGCCGGCATACGAACACCGATCACATGATCGGTCCCTGGGATCAGCTTCTGATTAAACTGCTTATAACTCTCTTCCCCAAGTTGATCTAACTCTTCTCTGATTTCTTTTATCATGTTGTACTCCTGTCATTTTTTCTCCCTTTTACTATACCATGCCACCCTAAAAACCTCCACATGAAAATACGGAGCCTCTTCGGATTACTTTTTTGTCTTCTATTGAGTTTTTATCAAGCATTTTTACACCCGCTCTCCTTTCAGATTCTCAGTTTGTAAAACGTTCTATATAAATATAACGCAGTTTCTTTCAAACAGGTTTCAAATTTAAAAAAACTGCCCTATATACTTTGTATATAAGACAGTTTCTTCTATTTCCTGTTATATTTCCATACCGGCAGCAGCCCCAAAAGGGCTCCAACTGCTGCCGGTATGATCCATCCCAGCCGCAAATCATAAAATGGAAGCTTGTTACATATTTCTGTCACAACTCCAAGAGAGATTCCTGCACTCTGCATTCCATCTACAAATGCCACACAGAATGCAAACAACATCCCCAGTACATATGCCATCCGTTTTGAACCAATCCATTTTTTAAAGAAAGACAAAATTACAAGTACTACCGTTACAGGATAGAACATCATCAAAACTGGAAGAGAAACCTTTACAAGCATATCCAATCCGATGTTGCTGATCACAAAACTGAACACACAAACAATTGCTGTAATCTTTTTATAAGACACATTCGGAAACAGTTCATGGAAATAATCTGCAAAGGAGGTTGTAAGACCGATGGAGGTCGTCATACATGCAAACAGTACTGCAACTCCCAGTATGATTCCTCCTGCAGGTCCTAACAGGTCACTTGTCACTGCATGAAGCAGACTTCCTCCGTTGGAGAACGGAGTACGCGTCACTGCTCCGACATAAGTGAGCATATAATACACAACCGAAAGGATCAGCGCTGCACCAGCCCCGCAGATCAGTGTGTATTTAATGATGTTTCTCTTTGTTTTTACCTGATGTCCCCGCACTGCATTGATGATAATAATCGCAAATACCAGACCTGCCGGACCATCCAGTGCATAATACCCTTCTATCATTCCCTGGAAGAACGGAATCTCTTTGTATACTCCCTGCGGAACTCCGACGCTTCCATACTGAACTGAACTGTTCGGCGATTTTTCCATAAAAACGCAGGCCAGAAAGATCAATACGATACAAATCAAAAGTATCGGTGTCAGATATTTTCCGATCACATTGACTACCTTCTTCGGATTACCGCTCAGATAATATGTGAGCCAGAAGAAAACAGCCGTCACGAGCAAAGATACCCACCATACATTTGATTCTGATAAATACGGACGAACCGCCAACTCAAATGAAACACTTCCTGTTCGTGGAAGTGCAAACAAAGGACCTATCAACAGATAAATACAAACAGACAAAAAGACTGCAAATCTTCTGCTGACCAGTTCTCCCAGATCACTGACCTCCGTTCCTACTAAAACAACTGCAATCATACCCAGAAGTGCGATTCCCGCATCTGTCAGAATAAATCCGGCCAGCGCTGTATATAGTTTTCACCTGCCTGTTGTCCCATGGCCGGCGGGAAGATCATATTTCCTGCACCAAAAAATACTGCAAATAAGGTTAATGTGATTGACAGAAGCTGTCTTGCTTTTATCTTTTCCATCTTAGTTCTCTTTCAGGAACTGCTCTGCGAGCTCCACAGCATCCAGGATACATTTATCACATGGTGCAAGGATTTTTCCTGTTTCTACTCCTTTTAATTCTTTACAATAAACAGATCCGTTGATCTCCTTAAATTTCGCAGCATACTCTCTTGTCTTCTTATAGGTGTCTGCTTTTGTTTTTCCGGCCTGCTCAACTCCGCCGCTGTTTTTCATCCCAATCAGCATAAACAGACCTGTCAGGGCTCCGCAGGTATCCATCATACCCATGCCAAGACCAAAGCCTTCTGCAATTTTATACATCTCTTCTTCACTTACGCCAAATTCCCCGCAAAACGCACACGCTACAGCCTGTGTGCAGTTATACCTTTTTTATGGTATTCCAGGGCAAGTTCTTTTTTTGTCATTCTTTTTCTCTCCTTATACATACAAAACACTCCGCATATCATCAGGTCCCGAATATTCGGAAGAAGAATCCATGCGGAGTTCTCTTTTACAGGTCTTGCCTGCTAGTTTGCTCTGTTTCTATTTTTCTTTGTTTTTCAGATACTCGTCAATTCCTTTTGCTCCTGCTTTTCCTGCACCCATTGCGAGAATAACTGTTGCAGCGCCAGTTACAGCATCTCCGCCGGCATATACGCCTTCTTTGGAGGTCTGTCCACTTTCTTCCTCTGCAACGATACATTTTCTGCGATTTACTTCCAGGCCTTTTGTGGTAGAAGAAATCAATGGGTTTGGAGAAGTTCCAAGGGACATGATCACAGTATCTACATCAATGTCATACTCAGATCCAGGAATCTCAACCGGACGTCTTCTTCCGGATGCATCCGGTTCTCCAAGTTCCATTTTGATGACTGTCATGCTCTTGACATTTCCATTCTCATCTACATTGATCTGCTTTGGATTTGTCAGAAGGTCAAAGATCACACCTTCTTCTTTCGCATGATGTACTTCTTCTACTCGTGCAGGGAGCTCTGCTTCGCTTCGTCTGTATACAACATGTACTTCTGCTCCCAGTCTGAGTGCAGTTCTTGCAGCATCCATCGCGACATTTCCACCGCCGACAACTGCAACTTTTTTACCTGCAGCAATCGGTGTATCATAAGAAGCATCAAATGCTTTCATCAGGTTGCTTCTTGTCAGATATTCATTTGCAGAGAATACTTCGTTTGCGTTCTCTCCCGGGATTCCCATAAACATCGGAAGTCCAGCTCCGGAACCAATGAATACCGCTTCAAATCCTTCTTCTTCAATCAGCTGATCGATCGTTGTTGACTTTCCGATCACAACGTTTGTCTCGAATTTAACGCCTAATTCTTTTACTTTTTCAATCTCTTTTGCAACGACTTTCTGTTTTGGAAGACGGAATTCCGGAATACCATAAACAAGTACTCCTCCCAGTTCATGAAGTGCTTCAAATACCGTCACATCATATCCCATCTTTGCCAGATCGCCTGCGCAGGTGAGTCCGGACGGTCCGGAACCGATCACAGCTACCTTATGACCGTTCTGTTCTTTTGCACCTTCTGGTTTGATGTCATGCTCCAGTGCATAATCTGCCACAAAACGCTCCAGTTTTCCGATGGATACCGGATCTCCTTTGATACCACGGATACACTTTCCTTCACACTGAGACTCCTGCGGGCAGACACGTCCACAGATTGCCGGAAGTGCGGAAGACTGTCCGATGATCTTGTATGCTTCCTCGATATTTCCTTCCTTTACTTCCTGAACAAATGCCGGAATATTGATCGATACCGGACATCCTTCGATACATTTTGCATTTTTACAATTCAGGCATCTTGTTGCCTCTTCCATTGCCTCTTCCTGATTATATCCAAGACAAACTTCTTCAAAATTTGTTGCACGTACTTTTGGATCCTGTTCTCTGACAGGTACTCTCACCATTCCTTTTGCCATTACTCGTCACCTCCACAATGTCCGCATCCGCCGTGATGAGTATCGCCTTCCTGTAATTTCAGCATTGCTCTTCCCTCTACTGATCTGTACATCTGGCTTCTCTTCATCGCCTGATCAAAATCTACAAGATGGCCATCAAATTCCGGCCCGTCTACACATGCAAACTTAATCTCATCTCCAACCTGAAGACGGCATGCTCCGCACATTCCGGTACCATCTACCATAACCGGGTTCATGCTGACGATCGTTGGAAGATTCAGTTCCTTTGTCAGCAGACAGACAAATTTCATCATAATCATCGGTCCGATCGCAACACACTTGTCATAATGTTTTCCTTCTTTTTCTACCAGATCTTTGATCACCTGCGTCACCATACCGGAGCGTCCATAAGAGCCGTCATCCGTTGTCACATAGAGATTTCCGGCAACTTCTTCCATCTCTTTCTCCATGATCACAAGATCCTTCGTTTTTGCTCCGATGATCACATCGGCGTCTATTCCTCTCTCATGAAGCCATTTCACCTGAGGATATACAGGAGCTGTACCAAGTCCTCCCGCAACAAATAAAATCTTCTGTTTTTTCAATTCTTCGATATCTTCCTCAACAAACTCAGAGGCACATCCAAGCGGACCTACAAAGTCACGGAAAGAATCTCCGGCTTTGAGTTCAGACATCTTCACAGTAGAAGCTCCGACTTCCTGAACCACGATCGTGATCGTTCCGGCTTCTCTGTCATAATCACAAATAGTAAGCGGGATACGCTCCCCCTTCTCGTCCATCTTTACGATAACAAACTGCCCCGGCTCACAATGACTCGCAACCCTTGGTGCATGCACATCCATCAGAAAAATATTCTCAGACAATTTTTCTGCTTTTAAAATCTTATACATGTTCTTCCTCCTTGTAATAAATCACCTTTTTTAATAATACGCCAAAAATGGCATAATGGCAATAGTTCTTTCCGTGATTTTTCTCTTCTGTCTGCAAAAAGGACAGGCACCGCTTTTGTACTGTGCCTGTCCCTTTCCCGTTCATCCACAAGCGGACAGCCTGATTAGAAATCAACTTCTGTTCCGTAATATGTACATGTGAATAATTTTTCCATTGTTGCAGGATCGATTGCACGAGGATTAGATCCTGTACATGCATCACCTACTGCCAGTTCTGCAATCTTGGCAACTTTTTCTTTGAATTCATTTTCCTCGATTCCGAAGTCTTTGAGAGTCTTTGGAATGTTCAGTTTGACATTAAAGTCATCGATCTTTTCAACCAGACTGTTGATGAGTGCTTTCTCAGATGCTCCCGGAAGTCCCATTCTGCGTGCGATCTCAGCATAACGTTTTGCTGCAACCGGATCTTTTGCGTTGTATTTGATAACATATGGAAGATAGATCGCATTCGCACATCCGTGAGGAATGTGTCCTGTTGAGAATGCTGCACCTGTCTTATGTGCCATAGAGTGTACGATTCCAAGCAATGCATTGGAGAATGCCATACCTGCCAGACACTGTGCATAATGCATCTGCTCTCTTGCATCCATATCGCAGTTGTAAGATGCCGGAAGATTATCCAGTACCATCTCAATTGCCTGCAGTGCAAGTGGATCTGTAAATGGTCCGTTGAGTGTAGAAACATATGCTTCGATCGCATGTGTCAGTGCATCCATACCTGTGTATGCAACCTGTTTTACAGGAAGACCTGCCACAAGATCCGGATCAACGATCGCAACATCCGGTGTGATATTAAAGTCAGCCAGCGGATATTTTACACCTGTCTGATAGTTTGTGATAACAGAGAATGCTGTTACTTCTGTAGCTGTTCCTGATGTAGATGGAATCGCTGCGAATTTTGCTTTCTGTCTCAGTTCCGGGAAATTAAACGGAATGCACAGATCCTCGAATGTTACATCCGGATACTCATAAAATGCCCACATTGCTTTTGCAGCATCAATCGGAGAACCGCCGCCCATTGCCACGATCCAGTCCGGCTCAAATGCACGCATTGCCTCGGCACCTTTCATAACTGTCTCTACAGACGGATCCGGCTCAACGCCTTCAAATAACTGGACTTCCATTCCTGCTTCTTTCAAATATGTTACAGCTCTGTCAAGAAATCCCTGACGTTTCATGGAACCGCCGCCCACTACAAGAATTGCTTTTTTTCCTTTCAGGTTCTTTAATTCTTCCAAACATCCTTTTCCGTGATAAATGTCTCTTGGTAAACAAAATCTGCTCATTATCCTGCATCTCCTTTGATTAAAGTCTGTTGATTTCAACTAAAACCATTATACCACTGTGAAACTTTTCACACAACAAAACTGCCGTTTTTTTTCGTTAAATAATGCACAAAAAACCAGGCTCATTTTTGTTAGAAAATCCCCTTGCATTTTTACAAAGTGTTTATCTAAAAAAATCAGCCGCTTTTACTGCGGCTGATAAATATAATTTCGTTTTGTTATCTGTGTCATTTTTCCGGTCTTACCCACCAGAACTGTACTGAACAGCGTCTGCCCTTCTGGCATCTCGATCGGTCCGGTATACAAGGAAGATTCAGTTGTCGGCGTGGAACCATCTGTCGTGTAATAAGCTGTGTAGCTTCCGGCACGGTAATACTGATCTGCGTCGCTGTACTGTACTGCCCCGTGGACGGTGTTACAACCGGTGCATCCGCTACCGGAAATTCAATCTCATAAGTTTTTGAGACCACCAGACTTGGGATTTTCTTTTTGTTATAGCAATCGCCTTAATCTGCGTCTTTCCTTCCTCATTTAAAAGAATCGGCTCGGTATACTTTGTGCTGGACGAAGTCGGATTCGTTCCATCTGTCGTGTAGTAAATGGTCTCCCCTGATGCGGACAGTGTCACTTCCTGTACTTCACTATATTTTCCATCATCCAGACTGAAGACCGGCTCTGTAGAAACATATGCTTTCAGACTGGAAAGCACGGATTCGTCATCGCAGTCCTCGAGAATCTCGGAAATCTTATCAAGCTGCTTTGTCTCCTCATAAAAGCTGATTGCTGCCCGATACAGTTCTTCGTTGGATGGATAAGAAGCAATAGCAGAAAGAAATACGGATTCTGCCTCATCCCCTTCATCCTGTTCCATATAAGTCTCTGCCAGACCGGAATATGCCTCTGCCCTCTGGGCATTCTTTCCAATCGCATGTTTGAAGTATTTTTCTGCTGTCTGATATTCTTTCATCTGCAGTGCATCGTACCCTTTTGCCACTTTTCCCACATAAGAATTCTGATACAGAAAATAGCCGAACGCCGCTCCAAAAATCAACAGGACCAGAAACAGGATCAAAAGCACTTTCCGTCTTCTGCGAACCAGCTGCTTTTTTCGTTCCTGCTGTTTTCGTTTCGCCTCTGCACGGGATCTGTTTCTCGCCGCACGCTCTCGCCCGGCCTGTATTTCATCCAGCTCTTCCTGACTGAGCACCCGCGTTGCTTTTGACTGGTACACTTCCTGTCTTCTGCCAAAATCACGGACATCCTTTGTCTGAAGCTGCCTGGTAACATCTTCGACCGAGCCTTTTACTTCCTGTGTAAGAACATCATCCAGAGGATTGTAATCAGGGACGATCTGAACTTCTTTTCCACATCTGGGACAACGCATCCAGCCTTCCGGAATAATCGCATTACAATGCGTACATCTCATATTAGTTCCTCCTAATCGCGTGCGGCCTGCACGCAATTGTTCATCAGCATGGCGATTGTCATCGGACCTACCCCGCCAGGTACCGGCGTAATGGCAGATGCCCTGGAATACACATCCTCAAAATCCACATCTCCACAGAGATGGTTTTGGGCATCTCTGTGCATTCCCACATCGATCACAACCGCGCCTTCTTTTATGTACTCTGCTGTGATCATCTTCGTCTGTCCGACTGCTGCGATCAGAATATCTGCTCTGCGTGTCACTTCTTTTAGATCTGCTGTCCTGGAATGTGCAACCGTCACGGTCCCATTCTCACGCAGAAGCAGTGCTGCCATCGGCTTTCCTACAATGTTGCTTCGCCCGATCACCACGCACTCTTTCCTGCAATCTCAATTCCGGAATACTTCAAAAGCTGAATGATCCCCGCCGGTGTGCAGGATACAAATCCGGTCTCTCCGAGCCAGAGCCGTCCCACGTTCACCGGATGAAATCCGTCTACATCCTTGTCCGGTGAAATCGTACGTATGATCCGGTCTTCATCAATGTGTGCCGGAAGCGGAAGCTGTACCAGGATTCCATGTACCTTCTCTGTATGATTCAGTTTCTCGATCAATTCTACCAGTTCCGCTTCTGTTGTAGCCTCTTTTAACTCATACGAAACGGAGTCGATCCCGATATAGGCGCACGCCTTTTTCTTGTTGTTTACATATACCGAAGAAGCCGCATCCTGCCCTACCTGAATCACTGCCAGACAGATCTTGGTGCCTCTTTCTTTCAGCACGGATACTTCTTCTTTCAATTTATCTTTGATTTCTTTTGCAATTCGTTTTCCGTCAATTATCTGTGCCATTCAATACTCCTTTAAAACAGTCCTGTAATTTTACCGTCATCTGTTACATCGATGTTATTTGCAGCAGGGACTTTCGGAAGTCCAGGCATTGTCATCACCGCACCTGTCAGAGCAACGACAAATCCGGCACCTGCGCTGACATAAACTTCACGGATATGGATGTCAAAGTTTTCCGGACGTCCCAGTTTTTTCGCATCATCTGACAGAGAATACTGATTCTTTGCCATACAGATAGGGAAATGTCCAAATCCCATCTCTTCGATCTTCGCAAGCTGTTTCTTTGCAGCCGGCTCATAGACAACACCGTTTGCCCCGTAAATCTCTTTTGAAATCTTCTCGATCTTTTCTGTCAGAGAAAGTTCATCCTCATACAGTACATGGAAATTGCTTTCCTTATTCTCCAGTGTATCCAACACTTTTTCTGCCAGTTCGATTCCGCCTTCTCCGCCTTTTTCCCATACCTTTGCAAGGGCGAATTCACAGTCTCTTTCTTCACAGAAGCTGCGGATAAATTCATTTTCCGCTTCCGTATCTGTAACAAAGGAATTCAGTGTTACTACAACAGGAACGCCGTATTTCTGAATATTCTCAATGTGTTTTTCCAGATTCACGATTCCTTTTTTCAGTGCTTCCAGATTTTCTTCGCCCAGATCCTGTTTTGCAACTCCGCCATTGTATTTCAGTGCCCGCACTGTCGCTACAAGTACCACTGCGTCCGGTTTTAATCCCGCTTTACGGCATTTGATATCCATAAATTTCTCAGCTCCAAGATCCGCTCCGAATCCGGCTTCTGTAATTGTAATATCGCTGATTTTTAAAGCCAGCTTTGTCGCGCGGACACTGTTGCAGCCGTGTGCGATATTGGCAAACGGTCCGCCGTGTACCAGTGCCGGTGTGTGCTCCAGTGTCTGGATCATATTCGGTTTGATCGCATCCTTTAACAGTGCAGTCATGGCGCCTGTTGCCTGAAGATCGTCTGCTGTTACCGGATTGCCTTCAAATGTATATGCCACGATGATTCGTCCCAGGCGGCGTTTCAGATCTGCAAGATCATCTGCAAGACAAAGGATTGCCATGATCTCAGATGCGACTGTGATCACAAAATGGTCTTCTCTCACCATTCCATCCATCTTGTTTCCAAGTCCTACTACGATGTTGCGAAGAACTCTGTCGTTCATGTCCACGCAGCGTTTCCAGACAATATTTCTCGGATCAATTCCCAATGCATTGCCCTGCTGAATGTGATTATCCAACATGGCAGCCAGCAGATTATTCGCAGAAGTGATCGCGTGGAAATCTCCGGTGAAATGCAGATTCAGATCTTCCATTGGGAGAACCTGTGCATACCCGCCTCCTGCTGCTCCGCCTTTGATTCCAAAACATGGTCCAAGAGATGGTTCACGCAGTGCGATGATTGCCTTTTTATTCATTTTTGCAAATGCCTCACCCAGACCTACTGTGATCGTGGTCTTTCCTTCTCCTGCCGGGGTCGGATTGATGGCTGTCACAAGAACCAGTTTTCCATCCTTGCGGTCTTTTACGTTCTCCCAGAGTTCATCGGAGAGCTTCGCTTTGTACTTTCCATAAAACTCCAGTTCCTCTTCTGAAATTCCGATAGACGCTGCCACGTCTTTGATGTGCATTAATTCTGCTTCCTGTGCGATCTGAATATCTGTTTTCATCATTTCTTCCTCCACTGCATTATAAATTTTCCTGAATGTACTGTTCAAATTCTTCTTTTGTCATCAGTACTTTTCTTGGTTTTGTTCCGACTTCTTCTCCGACCACTCCTGCACTGGCAAGCTGATCCATAATCCGGGCTGCCCGGTTGAAGCCGATTTTAAACATCCTCTGGAGCATTCCAATGGATGCTTTTTCTTTTTCAATGATCAGCCGTCCTGCATCTGCAAAATATGCATCCTGCTCATTTGCATTATCCTGCACCCCGGCTCCCTGTATCCCAGGAACCGGTGACGGCAGATCGGAATTTACGTGCTCCTCCACTTCTTCACTGTAGGAGGCATTTCCGTTGTGTTCGATGAGATAGTCCACAACCTTCTGCACTTCTTTATCTGAAACAAAGGATCCCTGCACACGGACCGGTTTTGGATATCCTGTCGGATAAAACAGCATATCTCCCTTTCCAAGCAGTTTCTCCGCTCCATTCATATCAATGATCGTCCTGGAATCTACTCCTGATGAGACAGAAAATGCGATTCTGGACGGCATATTGGCCTTGATCAGACCTGTGATGACATTCACCGAAGGCCGCTGTGTTGCAATGATCAGATGCAGTCCCGCCGCTCTGGCAAGCTGCGCCAGACGGCAGATCGCGCCTTCTACTTCCCCCGGCGCCACCATCATCAGATCCGCCAGCTCATCTACAATGATCACAATCTTCGGCAGTTTTTTCGGAGCTCCTTCTTCTGTCATCTGCGCAATCTTTTCATTGTATCCTTTCAGATCCCGGACATTCTGCTGGGCAAACAGCTGATACCGCTTCATCATCTCAGCGACTGCCCAGTTCAGAGCGCCTGCTGCTTTTTTCGGGTCCGTCACGACCGGGATCAGCAAGTGCGGAATTCCATTATAGACACTTAGTTCCACTACTTTGGGATCCACCATGATCAGTTTTACTTCTTCCGGATCTGCATGGTATAAAATACTCATGATCAGCGTATTGATACATACCGACTTTCCGGATCCTGTCGCTCCTGCCACAAGTAAATGCGGCATCTTTGCGATATCTGCGATCACCGTCTTTCCTGAAATATCTTTTCCCACGGCAAACGGAATATTCGCTGTGGAATTTTTAAATTCCCCGGATTCTAACAGGTCCCTAAGCATCACTGCCGTATTCTCCTGGTTCGGGACCTCAATCCCAACGGCTGCTTTTCCCGGAATCGCGCCTCGATCCGGATATCTGCCGCTGCCAGATTTAATTTGATGTCATCTGCCAGACCTACAATCTTACTTACCTTCACACCTTGTTCCGGCTGCAGCTCATACCGCGTCACAGACGGTCCGCAGCTTGCATTTGTTACATGAACGCGAACCCCGAAATTCTGCAGGGTCTGCTCCAGTTTCTGGGCCGTGGCGCGCAACTGGGCATCCGAGTCTCCGCCGCCCTTTTTCCCTTTTGTCAGAAGATTCATTGGCGGAATCTTGTACACTTTCTTCGGCTGCTGCTCCTGCTCTTTGATACTCTGTTCTACCTGAACAGTCTCTGCTTCCACAGCTGCCGCACTCGCCTTGGTCTTCTTCCTTGTACGGACTGACTCTTCCGGAACATCCTCCTGCGTCATGTTGCCCTCTTCTGCCGGTTCCGGTTCATTCTCCCATAATGGAGTATCCACTGCGCTCGCATCCGACGCCGTGCTTTCCGGACGATTGATCACAAAATCTTCAAATGGAGACGGCAGTGGCTCTGAAAAATCCGATTCCTGTGAAACAGTCAGTTCCCGCATATCCGGATCTTTTCCTGAAGAATTCTTTTTACGCTTTTTCGCTGTTGTCTCCTTTGGCACTTCACTTTCCTGGGCCTGCAGCGTTGTTGCAAAAGAAACACCCGATACTTTATGATCACTTCTTCTGGAAGAATCATTCGGTTCTGTCTTTGCTTCTTCTGCCTGTCTTCGTTTTTCTTCTCTGTTCTTCGCACGCCGGCAGATGCTTCTCCCTGCCGGCGCTTCATATCTGCATACGCCTTTTTGCTTCCTTTTCCAAGAGGTGCAAGCAGAGAACGTTCTGTGATCAGAATCACACAGATTACCATAAGTACAACGAGTACCACATAAGCGCCTACCACACCAATAAACGGACACAGAATCTTCACCAGACAGCCCCCTGTAAGACCGCCCGCTTTTCTGTAATCACTGGCATACTGATAATAGCTCCACAGACTTTCTTTGGCATCAAAAGGATGCATCACCAGCTGGAAAAATGCACAGATTGCAAACAATAAGGCCACACATGCTGCAATTTTTATGTAGCGTGTGTATTGCCTTTATTCGAAATTCCAAAAGCAACCACGCCAAATAAGAGAAACGGCAGAATATATGCCATCACTCCGAAAAAACCAAAGAGTACAGAAGAGATCGCACTGCCTGCAATCCCTATGACTCCAAAATTGCTTAAAAGCATCAGCACACAGACCGCAAACATGACCAGAATCAAAATTTCACTGTTCAGGGATGTACTTGCCTGATTTTTGGATGACTTTTTTCTTGTAGTTTTCTTTTTCCTTGTTGACTTTGCAGCCATAATACTTCCCCCTTGATAATTACACATACTACATCTAGTATAACATCAATTGAAACGTGTGTCATTAACATTTTTTCTGCCGGATCATTTCCCGCAGCTTTTTCAATGCCATGCTGATTCCTCCAACCTCATCGATCATGCCTTCTCTGACTGCATCTTCCCCTTCTAACATAGTCCCGACATCTTTTACCAACTGTGTGGAATCCAACATCAATTCTTCCAGACGTTCTTTGGTAATCTGCGAATGAGCTGCGATAAACCGGGTAATCCGATCCTGCGTCTTTTCCATATTACGATAACTCTGAATCACTCCAATAAACATCCCGGAGGATCTCACCGGATGCACGATCATTGTTCCACTCGGCACAATAAAAGAATAATCTGCGGAAACTGCAAGCGGTCCGCCGATGGAGTGGCTTCCTCCCAGAACCAGAGAGACCGTTGGTTTGCTTAAGGATGCGATCATTTCCGCGATCGCCAGCCCTGCCTCCACATCACCGCCCAGTGTATTGAGTAAAATCAAAACTCCATCCACTTCATCGTCATCCTCCACCTCTGCCAGTCTTGGAATCAAATGCTCATATTTGGTGGCTTTTGTGTTTCCGGAAACAGCCTCATGCCCTTCAATCTCTCCAATGATCGTCAGAAGCTGTATGTTCGCTTTGTGCCCGTTTCCATTCAGATTTAAGGTGCCGGTCTCTTTAATCTCTTCGTTTTTATCCAGACGTTGTCTTTGCTTCTCCTCATTTTCCATGATCTTCTACCTTCTTTTCTCTATTTTCAGGTCTGTACTTGGACAGCCGGATACTTTAGTATTCGATCAACCGCCCTTGTTTATACGGAAAATGATGATTTTTCACGCAAAAATGGTATGGATGCCTCTTGTATACATCCATACCATCTTGAATTAACGAAGTGCCTGCTCGACATCCGCAATAATATCTTCTATATTTTCAATTCCCACACTGAAACGGATCAGATCCGGCTGAACGCCTGCTTCTACCAGCTCTTTGTCATTCATCTGACGATGCGTGTGGCTGGCAGGATGAAGAACACAGCTTCTGGCATCCGCTACATGTGTCACAATCGCTACCATTTTTAATCGATCCATCATCTCAACTGCAGCGTCTCTGCCGCCTTTGAGACCGAATGTGATGACACCGCAGGTTCCGTTTGGCATATATTTCTGCGCAAGATCATAATATTTGTCTCCCGGAAGTGATGGACAGCGCACCCATGCCACCTTCTCATGATTTTTCAGATACTCTGCCACCTTAACTGCATTTTCACAGTGGCGCGGCACTCTTAAATGCAGTGTCTCCAGTCCGATGTTTAACAGAAATGCATTCTGCGGTGACTGGATAGAGCCGAGATCTCTCATCAGCTGTGCAGTTGCCTTTGTAATATACGCACCTTTGCCAAATTTTTCTGTATATACAATTCCATGATATGTCTCATCCGGAGTTGTCAGTCCCGGGAATTTTTCTTTGTGTGTCTCCCAGTCAAAATTTCCGCTGTCCACGATCGCACCGCCCACGCAAGCGGCATGTCCGTCCATATATTTTGTAGTAGAATGTGTCACAATATCCGCGCCCCATTCAAACGGACGGCAGTTGATCGGTGTTGCAAATGTATTATCCACAATAAACGGCACACCATGTGCATGTGCGGCATTTGCAAATTTTTCCAGATCCAGAACAACGAGGGCAGGATTGGCGATTGTCTCTCCAAATACTGCTTTTGTATTTTCCTGAAATGCTGCATCCAGCTCTTCCTGCGTACACTCAGGATCTACAAACGTAGCTTCTACACCCATTTTTTTGATCGTATGGGCATACAGATTGTAGGTACCTCCGTAAAGAGCAGATGCACAGACAATATGATCTCCCGCTTCCACGATATTCATAATCGCATAGAAATTAGCTGCCTGTCCGGATGATGTCAGCATTGCTGCCACTCCGCCTTCCAGATCACAGATTTTTGCAGCAACCGCATCATTGGTCGGATTCTGAAGTCTGGTATAAAAATAACCGGACTCCTCTAAGTCAAACAGACGCCCCATCTGTTCACTGCTTGTATATCGAAATGTTGTACTCTGATAAATAGGAAGAACTCTCGCCTCTCCATTACCCGGTTCATATCCGGATTGTATACATTTTGTCTCTGTCTTGTAATTACTCATTTTTCTCTCCTCCTACTGAATACAAATATTTCTTCTCCAGAGAACGAACCATCTTTGTGTACAATTCTCTGCATTCTTCTTGTTCGCCCGCTTCAATCAGGCGTACACACGGCTTTAAATACTTTTCCCAGATATCCGCATAAATTTCTGATGCGTCCGGACTGCGGTCAATCCGCTTTACGATTGTCGGAGCAATATTATAATACTCTTTTACAAGAATCTCTCCATCCTTTGTCCCCATCAGATACTGATCTCTGTATTCCCTCAAAAGATTCAGTTCATAGCAATCATCTGGCTTGTTCAGACTCTTACAGACAGCTGTTGTAATATAACAGAAAACTCCTTTTTTAAACCCATTCTCAATACTTGCAGCATCCGAGTGTCCGATTTTGCTGCCAGGTACCTTCTGATTCCATAACTCCACGATTTTCTCCGTAAATATCTTCGTCTGCGTACTCTGAATTTCCCCCATCAGCGGAACAAAAAAAGCTACCATAGCCATGTTGTGATCAATAACTGCCGCTTCTCTTTTTCGCTTGGAATCAATCTGAGAGAGCATCTCCGATGCATATTCCGGAACATACCCCGCAACTTCCTGCATACATTTTTCAGATTTTTCAATTGTTTCTTTCACACATTCCAGCAGTGTCTGATTTTCTTCTTTTAAAATTCCCATGTCTGACTGATATGTTTTCTTCTGAAATCCCCGTACTTTTTCTCTGGTTTTTTCATACAAAACAATCAAATCATTCTGTAAGCTATTCTGACTCATTGGCATTCCTCTTTTTGTTGTATTTCCTTTTATACCATTGTTCAGTATAGCATATCTGATACTGCATTTCAATTTTTTTGCATAAAGAAACAGGTCTGCCGGATTTCCAGATACCGACAGACCTGTTCTTTATTCTTATTTTGCGAGAGCATAAGGCTTTCTTTTGAAAACACTTTTTGCTTTCCCATCTACATGAGTCTCCATTTTGGAGTAAACACGAACCATATCATATTTAATCCGTTTTGCACTTCTTCTTTCTTTTACCATAGTGATACCTCCAAACCATTGATAAACAACTTCTGATACCATTCTAATGTATGTTTATTATGGTTTCATTATCACTATTTAAAATCTATGTAAGGTGTGCTTACTCATCCCAGTTGTGGTACACGTCCTGAACATCATCATCCTCATCGAGAAGATCCAGTGTTTTCTGGATATTTTTGATATCCTCTTCACTTGTCAGCTCCACATAAGTCTGCGGGATCATCGTCACTTCCGCATCTGCCATGACGATTCCTGCTTCCTCTAATTTCAGGCGCACTTCACTGAAATCTTCCGGAGCAGTCAGAATCTCAAAACTCTCCTCTTCTTCTGAAAAATCTTCCGCCCCAAAGTCCAGAGCCATCATCATCAGTTCATCTGCATCCATATCGCAGTCTTCTTTTGCAACGATGATCTGTCCCTTTTCATCAAACATAAAAGAGACGCATCCCGGTGTTCCTACATTTCCGCTTCCTTTTGTGAATGCATTTCTTACGTTGGATGCAGTACGGTTCTTGTTGTCTGTCAGTGTCTTTACAATGATCGCTGTTCCGTTTGGCCCGTATCCCTCGTATGTGATGTGTTCGTAGTTGTCTCCAGAACCTTCTCCTGCCGCTTTCTTGATGTTTCTGTCGATCGTATCATTCGGCATGTTGTTTGCTTTCGCCTTTGCGATCACATCACGCAGACGGCTGTTGTTTGCCGGATCCGGACCGCCGCCTTCTTTTACTGCAACCGCAAGCTCTCTACCAAGCTTCGTAAAAATCTTTCCCTTTGCTGCATCATTTTTCTCTTTTTTGTGCTTAATATTTGCAAATTTTGAATGTCCTGACATTGCTCAATTCTCCTTTTATCTCATAAACTCGTTGTTCCATTTTATCACTCTTTTTTCGTTCTGTAAAGTTGTAACGCTGACATTTCCCGCCCATTTCCGTTATGTAGGAAGTTCCAGGCTGATGCGGATCGCTTCATTGACTTCTTCCATAAATGTTCCGTCCACATGGCAGATATACTCCTTCAGCCGCTTTTTGTCCAATGTTCTGATCTGCTCCAGAAGTACCACTGAATTTTTCACAAGCCGGTATTTTTTTGCACTGATTTCAATGTGTGTAGGCAGCTTTGCTTTGTTCATTCTGGATGTGATCGCTGCACAGATCACTGTAGGACTGTGCTTATTTCCCACATCATTCTGGATAACCAGCACCGGCCGCACACCGCCCTGTTCTGAACCGATCACCGGACTTAAATCCGCATAATAAATATCCCCTCGTCTGACTGTCACGTTCTATTCACACTCCGATTCTTATACTTCAATTTTCTCCCCCTCAGGAAGTATACTTGAGTATTCCCGCTTTTATCGGATGTATTCAACTGACATTTATTTTTCCAAAAGGTTGCTTCCCTTATAAACCCGGGGAATTCTTTTTCCAAGACAGCAGACAAATTCATAATTGAAACGACCGCAGATCTCGCTAAGTTCCTCCACCGTGATCTCATCATCTCCGTCTCTTCCGATCAGAACGACTTCATCCATAAATACAGTATCCGGAATATCAGTCACATCTACCATAAACTGATCCATACAGACACGTCCCAGTATCCGTGCTCTTTTCCCACGGATCAGGACTTCTCCGCGATTAGATAAGCCTCTCGCATAACCGTCCCCGTATCCTACCGGAATGGTAGCCACTTTCATTTTCTTATCTGCCGTAAAAGTCCCTCCGTAACTGATGGAAGCTCCCGGCTCTACTTCTTTCACAAAGCTGACGTGGCTGACCAGGCGAAGTGCCGGCTTTAAGTCCACAGTCTCTTTTTTTACTTCCTCTGACGGATACAGTCCGTACAACGCAATTCCCGCACGGACCAGATTTTGTTTCCACTGTGGAAAATCAATGATTCCCGCGCTGTTATCGCAATGGTATTGCGAAATCGAAATCCCCCGCTTTTCAACCTCATTTCTCATCCATACAAATTTTCTGTACTGCTCTTCTGAAAATGTTTTATCCAGCTCATCTGCTTTTGCAAAATGCGTAAACATTCCTTCCAGGCATACATTCGGAAGTTTTTCAATCTGCCCGATCAGATCTGCGCTCTCCTCTGTTGCCGGAAATCCGAGCCGTTCCATCCCTGTATCGATCTTGATATGAAAATACGCTGTTTTCCCCAACTTTCGGGCAAGATTCGAAATCTCCTGTGCATATCCAGTGTGTATACTGTGGCGCGCACCTCTTCTTTTATCATTTCTTCATACTGATCCGGGAATACACATCCCAGCACCATCGTCGGTTTTTGAATTCCCGCTCTGTGAAGCTCCACTGCTTCTTCCAGAGTCGCAGTCGCATAGCCCCATACATCCGGATCGTCATCCAGCATACAGGCAATCGGAACCGCACCATGTCCATATCCGTCTGTTTTCACTACGGCAATAAATTTTGCGCCTTCTCCAACCCTCTTTTTCATCTGTTCCATGTTATATGAAATTGCATCCAGATCAATCTCTGCATACACTCTGCTGTGTTTTTCCATCATTATCTCCCCTTTTCTGTCTTTTTGATACAAGCTGCGATCCCCTCTGTCAGATCTTCTGCCAGAACGCTGTAAGCGCCTCTCCTCTCTCTGGCTGCATCTCCTCCACAGGCATGAAGATACACTCCCAGCACAGTCCCTTCATACACTTTCATATGCTGCGCCAGAAGCCCTGTGATCACTCCGGCAAGCACATCGCCGGAACCGGCCTTTGCCATCGCACTGTTTCCAGCAGTATTCAGAAACATCTGCCGGTCTTTTCCTGCCACAAGCGTACGTGCATCCTTCAGTGCACAAACAACACCATAGCTGTCTGTAAATTCTTTTAACGCAGCAAATCTGTTTTTCCCAAGTTCCGGGATGGTACACCCCAAAAGTCCTGCCATTTCTTTCATATGTGGTGTCAGTACAAATGGCTTTTTTTCTTTTGGAAGAAGTTCCATATGATCCGCCAAAAGATTCAAACCGTCTGCATCGATCACACATGGGACCTCTGCATATTTCATCAAATAAGAAAGTATCTGCCCGGCGGTCCTGCTTTTTCCAAGTCCGCATCCGATACAGATTACATCTGCCCACTTCAAAAGACTTTGCAGTTTTTCTTCCTCATATTCTGTATAGGTGGATACGATTGCTTCCGGTAAGAGCTGCTGCAAAATCGTCCGGTTCGATTCTTCTGTATAGATCTGTACCAGACCGCCACCACTTATATAAGCTGCACGTGCACTTAAGTATGCCGCACCAGACATCCCCTTACTGCCCGTGATCATCAGAATCTTTCCATAACTTCCCTTGTGGGAATTCTTTTTCCGATCCGGAAGAAATTTGGAAAGATCCGATTTTTCCAATGTGTAACAGACTTCCGGATTTTCTTCAAAAAGTTGTCCCGATCCCGATTTCCACAGGGATTACCTCGCCCGCATAATCGGATCCCGGAAACAAAACAGTTCCCAGTTTCTCACATGCAAAAGAAACTGTCAAGTCCGCATGAAATGCCGTTCCCAGCACCTGTCCGTCAAAAGAGCTGATTCCTGACGGAATATCGATTGCCACTTTCTCTGCATGTATCTGGTTCATTTCTTCGATCACATCTTTATAATGCCCCTCGATCGTCCTGCTTAAACCTACACCAAACACAGCATCTATGACAACAGTATATTCTTTTGGGGGAATGTTTGTGACAACGGAAACACCCAGATTGGATGCGATCTGCCTCTGCTGTCTGCATTCTTCACTCATGGATGTTTCTTTCCCTGCAAAAACCGCACACACATCTTTTCCCTCCAGATAAAGAAGTCTTGCAACGGCGAATCCATCTCCACCATTATTTCCACTTCCGCACACAACAAGACAGTGATCCAGACTGATTCCTTTCTCTTTCATCACTTCCACTGTTTTCAGAGCTGCCCGCTCCATCAATACCAGAGAAGGAATCCCGATCTTTTGAATCGTATATTCATCCGCTCTCTGCATCCACGCTCCGTCTGGTAAATATCTCATACCCGATCTCCCTTCTGCTCCTGAAAAGAAAGGACGTGCAGCCAGATATTTTCCGACCACACGCCTTTGCACATGAACTGAGTTATTCTTACTTGTTTTGTTCTTCCCGGTGACGACTGACATTATATGACAGCTTCATCAGACTGTCTGAAAGATGTACGCTTTCTACGATCACATCTTTTGGCAGATTCAGATCTGTATGTGCAAAATTCCAGATAGCCTGGATTCCATTGTCCACTAATAACTCTGCAACTTCTTTTGCTTTCGATTTTGGAATCGTCAGTGCTGCAATCTCAATCTCATTGTTCTGAAGAAATTCCTGCAGCTCATCCATCATCCGTACCGGAATTCCGCGGATGGCAACTCCTTCAAGCCGGGGATTCACATCAAAAAGTCCTTTTAAAATAAATCCGCCTTTTTCAAAAGAGGCATAATTAGCAAGAGCCTGTCCCAGATTACCTGCACCTATGATAATGAAATTGTGGCTTCTGTCCAGTCCGAGAATCTTGCCGATCTCCGTATATAAATATTTTACATTATACCCGTATCCCTGTTGCCCGAATCCCCCGAAATTATTGAGATCCTGTCGAATCTGGGATGCCGTGACATGCATCTTCTTACTTAGATCGTTGGATGAGATCCTCTCCACCTGATCTTCCATCAAATCTCCAAGGTATCTATAATATCTGGGGAGCCTGCTGATAACTGCACGGGATATTTTTCTTTCTTCCACTGATTGTACCCTCCAATTTTAATCTTTTCTTATTATATAGAATTGTGAAAGATAAGTCAAACTTTTATATTGTATTTTGCCGTGTTTTCGTTATAATGAAATGGTGATGATTCGAAATAATCAGTTATTGTCAAAATACAGGAGGAATTTCATGATACTCGCATGTCATAATTTAAATAAATCATTCGGCGACCATCTCATTGTCCGGGATGGCTCTTTTCATGTAGAAGACCGTGAAAAAGCTGCACTTGTCGGCGTCAACGGTGCAGGAAAATCAACAATCTTCAAAATGATCGTAGGAGAACTGCCTCTGGATGAAGGAGACGTTATTCTGACAAAAGGAAAGACGCTTGGCTATCTTGCCCAGCATCAGAATCTGGATACTACAAACACGATCTATGAAGAACTAAAAATTGCAAAATCTGATATTATCGCTCTGGAGGCCCAGATCCGCGCCATCGAACTGGAGTTAAAATCTCTTTCCGGAGAGGAACTGACAAACCGTTTAAACACTTACAACCGGCTGATGTCAGAATTTGAATCGAAAAACGGTTACGCCTACGAAAGTGAGATCACCGGTGTTTTAAAAGGTCTTGGCTTTACAGAAGAAGAATTCTCAAAACCCACAGACACCCTTTCCGGCGGTCAGAAAACCAGGGTATCTCTCGGAAAACTTTTGCTCACAAAACCAGATATCCTGTTGTTGGACGAACCGACCAACCACCTGGATCTGAACTCCATCAGCTGGCTGGAGACGTATCTTCTGAACTATCCGGGTGCAGTTCTGATTGTTTCCCATGACCGGTTTTTCTTAAACCGCGTTGTGACAAAGGTCATCGAGATTGAAAACGGCTCTGTACGCATGTATACCGGCAATTACAAAGACTATGCACAGAAAAAACAGATGATCCGGGATGCGCAGCTCAAAGAATATTTAAACCAGCAGCGTGAAATCAAGCATCAGGAAGCAGTCATTGAAAAACTGCGCTCTTTCAACCGTGAAAAATCAATCAAACGCGCGGAAAGCAGGGAAAAAATGCTCTCCAAAATCACACCTGTCGAAAGACCCGCAGAAGCGGCAAGAGAGATGCACTTTACACTGGAACCTTCCGAAGTCAGTGGAAATGACGTTTTAAGTATCGAATCCCTCGGGAAACGTTTTGACAGTCAGGTGTTATTCCATGATATCAGCTTTGAAATCAAGCGCGGAGAGCACGTAGCGATCATCGGAGACAATGGAACCGGAAAAACAACACTCTTGAAAATACTCAATCAGGTCGTAGAACCGGATTCCGGAAGTTTTACACTGGGTTCTAAAGTTCAGATCGGATACTACGATCAGGAACATCATGTGCTGCACAATGAAAAAACTATTTTCGACGAGATTTCCGACGATTATCCGACACTCACCAATACGCAGATCCGAAACACTCTTGCAGCATTTCAGTTTACCGGAGACGATGTCTACAAGCTGATCCGGGATTTAAGCGGTGGAGAAAAAGGACGTGTCTCTCTTGCAAAACTGATGCTTTCAGAAGCCAATTTTCTGATTCTTGACGAGCCGACCAACCACCTGGATATTACTTCCAAAGAAATTCTGGAGCAGGCACTCAACGAATATACCGGCACGGTTCTGTACGTATCCCATGACCGGTACTTTATCAACCAGACTGCCACCCGGATTCTGGAACTGGTCAACCAGACTTTTGTCAATTATATCGGAAACTATGATTACTATCTGGAGAAAAAAGAAGAACTGACCGCCGCATACGCCACCCCGGCTGCTGATCAGACAGTTCCTCAAAATACCACCGAATCGACACCTTCAGACTCCAAACTAAGCTGGCAGGAACAAAAGGAACTGCAGGCAAAAGAACGAAAACGAAAAAATGAACTGAAAAAGACGGAAGACCGAATTGCTGTTCTGGAAGAACGAAATGTGGAAATCGACGAGCTGATGACGCAGGAAGAAGTCTATTCCAATTCTGTCAAATGTCAGGAACTTGCATTGGAAAAAGATGCAAACAATACCGAACTGGAAGAACTGTACGAAAAATGGGAAGAACTCGCAGAATAATCTGCGAGTCCTTTCCATTTCATTTTCTAATATCACTTCTTCCAGATAGGAGTCATTTCTTTTAATATCTCCGGTATTTTTTCATAAAAATTTTCCACATCAAACTTTCCATAGTATATGATATCCATATCCGCAGCTTTTCCGAGATAGATCATCTCATCTTCGTTCTGCTCTTGCAAATGAGGTTGTATATATGTGGACCACAGGTTTCGATTTAAATAAACCATTGCAATTTCCCTTTTTTCTGCTCCCTCTCCCACTGTTACAGGGTTACAAAAAACAGAGCCTGCCGAATCACTTTCTGCATAGGATAAATAGGCATCCTCTCCGACTATTTCCACTTCCATTTTCTGTGGATCAAACGGGATCGGCTCTTTCGGAAGCACCAGAATTGTATAAACTCCTGCCAGAAGGGCGCACACAAGAATCGCCCCAAGTATTGCTGCTGCGATCCTACGGTTGATCAATCTGTGTTTTAATTTCTGAAACAGTTCTTTTTCTGCCTGATTGATTTTTTTCTTATTCGGCAATATTATTTTTGCCCGCATTTTTTCCATTTCTTTTCTGCAGTCTTCACATTCCTTCAAATGTTCTTCTACCAGCTTCTTTGTATCCTCACTCACAATTTCATCTACATACAGCGGCATGATATCCTGTATTACATTACAACTGATTTTACTCATATCCCTGCTCCTCCATATACTCTTCAATTTTCTTTTTCGCTCTATAAAAAGTAACTCTCACCCAGCCGGAACTTTTTTGAAATAATGTTCCGATTTTTTCATAAGAAAGTTCTCCAAACACCCGCAAATTAAACACTTCTTTATATGGTTCTTCCATATTGTGAAGGAACTTGTGAATCAAAAATGCCTTTTCTTCATTCACCAGATTTTCTGCAAAATGAACTCCTACATCTACTATGTTTTCATACTCTGTCCAATCTGAATCATGCTTTTTTCGTCTGCAGTAGCTAAAATATGTATTCTTCGCAATTGTAAAAAGCCAGGCTCTGATATCCTTTCTCCCGTCAAATTGATTCAGAGATTTTAATGCTTTTACAAACGTCTCCTGCGCAATTTCTTCTGCTGTCACTTCATCCGGCGTCAGGCTGCGAACATATAGAAAAACTTCCCGAAAATACAGCTGATATATTTTTTCGAACTCCACATCTCCCCCTCCTTTCACCTTAATAACTGCTCACATTCTAAAACGTTACAAATCTTTTCATTTTATATAATAAAAAAATACATACTTTACAAAATTGTTTTTTTGCCCTGTTTTATCTCGTGATCATTCTCTCACCCGGGGTATAAAAAACGGGGTGAAAAATCCGATGTAAGATTTTTCACCCCACTTTTCTATTTTCTTTTACAATCTCTTCGCGATTGCTTTGATAAATCCTTCACTGTTTAAGACTGTCGGATTCTCAATTGTTGTGATCAGTGCAGATCTTTTGTCATCTCTCCTGCCTCAATCGTATCGATCGTAGCTTTTTCCAGTCTGTCAGCAAACTCCATCAATTCTTTGTTTCCATCCAGCTCTCCGCGTTTTCTCAGCGCTCCGGACCATGCAAAGATCGTTGCCACAGAGTTTGTAGAAGTCTCTTCCCCTTTTAAGTGCTTGTAATAATGACGCTGTACCGTACCATGTGCCGCTTCATACTCATAATACCCTTCCGGAGAAACCAATACCGATGTCATCATTGCAAGAGAACCAAATGCTGAAGACACCATGTCGCTCATCACATCACCGTCATAGTTCTTACATGCCCAGATAAATCCGCCCTCTGATTTCATCACACGCGCTACGGCATCATCAATCAATGTATAGAAATATTCGATTCCCGCTGCTTTAAACTTCTCATCATATTCTGCATCGTAGATTCCTGGAAAATATCTTTAAATGTATGGTCATATTTCTTGGAAATTGTATCCTTTGTTGCAAACCAGAGATCCTGTTTTGTGTCCAGTGCATAATTGAAACAGCTTCTTGCAAAACTTTCAATCGACTCATTGACATTATGCATTCCCTGTACGATTCCTGCGCCTGTAAACTCATGAACCAGCTCTCTTGTCTGCGTTCCGTCTTCTGCTGTGTAGACCAGCTCCACTTTTCCAGCACCCGGAATCTTCATCTCGGATCCTTTATACACATCCCCATATGCATGTCTTGCGATCGTAATTGGCTTCTTCCAGCTTTTTACACAAGGCTCAATTCCTTTTACAACAATCGGAGCACGGAAAACTGTTCCGTCTAAAATAGCGCGGATCGTACCATTTGGACTCTTCCACATCTCTTTGAGATCATACTCTTCCATACGCGCCGCATTTGGAGTGATCGTCGCACATTTGACTGCCACTTTATATTTTTTCGTCGCATTTGCAGAATCTACTGTCACCTGATCGTTCGTCTCATTGCGGTGCTCCAGCCCCAGATCATAATATTCTGTATTCAGGTCAATGTATGGCTCCAGAAGATCTTCTTTGATCATCTTCCAGAGAATTCTTGTCATCTCGTCCCCGTCCATTTCCACGATTGGTGTGGTCATCTTAATTTTTTCCATGTTCCGTATCCTCCTAAATTTCTTCGTATCCCTGTTTTTTCAAATTCTGCATCACATGCAGGATGTGTTCGTTTGCAAGCTGCTCTGCCAGATCTGCATCGTTGTCTCGAATCGCACGAAGGATCTGCTTGTGCTCTCTGATCGACTTTCTGGCTCTCTCCTCTGAAACGACAGAGTTTCTTCTTGCCTGCTGCACATATTTATGAAAATCCATCAGGACATGGCTTAAAATCCGGCTGTCCGATGCTTCATACAAAATCTTATGGAATTTGCCATCCAGATCTGTCACCTGGTCTGCATTATTTCCACTTACTTTTTTCATATGGAATTCTGATAGAAGAATCACTTCTTCCAGCTCATCCAGCTGTTCCTCCGTAATATGCTCTGTTGCCCATCTGGCACACAACCCTTCCAGCATAGAACGCAGGATATAGATATCTCTGATATCCTTGGATGAAATTCCGGTCACATACGCTCCTTTGTTCGGTATGATCGTGACCAGTCCTTCCAGCTCCAGCTGCCTGAGTGCCTCTCTGACCGGTGTCCGGCTTACCCCCAGCTCTTTTCCGAGTGTATTCTCCCGCAGTTCATCATGCTCTTTATATTTTCCGCTCAGTATGTCTTCGCGGAGTCTCTGGAACACACGGCTTCCCAGAGAATTATCCTGATATTCGCCCATTTTCTATCTGTCAGCCTCCCAGCTACAATTTTATATGCAGTTCCTTACATATACTATCTATTTTGGCAATTAATTCGTCATCTGTCAAGACTGTAACGCGACCTTCTTCATACTCCTTATCTACCCACTCTTTCAATCGGCTGACCAGTTCTGAATTTTTATCCACCTGACTGCCCTGCGGAAGTTTATAGTAGGCATTGATCCAGTAGGCGATTCCCGCCGCTCCGGATGTATTGGAAACAGAAACCAGCGCTGGGCGGTTCAGGAATTTGTCTGTATCAAATATATTATAGATCTCTTCATTTTTGAGCATTCCATCCGCATGGATTCCAGCTCTTGTGACATTAAAATTCTTTCCGACAAACGGTGTCCTCGATGGCACTCTGTATCCGATTTCCTTCTCATAATATTCAGCCAGCTCTGTAATAACCGTTGTATCCATTCCATCCAGTGTTCCTCGAAGCTGTGCATACTCAAATACCATTGCCTCTAAAGGTGTATTACCCGTACGCTCTCCGATACCAAACAAGGAACAGTTCACTCCGCAGGCTCCGTAAAGCCACGCTGTCGTCGAATTATTGACTGCTTTATAGAAATCGTTGTGTCCGTGGAATTCGATCAGTTCACTTGGCACGCCCGCATGTGTCATCAGACCATAGATGATTCCCGGAATAGAACGCGGAATCACTGCACCCGGGAAATTCACCCCATATCCCATCGTATCACAGACACGGATCTTGACCGGGATCTGATACTCTTCCATCAGCTTCATCAGTTCCAGACAAAACGGAATCACAAAACCGTAAATATCAGAACGTGTGATATCTTCCAGATGACATCTCGGCCGAACTCCGGTTTCCATGCACTCACGCACAACAGATAAATAATGTTCCATCGCTTCCCGCCTCGTCATCTTCAGCTTGTAAAAAATATGATAATCGGAACAGCTGACCAAAATCCCTGTCTCCTTGAGACCTATATCTTTTACCAGCTGAAAATCCTTTTTACTGGCACGGATCCAGCTTGTCACTTCCGGAAACTGATATCCTCTCTCCAGACATTTGTAGACCGCATCCCGATCTTTCTTGCTGTACAGGAAAAACTCACTCTGACGAATCTTTCCGTTAGGACCTCCCAGACGATGGAAATAATCATAAATCGTCACAATCTGCTCTGTTGTATAAGGAGCTCTGGACTGCTGTCCGTCTCTAAATGTCGTATCTGTGATCCAGATTTCATCCGGCATATTATGCGGCACAATACGGTCATTGAATGCAATCTTTGGGATTTCATCATAATGGAACAGATTCCGGAACACATTCGGCGTATCTACATCCACCAGTGGATACATGTGTTCTTCCAGTTCCAGAAGATTTGTGTGCTGATTCAAACGTACTTTTCTATTTTCCATGATTTTCTCCTCCGTCCACTCTTTAACACTCTACTTAGCAAAAGTTCTTGTATAATTGTATACACTCATACATGTATTGTCAATAGTAATTTTTCTTACTATAACTGCAAAAGGCAGATGCCCTGATCCTTTCAATCAGATAACATCTGCCTTTTTCTCACACGATCACTCTTACTTTCAGAACACCTTCTACTGCTTCCAGTGCTTTCGCAATCTGTCCGGAAACCTCGGATTCTACGTCGATCATCGTATAAGCATATTCCTTCTTACTCTTATTTGCCATCAGGGAAATATTCATTCCCTCGCCTGCCAGAAGTGCTGTAAACTGTCCCAGCATATTCGGGATGTTGCGGTGCAGGATTGTAATTCTTGCTCCGCTTCCTTTCACTCCCATATCGCAGTCCGGATAATTTACAGAATGTGTAATATTTCCGTTCTGCAGATAATCCATCACTTCTGCAACTGCCATTTTGGCGCAATTATCCTCAGACTCTTCTGTGGAAGCTCCCAAATGCGGAATCACGATTGCGCCTCTGACACCTACGATCTCTTTTGTCGGGAAGTCCGTCACATAACTGCGCACTTTCTCAGATACTAAAGCATCCACGATATCTTCCTGATTGACCAGTACATCTCTCGCAAAATTCAGGATCACTACCCCGTCTTTCATCAGACTGATGGCGTCTTTGTTGATCATTCCTTTTGTATCGTCCAGTGCCGGAACATGAACGGTCAGATAATCGCACTCTTTGTACAATTCATCCACGGATTTTGCATGATGAATATTTCTGGAAAGCTTCCATGCCGCATCTACGGATACGTACGGGTCATATCCATATACTTCCATTCCCAGATGTGTCGCTGCATTCGCCACCAGAACTCCGATCGCTCCCAGACCGATCACTCCTATTTTTTTTCCTTCCAGCTCCGTTCCTGCAAAAGCTTTCTTCTTCTTTTCTGTGATTTTTGCGATATCTCCGTCTTCTTCGTACTCCTGCACCCAGTTGATACCTCCGATAATGTCACGGGCTGCCAGAAGCATTCCTGCAATTACGAGTTCTTTCACACCATTTGCATTGGCTCCGGGTGTATTGAATACTACGATCCCTTTCTCCGCACAACGATCCAGAGGAATATTGTTCACACCTGCACCTGCTCTTGCCACAACTTTCAGGTTCTCCGGCAGTTCCATCTCATGCATAGATGCACTTCTGACCAAAATTGCGTCTGCCGCCTCTGCAGCCTCTGTTTTTTGATAGTTCTCTGTAAATTTATCGAGTCCAATCTGAGAGATTGGATTCAGGCAATGATACTGATACATACTACGCATTTTCCTCCTCAAACTTCTTCATAAACGCAACGAGAGCTTCTACTCCTTCATACGGCATTGCGTTGTAAATACTTGCACGCATTCCGCCTACAGTACGGTGTCCCTTCAGATTTTCCAGTCCGGCTTCTTTTGCTTCTTTCACAAATTTGGCATCCAGATCTTTGTCTCCTGTCACAAATGGAACATTCATCAGAGAACGGTCTTTTTTCTCCACGGTTCCTTTGAACAACTTACTTTCGTCCAGAAAATCGTACAACAGTTTAGCTTTCTTTTCATTTTTCTCTTTCATCGCAGAAAGGCCGCCCATCTTCTTCAGCCACTTAAACACTTTTCCGCAAATATAGATTCCGTATGCAGGCGGAGTGTTGTAGAGAGAATCCGCATCTGCATGCGTTTTGTATTTCAGCATCGTCGGTGTGCCTGGAAGCACATCTTCTGTGATCAGGTCTTCCCGGATAATCACGATCACAACACCTGCCGGTCCGATATTTTTCTGTACGCCTCCATAGATCACTCCATATTTTGTGACATCTACAGGCTCAGAGAGGAAACAGGAAGAAACGTCTGCAACCAGCGTCTTTCCTTTTGTATTCGGCAGTTCTTTAAATTTTGTTCCGTAAATCGTATTATTCTCACAGATGTATACATAATCTGCATCTTCTGAAACCGGAAGATCCGAACAGTCCGGAATATAAGAAAAAGTCTTGTCTGCAGAAGATGCGATCCGGTTTACGGTTCCATACTTTTCTGCCTCATCCGCTGCTTTTTTTGCCCACTGACCGGTCACAATGTAATCTGCCACCCGGTTCTTCATCAGATTCATCGGAATCATCGCAAACTGCTGAGATGCTCCGCCCTGCAAAAATAAAACCTTGTAATTGTCCGGAATATCCATCAGCTCTCTGAGATCTGCCTCTGCTTCCTGAATAATCGTCTCGAAGGCTTTCGAGCGATGACTCATTTCCATAACCGACATTCCGGTTCCTCTGTAATCTAACATTTCATCTGCTGCTTCTTTTAGCACTTCTTCCGGCAGCACTGCCGGTCCGGCTGAAAAATTGTACACTCTACTCATCTTCTTTTCCTCCTGAATTTCATTTTTATATTGAAACAAAGAAAATTTATTCTTCGTTCAAATCCATCTCATCAAACACTTCGCTGATCGCAGCTCCCGGCGCAACCATCGGCCACACCTTGTCATCCTGGTCGATCTGGCAGTCCAGCACAACAGGACGCTGCATCTTTACTGCTTTTGCAAAAGCGTCTGCAAACTCTTCTTTTGTTGTCACACGGATTCCTTCTGCTCCAAGCGCCTGTGCCAGCTTTACAAAATCCACCGCATCATCCAGGATTGTCTGGGAATAATGCTGATTGTAAAAGAGATTCTGCCACTGGCGTACCATACCAAGCACATGATTGTTCACCACGACCTGTACGATCGGAATCTGATATCTCGCAGCTGTTGCGATCTCATTCATGTTCATACGGAAACATCCGTCTCCGGCGATATTGACTACGGTCTTTTCCGGACAGCCCATTTTGGCTCCGATGGATGCGCCAAGTCCATATCCCATTGTTCCAAGTCCTCCGGATGACAAGAGCGTCCTTGGCTCTTTATATTTATAATACTGTGCAGCCCACATCTGATGCTGTCCTACTTCTGTCGTAATGATTGCATCTCCTTTTGTCTGCCTGTAAATCTCTTCTACGATATACGGACCGGTCAGCTTTCCATCCTCATACTGAAGCGGATATTCTTTCTGATACGCTGCAATCTGTTCCATCCACTCCGGATGTGACTGTTCCTCAAGTCTTGCATTCAACCGCATTAAAACTTCTTTCAAATCTCCGACGATTCCATGATCGATCAACACGTTTTTGTTCATCTCTGCCGGATCGATATCAATCTGCAAAATCTGTGCATTCTTCGCAAACTTTTCTGTATCGCTCGTTACACGGTCATCAAATCTGGCTCCTACTGCGATCAACAGATCGCACTCACTGACTCCATAGTTGGATGTCTTGGTTCCATGCATTCCGACCATCCCTGTGTAACGCGGATCTGTTCCCGGAAATGCTCCCTTTCCCATCAGAGTATCTGTCACCGGAGCATCCACCTTTTCTGCGAATTCACGCAATTCTCTGCTCGCCCCCGAAAGGACAACGCCGCCCCCTGCATAAATAAACGGCTTTTGGGATGCTTCGATCATCTCCACAGCACGTGAAAGTGCCTCCTCTGTGATGGTTTCCGTCTTTCTCGGCGGGAACTCTGCTTCCCGGGGAAGATATTCTGTCACGTTTGCTGTAATATCTTTCGGGATATCGATCAGAACCGGCCCGGGTCTGCCGCTGCGCGCGATCCGGAATGCCTTGCGGATTGTCTCTGCCAGTTTTTCCACATCCTTGACAATAAAGTTATGTTTGGTGATCGGCATGGTGATCCCTGCAATATCGATTTCCTGAAAGCTGTCTTTTCCAAGCAGGGAAACCCCTACATTACAGGTAATCGCTACGACCGGAATGGAATCCATATAGGCCGTTGCGATTCCTGTCACCAGATTCGTTGCCCCCGGGCCGCTGGTAGCCAGACACACTCCCACCCTGCCGGTTGCTCTTGCATACCCGTCTGCCGCATGCGCCGCACCCTGTTCATGGGAAGTCAGGATATGCCTGATTTCATTACTATGCTCATAGAGAGCGTCGTATACATTTAAAATTGCTCCCCCCGGATATCCGAATACAGTATCTACACCCTGTTCTTTCAGACATTCGATCACAATCTCTGCTCCATTTAACTGCATGATGCTCTCCTCCTAATTATTTTTCGGGATGTCCAGAATTGCGCCTCTGTTTCCGGAGGTAACCATAGACGCATATCTTGCCAGATATCCTGTCTTGACCTTTGGCTCCCTTGGCTGCCATGCAGCACGACGTCTTTCCAGTTCTTCCTCTGATACATCCAGCTCCAGTTTTAATTCCGGAATATTGATCTTGATGATATCCCCTTCTTCGACAAGCGCGATCGGTCCTCCAACTGCCGCTTCCGGTGACACATGTCCGATAGATGCACCTCTGGATGCTCCGCTGAAGCGACCGTCCGTGATCAGCGCAACCGAAGATCCAAGCCCATATCCTGCGATCGCAGAAGTCGGATTCAGCATCTCACGCATTCCCGGACCTCCTTTTGGTCCCTCGTACCGGATCACGATCACATCTCCCGGGTTGATCTTTCCGGATTTGATTGCTTCTGTAGCTTCTTCGTCACTCTCAAAAATCCTTGCAGGTCCTTCATGCACCAGCATCTCTGCACAGACTGCAGAACGTTTTACCACACTTCCGTCCGGCGCCAGATTTCCTTTGAGTACTGCCAGACCGCCTGTCTCACTGTACGGATTGTCAATTGGGCGGATTACCTCCGGATTTTTATTGACACATCCTTCGATGTTCTCTCCCAGTGTCTTTCCGGTCACAGTCATACATTCTGTATGAAGAAGTCCTTTCTTGTTCAGCTCATTCATCACTGCATAAACTCCGCCGGCCTCGTTGAGATCTTCCATGTATGTATGTCCTGCCGGAGCAAGATGGCACAGATTCGGAGTTTTCTCGCTGATCGGATTGGCAAAATCAATCTCAAAATCCATTCCGATCTCATGTGCGATCGCAGGAATGTGCAGCATACTGTTTGTGGAACATCCCAGTGCCATGTCCACTGTCAATGCATTTAAAATCGCTTCTTTTGTCATAATATCTCTTGGACGGATATTTTTTCTCACCAGCTCCATCACCTGCATTCCCGCATGTTTTGCAAGCTGCAGTCTTGCAGAATACACTGCCGGAATGGTTCCGTTTCCTTTCAGTCCCATACCAAGAGCCTCTGTCAGGCAGTTCATACTGTTTGCCGTATACATACCGGAACAGGAACCACAGGTCGGACATGCCTTTTCTTCAAATTCGCACACATCCTCTTCTGAAAATTTTCCTGCTGCATAGGAACCGACTGCCTCAAACATGCTGGAAAGACTGGTCTTGCTTCCCTTCACATGACCCGCCAGCATCGGTCCCCCGCTGACAAAAATCGTCGGAATATTCACACGGGCTGCTGCCATCAGAAGTCCCGGAACGTTCTTATCACAGTTCGGTATCATAACAAGTCCGTCAAACTGATGTGCCATAGCCAGTGCTTCTGTAGAATCCGCGATCAGATCTCTTGTCACAAGCGAATATTTCATCCAATATGTCCCATGGCAATTCCGTCACAGACTGCAATCGCAGGAACCATGATCGGTGTTCCTCCTGCCATAGCAACTCCCATTTTAACAGCCTGTGTAATCTTATCCAGGTTCATATGCCCCGGCACGATCTCATTATAAGAACTCACAATTCCGATCAACGGCCGGTCCAGTTCTTCTTGTGTCATTCCCAGCGCATTGAACAGGGAACGATGCGGCGCCTGCTGCATCCCCTTTGTTACAGTATCACTTCTCATCTTCTATCATCCTCTTTCCTTTTTTGAATTTCTGTTTTTTCTACTGAATATGTGCACAGATCCTGTCACCCATCTCGCGGGTATTGATCTGTATACTTCCCTCTGACATAATATCGATCGTGCGGTAACCGTCTCTTAATACACGCTGTACCGCTTCCTCAATGGCATCTGCTTCCCTGTCAAGATCAAATGTAAACCGAAGCATCATAGCTGCTGACAGAATCGTCGCAATCGGATTGGCAATTCCTTTTCCCGCAATATCCGGAGCAGAACCGCCGCTTGGCTCGTAAAGTCCGAATTTTGTCTCATTGAGACTTGCAGAAGAAAGCATTCCAATCGAGCCAGTCACCATACTTGCCTCATCTGAAAGGATATCCCCAAACATATTCTCAGTCAGGATCACATCAAACTGTGCCGGATCCTTCACGAGCTGCATGGCACAATTATCCACCAGCATATGCTCCAGAGTCACTTCCGGATATTCCTTAGCCACCTCTTCCACAACGCTTCTCCAAAGTCTGGAGGAATCCAGCACATTTGCCTTATCCACACTGGTCACTTTTTTTCTACGCTTCGCAGCGATGTCAAATCCCCGTTTCGCAATTCTTCGAATTTCTTCTTCATTATATGTAAGTGTATCGCAGGCAGTCATCACCCCGTCTATTTCTCTGGTGCTGCGCTCCCCAAAATACAGGCCGCCCGTGAGCTCCCGCATGATCATCAGATCAAATCCGTCTTTGATGATCTCCTCTTTCAGCGGACACGCTTCTTTAAGTTCTTCATACAATACTGCCGGTCTTAAATTTGCAAATAAATTCAGTTCTTTTCTGATTTTTAACAGTCCGGCTTCGGGACGTTTGAAGGCTCCAGTTGATACCATGGAGAAGTCCTCGTATCTCCGCCGATCGAGCCCATCAAAACTGCATCACACAGCTTCGCTTTGCTGATCGTCTCATCTGTCAGTGGAACACCATGTACGTCAATGGATGCTCCGCCCATCAAAAGCTGTGTATACACACATTCATGTCCATAAACTTCTGCGATTCGATCCAGTACTTTCATCGCTTCTGTCACAATTTCCGGTCCGATTCCGTCTCCTTTGATCACTCCGATATTCAACTTCATAATACTCATCCTTCCAATTTTCAAAGTGTTATTCTAAATAATACCTCATTTCTTTTCTCATTTCAACCCTTTACCACACAAAAGTGCCAAAAAACAGAGCGAACTCTATATTGTTCTCTCTGATTGTACGGCACTTTTCAAAGAGCAACTTTCTTCACATAAACAATGCTGGGGGCAATCCGTTCCCTGAAGTTAAAAATGCAAAATACGTAAATGCCATGAAACAAAATGTAAGAAACAGCAACGTAATTTTCCCCAGAAATGTGATTTGATATCTTTTCCGAAATAATAGAAAATTTAATATCAAAGAAATGATACATATTAAGACATCTAATACGAAATTGATTCGTACAATTTTATTATCACTGAAAAATCCCAATGTAAAAAATCCCAAAACGAAAATACCATAATTCACCCATAACCATCTGATTATCCATTTTGATGACACTTGAACATTTCTCATTTTGTTTTTCCGGATACCAATTTCTTTTTTAATTTTATTAACATCACTTTTCAATTTAAACCAGCTAATAACAAATAAAATAAAGGTTATTGCTAAAAGTATAAGAAGATAGCTAAACAGCCCAATAGCCAAATGTTCAAACCAATGTCCTACAAAAGCAAGCGGTACCATCCCTGTTGTCAGCGAAAATATATACCCGATTACTTGCTTTTGAAACGACCATTCTACACATTCGCTAAAAAAATATGCAATACCACAAAATCCCCCAAACCAGCAGAATACAAATATTTGAATCATTGTTGCAAACAATTCACTTTTATAGTCCTCTGCTAACGCGGGAAGTACTAAATAAAAATCACCAGTATTCAATCTCAACGAAAGCAGAATTGAAAAAACAAGATAAACAAAGCTACCACACAACAATCCTTCCATAGAATATTTCAATATTTTACCTTTCAAACATAACACCTCAAATCCCTAATGATTTTTTAATTTTAGGTACATACCTTCTTGATACATAGGTTTGAATATTTCCTGGAAAACGAATACAAATTCTTCCAACAATACTTAAATCTATGTTTAAAATCTGATTCGTATTGACAATTTCCGAATTGGAGATTCTAAGAAATGTTTTCTTTTCCAGTAATTCTTCCAATTCATACAACCGATATCTGACAATATATTCATTCTGCTGCGTTTCAACAAACACTTTTTGATTTCCCGCATAAATCCTTAAAATATCAGAAATATTGATCAAATATGCGTATCCCCTTTATATGCCATTAGTTTCGTAACTTGCTTTCGTTCATAATCACGTATATAATCGACAAATGTGTCAACTGTATGTCCCTCCTTGTCTGCTATGACAGAATTTTCATCTCATCAACCGTACTGTCGATTTTTACATCAACTTGCAAAATATCACCCCCTGTTTAACGCTATTTTAATTGATTCAACCCCTAAAATCTATACTTTTTCTATATGTGGTATTAAATTTTTGATATCTGGTAAAAAGTCAAAAAAGCTGTTCTACACCTCCGGCCATAAAACAGCTTCTCTTTTTTCTTATTCTGCGTTTGGTTTTTCAATCTGCGCGATTGCAGCTTTCTGCATCGGAATACGGCAGTTCTTATTGTTTCCAAACTCTACGATCACATCGTCATCTGTGATATCAATGATCACACCGTAAAATCCGCTTGTTGTCAATGCAGTATCTCCAACTTCCATAGAAGCCAGCATCGCCTGGATTCTCTTCTGCTCCTTTTTCTGAGGACGCATCATGAACCACCAGAGACCTCCGAATAATACTACATAAATTACAATAACACCTAACATCTTACCAGCACACCTCACTTACCGTGATATACTCTTCATTTTGTCTCACACGCTTTCCTGCGTCCGACAATATTACCATTGTACACAAAAAATCATGATACTTCAAGTAAATTTTCTATAAACATTTGGAAAAGTGTCTATTTTCCGGACGTCATTCCTTCGATTTTTTTCTTTTTGTATGCCTGATACTCTCCCGCTTCGATTGCTGCACGGATTTCTTCCATCATCGTGTTGTAGAAATACAGGTTGTGCAGTACACATAAGCGCATCCCCAGCATCTCTTTTGCTTTCAGAAGATGACGGATGTATCCCCTGCTGTAGCTTCTGCATGCCGGACACTGACATCCTTCCTCAATCGGTCTGTCATCCAGTTCATATTTTGCATTGAACAGGTTCAGCTTTCCATGGTTGGTATATACATGTCCATGGCGTCCGTTTCTGCTCGGGTAAACACAGTCAAAGAAATCGACTCCCCTGTCTACTGCCTCTAAAATATTGATCGGTGTTCCAACTCCCATCAGATAGGTCGGTTTCTGCTCCGGCAGATATGGAACAACCGCGTCCAGGATCCGGTACATCTCCTCATGACTCTCTCCGACTGCAAGCCCTCCGACTGCATAACCGTCCAGATCCAGATCCACGATCTGTTTTGCATGTTCGATCCGGATGTCTTCGTAAATTCCGCCCTGATTGATTCCAAACAGCATCTGGTGTGGGTTGATCGTATCCGGCAGAGTATTGAGCCGGTCCATTTCTGCTTTACACCGTTTCAGCCAGCGTGTCGTTCTTGCCACAGAATCCCGCATATACACTCTGTCTGCCACACTGGATGGACATTCATCAAATGCCATGGCAATGGTGGATGCCAGATTGGACTGGATCTGCATACTCTCTTCCGGTCCCATAAAAATCTTTCGCCCGTCAATATGTGAATTAAAATGCACACCTTCTTCTTTGATCTTGCGAAGACCTGCCAGAGAAAACACCTGAAATCCGCCCGAATCTGTCAGAATCGGCTTGTCCCAGTTCATAAATTTGTGAAGTCCTCCCATTTTTTTCACCACTTCATCTCCCGGACGGACATGCAGGTGATACGTGTTTGAAAGCTCCACCTGGGTCTTGATTCCCCGGAGATCATCTGTCGATACCGCTCCTTTGATTGCTGCAGCAGTACCTACATTCATAAATACCGGCGTTTCAATCGTTCCGTGAACGGTATGAAAACGCCCCCGTTTTGCCCGTCCGTCTTTTTTGATCAACTCATACATAATTTCTTCTCCTTTATCTTCGTGAAAAAGGGGACCGCGCTCTCTCACGCTGCCCCTTTTTGTCTTTTTTCTATATCTGTTATGATTAGTAATGAATCACAACCGGTGTTCCCACACTGATCATTCCAAACAGAGCTGCTGCCTGATCCAGCGGCATATTGATACATCCATGAGACCCTGCTCCGTCCTTATAACGCGTTCCGCCAAATGCAGCCTGCCAGGTTGCATCATGAAAACCAATTCCTGTCCAGGTCACGCGCATCCAATAGTTGACCGGTGTCTCATAAATCGGCTTTCCTGTACTTGGATCGGTCTCTCCGATCAGCACCTCATCTCTGGTCATCTCCAGAATGTCATACACCCCTTCCGGTGTGATCCTCTCCGGAACCGGAACACCTGTCACCACATCTGTTTCCATTGCCACGCTTCCGTCTTTGATATACCACATGTGCTGGGTACTTAGATCAACCTCGATAAATGTAGTGCCCCAGTCCTGTTCTCCATGAGATTTTGCTGCACCTCCGGTATAGTATGCCGGCTCTCTTGTGACTACTTCACCGTTTTTGATGCTGTTCTGCAGATTGACAAGCTCTGTATCTTCATCAATCGACCATCCATATGTACCGCCTGTTACAGTCGTTGCCTTGCCGGTCGGTGTTGTCAGATTTCTCGTAGTCCCTACCGTATCGTATTTGTCACCAAACTCTGTAAACCATGCTTTCATGGCATCATTATCAAAAACCACATTCATATTGTCATCTACGCCGATCCATGTGGAAATCAGAGTCTTATCCACAACAACAGATTCTGACATGGTATAGGTAATGCTTGCCTTCAGATATTTGTTCATCGTATCACAGGCAGCCTGCACTTCCTTGGAATCTTTTGTGTATTTCGGACGTGCATAGCATCCTTCCTTCTCCATATCCAGTTCTGATCGAAATTCGGAAATATACTGGTTCACTTTTTCCTTCAGTACATCCATATCTACTGCCGTTCCATATACTTCCTCTTTGATCACATAAGTATCGCCCTGAAGCTCCGGTTTTGCGTTTTCTGCCGGAATCTGCTCTGCTGTCACTGCCTGCAGGTTCTGAATCTTTTCATTTAAAGCAGTTTCATCGAATGAAACAGCAATGGAAATCTTTTCTGATTTCTTTGAAAACAGCGCCAGCGGCCATGCAAAACCATTCTGCTTTTTCAACGCTTTCTCAATCTCATCGCTCTCTTTATATTGAAGAGAAATATCACTTCCTTTGATCACATCTGACTTACTGTCCTGCTCCTTAATGGTCAGTTTGTAGTCTTTTACCTGCTCTTTGATATATGCCTCCACAGATGATGCCGATCTTCCCGAAAAATCTTTTCCGTTGATCGTTGTATTTATATAGAAATGACTCATAAAAAATACAGAAATTCCAAGATATAAAAGCACCAGCACTCCGATGACTCCGCCTGCGATGATCCCCGCTTTTCTGGCCGGAAATCCACCTGAAGTCCTGCGAGACCTTTTCCTGTGTTTTGGGGAATTTGCTTTCGTCTCTTCAGAAACATCTTCAAAGTCTTCTTCTGTAAAAATCATGTCTTCTGTCTGCGGTCTTTTCGTTTTTTTTCTGATTTTTTCTTTCATCTGCTATTGCCGTTCTCCTTTCAGCCAGTATCTAGTCCTCATTATATTACGCTTTTCCTGAATTGTACAGAAAAAACATAGGAATTTAAAATTAATTTTTATATCTAATTTTGGATTATTCGCATAACCACTATACTTTCAAGCATTTTGGAGTATAGAAAACCATTCATTTTACCACTAATTTACCACGATTGAATGAGCCTTGATATGACTATAAAATAACACCCAAAAGACATCATTACACCTAAATGGTGTCTTTTTAAAAAGCAGTCAATCATAAGACTAACTGCTTTGTATGTAGGGATATGAAGTTATCAGACAATTTACCAACAAGGTGTCTCCTACCGACCCGATAGCATAGGCAAGAAGAAATCAATTCCACCAGTAAATAGAAATAACCCTAATATTATTGCGACTATTGTTCCTATTCTAATTCTTTTAGTCAGAACAAATACTGCTGGGTGTTTTGGGTCAATATATATGCTATACATTTTTCCTTGCGTCATACCCTTATTTAATCGTTTATGAGATATATTCTGTGTTGTTTGCTCACGATAATATGTTCCGTTATATGTATATTCAAATACTGGAGCTTGTGTAGAAATACCATTGCCACCATAATATGTGTTGTAGCCACAATACACGCCGTCCACTTTTTTTCTACAACACAATAAAGAATACAAATCATTTACTCCAACCAAAATAGATATCAAACCAAAGACAATAGATCCTAATGGCATCACAAATATCTCCCCATATGGAACAAATGAATATACTAAGGAAATAATTCCAAAGCCAATGAAACAAATAAACATAATCAAACAGATAAGTGGCATGACTTTATAGCGTTTCTTTTTCATAATTACAAAACATACTATACCAAATGCTATTGTTAAAAAATAAAGAAAAAATTTCATTGTCTAATCACTCCTATTACAACATTCAATCAGAATTTGTTTCATTATTTTGATTTTGTTTTTTCCATTCCTTATAATCTTTTTTTGTTTCTTGTTGTCTTTTAACATCTTCCATTTTTTCTAAAATCGCTTCTACATCTGGTTGACTGTGCTGTTCTGGTAGAGAATAGAAAATAATGTTATCATCATTTGTATATACTGAAATATTAAAAACCAAATCACTTTCTATAATTTCCTGCATGATATAGGAAATTTCTTCTGCATATTCCTCGTCCGTTTTTCCCTCATTAAGATATATACTTGTTTCTATTTCATACTCTCTTTTTTTCAGATATTCTTCTACACTTTCCTTACCATTCCATTCTGTCGTTGTTGTATGCCCTTGTACTTCAAGTTGATAATTTCTTATAAAAGGTTTATCTTGAAATAAAGGAGTTGCAAGTTCTTCTATTTCATCAGAATAGTAATAAACATGATAACTATCCTCAAAAAATCCAGTATTTCGTGCATATACAGTAGCAATTTGAGAAGAATTTTCTTTACTAGAAACATTTGCCCTAATCCAGTTTAATCCTATTTTTTCTTCTTTGTACTCCTTTACTTCTGTAATGATAAATTCTTCATTGTATTTGCCCTTTAATTTGGATAAGATATATTTTTGTGCTTCTTCACTAGAGTTAAAATCATGCGAATAGCAACTACAACCATTTAATAGTCCCAGACAAAGCACACTTGCTATAATACTCAATACAATTTTTTTATATCGCATAATTGCCACCCCCCAATGTGATTTTATGATTTAATACAGTTCTACAAACTTGAATTTTCAAATTAGTCTTTGCAAATAACCTTTGAACCTTCACCATCAATTACAATTCCCTGACGGTTGTTAATTGGGCATAGATTCAAATCCGAAAACTCAGCCATTATTTTCTCGGTAACTTTCTTAAATGGTGCTGTAAGATAATGCGGAAGAACATAGAAATCAATCAAATCAAGCCCTGCATCATCTTCTTGTGAGTAGTCCTCTGGCTTTTCATCCATTTGCTCGATATATTGGATGCTTGGAGCGCATATAATTGCGCCTGCCGACTCGCCGATCATCAATTTTCCATTTGCCAATTCCTTTTTCAGTAGCCCATCAGCTCCCGTTTTACGGAGCTGGTCCATAAGAAAGAAAGAATTTCCGCCGGTAAAATATATCACATCTGCTTCTTCAAAAACAGACTGTATCGTTGAATAAGCCTCCGTTGAAATATCAATTTCAGTTACGATTGCTCCCAACTTTTTGAATAATTTTCGAGCCGAGCCGACATAACCGATGTAGCCTTCACGCAGTGAAGCTGTTGGAATAAATGCGACTTTCTTATTTTCAATTTCTTCCTTTATCAGACTTCCCACACTTGAAAAGTGCGAACATAAAAATAGTTTCATCAATATTCTCCTTTATAAATTCTAATTTACACATATGAAATATAGGCTTATAATCTTACCATTCATTTATGGCATACAAAATAGCAAGTCTTACATTTTTTAACAACTCAGAAGATAGAGTTTCGTATTCTTCAGATAACCCTTTTTTGTGAGCCATATATGCTGGGCTATCATTCCACGAACCCATTGCTCCAAAAACATCCGAAATACTTGCAGCTTCGAACATTTGAAGATTTTGCTGTGGAATTGGTGGTAAACTCAAACCATACTTTTCATCTGGATATTCGCTACAGCCATCTAAAAGGTTTATAGCAGAAGTAAAAATATTAGCAAAATTTTCACACTCAATTTTTTTAGCCAATTCTTTAATCGATAATAATACATCTCGAAATGAGTTAATGTTATTCTCAAAATATGGTTTTTTTGATGGTGGGTTAGTCCACTCATACTCTGAATATAGAATATTCCATTTTTTTTGCATAGAGTCAAATTGCCAATCAGCAGTAAAGTATGTTACTTTTCCGCTTTTGTAAAAACACAAAATGGAACTTTCTGTTGTATTTGAAAATCCTAAAAATTGTCTATCCTTTACTGAATATGGACATAGCAACTTTATATCCTGTATCCCATTTTTCTTTATTTGTTCAAACCACAATGAAACATTAGAAGCAGTATATTTTTCTGTCCTTAAAAATTTCTTTTGAGGTAAAAAGACAAATTCAATTTTATTCTCATATTCTAATTGTGAAAATCTAATTGGTTCTGATAATTGCAACGCTTTTTTGCTCGTCGCTACAATAGATGCAATTTGAAACATTTGTCCATTCATCATTTCGCCTCCCCTTAATATGAATAATACTGTTCTTTCAAAAATTCTTATTTGTCCGTTTCTTCATACCCATATTATAACAGTTCCACATATCCGCTACAATGAAAATCTATTCAGCAAGCCTATTTTTTCGGTTGTCCCTGCGGTGTAGGGGGCTGTGGATTGCCTGCGTTCTGGCTCGGCTTATTCTTCAAGATAATATCCTCTGCCTTTACATACCAGTCCACATCTGCACCCGTATAGGTTTTTCGTGATACCGTATCGGCTACTGGATTGACAAGCTCCACGACTGCATTGTACGGAAATTCCCTTAACGGTACTTCTGGCGGTACAGACACGGGGATAATTCCACCATGCAGACTGCACTTTAAATCATAGATACGCTTTTTAAGCTGGGTACTCGGTGTCCCGTCCTCATTCTGTAAGAACACATCACGCACCGCTGTAAATTTTAATTCTCCAAATGTTTTCTCTTTGTCAATAACAAACCCGTTTGATAATCTCATAAATTCTTCACTCCTTTACTTTTCTTCAACTGCTACAATATCATCAGCAAGCAACACATAATCGGTATGTCCCATATCCCCGATTGCGTAACCTCTGCCATATAACTTCGGATTGACAAGTTTTACGTTCTGCTCATACTTGAAATGCTTTTCGCCAGCCTGCACGGGAATTTCCACCACAACATTTTCGCCTTTCTGTACATCAGAATAAAGGTTATAGCTTCGTCTGGCTAAAAATTTGCGATTATTTTTATCCTTTTCAAAGATAGGCTCGCTTTCGCCTGCAAATTCAAGAGTTCCAAAAGACTGTGCCATATCTGGCACGACATATTTCATTTCCATATTGTTTTACCTCGTTTCTTCCTATTTTTGATAAATTGATTGTGATTTCTTATTCTGGCAATTCGGGAAGTACCAGCAATCCCACCGATAGTAAAGGGTAAAATCAATGCTTACGCACCCTTGACTATCCGTGTTCTTGCAGGTTGTTGGCAGACAAGCCAGAATAAGAGGAAGTCTGCCGTTTGACAGCTTCGGCGGAGAGCGTGATTTTTCTTTTCTCATACCGTTACCGCCTTATGATTTCTTCATTTTACGACGTTTGCAGAAGAAGATACCTGCCAGTCCAGCACCAGAAGTTAGTAATAATGCAAGCAGTCCGTAAAGGTTCGTGTTATCGCCAGTTTTTGGACTGTCTGTTTTATGCGGTGTATCTGGTGTCTGCGGTGTTTCGGGTTTCTCTGGTTCTTCTGGGACTTTGGGTTTTTCCTTAAAGGTAATTGTCTGTCCCTCGTCCTCAATGTCCTTATGCTCGGTAACTTTCTTCGGCTCGTCTGGATTGCTGAAATCGTACAATTCTTCAAAAGTTACAAGCTGTTTGCCGTCAAGAGAAGTAGCATCAAAGGTAAAGGCAACTTCCACTTTCATAGTTTCGCTGTCAGCAGTAAAAGTGTAATCACTTTTCACACGTTTTCCATTGATAAGAAGCTCTGCATTTTCTTCTTTCAACATCTGCCAGCCCACAAGTTTGTACTGTGTACCGACTTCTAAGCCTCTAAGATTACGGTATCAATGATTGTAACGTCTTTTCCAGCTTCAAGCTCTTTGTTGCCGTCCTTATCCGTAGCAGTCGTATGAATTTTGACGATACGCTCTGTGATAAGTACCGTTTGCCCGTCGTCCTCAATGTCTTTATGTTCCGCAACTTTTACGGGTTCGTCTGGATTGCTGAAATCATACAATTCTTCAAAGGTAACAAGGTTTTTGCCACCTAAAGCAGACGCATTGAATGTATAGGAAATTTCCACTTTCATTTCTTCCTCATCAGCGACAAAGGTATAATCGTTTTCTACACGTTTCCCGTCAATGATAAGCTCGGCGTTTTCTTCCTTTAACATCTGCCAGCCTTTGAGCTGATATTTTGTGCCTTTTGTAAGTCCGTCTAATTTGACCGTATCAACGATTGTAACCTCTTTTCCTGCAAGGATAGTCTTTTCGCCGTCCTTGCTGGTCGCTGTGGTATGGATCGAGATTTCTTTTTCGTATTCATCAGTCAAAGTCCCTAAATCAACCACAAGATTATTTCTTGATACCACGATTTCAAAAGGTGCGATAAGTTCAAAGCCTTTGTTACTATCACAACGCATTTCTTCAATGATATAAGTATCGTAAGGTAACGCACCTTTGCTGTCGTCTGGTTCAGAAGTTCCAAACCACACACCGTCCTCGCTGGTCTTGCCTGCGTTGGTATTGTGCTTATGAGAAGCCCAGTCAGCAGAAGTGGAGAATTGCCCGTTATCATCAGTTACCACAACATGATTTTCGCCTGTTGTCTTGCTTGTGATCCTAAACGGAACATCAGCAAGACGCTTGTGTGTGCCTGCACCGATTTTCACGCCCTCAATATCGCCACGCTTAATCTGATTATAGATAGAATGAGCTTCGTCGGTTAAGTCCACGATTTTTCCGTTTTCTGTGATTGTAAAATCAATCGGTTTTGCACCGTCAGTTAAGTAACCGTTGGGAGCTTCACTCTCAACGATACGGAATTTTCCATAAGGTAAGAGGTCAGAAGAAGTAGAAGCGACACCCTCAATATCGGTACGAATTGTCTTTACCACTTCATTTTTCTTGTATAGCTTACCCTCAACCAATACTGCATTATCATTTAAGGAAATGATGTCAAAGGCAGTATCTTTCAAGGTTGCACTTCCTTGTGGCTTTGTATCGCCCGTTTCTAAATCTCGTTTCTGAATTTTGACACCGCCACGGATAACCTTGTCTGATACGGAAAACTGGTTACTTCCAGATAATACGGCAAGGTCGCCGTCCTCGGTAATCTGTGTAAGGTATAAGCCTTTTATCTGTTCGGACTTATCGCCAGCCTGCATATATGCACCCTCTAACAAGTAGCCGTTTGGAGCTTTTGTTTCTTCTACGGTTAGCGTCCCAAGTGGAAGAACCGCCTTACCGTCCTGCATATAGAGCTGTCGCCAGATACCTTGTATGCGTCCGCTAATTTTGTGATGTAATGAGTTGTCCCGTCGCTGTCTGTTTCAGCGATTGTCTTTGTAACCCATGTACGAGTGGCTTCGGCAGGGAGATTGTCTTTATTGTAGAAGCCAGCATAATACTTCCATGTAAATTCCGCACCTGCTAGAGAAGTGTTCCCTTGCGGATTGTCTTTCTGTGTTTCCATATCAATCTTGAAAAGCTCAATCAAAGTGTCCGTTACTTTCGGTGTATCTGATACTTTCAAGGTTGCTGTTTCGCCAGCTTTGATTGTCAATGGATAAACTGTTTTATCCACTTTATATCCTGCTGGTGCGGATAATTCCTTGATATAGACTGTGCCTGCTTTTACCTCTGCAACATCTGTATTTCCGTTTTCATCAGTCGTAAGGGTGGCAAGCTGTTTTGTGCAGTCCTTATCAGCAAAGACACCGTAAGTTGCACCAGCGATTGAGTAATTCCCGTTACCGTCTGTAATGCTGGCATTACTGGAAGTTTTTTGCAGTTTTGCATTTCCGACATTCAGCTTCGCCCAGAATTGTCCCAATTCCTGCCCCTCGCCAGATAGATATAACCGCCACATTCATAGCGTCCTTTATTTTCTTTGACAAAGGCTTTCACACCAGAGAAAACTTCGTCCTGCGTAGCCTTTGGAATTTCATCATAAGAAGCTCGCACATTATCACATTGCCAGCCAAGATGTACGCTCAATCTCTGCCAGACAACAAGCTGTCTTAAAAGGTAGGCGTGATTGTTGCTTATTCCGCTGTGGCTGTCTGTGTACTGTTTCACATATTCGATAGATAAGGCAACGTCGCTTATCTGGTCGGCACTCATACGGTGCTTGCGTCAGCTCTGGTCTTGTAACCATTCTTAAAATTTGTGTTGATGTCGATACAGTAAGCGTCCTCGCCTCAACGGTCAAATGTCCCTCATTAAAGGTAGAACCAATCGAACCGTCATTCATTACTTTTTCAACGATACCGACACGCTCCTTTGACTCCGTCCAGTATTGCTTGCTTTCTGCATGGACGGGTGTCGTCGGTAAAGCAGTAACGACAGTTGCAAGAGCTAAGAAGCCCGTACACAATCGTTTTAACATCTTTTTCATAAATCTAATGCTCCTTTCATTTTGGGTAATAAAATAGCCGTCCAATAAGAACGGCT
>ENA-OQBT01000057-OQBT01000057.1-human-gut-metagenome-genome-assembly--contig:-NODE-57-length-68694-cov-6.437543_pt1 | contig 68694 bp, 77 predicted proteins | sample MGYA00242749_ERZ504557 | MGnify/ENA primary metagenome ERZ504557 (study PRJEB26092, sample SAMD00036243) | human gut metagenome | host: Homo sapiens | study: EMG produced TPA metagenomics assembly of...
GGGATATTCAATAAAGTAATATGAAAAAAGCACTGAAAACCGTTGGATTGATATGCTCCCCATATGGTAGACAATGGAAATATCCAAAAAATCTATCATATGAGGAGCATATTTTATGTCTAGGAAACAGTATAGTAAGGAGTTGAAACTTGAGCTCGTAAAGAAACACCTTCCAATAAAAGAACATAAAGAGCTAAAAACGGAAATTAGTTTTTCATTTTACGGGGCGAAATTCTTTGTAAAAAAATTAGCACTCACCTCTTGATAATGGAAGTCGATTTTTGTCCTGTCTTGTGTATCCTAGAAGTGCCTGTTTTACAGTTTCCGGGGCATTGGTGCGTGCTAAAGGAAAACGTCTGAAACGAAGTGAAGTGTTCCATATGTATGAGGAATACTGCAAAGAGAATGGCAGACAGGGGCATGGTAAATCCAACTTTTTCAGGAATATGACAGATAAAGGTTTCCTTCTGAATCATGCTACTCAGAATGTATCTCCGAAAGAAACTTGATTATATGTAAGTTGTTCATTTTAATGACCAGTCGAGGGGATGGGGTGCTAAACGGATGTTCAGTGAACATCCATTTAGCACTGACTGAAGTGGAACGTAGAAGATGAAAGCTCCATCAAGTTGCTGACAGCCAAATTTGCAGATGTGGATAGATGCAGAGAGTTCATTGCCAATACAATTTCTCTGAAGTGATAGCAGATAACAGGTCAGCAGGTCTTTCTAAAAAATAATCTGCTTTTATGTGCTTATTATGACTGCCCCATACTGCCAAAGCAAAATCAATTCCTGCATCTTCCGCACATTTACTGTCATATTTGCTGTCTCCAATATAAAGCACTTTACTATGGTCTGTTTTTGATAATTCCACATATTTCAAAATCGGTGCGGCATTGGGTTTATGTTCCTGTGTATCGTCTGCACATATGATTGTTTTAAAATAATGACTGATACCAAACGGACAAAAATCATGTGTAAATTCTTCCCTTGTCTTTGATGTGACAATCCCCATTTTATAATCCAGGCTTAGAAGATTTTTCAATAATTCAATGATTCCGTCAAATACTTTAATGGTATTTGTATAGTTACGCATATTTTTATCCCATAATTCTATCGCATAGGAAGTGTCTTTTATCTCAAGTTTTTTCAAAGCGTCTGTTCCTGTAATACCTAACGCAAATCTTAGTTCAGAACATGGTATCTTTCTCCCGGACAATTCCTTTATAGTTTCCTGTAAAGAATGTAATACAGCATATTCCGTATCAATCAGAGTACCGTCAATGTCAAAAACAATATGCTTATACTTCATGCTGCCACCTTTCCCTGCCTGTATCAAAATAACGTATTACCCTGCATGGATTCCCTACTGCAACACAATTAGGAGGGACAGGGCGGGTAACTACGCTTCCAGCCCCTATCACGCTGTTTTCTCCTATAGTGACTCCGGGAAGAAGAATACAGCCGCCGCCAATCCAGACGTTGTTTTCTATCTCTATCGGACGTGCATAGGTTCTGAAAAATGTTGTCTGACGTTCCATCCAATCCGGCACAAGCCTTTCCTGTGGCAAGACAGGATGTGAAGATGTATATATCTGCACATTTGACGCAATCAATACCCTGTCACCAATTCGGATAGTTTTGTTATCCACAAAGGTACAATTCATATTGATTATCACATCATTTCCCAAAAATATATTTTTTCCATAGTCACAATGAAAAGGCGTGTCGATTAACACGTTTTCTCCTATTCCACCCAACAGCTCCCGAAGAATAGAAGTGCGTTTTTCTATATCTCCATAATCAGAAAAATAATATTCCCTTGTTAATTCCCTTGTGCGGGCAATCTGCTTTAACGTATCGCTGTCTGCAGTTTCCAAAAAATCACTGGATTCGTAATACACAATATTCCTCCTTAACGAAAACTGTTTTCCACAATACCCGGAAGCAGAGAATAGATAGAACAGCCGATCTGATTTTCAAACTGTTCTTTAATCTCTAAAATCCTTTTCCACCTGTCTATTGTCGCCGTGTGAACACCGTACCGTATTGTCACATCTACAAATCTCTTTTCCAAAAGACAGAATCCAGTCGGCATAGCCAATGCGTCACATAATTGTACAAGATGGTCATAATCATCATATACCGCATTTGCAACAAATTCTTTCATAAACAGGTAATCCTCATCACTAACATCAAACACACCGATAGATGTGGCAATATCCTGAATCATAAATGCGTGGGATATACATATTTGTGCAGCTTTTTCCCATCCGCGCTCCATACAGTACCGATAGCCGTCTATCAGATGCCTTTCCGAACTCACTCCGGCATAGCGGCCAATATCATGCAATAACCCGAAAATATATGCCTGTTCAGAAGATAAATCTTTACAATGTGATGCAATGTTTTTACAGGCTTCGGCTACAAACCGGGAATGATCTGCCCATGCTCCCGGATTGGATTCTGACGCTTCCCTTAATGCTAATTCTGCGGTTTGAAGGTTCAACTCCATTTTTAACTCCTTTCAAAAGGGCGGGGCCGAAAAATAAAACGCCCGGCCCTTTATAATGAAATATTTGCAGACAAATCAGCAATCCCCTGCATAGTACGAAACAATGTTCATATAGTCCGTTGGATTCGGAATTTCTAAAATAAGACACAGACAGTTTTTGTTTTGGAAGTATTGGCGCCACAAACTGTCCTGTATCTTTTCTTCCCCATTAATGTTTTGTTTTTTACCGTTCGGGCAGAGCATATATACTTTGCCAATGCAGGCATTGACAGTATCTAAAAAATTTTTCATGTTCAGAATGTTTAGTTTTATCACTTTGCGTTCACCTCCTGTAAATTGCTGATTTACTTTACAGGTATCATTATAATGCAAAAGACATAGGAAAAATATTTCTTTTCCGCCATTACATATCACTATTCTGCCATTTTTTTCTATATTCTGTAGGTGAACAATATGCATATTCCCGAAAAACTTTTCCAAAATAACTGCTGCTCCCTAAACCGCACTCATGGCTGATAACGGTAATAGGTTCCTGCCCCTTTGCCAACATCTGACAGGCAATTTGTAGACGATAAGTTGTTATATACTCTACGGGTGTCATGTGTAGACAGTCATGGAACACTCTATAACACAAAAGCAAAATGCCCGTAGAGCCGATAAAATAAGGCTTTGCGGACATTTGAGAAGATATAAAAAGATAGTTAAAAAGACATATATAATTTTTTTTAATCTGTGAGCAGATATCAGACAGTAAATGACTGATACCGACAGGACAAAAATCATTCCGAATAACGAAAAATGAAGTGAAAGGAATGATTGATATGGCAAGAAAAGATAATAAAGGCAGAAATTTAAAAACAGGTGAATACCAGCGCCCGGATGGACGTTATGAGTATCGCTACAAGGATGAAATTACCGGAAAGCGTAATTCGGTTTATGCAGCTGATCTGGCGAGTCTGCGAGAAATGGAAAAGAAGATCAATAAGGATATGGAGGATCTGCTTATTACAGACGCATCAGTCAAGAAGCTGACTGTAAATACGTTGTTTGAGCGATACATGGCAACAAAGAATATCAAGGAAAGAACGAAAAAGAATTATATCTGTATGTGGGACTACCGGATACGAAATACTTTGGGAAACATTCGTGTTGTAGATTTTAAGACATCTCACGTAAGGATGTTCTTTTCCGCATTGTCAGATGAAGGACTGGCACACAGTACGATCAAAGGTCTTTATGGCTTATTGAATCCCAGTTTTGAACTGGCAGTGGAAGATGGGATTATCCGTAAGAATCCGGTAACAGGAACACTTGGAGATTACGGGGCTCCGGCAAAGGAGAAAGAAGCACTGACACTGGAACAGCAGGAAAAACTTCTGAAGTTTGTTGAACAGAGTAATGTGTATAAGCCTCATCTTCCAATGATGCAGGTTATGTTTGGGGCTTGCCTGAGAGTGAGTGAAACCATCGGCTTAACCTGGTCGGATGTGGATATGAAGAACCGAGAGATCCATGTAGGTGGACAGCTTGTGTATTATGAAGGTGATGAAGGGTATTGTTTCCATGATTCAGAAACCAAAACGGATGCAGGAATCAGAGACATTCCTATGACACAGATGGTATATGATGCGTTCCGTGAACAGAGAGAGCTGAACCTGATGCTTGGTTTACAGAGTAATGTGGAGATTGGTGGACGCAGTGGATTCATCTTCAATACAAAGCATGGACGTCCGATCATGCCGGCGGGAGTGAACAGCTTTCTGAAAAATATTGTCAATGCCTATAATAAGAAAGAAGGCAAACTGGCAGAAGAAGAGAAGCGAGAGCCGGAGCTGATGCCGCCTATTTCATCGCATACTCTTCGTCATACGGGATGTACCAGACTGGGTGAGAATAATGTCAATCCCAAAGTTATGCAGTATGTGATGGGGTGCTGGATGTCCGGTGGACATCCGTTTAGCACCGACCGCAGCGGAGCGAAGAACATTCGGATGCACAGATCACAATGAATGTCTACAATCATATTGCAGAGAAGTCTCATGTGGAGAACGAGATGTCTAAAATGAACCTGCCGGAAACCGTACCTGCTGTGGTATAAACCAGAAGCCGTTGTCGTAAAATGTGGTAAGAAAATCAGACGAATATATTTTTCCAAGAATTTGTCGTAAAAATGTGGTCAAATCAAGAAAATCGAGTGCGAAAGCAAGTGAAAAATCCCTGTGAAGCCCGTAAAATCAGGGCTTCACAAAATAATTAGCACTCACCTCTTGACAGTGCTAACAAATAGTGTTATAGTTCTCCTAGAACAAGAAAAAAGCACAGCATTTCCGGTATGCGAATATTGGAAATGCTTTTCATAGAATAGGAGGAAAGCCTATGAATATCAGTAAATTTACACAGAAATCCGTACAGGCTGTCCAGGATCTTGAAAAGATTGCTTATGAATATGGCAATCAGGAGATCGAAGAGGAACACCTTCTGTATGCTTTGCTGACACAGGAGGACAGCCTGATCCTCAAGCTGATCGAGAAGATGGAAATACAGAAGGAATATTTTATTGACACAGTTAAGAGGCGCTGGATGCCAGAGTTAAGGTTTCCGGTGGAGAGCTTCGATTTGGTCAGTATCTGAACAAGGCACTGGTCAGTGCAGAGGACGAAGCGAAGGCTATGGGAGATGAGTATGTATCGGTTGAGCATCTGTTTCTTTCCATGCTGAAGAATCCAAGCCCGAGCATGAAGAAGCTATTCAATGAATTCGGAATCACCAGAGAGCGTTTTCTTCAGGCATTATCTACAGTCAGGGGAAACCAGAGAGTTGTCAGTGACAACCCGGAGGCAACCTATGATACCCTGAATAAATACGGTGAGGATCTTGTGGAGAAGGCGAAGAATCAAAAGCTTGATCCGGTGATCGGCCGTGATATGGAGATCCGGAATATTATCCGTATCCTTTCTCGTAAGACCAAGAACAACCCGGTTCTCATCGGTGAGCCTGGCGTTGGTAAAACAGCAGCCATCGAGGGACTGGCACAGCGTATTGTGGCAGGAGATGTACCGGAAGGTCTTAAGAATAAGAAGATTTTTGCCCTGGATATGGGTGCGCTGGTTGCAGGTGCCAAGTATCGTGGTGAGTTTGAGGAACGTCTGAAAGCGGTACTTGAGGAAGTGAAGAAGAGTGAAGGACAGATCATTCTGTTTATCGATGAGCTTCATCTGATCGTGGGTGCAGGTAAGACAGATGGCGCCATGGACGCAGGAAACATGCTGAAGCCTATGCTTGCCAGAGGTGAGCTGCACTGTATCGGTGCAACAACTCTGGATGAGTACCGACAGTACATTGAGAAGGATGCTGCACTTGCCCGTCGTTTCCAGCCGGTTATGGTAAATGAGCCGACAGTGGAAGACACCATTTCCATTCTCCGTGGCCTGAAGGAAAGATATGAGGTATTTCACGGTGTTAAGATCACAGACAGTGCTCTGGTTGCAGCTGCCACACTTTCACACAGATACATTACAGACCGTTTTCTTCCGGATAAGGCCATCGACCTTGTTGATGAAGCCTGTGCGCTGATTAAGACGGAGCTGGATTCCATGCCGACAGAGCTGGATGAGCAGAGACGTAAGATCATGCAGCTGGAGATTGAAGAGTCTGCCCTGAAAAAAGAAACTGACAACTTAAGTAAAGAGCGTCTGGCTGATCTGCAGAAAGAACTTGCAGAGCTGAGAGATACTTTTAATACTCAGAAAGCTCAGTGGGATAATGAGAAGCATTCCGTAGAGAAGCTTCAGAAATTACGTGAGCAGATCGAGGATATCAATAAACAGATCCAGAAAGCAAAACAGAATTACGATCTGGAGAAAGCAGCAGAGCTGCAGTATGGCGAGCTGCCGAAGCTTCAGCAGCAGCTGGAGATTGAGGAAAAGCAGGTTAAGGAGAGTGACAGAAGCCTGGTACATGAGGCTGTCACAGATGATGAGATTGCTCGTATCATTTCCAGATGGACCGGTATTCCGGTAACCAAGCTGACAGAAGGCGAGAGAACCAAGCTGCTGGGCCTTGAGGATGAGCTGCACAAACGTGTAGTAGGACAGGATGAGGGTGTTCGTCTTGTAACAGATGCGATCCTTCGTTCCAAAGCCGGAATCAAGGATCCCACAAAGCCGATCGGTTCCTTCCTGTTCCTCGGACCAACCGGTGTTGGTAAAACAGAGCTTGCCAAGACTCTGGCTGCCACACTGTTTGACGATGAGCAGAATATGGTCCGTATCGATATGAGTGAGTACATGGAGAAATATTCCGTGTCCCGTCTGATCGGAGCGCCTCCAGGATATGTCGGATATGAGGAAGGCGGACAGCTGACAGAGGCCGTTCGAAGAAAACCGTACAGTGTTGTTCTTTTTGATGAGATCGAGAAGGCTCACCCGGATGTATTCAATGTACTTCTGCAGGTACTGGACGATGGACGTATCACGGATTCACAGGGACGTACGGTTGATTTTAAGAATACGATCCTGATCATGACTTCCAACATTGGTTCTCCGTACCTTCTTGACGGTATCGACGAGAAGGGAGATATCAAACCGGAGGCAGAGGAACAGGTTATGAATGATCTTCGTGGTCATTTCCGTCCGGAATTTCTGAACCGTCTGGATGAAATCATCATGTTCAAGCCGCTGACCAAGGATAATGTAGGTAAGATCGTAGATCTTATGGTCAAAGAGCTCAGCGACCGTCTGGCTGACCAGGAGCTTTCTCTGGAGCTTACAGATGCTGCCAAACAGATGGTAGTGGATAACGGTTATGATCCGGTTTATGGAGCACGTCCTCTGAAGCGTTATCTCCAGAATTATGTGGAGACACTGACAGCCAAGAAGATCCTTTCCGGTGATGTGCATGCCGGAGATACCATTGTGCTGGATGTGAAGGACGGAGCGTTTACCGTCAGCACGAAGTAAAAAATAACTCCATAAAGTTATGATAGATTGACAAGGAAAAGAACTGTCGGTTCTGATAGAAATCCATTTCAGGATGAAGATCGGAACCAGGCAGTTCTTTTTTGGGACAAGGAATGGAATATTTTTATCAAATACTGAAGAAATAAAAAATCCTGAAAAATTTTTTTTTACTGGCTCTTGACAAAAAATAAAATTGGTAAGATAGTAAATCTGATATTTCAGATCAGACAGCTATCCAGCAGCATCTGGGATATTGGATAAATATCAGATAAAAGGATGGAAACAGATTATGATACCAAAGGACCCGGTAATGCTTTTAAGTTACGTAAATACACAGCTGCGGGATTTTTACAGATCCCTGGATGCCTTCTGTGAGGACAGAGGACTTAACCGGAAAGAACTGGAGGATAAGCTTGACATGATCGATTATGCTTATGATCCGGCTGTGAATCAGTTTGTATAAGAAAATCAGGAACAGAAAGAAGTACCCGTTTCGAATAAAAAAACGAAGCGGGTATTTTTTTTGCGAAAAAAATAGGAAAAACAGCAGAAAATAAATTAGCTTGACAAATTAATTAATAGATTTCAGGTGGAAATTAAAGAAGCTGTAAATCTTAAAAAAGTGTAAAATTTACAAAAACCAGTTGCATTTTTTGTGCAGATGTATATTATATATAGTTAGCCGACTAATTAAAAAAGAAGATCACTGCTTCGTATATCATTAACAAAGAGCAGGTGTCTGATCGGATGAGAGAGGAGTGACAGCGTGTTTTGTAAGGAGGAAGATGAGAAAGAAAGGCAGAGCAGCTTTTTATCTCTGTTTATGAAGGTAGACCGTTATTTTATGACGAAATGCTTTGGTCAGATGCAGGAGCTTGGGATTTATCCGGGACAGATACCGGTTCTGGGGCTTGTGTCCGGAAGGGATGGCCTGAGTCAGCGGGAAATTGCAAAGATCCTGCATATCAAGCCGCCTACGGTAAATGTATCGATACAGAGACTGGAGAAAGCAGGCTTTCTTTATAAGAAACCGGATGAAAAGGACCAGCGTGTGACCAGGATCTACATGACAGAAAAGGGAAAGGAAATCAAGGCAAAAGCACTGGAACGGATCCATAAAAATGAGGCTGTGATGATGGAAGGCTTCAGTGAGGCGGAACAGTGCCTGCTTCGGAGATTTCTGGAGCAGATCCTTGTAAATATCGAAAAGATCCAGCCGGAGGAAGCCATAGAAAAGCTTCATCCGGATGAAATGACAGAAAGGAAGGAACAGAAACGTGATTAAACTGATGAAATATCTGAAACGATCTGCAGGTTACATCGTACTCATCATTGCGCTTCTTTTTCTTCAGGCATACTGTGATCTGTCTCTGCCGAATTACACATCAAATATCATTAATGTGGGAATTCAGCAGAACGGTATTGAAGACAGTGTTCCTGAGAAGATCAGAAAGACGTCTATGGACAGTCTGAAGCTGTTTATGGAAGAGGATGATGCGAAAACTGTGGATGGATTTTATGAGGAAGAGGGAGATGATCTGGTATTAAAGGATAAAATCTCCAAAGAAGACAGAGAAGAACTCAACGATATCTTCGGCAAACCGATGGTGATCGTTTCTACTCTGACGTCCGACAGTGAGGAATCAAAGGCAGCTCTTGCAAAAATGGGAATCCCGGAAGGGACGGATCCACTGGCGGCTCTTTCTCAGATGCCGGCAGAGGCTTTGGCTGCTATGAAGGACCAGGTCGGAGAAAAGATCGACAAGATGCAGGAATCCATCATCACACAGGCAGGTGTTTCCTATGTTCGTGTAGAATATGAAGCTATGGGTGAAGATGTGGATGCCATACAGATGGATTACATGAAAGCAACAGGTATCCGCATGGTGCTGATGGCACTGGTCACCATGATGGCTGCAGTATGTGTGGTATTTCTTTCATCCAGAGTTGCTGCATCTATGGGACATGATCTCCGTGGGCTGGTTTATAACAAAGTCATAGGTTTTTCCAGCAGAGAGTACCATAAGTTTTCAACAGCATCCCTGATTACACGATGCACGAACGATATCCAGCAGATCCAGCAGGTAATGGCTATGATGTTCCGTATCGTGCTTTACGCGCCGATCCTTGGAATCGGTGGTGTGATCCGCGTGCTTCAGAGAGATTCCTCCATGACATGGATCCTTGGGGTGGCCATTGTACTGATCATGGCATTTATGGCAATGCTGTTCAGGATCGCAATGCCGAAATTTACAGCCCTGCAGACCATGGTAGATAAGCTGAACCTGGTAACAAGAGAAATCCTTACCGGTATTCCGGTTATCCGTGCATTCAGCCGGGAGAAACACGAGGAGGAGCGTTTTGAGGATGCAAATATCACTCTGACGAAGACAAACCTCTTTGTAAACCGTTGTATGACATTTATGATGCCGGTGATGATGCTGATCATGAACGCAGTTTCCGTACTGACCATCTACAGCGGTTCTTATGCAGTAGACAGCGGAAGCATGCAGGTTGGTGATGTTATGGCGTTTATCCAGTATGCAATGCAGATCATCATGTCATTTTTGATGATCACAGCAATGTCTATCATGCTGCCGAGAGCAAATGTATCTGCACGCCGTATCAACGAGGTGCTTGAGACAGAAGTCAGTGTCCAGGATCCGGAGGATCCGGTACAGCCTTCCCAGGATGTGAAGGGGACTGTAGAATTTGATCATGTAAGCTTCGCATATCCGGAGGCAGGAGAGAATGTTATCACAGACATTTCCTTCAAGGCAGAAAAAGGTGAGACAGTAGCGATCATCGGAAGTACAGGAAGCGGTAAGAGTACACTGATCAATCTGATCCCGCGTTTCTATGATGCAACAGAAGGATCTGTGAAAGTGGATGGCGTGGATGTCCGGAAAATGACACAGAAGGATGTCCGTGACAGGATCGGTTATGTTCCGCAGAAGGGTGTACTTTTCTCAGGAACCATTGATTCCAATATCCGTTACGGAAAGACAGAGATTTCGGAAGATGCAGTGAAAAAAGCAGCAGAGGTTGCACAGGCTACGGAGTTTATCGACACCAAGCCGGAGCGATATAAGACTCCGATCGCACAGGGAGGAAGCAATGTTTCCGGTGGACAGAAGCAGAGGCTTTCCATTGCCAGAGCTATCGCAAAAGATCCGGAGATCTTTATCTTTGATGACAGCTTTTCCGCACTGGATTTCAAAACAGACAGCACACTTCGAAAAGCGCTGAAAGAACATACAAAAGAAGCAACAACCATTATCGTGGCACAGCGTATCAGTACGATCTTAAATGCAGATAAGATCCTTGTACTGGACGATGGACATATGGCAGGGATCGGAAGCCATAAGGAGCTGATGAAGTCCTGCGAGGTATATCGCCAGATTGCCATGAGTCAGTTATCAGAGGAGGAATTGGCATGAGTCAGCAGAGAAGAAGAGGTCCGATGGGCGGACACGGAATGCAGCCAACAGAGAAGGCCAAGGACTTCAAAGACTCCATGAAAAAGCTCTTTGGCTATATGGGCAGATATAAATTTCGTTTTATCCTGATGTTTATCTTGCAGTGGCAGGTACAGCGTTTAATATTGCAGGCCCGAAGATACTTGGAAAAGCTACCACAGAGCTGTTCAATGGTCTGGTTGCTAAGGTAAACGGTACAGGCGGTATTGATTTCAGTAAGATCGGAATGATCCTTCTGTGGACTTTGGGACTGTATGTGGCAAGTGCATGCTTTTCCCTGATCCAGGGATTTGTCATGACGGGGATCTCCAATGATGTTACATACAATCTCCGAAAGGATATTTCAAAGAAGATCAACCGTCTGCCAATGAATTATTTCGAGAGCAGAACAAACGGTGAGATCCTTTCCAGGGTGACAAATGATGTGGATACCCTGCAGATGAGCATCAACCAGAGCATGACACAGCTGATCACATCCGTAACAACACTGATCGGTGTATTTATCATGATGCTTTCCATCAACGTGTGGATGACACTGGCAGCAGTGCTGATCCTGCCGGTTTCCATGCTTATCATTAATAAAGTAATGAAACACTCCCAGAAATATTTCCAGGCACAGCAGGAGTATCTGGGAAAAGTAAATGGTCAGGTTGAGGAAAATTTCGGCGGCATGATGTGGTAAGAGTATTCAACAAAGAGCAGGATGCGCTGAAGGAATTTGAGCATGACAACCAGAAGCTTTATGAGTCTGCATGGAAGTCACAGTTCTTTTCCGGGATGATGATGCCGATCATGCAGTTTGTTGGAAATCTGGGATATGTGATGGTGGCACTTCTCGGAGGCTTTTTGCCATCAAAGGAACTATCGAGGTTGGAGATATCCAGTCCTTCTTCCAGTATATCCGTAACTTTACACAGCCGATCCAGCAGATCGCCCAGGTTACAAACCTTCTGCAGTCCTCGGCGGCAGCTTCTGAGCGGGTATTTGAATTTCTTGAGGAGCCGGAGGAAGAGCTTCAGCCGGAGAACCCGGATTCCATTGAGGGACTGGAAGGAAATGTACAGTTTGAGCATGTGAAATTCGGTTATAATCCGGATAAGATCATTGTAAATGATTTTTCCGCAGATGTGCATGATGGTCAGAAGATCGCCATTGTAGGACCTACAGGTGCAGGAAAAACGACGATTGTAAAGCTGCTGATGCGTTTTTATGATGTAAATGGCGGAAGCATCAAGGTTGACGGACATGATATCCGGAACTTCAACCGCAGCAATCTCCGTGAGATGTTCGGAATGGTGCTGCAGGACACCTGGCTGTTTTCCGGAACCATTATGGAAAATATCCGCTATGGAAGACTGGACGCAACGGATGAAGAGGTGATCGCAGCAGCAAAAGCGGCCCATATCCATAACTTTATCATGCAGCAGCCCGGCGGCTATCAGATGGTCCTGGATGAGGAAACCAGTAATGTTTCTCAGGGGCAGAAGCAGCTGCTTACCATTGCAAGAGCGATCCTGGCAGACAATAAGATCCTGATCCTGGATGAGGCCACATCTTCCGTTGATACAAGAACAGAAATGCAGATCCAGAAGGCTATGGATAACCTGATGAAGGCAGAACCAGCTTTGTTATCGCCCACAGACTTTCTACCATTAAGGATGCAGATCTGATTCTTGTCATGAAGGACGGAGATATCATTGAGCAGGGAAATCATGAAGAGCTCCTGGCACGGAAGGGCTTCTATGCGGATCTGTATAACAGTCAGTTTGAACAAAAACAGGCATAATCCTGTTTTTGTTCATGAGGAAGTAGCGAAGCGGATTCCGAATGTCTGCTTTGCTGAAAGAGGCACAGGCATAAGATAACCTGAGTATTGGGCAGGATTACAGCACCGGAAATGTACTTCCATCCGAAAAACGGATCGGCCACGTTTCCGGTGCTTTTTTTGCGGATTTTTTTCAGGTTAATGTGGTGAATAAATATTGTGTAATTCATATAAAAATGATGGGAATAATAATATAAATTATATGAAAATAGCACAAAATCGTAAGAAAGTACAGTCTGTTCGGAAGAATAAAGAGGAATTCCATGATTCATACAGTATAATAGGATATATCGAGTGTGTGGAAAAACTACAAACTGGAAAATGCGGAATGTTAAAGAGAAGAGAGGTATTTTTATTATGAAACAGAAAGCAATGGATATGAAACTTGTAGTAAAACCGTTGGTTGGATGTCTGACACATACACATTTCTGGGAGGGACCATGTCGTGCCGGACATAAAGAGGATATGACTGTTGAAGCTGAGACAAAAGCAGCTGATGAGGCATTCAAAAATTCAGTTAAGGGATTACAAGGGGTTATTGATGAGGTAGAATTCACGGAGCCTGTGGATGTCCGCTATAATGAGTCTTTTGTTGTAGATAAAGACCTTTTTGCAAAAATCGGAGAGGATGTTGATGAGATCGATTGCTTCCTCTGCATGGGATGGAGAATTCCTAAGCTTGAGCGTTTCGGAAAGCCGGTCGTTATCTGGCAGAACGGAAACGAAGGAATTGATTTTGCAGCATACTGCCGTTCCATCGGAGTAGAGGCATATGTATGTATGGATCTTCAGGATGTGAATGAGATCATGCATATTCTCTGGGTAAGAAAAGCAGTTCGCAATACAAGGGCGCTTGTACTGACAGCAGGATCTCAGCCTACATTCGGAATTCAGAGTCTGATCCGCGATCCGGAGATCCTTCGTCAGCGTTACGGAGTTGAAGTGGTGAAGCTTCCATTTACATCCATTTTCAAATATATGGATGAGATCACAGATGAGGAAGCAAAGCCGATTGCAGATAAGATCATTGCTGGATCTACTGATACACAGGTAAACACAGACTGGTTTATCAATGACGTGAAATATTATCTGGCTGCCAAAAAGATGATGGATATTTATGACTGCAACGCTTTCTCAACCGCATGTCATGAGCTCTGTACAACAGAAATCCCGCAGAACCGTAAATTCACACCATGTATGTGTCATTCCATCATGAAAGACGAGGGAATTCCAAGCGGATGTGAGGAAGACCTTAACGCATTGATGGCCATGCTGATCATGCAGTATGCCGGAAAACGTCCGGCATTCATGGGTAACCCGAACCACGAGACAGACGAGCTTCTCCGCATCCACCATGCAGTACCGGCTCTTCAGATGAACGGTTATGGAACAAAACCGCTGGCATACAAACTCTGGGCATTCACAGGCCAGGGATTCGGTGGAAAACTGCAGGTTGACTTCACAGAGAACGATGATGATTATATCACACTTGGACGTTTCAATCCGGCAGGCGATACCATGTGCATCAAGAAAGGCAAGGTTATCCGTTCTGAATATGCAGATACATACTGCAGTCCGTTCTACTACATCCAGATGGACGATGCAAGAGAATTCATGCACAATCTTGCAGGATTCGGACATCATCAGGTGCTGATCTTCGGTGATTACACAAAGATGATCAAGAAGATTGCAAAAATTATGAACTTCAATATTCTGGAAGGATGATTGGATGATATATCTGAACAACGGGGCAACTTCCTGGCCGAAGCCCCCTGCTGTTTTGGAAGCTGTGCAGGCGTGCCTTAGCGGCACGCCTGCTTCGCAGTTCCGGGGCGGCAGCTCGATCATGAAAAAGATGTGGAAGTACTTTGCCGGGAAAAACTGGGACAGCTCCTTGGAATCAGGGAAACAGAGAGAATATTTTTACATCAGGGGCAACAGAAAGCATGAATACAGTCCTTGGGGGGCTGGACTACGGTGAAAAAGGCAGTAGCATCCTGGTAACGCAGACAGAGCATAACAGTGTGCTACGTCCGGTATATAATCTGGAACAGCTGAGAGAACATCCGGTGCTGGTAGTGAAGTGTACGATAAACGGGACAGTGACGGAAGAAGCCCTGGAAACAGCAGTACGACCGGACAGCCGTGTGCTGATCGTGAACCACTGTTCCAACGTGACAGGCTGTGTGCAGGATATGGAGATGATCCGGGAATTTGTAAAGAGACATGGACTGATCCTGATCGTGGATGTGTCGCAGAGTGCTGGCTGTATCCCTGTTGATGCAGATAAATGGGAAGCAGATGCGCTTATTTTTACAGGCCACAAAAGTCTGATGGGAATTCAGGGAACCGGCGGATTTTATGTCAGGAGCGGAATTGAGCTGAAGCCTCTGAAATATGGGGGAACCGGAAGAAACAGCGCACAGCTTACCTACGAGAACAAAGATTATGAGTATGAGGTAGGAACTCAGAACATGCCGGGAATCACAGGACTTCTGGCTGGGGCGGAGTTTATTGAGCAGACAGGACTTGCGGCAATTATGGAAAAAGAAGCTCGTCTGATGGAAATGCTTTATTGTGGTCTGGAACAGATAGAGGGTGTAAGGAGCTACGGAAACCATGACGTATGCAGAGGACCTGTGATGAGCCTGAATTTTCAGGGACTGAAAGCTTCGGATGCCGCGTATATTCTGGAAAGCGGATATGGGATCATTGTCCGTTCAGGGCTTCACTGTTCGCCATTGATCCATAAGGCAATGGGAACAGAAGAGGGCGGAACTGTGAGAGTAAGTGTTTCGTGGTTTACGGAGGAGAAGGATATAAAGGAATTTTTAGGAGCTGCGAAGGAAATAGCAGCATCTGTGGCACGGAATATTTAGCAGGCAAGTTACAGAGCAAATTTATACGGATGTATTACGAAGAACGATCACAGGAATCAGTCATATAGGGCAGACAGCAGATCCACGGGAAATCTGCCTGTAAAGGAAAGGGGAATACACGATTATGAAAATAATAGGAAAACAGCCTTCCAGGGAAAAATGTGCAGAATCCGGCTGGTTTGCCTGGGATTATCTTCTGGATGAACCGGTAGAGCGGGAATTCATTCTGAAGCTGAGACCATTGGGTGGATTCACATATCTTGATATGCTGAAACAGCCGTTTTTTAAGATTGACAGCGATTACTATATGATAAAAGGAATTCAGGGTAATGATTATTTCCGCATTGCTGTCCATGGGAAGCACGAAGATCAGCTGGAAGAGTTAGAACGAACTATCACAGATTGCATGGAAAAATAATATCTGCTATAATATTGTGAGCGTAAGAAGACACTGGAAAGGCTGCCGGTCCTGCCGGAAACAGCTGATGCGATGACAGTGTCTGCGTTTACAGGAGGCAGAATTTGCGATTAGAGAGAGACAACATACCCCTTGACAAAGAATTTCCTTTTCAGATTTCAGAGGTGGAACTGACACCGGAGAACAGTCGGCCTGGAAGTTATCACTGGCACAGCTATTTCGAGATCACCTGTGTGTTGGGGGGCAAGGGAAATTATTTTGTAAACGGGCAGGAATATACAATGGAAGAAGATGACATCATCATCTTCAATAATGTGGAGCCTCATGGATGGAAGCTGATCGGTGGAGACATGAAGCTTCTTGTGATGATCTTTTCACCGGAATTCGTGGCCGAAAAGCTGAGTATTTTTGATACGGAATATCTGAAGCCTTTTGTTGAGAGAGGAAGTAATTTTAAGAACCGTATCGGCAGGGAAGAAGAGGTAAGCGGAGAGATCCGTTCCAGTATCTGGGAGATCTATCACGAATGGCAGCAGAAAAAAGAAGGCTATCCGCTGATGATCAAGGCGAATGTACTTCGCATCCTTACCATGCTGATCCGGGCTTATCAGGATAAGAGCAAGTCAGGGGAAATGCTCCGTGAGAAGAAAAATGCAATGAAGCGTCTTGAGCAGGCTTTTAATTACATAGATGATCATTACTGTGAGAAGATCACTCTGGAAGAAGTTGCTTCTTCCGTATATATGAGTTCCAACTATTTTTCTTCTTATTTCCGTAAGGTGACAAATATCAGTTTCAGCGATTATGTCACAAGGATGAGGATCAACCATGCGCGTGAGCTTCTTCGGGAAACAGATAAAAATGTTACGGAAATCGCCATGGAATGCGGATTTAATAATATTTCCAATTTTTACAGACTTTACAAAAAACACGTGGGGAAACCGCCGAAAGATGAGAAGCAGAAGAAACAGTAAAAATAGTTAAAATTCATGAGCGGATAAGTCATAGACGGAAATCAGGCTTCGATGTTAGGATAAAAGTAAGAAATTTTGTCCTGATATCGGAGCTTTTTTATTAGAAAGGCTCCGATATCAGAAACGGAATATTAATGTCTGATTTACCGGACAGATAAGGAGAAGGGAAATTATGGTTAAAACAGATAGCTATGTACAGTTTGAAGCAGGAAAGCTGACATACCGGGTGGTTCCGGTGACAGAGGAGATCATCCGCATGATCGTTTCCGGAAAAGAGATCAAAGAGGCACAGGACTCCCTGATCATTGAGAAAAAAGAATATCCTGAGGTTGATTTTTCAGCAGAGGAAAATGCAGGAAGTATCATTGTGAAAACTGTGAAAGTTTGTGCAGAGATCAACACTGCATCCGGTGATATCATCTGGAAGCATGCAGACGGAAGCAAGTGGCTTTCCCAGAAGAAACCGGAACTGACTGAAACAGATGTGATCCACTATAATACAGGCGATGAGGAGCCGATCATCAACCGTGTAAAGACAGTTGACGGTGAGAGAAATTTTATCCAGAATCTGAAAGCTGAGAAAGTAAGAACAGCATATCGTGGAAAACTGTTCTTCACATGGAAAGAGGATGAGGAAATCCATGGGCTTGGCCAGGCAGAGGAAGGTATTTACAATTACAGAGGTCACTGCCAGTACTTATATCAGCATAACATGCGTATCCCGATGCCTGTTCTGGTTTCCACAGAAGGATATGGAATTCTTGTTGACTGCTGTTCACTTATGACTTTTAATGATGATCTGAAAGATTCCTATCTGTTTCTGGATACTGTAGATCAGATCGATTATTATTTTATGGGCGGTCATACTATGGATGAGATCATCCATGATTACCGTTATCTTACAGGCAAGGCGCAGATGCTGCCGAAATGGGCTTATGGCTACGTACAGTCCAAAGAGCAGTATTACACGGCAAAAGAGCTTCTTGAGATTGTTCGCCACTACCGTAAGATCGGGGTTCCGCTTGACTGTGTGGTACAGGACTGGAATACCTGGGATCCTGGAAACTGGGGCGAGAAGATCCTGGATCAGAAGCGTTACGGAGATATGAAAGAATGTGCGGAGGAAATCCACAAACTGAATGCCCATACCATGGTTTCCGTATGGCCGAATATGAATGCAGGCGGCAAGAACCATACAGAGTTTTTTAAGACTGGTCATCTTCTTTATGATTATGCGACTTATGATGCTTTTAATGAAGAAGCGAGAGAAATGTACTGGAAACAGGCACAGGAAGGACTTTTTGACCAGGGCTTTGATTCCTGGTGGTGCGATTCCACAGAACCGTTTTCCGGTCCTGACTGGAGTGGTGCAGCAAAGAGAGAGCCATGGGAAAGATATGAGCTTGTCGGCGGTGAGCACAAGAAATATCTGGATCCTGCTGTTGCCAATGCTTTTGCACTGATGCATGCAAAGGGAATTTATGAGAATCAGAGAAAAACTACAGAAGAGAAACGAGTTCTTAACCTGACACGTTCCGGCTATGCTTCCGGCCAGAAATATTCTGCAATGCTGTGGTCAGGCGATACCTGTGCATCCTGGGATAATCTTAAGACACAGATCGTGGAAGGCCTGAATATGGGACTGAGTGGATATCCATACTGGACACTGGATATCGGCGCTTTCTTTACAGTTGCTGATAAGTGGCAGAACCGTGGATGCGGCTGCAACACAGATCCGGAGCCGAAATGGTTCTGGCAGGGCAAATATAACGAAGGTGTGAAGGATAAAGGATACTGTGAGCTGTATACAAGATGGCTGGAGATGGGAACCTTCCTTCCGATGTTCCGTTCCCATGGAACTGATACACCAAGAGAAATCTGGAACTTTGGTGAAAAAGGAACCATGTTCTATGATGCCATCGAGAAGTTTATCAAGCTCCGTTATCATCTGATGCCGTATATTTATTCCCTTGCAGGTGCTGTACATTTTAATGATTATACGATTATGAGAAGCCTTCTCTTTGACTTCCCGGAGGATAAAGAAGCACGCAAGGTTGAGAATGAGTTTATGTTCGGACCGTCCCTTCTGATCTGTGCTGTTACAGAGCCGATGTATTACGGACCGGAGAGTACTGAGCTCCATAGAGAGAAAACATGGAAATGCTATCTCCCGGCAGGTACGAAATGGTACGATTACTGGACAAACAAGGAGTATGAAGGCGGCCAGTACGTAACCGTAGATGCTCCGATCGACCGGATGCCGATCTTTGTAAAAGCAGGAAGTATCCTTCCTGTTGCAGAGGGACTTGTATATGCTTCCCAGAAACCTGAGGAGTCGGTGAAACTTATGGTATATCCAGGTGAAGACTGCAAGTTCACTATTTATGAGGATGAGGGAAATAACTACAATTTTGAAAACGGTGCTTATGCAACAACAGAGCTTACCTGGGATGATAAAACAGGAACTCTGACTGTTGGCGGGCGTCAGGGAAGTTATCCGGGAATGGAAGAAGTTTCCTATGTGACTGAAGTTGTAAAATAAATAAGCGATAATAAGGAAAGACTGTCTGAAAAGGTTCCTAGCATCTCTTTGGGCAGCCTTTTTTTACTCTATACATCGTGACGGCTTTCGGGTATAATTCTGTAATAAGGCATTTTTATGCCTGAGAAAAAACAACAGAAACGGGAGGATTTTACCATGATCATAACAACAACGCCATCTGTAGAGGGAAGAGCAATCCGTGAATATAAAGGAATCGCATTCGGAGAAGTGATCACAGGAGTAAATTTCATGAAAGATCTTGGAGCAGGTCTTCGGAATTTCTTTGGCGGCAGAAGCGCCGGTTATGAGGAAGAACTTCAGAAAGCCAGAGGAGAAGCCTGGCAGAGCTGGAGCAGCGTGCAGGTGCAATGGGAGCTAATGCAGTGATCGGTGTGGATATTGACTACGAAGTGCTTGGTGCAGATAATGGAATGCTGATGGTAACAGCAAGTGGAACTGCTGTAGTGGTGGATTAAGGCTTATGGCAGCGGTAAAAAACGGACGTGAATACCTTTCACATGTGACAGAGACATTGAAGCACAGGATCGCACAGCTGGATGAATCCATAGAGGTCGGGCAGAAAGAAATCGAAGGTATGCATGAGTACTACTGGGAAAACTATACAGAGATGGACCAGTACGGATATGAGAATTTTGATAACCAGCAGGCACTTCTCCATGAGATCAATGCCAGCAATGAGAAGATCGAACTGCGTCGGAGATTCAGGAAGATGATGGATTCACCGTTTTTCGGAAGGGTGGATTTCTGCTATGAAGGAGAAGATGAGCCGGAGATATTTTATATCGGAATTGCGAACCTGGCTGAGGAGAACGGCGGACTTCCGTTGATCTATGACTGGAGAGCACCTGTGTCCGGACTGTTCTATGATTTTGACAAGGGACCGGCTTCCTACCAGGCTCCGCTTGGCGAGATCCACGGGGATATTGCTGCCAAGTGGCAGTACAAGATCCGCGGTGGAAAAATGATCTATGAGTTTGAGAGTGATGTGAAGATCGACGATGAGATCCTGAAGGCAGAGCTTGGAAGCAACGGTGATGTACAGCTGAAGAATATTATCCGCACGATCCAGAAGGAGCAGAATGCGATCATCCGAAACACTTCGGATCGTATCATGGTGATCCAGGGAGCAGCAGGAAGCGGAAAGACTTCCATTGCCCTTCACAGGATCGCTTATCTCCTGTATCATGACAGGAAAAATCTGAAATCTTCTTCTGTGCTGGTGCTTTCACCGAATGGGGTGTTCTCGGACTATATTTCCCATATCCTGCCGGAGCTTGGCGAGGAGAATATCCGGGAGATGAGCTTTGACCTTTTTGCATACAAGAGACTGAAAAATGTTGTTTCTGACTGTGAAGACAGATATGATCTGATCGAGCGTCAGATTGCAGGATTATGCGATGAAAAGCTTCTGAAAGAGAAACTGTCACGGGATTTTCTGAATCGTATGGAAGGATATCTGGTGGAGCTTGAGGACAGCCTTATGAACTTCCGTGATGTGGAACACAGAGGCGTGGTCAAAAAAGAGCAGGAGATCATAGAGCTTTTTTACTTTAAATTCATGGATATCCCGCTGCTTTCCAGAATGGATGCAGTAGCAGAATATTTCATTGATGAGGTGGAGACTCTTAAGGGATTCGATCTTCCGGATGAGGAAAGGGAGGCTGTGAAGAACCGTTTCTACAGGATGTATGAGACAAGAGATCTCTATGTGCTGTACAACCGTTTCCTGAGACAGGAGGGTTTTCCTTCTCTTCCACAGGTTCAGTATGAAAAAAGAAAGCTGCGCTATGAGGATGTGTATCCGGTTTTGTATCTGAAATATCGGCTGGAAACTCAGCAGGAGGATTCCGGTGTGCGCCATCTGATCGTGGATGAGATGCAGGATTATTCCATGATCCAGTATCTGATCATTCAGAGACTCTTTAAATGCAGGATGACTATTCTTGGGGACAGAGAACAGACTATGGACGGCGAGCAACAGGATGTGCTGACATTTCTGCCTAAGATCTTTGGAAAAGATATACGCAGGATCGTGATGAACAAGAGCTACCGTAATACTGTTGAGATTGCGTCTTATGCCAATAAACTGGCGGGAATTACGGAAGTGGAGCTTTTTGAACGTCATGGAAAACCTGTTGTGGAAAAAGAATTTCCGGGGCTTGAGGAGGCACTGGAGAGCGTAGTGAGAGAGCTGCGGCTTGAGAAGCAGGCAGTCATAGCTGAGAATGCAGATGAAGGTGTTGAAGATATTATTTCATATGAAACAGCAGCAGTGATCGCAAGAACTGCAGATGAAGCAAGGGAAACTTACTACATTCTGAAGGAGAAGCTGGAAGCAGAAGGCTTTGATACCAAGGAGCGTTTGTCCCTTCTTCACAGAGACAGCACAAACTTCCAAAAAGGCCTGACTGTCACAACATTCTACATGGCAAAGGGTCTGGAGTTTGATCAGGTATTTTCTGTATTTCCTGGGCAAGACCGAAGTCAGATCGTGGAGCGGGCGAGATATATTGCGGCGACGAGAGCTCTTCATGAATTGTATATGTATGAAGTTGTGAAATAAAATATAAAAAGTCATTTCAGAAGCCGGATGCTTTGGGAACAGAGCATAACCGGACGTCGTGAAATGACTTTTTTGTTTATATATACCTGGAAAATTTATTAACTGATCTGCTGGCTCTCTCCCTCATCTTTATATTCCAGAGGGCTTTTCCCTGTATGTTTCTTAAAGATCCTGCTGAAATATCCCTGGTCGTGATAGCCGCACATTTCACCGATCTGTTTTACAGAAAGGGAAGGCTCATGGATCAGCAGCTTCTGTGCATGGCTCATCCGGAGATTGATCAGATATTTGGTAGGGGTGCAGTCATAGACCTGACAGAAGATTTTGGTCAGGTAGCTGGGACTGTAGTTCATGGTTCCTGCAATCAGGTTCAGGTTGATATCCTCTGCATAATTCTGTACCATGAAGTTCTTGAGAAGCTCTGCAATCTGTCCCGGTGACATGCAGGAAGCACCTGGGGCGAATACGGTTTCGTAGTCATCACGTTTGATCTGAAGTTCCTGTTTGATCTTAAGGAGAACATTTTGGAGTTCGTCCGGATCTACAGGCTTCAGAAGGTAATCAGAAACCTTCAGCGTGATGGCTTTTTTGCATATTTAAAATCAGAAAATCCGCTGGTGATCACAAATTTCGTAAAGGGAAACTGATCACGGATCCTGGTGAGCAGGGTGATTCCGTCCATGACGGGCATCTTGATATCCGTAAATACCACATCCGGCTCATCTGTTCCACCAGCGAGAGGGCCTGTGCACCTGTCTGTGCTGTGCCGATCACCTGAAAATCAGGATCTGCTTTTTCAATCTTATGTACCAGATTATTCAGAAGAAGTTCTTCATCTTCTGCCACAATAACAGTATAGTTCATAGTATTATTCCTCCGCATCTGTCTGAAAATACCGTCCAATAGAAACAATTCCGTGGCTGTCCGCTGTATTTCCATACCTGAAAATTATGTCATCTTTGCAGAAGAGTTTCCAGCGGAGAAATACATTGACAGTGCCAAGACCGTTGATCTTCAAAGCAGGCATGCCGGGATTTCGAATGGCATTCATGATATCTGAATTTATTTTTTTCTTGGCTTTTTCAGTGAATCCCGGTCCGGTGTCTGTAACATCGATCTGCCAGCTGTTTTGGTTTATTGTACTGCTGATTGTGATAGTCCATGGCGGTTCGCAGTCAGAACCATATTTGATAGCGTTTTCCACAATAGGCTGGATGATCAGCTTCGGAACCGGCTGATCCAGAAGAGATTCATCCACATCAATGGAATAATTCAGACTGGACTGGTAGCGGACCTTCATGCAGTAGAGATATTTCTGGACATAATCAAGCTCTTCGCGGAGTGTTACAGTTGTTTCAGCAGTATTGGTAATATAACGCATGATCCTGGAAAGATTGCGACACATTTTTTCCACGGTATCCGTATCTCCGTTTTCTGCAAGCACCATAATGCTGGAAAGAGAGTTGTAATAAAAATGAGGATTAATCTGACTCTGCAAAGCCATGCTGCGTGCTTTCATTTCCTGCTCCTTGGCTTCGTTAAGCTGAGTCATGGAATCTTTTAGGTTATCGCTCATCAGCTGGAATGCCTGATACAGTTCTTCCAGTTCATTGACGGAAACCGGATAGGAAGTGACTTTTTCCTGGCCGAGAGTGTCCAGTTCCATACGCTGGATAATGTGCTTCAGGTGTTTCACCGGTTTTACTACAGAGCGGGAAAGCCTGTAGGAAATGATTACTGCTGCGGCAAGAAAAGTAGCAACAACAGCCAGAAGGATCTTCAGCATTTTGTATGCAGGGGCAAGGATCACAGATTCCGGTTGGATAGTCAGATAAGTGTAGCCTGTATATGCGGAATTCAGTCTGGAGACGTATTCTTTCTGATCTGTGACGGGACTCTGTATGGTAAGGGTATCCTGGTCAGAATCAGTAAGTTTGTAATATTTTGAAATATCATTGGTATCGTCGGCTGTGATATCATAAGGATAGATAAGATCGCCGGACTCATTGAAAACATAGACACTGGCAGCATTTCCGTGATTTTTTTTCTCATAGGAAATGATGCTCTTAAAGATGGATTTACATTGTTTGGCGGTTTCAATCACGCCGACACCACGGCCGTACTGGTTGGTGAAGGAGCGGTACAGGGAGATGAACCACTGGGGATAGCGGGCAGATTTTGAATAGACGTAAGTGCTGTAAGGAGCTGTCAGGACTTTTTTTCCGTTGGCTTCACGGGCTTTCTGGATCCATTCATTATGAGAGTCGTTGCTTTTTTTGACCATGGTGGAAAGGCCGGCCTGGAGCACATATCCGGAGAAATCATAAAGATTTACCTGATCTGCTTTCAATTCAGTGCCGCTTAAGGAGATAAAAAGATCGGACATGGCAGAAAGCATTTCATCGGAAATATTAAGGTCAAATTTCTGGTCGAGAACGGATTTCGACATGTTGCTGTAATTGATGTTTACAGATACAGTGTCAAGATTCTGGATTGCAGAGTCTACCTGGGACTGAAATGTGGAATTTAAGGTGCTCATGGCACTGATCTGGCTTTTCTTCAGCTGCCCGGATGCAAAAACATAAAAGAATATGGCAAAAGAAAAAAGGATCAGGCAGGCCATGCCAAGATAGGCGATAAAAAGTTTGGACTGCAGACTGCGTGTTTTCATATTGGTAAGCCCCCTGTGTGTGAAATGGTCGTGCAAAACATTGGCTAAAAGTATAGCACATTTGTAAAAAAAGTACAAACCGTAAAAATGTAATTCTGAAATAGTGCTTGAAAATGTCAATAGAAACTTGTGTATAGTTACGGAAAATATGAAAAAAGTATAATGAACTGTGAAAAAAGTACAAATACAGGGCAGGAATATCCATGGCTTTTAAAATGATCAGATGATAAACTAATATCATCAAGAGAGAACGAAAAATCAGTTCAAAAAAAGGAGGAAACATTAATGAAAAGAAAGAGATTTCTGGCAGTAGCCTGTGCAGCAGCAATGATCGCTTCCATGACGACAGGACTTGCAGTGAACGTATCTGCAGCGGATGAGAAGAGCGATTTCGCAGGCGAGGAGCTCAGCATCCTGGTTTCAGCAGGATGGATGGACAATCGTTACGATGAGACAATTAAACGTTTTGAGGATACCTACGATGTTACCGTAGACCTTCAGACAATTCCGGCTGATCAGTATTCAGATCTTCTTCAGTCCAAACTTGCTACAGATTCCTGTGCAGATATCTTCTGGATCCAGTCCAACCCGTTTGCAATTGAATCTACCATCGTTGATCCTGAGAAATACTGCATCGACTTACAGGAGCTTCCTGGGAGAATGTTATGCCGGAGACAAGAAAAGAGTCCTGCGTATACAATGACAAACTGTACGGACTTCAGATCTGGAACGCATCTCCGGAGTATGTAATGGTTTACAACAAGACACTGTTTGAAGAGAACGGCTGGGAAGTACCGACAACATATGATGAGCTGAAAGAACTCTGCGGTAAGATCCAGGATGCAGGAATCACACCTTGGTTCATGCCTGGTGCAGATGGATGGCAGCATCAGCTGGCATTTTTCCAGATCGGCGGCGTTTATGAAGAAGCAACACCTGGTCTTTATGACGAATTAAATGAAAACAAAGCAACATTTGCAGATAACGAGAAGATGCTTGAAGTTCTGAATGAGTTCAAAGAACTCTCTGATGCAGGATACTTCGGAGAAGACTGGATCGGAACAGACAGTACAAACATGTCCAACGAATTTGGTGACAGAAACTGTGCAATGGCACTTGCAAATTCCAGTTTCATCAAACAGATCCAGGAAGACACAGGCACATCTGATGAGTTTGGAATGTTCCTTGAGCCACTTGGCGACAATACCTGGTATCCAAGCAGCAACTCCGGCCCGACAATGTTTGGTTACAAGGGAACAGAGCATGAGGATCTTGTAAAAGAGTTCTTCAACTTCGTTACAACAACAGAGAGCCTTCAGGAAATTCTTGACAATTCTCCGGCATACACAAACCTTGACGTTAACGATGACAAGCTTGAGCAGCACTGGCTGCCGGAGGAGCAGGAGTTCCTTAAAACAGTTCCGGATGACAAGAAGGCTGTTGTAACACTTCAGACAGGTACAAAATATACAAACGATTACTGGACACAGTTTGGTCAGGATATGGTTGCATTCTGCCAGGGCGAGATGGAAGCAAACGATGTTCTTAAGAACATGGATACCAACCGTGCTGAGGCAGCAAAAACTGTAGGCGACGAGAACTGGAAATAAATAACAGAACTTAAAACTAGTTGACCCGAAGGCAGAGCCGGTATTTGCCGGCTCTGTTTTAACTTAAAACAGGAGGTGCTTTCTGTGAATAAGAAGAGAATCTATCCACAGTGGTTTCTGATACTGCCGTTGGCATTATATATCATTTTTTTCCTGCTTCCCAGTGTAATGGGTGTTGGTTACTCCTTTACAGACTGGAACTCCAGAAGTGTTCTTAATGGTACTCATTTTGTGGGACTGCAGAATTTTGCTGAGATTTTTACATCAGATAAGTCTTATCTGAGCGGTATTGGCAATACATTGAAGTTTACTATCATTTCCAACATCGTTAAGCTGATCCCGGCTCTTCTGATCGCGATTATGCTTCAGGAGGGACTTAAAGGCAAAGGCTTTACAGAACATTGCTCTACCTGCCGTCTATTCTGCCTTTTGTAATCATTGGTCTTGTATTTAAATCCATCCTGAATTATAATAACGGACTTTTAAACACACTTCTTGATGCATTCCATCTTGGAATTTTCAAACAGAAATGGCTGTCTGATCTGGCTATTGTATGGAAATCCATCTATGGTGTAGATGCATGGCGAGGTATTGGTTATGTTATGACTATCTTTCTTGCAGGTCTGAATACGATTCCGAAATCTTATTATGAGGCTGCACAGATTGACGGTGCAAACTTCTGGCAGAGACTTCGGTATGTAACACTTCCGATGCTGAGTGGTGCTATCATGATCAACCTTGTATTTGGTATTACATATGGTCTGAAAGTATTCGATATTGTTTATGTACTTACAAACGGTGGCCCTGGACATGCAACAGAGGTTCTTACAACTTATGCATTCCAGCTCTATTCCAGAGGCCAGTATGGAATGTCTTCTGCATTGAATACTGTTCTTCTTGTAATTACAGCGATCATAGGTGTATTTATTGTTAAGACATTGAGTAAACAGGAGGTACAGCAGTAATGGCAAAAAAAAGAATTCAGAATTTATTAAAACATGTTGTATGTATCCTGCTTTGCTTATGTGTCGTGCTTCCATTTTATATGGTATTGATCAACTCTTTTAAGACAAAAGCAGAGGCAGCCAGAATGAGTCTGGCACTTCCTACAGAGTGGGTATTTTCCAACTACTCTGAGGTTATTGAAAAAGGAAGTCTGATCCAGGGATTCCTGAACAGTTTTGCATATGCGCTGATCGCTACAACACTTGGCGTTGTACTTTGCTCCATGGCTGCATTTGTTATGTGCCGTAAGAGAACAAAATTGAATGTATTCCTGTATTACTTTGTACTTTGCGGACTGTTCTTCCCGGTCAACTATGTAACATTGGTACGTGTACTCAGTACACTGCACCTGAACGATACAAGAGTTGGCATTATCATGGTATTTACCAGTGCAATGATTCCGTTCTGTGTATTTACCATCCGTAACTTCGTAATCTCTGTCCCGGTTGAGCTGGATGAGGCTGCTGTTATCGACGGCGCAGGCCCGTTAAGCCTGTTCTTCAAGATCATCATGCCGCTTCTGAAACCAACTATGGTAACATGTTTTATCCTTCAGTTCATGACAGTATGGAGTGATTTCCTCACACCTTTGTATCTGTCAAGCAAGAGCCGTCTCTTCCCGATGACAATGGCTGTATATCAGTTCTTCGGAAAGAACAAGAGTTACTGGAACTATATTTTTGCTGATATCGTACTTACCTGTATCCCGGTTATTATTGTTTACATGATCGGCCAGAAATACATCGTAGGTGGTATGACATCCGGTGCGGTAAAAGAATAAAGAAAAATATTATAAGAATTATAAAAAAGCACTGCGAGATGAAAAGTTGGATTCATCTTACAGTGCTTTTTACTATTGAAATCTCAGAAATTACTGCATGTTTTTGCAGAAGATATCCTCCATGGAAGCCTTAAGCGGAACGCCAAGCCTGCGTAAAGTTCCGTCCAGGGCTGCAAAAACTTCTCTTATATTGTAGAATGTAGCGTTGTTTCCCATATGTCCGATGCGGATCACTTTGCCAGCCAGGACATCGAAGGAACCTGCCAGCATAATGTTGTAGTCTTTTTTTACTCCCTCAAGGATCGCTTCGGCTGTTGTGCCTCCGGTACTTCAAAAACAGTAACTGTACTGGAATATCCGCTGTGCAGATAAAGGTTCAGGCCTGCGCCTGAGATGGCCTTTCGGGAGGCTGCGGCGATTTTGGCGTGGCGTGTAAGGATCCCGGGATCATCGGCAATGTTGTCAATAGCAGCCGCAGACCATAGATATCGCTGATCGGCATGGTATATGGAAACCATTTTTCTTCATAATAATGTGCGAAGGTTGTGAGATTTGCGTAGAAAGAAGCAATAGGGGTCTTTCTTTCAGTCATTGCCTTCTTTGCATCGCTGCTGACTACAACAAAGGTAAGTCCCGGAGGTGCAGATACCACCTTTTGTGATCCGCCGCACATGATATCGATCTGGCATGCATCAATGTTCAGAGGCTCGCCGAAGGAAGCGGAGACAGAATCTACAACGGTAAGGATCCCGTATTTTTTAAGAAGCGGCAGATGGAAGCTACATCGTTAAGCATGCCACTTGGAGTATCACCGTGTACTACGGTTGCATATTTGTAGTCGTGGTTATCCGTAAGGAAGGCTTCCAGTTCCTTTACATCGAGAGTATTCTGATAATCTCTGGTATAAAGCTCCGGTCTGCCTCCGTACATGGAAACAAAATCGGCAAAGCCTTTTCCGTAGATACCATTGTCCAGAACAAGAACCTTATCTCCGGGCTCAGTCATGGAGCAATGGCAGCCTCCAGTCCAAGGATACCCTCACCGCTTAAGATGAGGGTTTCGTTGGAGGTGTGGAGAAGAGAGCTGATCTTCTCGCAGGTTTCTTTATAAAATTCGACAAAATCTTCGTCCAGATCCGGATTTGTGCATTCCATGCTTCTTGCCAGACGGACATTTTCTGCGACCTGTGTAGGTCCCGGTGTCATGATCTTATACATAAGCTCACCTCTTGATCTTTATATTATTTCCGTAAATTACGGCTGCTTTTTTAATCCGGTTTTTCTTGCTGCAAGGTTTAAGGGGGTGATCACTATGAGAACGATGACAGCTGCAACACCGATCTGGACCAGGTTTCCCGGGATGGAAGATACCGGTGCCAGTGGATTTCCATAGATGATAACCTCTGCAATGTAGTATCCTGCAACCTTGATCACGCAGGCTGCAGCAATGGCGATTACATACCATTTCATGTTCTGGTGCCGGGAATCCTCTGTGAGCTTACCTACTGTGAAGCCCATGATTCCTACAATAATAAGAGTAAATGGTGCCCACAGGGTCCAGCCGGAGAGAAGGTCAAAGAGCCCCATTCCGATCCCACCGGCAATGGCTCCGGTTTTCTTTCCGAATAAAATGGCACCGATGAATAACGGTACATTTCCAAGGTGGATCAGTCCGCCGTTGGCTGCGATCGGAAGCTTAACATTAATAAATGCGGTGAAGATATAAGTCAGTGCAACAAATGCGGCTGTAATGGTGAGAAACTGAACAGATGAAAGCTCCTGGTCAGTTCTCTGAGATGTCTGAACTGCTTTTTCCATAGTGATAGATCCTTTCCCGAAAACATCGATGTATGGATGTCCTCTTTTCATATATTTTTGGTTGGGTATACTTTACAACATGAGTGTACATGAATAAAGACACAATTATAGAAAAAAAAGAGGGGACAGATTCGAGGAGATATTTGTCATTAAAACAGGAGGCTTACTTGGTGGGGAATAAATCAGAACTTTCGTAATGAAGGCGTAAAACGGGAAATACAGGATCAGCATAAGAAGAGAATAAGATAGGTATATCTGGGAAAATTATAATGTTAGAAAAATCCTGTACGGAGCAGGATATCTGCTTACAGGATATTCATAAAGTACAGGGAGAAATCAATTGACAAAGCTGTAATAAAATCGTAAACTATAGCAAAGAGTGTGTTCAGGAGTGAATATTCCGGACACACTTTGTGACTGATGATGATTATGAGGAGGATACTATGAAGAATAAAAAATTTATTGCACTTTTAGCTATGACTGTTGCTCTTTCTGGTGTCATGACGGCATGTAGTTTCGGAGGAGGAAAAGAGGACAGCGTGGTTGTGGAGTCTACTCCTACTCCGACACCGGCGAAAAAAGCGAAGGTTACACCGACTGTTGCAGCAGACGCACAGAATACAACCTATACATCCAAGGATAAATCCGTAGCGATCAAGCTTCCAGATGCAACCTGGGCCAACAAGTCCGATGAGACAGATATGGTAAGCTTCGAGTCTCCGGACCAGGGCAGGATCCTGATCCTTCACGGCTCCGGTGCAGATCTGGAATCTGCAGTGATCCCGAACTCCCAGGATATGGCAGTTTCCATGACACAGGCAGAGAACATGGTAAATGGAACCGATTTTGAGATCCAGGATTACAAGGCAGATCAGAAAGACGGAATCAACATTTATTCCTATACTGTGAAATATAAGGATACGACCAAGAGTGACGGTTATGTATATGCTATCAATAAATACTTTGTAAATGACAGTGAGTATTACAGCCTTGTGGCATCTGTTAAAAAAGAGGATGCTCTGAAAAAGGTTCAGGAGTCTGTCGACAGCTTTGCGATCCTTGGTGATTCCACTCTGAAGAGTGCGGCAAATGGTTCCGCAGCCAAGACTGCCGGTAAAGGTAATGCAGCAGCTTCCTCTGACGGAAGTGCATCTGCAGATGGTAATGCAGCAGCTTCTTCTGACGGAGCAGCAGATGGAACTACAGCTGCCGACGGAAGCACATCTACAGACGGAAGTGCAGCATCTGACGGAACATCTACAGACGGAAGCAGTACATCTGATGGTTCTTCCAATGGAACTGCATCCACTGACAGCAGCTCCTCCGGTGCTATCGTAAATGGCGGATTTACAGATGAGCAGCTTGGCAACACAGATGAGACAAGAACTATTTACAGAAACTCCGATGGTAAACCACGTGTTATCGTTCCGGACGGAAACGGTGCATGGATGGATAACGAAGGAAACCGTTTCACCTTCTCTTCTCAGTATGACTGTGATGTATATGAAGAGGATGGAACAAGCTTCTACTGGCACGGTGAGGCTGCAGACGTATACTATATGCCTGTACAGTAAAGCCTGGAGCAGCAGGAGATTCGGTTAGATAAGAATTCCGGGATCACAGCTTTTGTGGCTGCGGTCCCGGATTTTTTGTGTCATATTATGTCAGAGGCGTATACTTATACAGGAAGACATGGTATAATGTGAACGCTGCGGGCGATGGAACGCCCGGAAAATATTTGGAGGTTTTTATGGAAGCATACAGTGATTTCGCCAGAGTTTATGACATTTTCATGGACAATGTGGAATATGAAAAATGGGCGGAATATCTTATAGGAAGTCTTAAAGAATACGGAATTGAAGACGGGATCGTGCTGGAACTTGGCTGTGGGACCGGAGTGATGACAGAGCTTCTGGCTGAGTCCGGTTATGATATGATCGGTGTGGATAACTCTGAGGAAATGCTTGGCGAAGCCATGGAAAAACGTGCAGAATCCGGTCATGAGATCTTTATCTGGAACAGGATATGCGGGAGTTTGAACTTTATGGAACGGTACGTGCTGTCGTCAGCGTCTGTGACTGTATGAATTACATCACAGAGGAGGATGATCTGCTTACTGTATTTAAACTGGTGAACAATTATCTTGATCCGGATGGAATTTTCATATTTGATATGAACACCCCGTATAAATACCGGGAAATGCTTGGAAATACGACTATTGCAGAGAATCGGGAAGAGGGAAGCTTTATCTGGGAAAATGAATTTGATGAGGAGACCGGGATCAATGTGTATGATCTGACTCTGTTTCTTCCGAGAGAAGATGGTCTTTATGAGAGAGACGAGGAAATTCATTACCAGAAGGCCTATGATCCGGAGAAAGTAAGGGAACTTCTTGAAAAGGCAGGCCTGATCCCGCTGGCGGTTTATGACGCATACACCAAGGATGCACCGAAGCCGGACAGCGGAAGACTGACTTTTGTGGCCAGAGAACATGGAAAGGAAATTCCGTCAGACGAGAAATAAAGGAGGAAATTTTTTATATGAGTGATTATATTGTAAGAGCAACAGCGGCAAACAGCCAGATCCGTGCATTTGCGGCTGTTACAACCGATATGGTGGAGACAGCGAGAAAGAATCATAACACCAGTCCGGTGGCAACAGCGGCACTGGGACGTCTCCTTACCGGCGGTGCCATGATGGGAGCTATGATGAAAGGGGAAAAGGATCTCCTTACACTTCGGATCCATGCAGGCGGACCACTGCAGGGAATCACAGTAACTGCAGATTCTCACGGAAATGTAAAGGGCTATGTGGGGAATCCGGATGTATGTATCCCGGCAAACAGCAAAGGCAAGCTGGATGTTGCGGGAGCTGTCGGCGTAGGCTTTATGGATGTGATCAAGGATATGGGACTGAAAGAGCCATATGTGGGACAGGTTGCTCTTCAGACCAGCGAGATCGCAGAAGATCTCACCTATTATTTTGCAACCAGCGAGCAGGTTCCGTCTGCGGTAGGACTGGGTGTGCTGATGAATAAGGATAATACAGTCCGTCAGGCGGGAGGCTTTATTGTACAGCTGATGCCTTTTGCAGAGGAAGAGGTGATCGCAAAGCTTGAGGAAAACGTATCAAAGATCGATTCTGTTACCAATCTTCTGGAGCAGGGACACACACCGGAAAGTCTTCTTGAAAAAGTACTGGAAGGCTTTGACATAGAGATCAATGATACACTGCCCACACAGTTCCATTGCAACTGCTGCAGAGAGCGTGTGGAAAAAGCGCTGATCAGCATCGGAAGAAAAGAACTTAACGAGATGATCCAGGAAGGCAAGGACATTGAGATGAACTGCCATTTCTGCAATAAGAATTATAATTTTACCGTGGAAGATCTTAAGAGGATCATAAGAGAGTGCAAGCGATAAAACTCGGGAGGAAGAAAAAATGAAGCATGGTTTTATCAAGGTGGCAGCGGCAACGCCGAGAGTTACCGTTGCAGACTGCAAGGCAAACGGAGAGGAAATCCTGAAGGCCATTCATGAAATGGAAAAGGAACATGTCAAGCTGATGGTATTTCCGGAATTTTGTATCACAGGATATACCTGTCACGATCTTTTTCTCCAGAGATGTCTTCTGGACAGTGCGTGGGATGAGCTTCTGCATATTGCAGAGGAGACAAGGGAGACGGACGCCCTGATCTTTGTGGGACTCCCGCTGCGTCACAGAGGCAAGCTCTATAATGTGGCAGCAGCTCTGAATCATGGCCGTATCGTGGGATTTGTGCCGAAGACGCATATTCCGAATTATAATGAGTTTTATGAGCAGAGACAGTTTGCAGGTGCAGAGGAAGAAGATGTGGAATTTGTGGACTTCCTGAAGTGCGAGAAAAATGAGGAGGATGAGTTCTGGGATGAAATTCCTTTTGGAACAGAGCTGATCTTTGAATGTAAGGAATTTCCGGAATTCACCGTTGCAGCAGAGCTTTGTGAGGATCTCTGGGTTCCTGCGCCGCCAAGTATCCGTCATGCCGTCAACGGTGCGCATATCATCGTTAATCTTTCTGCCAGTGATGAGATGGTAGGTAAGGATTCCTACCGGAGAACTCTGATAAGCGGGCAGTCAGCACGACTGATCTGCGGATATATTTATGCCAGTGCAGGGGAAGGGGAGTCTACCCAGGATCTCGTGTTTGGCGGACAGAATATGATCGCAGAGAACGGTTCCATGCTTGCGGAAAGCAGACGCTTTGAGAACGGCATCATTTACAGTGAGATCGATGTGCAGAGACTGGCTGATGAGAGAAGAAGAATGTCCACGTATCCGGCAGTTTCTACCTGCAGTCATACAAGAGTTGATTTTTCCGTAGCAGAGGAGGAAACAAGACTTACCAGAAAATATCCACAGTATCCCTTCGTTCCGTCTGTGAAGGAAGAGCGTGATGAGCGCTGCGAGGAGATCCTGAACATCCAGGCTATGGGACTTAAGAAACGTATGGAGCATATTCACAGCAGGAGTGCGGTGGTAGGACTTTCCGGAGGACTGGATTCTACCCTGGCGCTTCTTGTAATGGCACGTGCCTTTGACAGGATGGGAATGCCGAGAGAACAGATCCACTGTGTGACCATGCCATGCTTTGGAACCACAGACAGAACCTATCAGAATGCCTGCAAGTTAAGCCGCTGCCTTGGTGCAAGGCTTACCGAGGTAAATATCAAAGAGGCGGTAAATATCCATTTCCGGGATATTGGACATGATCCGGAGATCCACGATGTGACGTATGAGAACAGCCAGGCACGTGAGCGTACCCAGATCCTGATGGATACGGCAAACAAGGAAGGCGGCGTTCTTGTGGGAACCGGAGACCTTTCCGAGCTGGCTCTTGGCTGGGCAACCTATAATGGCGATCACATGTCCATGTATGGTGTGAATGCTTCTGTTCCGAAGACACTGGTACGTCATCTGGTACGTTATTATGCGGATACCTGCGGAGATGAGGAACTGAAGGAGGTTCTTCTGGATATCCTGGATACTCCGGTAAGCCCGGAGCTTCTTCCTCCTAAGGATGGCAAGATCGCCCAGAAGACGGAGGATCTGGTAGGGCCTTATGAGCTTCATGATTTTTATCTGTATTACATGCTGCGTGCAGGATTTACACCAGATAAGATCTACAGGCTTGCCTGCCTGACCTTTGACGGGATTTATGATAAAGAGACGATCCTGAAATGGCTGAAAACCTTCTATCGGAGATTTTTTGCCCAGCAGTTCAAGCGTTCCTGTCTGCCGGATGGCCCGAAGGTAGGTAGTGTGGCACTTTCTCCAAGAGGAGATCTCAGAATGCCAAGTGATGCAAGTGCAAGGATCTGGCAGGATGTGCTGGAGAAGATTGAAATCTGAACGTAGATTGCAAAGCGGAGAGCTTAAGTGTTCTCCGCTTTTTTTACTGCATCCGTGATAGCTGAAAGGAGTACCTGGGAGGTATATTTCCGGTCTCCTGCATACTGAATGTCTTCCAGGGACTGACTGGAATAGATCTGACTTGCCAAAGAATCCAGAACCGGTTCCATAAGAGGATAGGAAGCTTTTGTGGCTTCATTTAAATTCACCAGACGGATGGCCTTGATCCTGTCAGCATTTACAGTAACTTCCACATCGAAGGTATTCTCGTTCAGGGTGATGGAAGAGGTATAGACGCCCGGCTTATAGCGGGATTTTTCGCTGGCTGTATGACTGGCATTTTTTCCGGGACCGAACATGAAGAAAAGAACGACAGCCAGAACAACAGCGAGAGCCAGAAAGACAGCTGTGTAAATGATCTCTTTCATATGTAGGACGATGATCCTGGTTTTGGAACTCATGGCGCACGCTCCCAAAGCTTTTTATATAGTTTATTATCGGGAGGGAGGATTTATGCCACAGCTGTGCGCAGGTTATTCGATACTGTGCCTGGAAAAATAAGGAAAAGAGCAGGCAGATATTTCAGAATATGGAGAACGACCGTTCTATAGGAGCAGAATTTGTGGTATGATAGGAATACTTCAGGCGCAGGAGGGCGCCGGAATGACTGAAAATCTGCAAGTGATCGGGAGGATGAAGATGTCATTACAGTTTATCATAGGAAGTTCCGGAAGCGGAAAATCCTGTTATGCTTATCAGAATATCATAGAACAGGCGGGGCTGCATCCTGAGAAGCTTTTTTATGTGATCGTGCCGGAGCAGTTTACCATGCAGACCCAGAAGACACTGGTGGAGATGAGTCCGGGCAGGGGAATCCTGAATATTGATATCCTGAGCTTTGAGCGTCTTGCATACCGTGTTCTGGAGGAAGTTGGAGGAGACAGCCGCATCCTTCTGGAAGAAACCGGTAAGAGTATGGTGCTGCAGAAGATGGTACAGCAGCATGGAAAGGAGCTTTCCTATCTGGGAGGTCAGATGCGTAAAGCGGGATACCTGGATGAAGTGAAGTCTATCCTGTCGGAGTTTATGCAGTACGATATCCGGGCCAGTGAGATCCAGGAGATGATCGAGGATTCCGGTGACAGAGCGTTACTTCAGATGAAGCTGAAAGACGTAGCTGTTCTTTACCAGGCGTTTACCGGATATCTGAAGGATCATTATATGACGGGAGAAGAAGTAATGGATGCGCTGGAAAAAGCTCTTCCGTTTTCTGAAAAAATGAAAAACAGTGTACTTCTTCTGGATGGTTACACCGGTTTTACTCCTATTCAGATGCGTGTTGTGGGAGAACTTCTTGCTGTCTGTGAAAAGGTGATGGTAACGGTGACTATGGATGCGGATGAGAATCTGAGCATGAGAGGAAAACCTTATCAGCTTTTTTATATGAGCCGTCAGATGATCCACGGGCTTTCGGAGCTGACCAGGGAGATCGAGACGCCGATTCTTTTGAAGGATGTGGGAAAATCCCGCTTTTCCCAGGCACCTGCCCTCCATTTCCTTGAAAAAAATATTTTCCGTTACCGAAAAAATATATATAAAAAAGCGCAGGATGAGATCTGCATGTTTTCGGCAGTGAACCCGCAGAAGGAAATGGAAGAAGCTGCCCGCCGGATCGCCAGACTTGTAAGGCAAAAGGGCTGCCGTTACGGTGAGATCGCCGTGATCACAGGTAATCTGGAGGAGTATGGCAATCTTGCAAAGCAGGTATTTACAGCAGCAGGAATCCCGTATTTCATTGATGAGAAGCATACGGTTCTGATGAATCCGTTTGTAGAATATTTCCGGGCAGCACTTGAGATGGCAGTGCAGGATTTTTCCTATGAGAGTGTATTCAGGTATCTCCGCTGCGGAATGTCCTGTGTGACCAGGGAGGAAGCAGACCTTCTGGAGAATTATGTGCTGGCTCTTGGCATCCGTGGATTTAAGAGATGGGATGAAGTGTGGGTGCGTATTTACCGGGGAATGCCGCCGGAAAGCATTCAGAGGCTTAATGAGATCCGGAAGCGGTTCGCAGATGAGACCAGAGAGCTTGCGCTAAGCTTTAAAGGCGGGAAAAAGACGGTACGGGAATACTGTACTTTTCTCTACGAGTTTGCAGTGCGGAGCCAGGTGCAGCAGAAACTGAAGCATCAGGAACTGAAATTCAAGGAACAGGCGACAAGGCCATGGAAAAGGAATATGCCCAGATCTACGGAATTGTTATGGAACTTCTGGATAATATGGTGGAGATCCTGGGTGAGGAAACCGTGAACCGTCAGGATTTCCGACAGCTTCTGGAAACAGGATTAAACCAGGCCAAGGTGGCTCTGATCCCGCCAAGTATGGACCAGGTACTTGTGGGAGATATGGAGAGAACCAGGCTGAAGGATATCCGTGCACTGTTTTTTGTGGGAGTAAATGAAGGGAATATTCCGAAGAATACATCCGGCGGAGGAATGCTCACGGAGATTGACAGAGAATTTTTTAAAAATCAGGGAATCCAGCTTGCACCGGGGCCAAAGGAACTGATGAACATGCAGCGGTTTTATCTGTATCTGAACATGACCAAGCCAAGAGAACTGCTCTGTCTGTCCTTCTGTCAGTCTGACAGCCAGGGAAAAGCCCTGAGTCCGGCCTTTCTTGTCAGTAATATCCGGGAGATGTTTCCGGAAATGGAGATCCGGCAGTGCGGAGATATGCAGGAACCTATGGAATTACTGGAGCTTCCGGGAATCAGCCTGGATTATTTCCTGAGAGGGCTTGCAGGAGAAGCTTACCAGGATAATGCGGTCTTCCAGGAACTGTACAGCTGGTATCTTCAGAGCCCGGAATACCGGATCCTTGTAAAAAAACTTACAGAGGCATCTTTTTCAGAACGACCGTCAGACAAGATCGGAAAAACAGTGGCAAAGATCCTCTATGGAGAAATTTCCCCGTACAGTGCTACCCGGCTGGAGCGTTTTGCGGCCTGTGCATTTGCACATTTTCTGCAGTATGGCCTGAAGGTTACAGAACGTGCAGAGTATGAGTTCCGGGCTATGGATATGGGAAATGTCATGCATATGGCACTGGAAAAATTTGCGGCGGAAGTCCGAAAAGAGGGACTGGACTGGGCAGAGCTTACGGAGGAAGAGCGAAACCGTATCATAGACAGCTGTCTGGATCAGGTTTCCGCAGATTACGGAAATACGATCCTTAAAAGCAGTGCGAGAAATGAATATATGATCGAACGGACCAGACGTATTTTGCGGCGTACCGTGTGGGCTTTGCAGGAACAGCTGAAGCATGGAGCATTCCGGCCGGAAGGATTTGAGGTGAGATTTCAGGGCGGAAGGATCGACCGTGTGGATATCATGGAAGAGCCGGAGAACAACCGGGTCTATGTGAAGGTGATCGATTATAAAACCGGAAATACTTCGTTTGATCTGCTGGCGTTGTATCATGGCCTTCAGCTTCAGCTGATGGTCTATCTGGATGGAGCATTACAGGTGGAAAAACGGAAGTATCCGGATCGCGAGATCGTTCCGGCCGGTGTGTTTTATTATAATGTGAAGGATCCTATGATACAGGAGAAGATCCATGCGGATATGGAAAGCATCAATGAGCAGATGCTGAAGAAAATGAAAATGAACGGGCTTGTACAGGCAGATGATAATATGAGTACCAAAATCGACAGCACTATGGCCTCCATACCGGTATCCCTGAACCGGGACGGAAGCTTCAGCAAAAGATCTTCTGTTGCCTCAAGGAAGCAGTTTGATGCTCTGGGAGCGTATGTGCGGAGAAAGATCTGTGACATCAGGGAATCGATCCTGGATGGAAATGCGGCAGTGGAACCCTATGAACTTGGAAAAAAGAATGCCTGCACATATTGTCCGTATCTTACTGTGTGCGGCTTCGACAGGAAGATACCGGGATATGAGTTTCACAGGCTGTCGTCTATAGAAGAAGATGCACTGTGGAAAAAGATCATGAAGGGAGAGGAAGAGAATGGCAGTGAAATGGACTGAGGAGCAGAAAAAGGTCATCACGCTCCGGGACCGGAATATTCTGGTCAGCGCAGCAGCCGGTTCCGGTAAAACTGCAGTGCTGGTGCAGCGGATCTTAAGTAAGATCATGGATCCTTTGAAACCGGTGGACATTGACCGTCTTCTGATCATGACATTTACAAGGGCGGCAGCGGGAGAGATGCGGGAACGTATCGAACGTGGACTGGATCAGGCATTGGCTGAAGATCCGGATAATGAGCATCTGCAGAGACAGATGACGTTGATCCATACGGCACAGATCACTACCATTGACGGCTTTTGCGCTATGTGATCCGAAATTATTTTCATCTGATCGGACTGGATCCGGGTTACCGGACTGCAGATGAGGGTGAATTGAAGCTTTTGCAGGAAGATGTGCTGAAGGAGCTTTTTGAGGATCATTATGCAGAAAGAAAGGCAGATTTTACTGCATTTGTGGAAAGCTATGCGCCAGGAAAAACGGATGAAGGACTGAAGGAACATGTGCTGGAGCTTTATAATGCTGCGATGAGTAATCCATGGCCCGAAAAATGGCTGGACAGCTGTGTGGAGAATTATCATCTGGATCCGGAAAAAGGTCTTGAGGGAACGCGATGGTTCCGATATCTGTGGGAGGCTGCAGACTGCGCACTGAAAGAAGCGGAAGAGCTTACAGAAACCGCAATGAAGACCTGTCAGCTCCAGGATGGACCGGAGCTTTATCTGGAGGCTCTGGAAAAGGATATGATACTGATCCGGCAGTTAAAACAACTGTCCGTTAAAAGGGATTATGATGAGATAGCGCAGAATCTCCGGAATCTGAAGTTTGCAAGACTTTCCTCAAAAAAAATGGAGGGAGTATCGGAGCAGCTGAAAAATCTGGTAAAAGCTCTTCGCGAAGATGCAAAAGATAATCTGAAGGAACTGGGAATCCGATATTTTTACGGAAATCTGGCTGAGCTGACGGAACTGACAGAAGCATCTGCACCACCGCTGGAGATGCTGGTAAAGCTGACAAAGGATTTTACAGAACGTTTCCAGGCAAAGAAGCGTGAAAAAATGTTCTGGATTTTTCAGATATGGAACATTTTGCCCTGGACATCCTTCTGAAAAAGGAAGGAGAAACCTATGTGCCCAGCCAGGCGGCAAGAGAGCTTTCTGAAAAATATGATGAGGTCCTGCTGGATGAGTATCAGGACAGTAATCTGGTTCAGGAGATCCTGATGCAGACAGTTTCCGGCTGGGTCAATGAACGCAAAAATATCTTTATGGTAGGAGATGTAAAGCAGAGCATCTACCGTTTTCGTCTGGCCCGTCCGGAACTGTTCATGGAAAAATATAAGAGCTATTCACTGGAAGACAGTCCGGAACAGCGGATCGACCTGCACAAAAATTTCCGAAGCAGACCGGAAGTCCTTGAAAGTGTCAACTTTATTTTCCGGCAGATCATGGGGGAAGATCTGGGAGGAATTGCTTACGACGAGGCGGCAGCTCTGTATCCCGGAGCTTCTTTTCCGGAAGGCCAGGATCCGGAATTTGTAAAAACAGAGATCCTTCTTGTGGATAAATACAGTCCGCTGCTGGAAGAGGAGGATGAAGAAGTAACGGAGAATGAGAGAGAGCTGGAGGCCCTTGCCATTGCAGGAAGAATCCGATCTATGGTAGGGCATGAACGGGTGCTGGATAAGGAAACGGGAGAGTATCGACCTCTTCAATATGGAGATATTGTGATCCTGCTCCGATCTGCTTCAGGCTGGGCTGAAACCTTCGGGGAGGTTTTGAGTGCAAGAGGGATACCGGTATATACGGCCTCCAGAACCGGATATTTTTCTGCAACAGAGGTTGTGACACTGCTGAATTATCTCCGGATCCTGGATAATCCGCTGCAGGATATTCCCATGACCGGCGTACTGCGTTCACCGATTGTTGGATGTACCACAGAAGAGCTGGCTGAGCTTCGGATCGCATATCCGGAAGGAATGATCTATGAATGTGTGTGCAGGTTTGTGGAGGACTACAGAAAGCATGGGAGCTTTGAGGAAAACAAAAAAATCCTCGGAGAGAAGCTGTCCTGTTTTATGGACACCATGAATACACTTCGTGATAAGGCGGCTTACACGCCGGTCCATCAGCTGATCCTGGAGGTACTTGCACGTACCGGATATGGAGACCATGCAAAGGCAATGCCAAATGGTGAACAGAGGAATGCAAACCTGAACATGCTTGTGGAAAAAGCAATGGAATATGAGAAGACAAGCTATCGAGGACTTTTTAATTTTGTAAGATATATCCAGAAGCTTCAGCAGTATCAGGTGGATTACGGGGAGGTAAATCTTTCCGGAACCGGGGAAAGTGCGGTGCAGATCATGACGATCCACAAGAGTAAGGGACTGGAGTTTCCGGTAGTGTTTGCAGCAGGAATGGGAAAACGCTTTAATTTCCGGGATATGAACGCAAGTATCCTGATCCATCCGGAGCTGGGGATCGGTGCGGATGCGATCCTGCCGGAGAAGAGGATCATTGCTCCATCCCTGTGCAGGCAGATCATACGGAGAACGCTCCTGATGGAAAGCCTCGGAGAGGAGCTGAGGGTACTTTATGTAGCGCTTACACGTGCAAAGGAAAAACTGATCCTCAGTGGAACTATTGGAGCCTTGCGTCCGGAATTGGAAGAATTGTCCGCATTAAGGGACAGTGAGGAACCATTGCTTTCTCTGGGAAGAAGGCTTTGCGGGAAGACTTACTGGGATTATATACTTCCGGCACTGGTAAGACATCGCTGCATGGCACCATTATTTCATGAATATGGCATCTTTATGAATACCGCAAATCCTCTGTACAAAGATCCGGCAGAATTCATAGTTACAAGGGTTACAGCACGGGAACTGACAGAAAGTGAGGTTATGGAACAGGCGGAGCGGGAAATGAAGAAGGAAACGCTGGAGAACTGGAATCCGGGCAGAGTTTTTGACAGTGAGATCCGGGAGGAGATCCAGAGACGTTTTTCTTTTGTATATCCATATCAATATCTGGAAGACCTTCCTGTGAAGGTCAGTGTATCAGAACTGAAAAAGCGAAGCTACCACAGTGAGCAGGATCTGGAAGAAACGGTGGATTATGAGACGGAAGAAGAGATCCAGCCGCTGGTTCCCCGATTTATCGAGGAGAAGAAAGAGGAAGGATATACAGGGGCACTTCGTGGAACCGCTTATCATCGTGTAATGGAATGCCTGGACTATCAGAAGACAGCAAACAGGGATGAGATCCGCAGACAGCTGAGAGAATGGGTTGACGCCAGGAAGATGGAAAGAAAAGAGGCTGAGTCGGTCCGGGTAAAAGATATCTGGAATTTTGTGGAAACACCCCTCGGACAGCGGATGAAAGCAGCTTCAGAGAAGAGACTTCTGTTCCGGGAGCAGCCTTTTGTGATCGCAAGAAAAGCTTCGGAGCTTGATCCGCAGTGGCAGTGTGAGGAAAATGTTCTGGTACAGGGAATCATTGATGCGTATTTTATAGAGGATGAAGAAATCGTTCTGGTGGACTATAAAACGGACTTTGTGAGACGTGGAGAAGAAAAGAAGCTGATCGACCGTTATCATGTACAGCTGGAGGATTACGCCAGGCATTGGAACGAATGACAGGCCGGAAGGTGAAGGAACGGTATATTTATTCGTTTACTCTTGGAGAAGCGTTCAGTCTCTGATCTGAAAATGAAAAGATATGTTAATGTGGGCAGATATCCTGCGGCGGAGAGGTTATACTCTCCAGCCTGCAGGATATTTGTTTTTCAGGATCCCGTTTACAAGCTTTCCGAAGCCGAGAGGATAACCGTCCACGCAGAGAAGATGCCAGCCTTTTTTGTGTGCGGCCTCTTCCGGCTCGATCATAAGAGTTTCGCCTTTCAGATAACGGGTAAGCCGCTCGTCGGAAACCGGCAGGGAGATAACTGCTTCCACATCTCCTTTGTGAAGAGCCAGCGCCAGAGGCTGAGACGGCTCAAAACGGTTTTTCTTCAGATCACCCAGATAGAGGCCGTTTCGAAGAAAGGAGATTCCTCGGAGATCCAGCGGGAAGGGCAGCTGATAGTATACTTTATCTTTGCGGACTTCCACACGGTTCCAGTCAAATTCCTGACCGCCGATGGTTTTCAGGCCAATCTCGGAGAAAAATTCCTCCAGCCATTTCCGGGTGTTTTTGTCCGGTCCTTTTGCGGAAAAGCGGAAAACAGGTGGAAGAGAGTCGCCTTTTTTGCGGAACAGGGCGAGAAAATGGCCTTCGCCATCCATTTTGTGTGGAAAGATTCGGACGCATTTTTGCAGTTCTTCCGGATTAAATGCATTTAAGTTTAATGCAATTTCGGAATCGGAAGTGTCTGCTGTGCCGGCATATTCCGGTCGGCCGCCGGAGAAGCCTTCATATCCTGGCATTTCCGTAAGTTCCATATCCGGGCGTGTCTGAGAAGATAGGCTGCCACTTCTTCGTCTTCACATGGGGAAAAAGTGCAGGTGGAATAAAGCAGCATTCCGCCCGGACGGAGCATATCGGCAGCTTTTAAGATCAGGTCTTTCTGGATATCAGAAAGCTCTGCGGATTTTTCCGGTGTCCAGTCGCGGGCAAGAGCTTCCTCTTTTCGGAACATGCCTTCCCCGGAGCATGGAGCGTCCAGAAGGATTTTATTGAAGAAAGCGGGAAAACGCTGGGCAAGTTTGGCGGGCTTTTCGTCGGTGACGAGCATATTTTTCATACCAAAAAGCTCCAGATTTCTGAGAAGGGCTCTGGCTCTGGAAGTACTGATATCGTTGGCAAGGAGAAATCCGGTGTCATTTAAGGCTGCACCCAGGCAGTGGCTTTTCCTCCGGGAGCTGCACAGAGATCCAGGACAAAATCTCCAGGTTCGATGGGAAGCCTGGAAGCTGGTGTCATGGCACTTGGTTCCTGAAGATAATAAAGACCTGCCTGGTAGTAAGGACATCGTGCAGGGCGGCTTTCCTCCTCGTAGAAGTATCCTGTATTGATCCACGGGATCGGCCGGATGGGGAAAGGGGAAAGCGTCTGAAAGTCCTGGCAGGAGAGCTTGGCGGTGTTTACACGTAGACCGTAAGTGCGGGGATTTTTGTAGCTTTTCAGGAAAGCATCATAATCATCTCCCAGCATTTCTTTCATACGCTTCAGAAAAGGAAGCGGTAATGTCTGTATTTTATCTGAATCTGTCATAATTTCCTCCATAATATAAACTTGACTCTCTCGGATATTGTGTGAAAAGAGTGGTTTCCGAAAATATTATAAAGTATAGAGGGATTTTTCTAAATACTATTGACAAAACTATATTATACGATATATAGTATTATTCACAGAACAATATTACATGACTTATCATGTGAGCGTTGGATCGTGAAGTGATCGCGTTCATCAGCATGTAGTAAGACGGAATGTGAATGTCTGTTTTACAGGTCATAGAGAGGTGAGCAGATGGTATTTAATACAGGAGCAGCCCTGCTGGATGCGATCGTCCTGGCTGTTATTTCCAGAGAGAAGGACGGTACCTACGGGTACAAGATCACCCAGGATGTGCGAAGTGTTCTGGAGGTTTCAGAATCTACACTGTATCCGGTCCTTCGCAGGCTTCAGAAGGATGAATGTCTGGAAGCCTACAATATGGAATATGCAGGAAGAAACCGGAAATATTATAAGCTGACAGATAAGGGCGCAGCGCAGCTGAATCTTTACAGAAGTGAATGGGAGATCTATTCATCTAAGATCACCAGGATGTTTGAGGAGGGAGTTTGATCATGAACAGAAAGCAGTTTATGGAACAGCTTGAACGGCTGCTTTCCGATATTTCAGAGGCAGAGAGACAGGAAGCACTGGAATATTATGAGGGATATTTTGATGATGCAGGTCCTGAGAATGAAGGAGAAGTGATCCGGGAACTGGGAAATCCGGGGAAGGTTGCTGCGATCATTAAGGCAGATCTTCAGGAGAACAGTGAAGATTACGGGGAATACACAGAGAACGGATATCAGGATACCCGTGTGAAAGAGAACGGGGAAATGCCGGACCATTATACAGAAGTAACCGTATACGGAAATGGACAGGGAGGGGCTCATCGTGATACGGGAAGCAAAGAAAATTTTGAAGACCGCAGGAAAAGACGCGCCCAGCGCGGCTATCACGCAGAGAAAAAGCAGAATAAGGCAGGGATCATTCTTGCACTGATCGTTCTTGTTTTTGCGGCTCCTCTGATAAAAGGATTATTTGGCGGAGTACTGGGGATTTTGGTGACACTGGCATTGTTGCCTTTCCTGCTGACATTTTTTGCAGGAGCGGGATCGATCATCCTTGTGATCGGTGCAGCTGCGTGCATTGTTGTTGGGATTGCCATGACGGTGTCTCTTCCGCCGGCCGGGATCCTGACGATCGGTATCGGATGCCTGATGATGGCACTTGGACTTTTGTTACTGTTACTGACGGTGTGGTTTACAGGTAAGATACTGCCGGCAATCCTGCGGAAATTTACGGGATTCTGCAGCAATCTCCTGAATGGAAGAAAGGCGGAAAAAGTATGAAACGTTTTCTGAAGGTAATCCTGATCCTTGCAGCAGTATTCGGTGTGGCAGGCCTGGGACTTACTGCCGGCGGAGCTGCCATGGGAGCGACTATGGGAGATGTGAGTGTGCTGGATCATGGAATCACGCAGGTGCTTCGTATTCTGGATCATGAAGACAGCTGGGAAGTGGAAGACTCCGAAGAAGATATGGATGAGCAGGAGGATGATTTTCAGGCAGATGCAGAGAGAGCGGTAACTGAGAAAGGCATTCTGGCAGACAGTGCAGACAGTTCCGCATATACGAAAGTATATGAGGCTTCGGCTGTGTCAGACTTTCCTGCAATCTGAGATATGAAGAACTGGTTTTGAAAACATGGAATGAGGATAAAGTCCAGGTGAAAGTTTCAGGGAAGGATCACAATCGCGTTCAGATCAGCAATGACAACGGCAGTCTGAGAATTGCAAGTGATCAAAAAGTGAGAAACCGTTCCGTGGAAATTTTTTGCCCGGAAAACTTAAGCTTTCAGAAGATAAAACTTCAGATGGGAGCCGGAACCATCGAACTGGATGGTGATTTTAAAGCGGAGCAGATGGAAGTAAATGTGGGAGCCGGAACCATTGAAAATTCCGGCAGCCTGGATATAAAGGAAGCAGATTTTACAGTCGGAGTGGGAACTGCCGACATCAGTGAAATTCAGGTGGAAAAATTAAATGGCAGCTGTGGCATGGGAAATATGGAGCTTACACTTACAGGAAAAGCAGCTGATTATAATTATGAGCTGAAATGTGGTCTTGGAAATCTGGAGGTGGATGATTCTCTGGAAACATCCATCACTTCCGGAAATAAACAGATCACAAATGAAGGTGCTGCGAAAAATATAAAACTGGATTGCGGAATGGGAAACGTTCAGGTTGAATTTGAAGAAGATTAAAGGAGAAAGCATTATGAGCAACAAAAAACTTTACAAATCATCAGTAAACCGTATGTTATGTGGTGTCTGTGGCGGAATTGCAGAATACTTTGATATCGATCCGACTCTTGTCAGGCTGGTGTGGGTGATCATTACGCTGATGGGCGGAGCCGGAATCCTGGCGTATATCATTGCAGCGATCATTATCCCGGATTAAAAATGACAGTATCTGTAAAGGACGGACATATTTTTCAGAATGCATAATTTCTCCGAAAATTGTTCATACTCCATAAAAAAGATGAGGAGTGTGGAAGATGAACAGGGAGAAAGAAGTAAAGGCATATCTTGAGGGAAAGCTTTCCCAGGCGGAAAAACTGAAATACGAGATTGCCGATGAGATGGGAGTTCTGGATAAAGTGATCAAAGACGGGTGGAAAAGCCTTTCTGCAAAAGAAACCGGACGGATCGGTGGTCTTATGACAAAAAAGAAGAAACACAAAAAGTAAAATACAGCCTGAAGGAACAAGGCGAAATGACGCCGGAAAAGTCCTTCGGGCTGTATTGAATTATAAGAAAATTTTTCTGAAAAAAAGAAATTTTTTTGACGGTTCAGGGTGGACTGACCAGTGGAAAAGAGCTATACTGTTGGAATAACAGAGGAGGTATGAATGAACATGGGTGAAAAAATTAATAACATTCTAAAGGGTGAGATCATCTCCTCAGTATTTTATATACTGCTTGGACTTTGCCTGATCCTAATCCCCACGCAGACGGTGGATGTGATCTGCAAAGTAGTATTCGGGCTGATCCTCATCGGAGCTGGCATTTATCATATCTATATTTACATACGTGGAAAAGCGAAAGCTACGATCATGGATCTTCTAAGTGGTGTGGTTGTTTTTGTACTGGGTGTGTTTCTTTTTATGACACCGTCCATCGTGATCAAATTGCTTCCATGGATGCTCAGCGCATTTGTATTGGTTGACAGTCTGTGGAAGTTTAAAGGAGCCTTCCTTCTGAAAAAAGGAGGAAACGGCGCATGGAGCGTGCTTCTGATCGGAAGTCTTGTTTTCATTGCACTTGGAATCGTGATGCTGTTTGGAAGATTTCCGAAGATCATGACTCTGCTGATCTTTTCCGGCTGGGTGCTGGTGTGTGACGGAGCTGCGGATATCGTATTCTATATTATTATGAAGCTGGGGCTTCGAAAGATCGCAAAAAAGGCGGAGACAGAGAAGGAAGATTCTGGTGCAGACAGTGCAGATGCTGTAAATGAAACGGCAGATATGGATGTGCCAAATGATACAAGAACCCAGGATGAAAACGCGCCGAGTGAGCAGCAGAGTGGGAAGGAAACAGAATATCCAACAGAAACTACAGCAGAGACTACAGCGGCTATGCCGGCGCAGGATGCAGACGGATATTCTGCGGACAGAAAAGAGACAGAAGAATCCACAGAACCGGAAGAAGAGCAAAAGCAGAAGAATTCCCGATGGGAAAAAGAACCGGAGAATGTGGAGATGAAGCTCTGGGCTGTAGGCAAAGACCAGGCGGAAACCGGCAGCCTGAAGGATCTTCTGGACGGTTCCGATGAAGAACTGGAAGAGTGGAAGGACTGACCCTTCTCTTGCATCATCTGCCATTCCGTGGTAAGATGTGCACATGAAAAATACAGATAAAAATATAAAGATACTGATGATGGATTTTTCCGGAATATATGAGGATCAGCAGTTCTGGAGGGGAAAAGAAGTATCCCGGGTGGAGGCCAGGGACATTCCCGGAACCAACTGCTACTGTGATGAGGATGCGATGAATGCCATTCGCAGCCGTATTGCCCCTTATTCTTCCGGAGGGATCCATTTTATTGATTCCGGAAACTATCACTATATGACAAGAATCTGGCTGGAAAAGATATCGGAGCCTTTCTCGCTTCTTGTATTTGACAATCACACGGATATGCAGCCGCCGGCATTCGGAGGTCTGCTTTCCTGCGGAGGATGGATCTACGATTCTGTTATGGAACTTCCATTGCTTAAAAGGGTGATCCTGATCGGCCCGGATGAGGAAGCTTTTTCCAGAGTGGAATCGGAGATTCAGGAAAAGGTGGAATTCTTGAGCAGAGAGAAGCTTCTGGAAATGGAAGAGGCGCAGGTGTGTGCGTTTGTAAGCAAGCATGTGGGAAAGCTGCCGCTGTACATTTCTGTGGATAAAGATGTTCTCTGCAAGGATGATGCGGACACGAACTGGAGCCAGGGGGATATGCGCCTGAATACGATGCTGGAATGTCTGAAGAGAGTCAGAGAAATATGTGCAGAGGGAATCCTGGGCGTGGATATCTGTGGTGAATGTGATGTAGCAGAATCTGGAAACAGCGCCTTGAATGACCGGGCCAATGCTGCATTGCTGGAGTGTTTTCTGTCCGCATACGGGAGCGAAGATCATGACGGAAATAAGAATGAGATAACAGGAGGAAACCGATGAAAAATGAACTTCTTACCATCGGGCCATTTACGGTATACGGTTATGGTCTGATGATCGCCATTGGAATTTTGGCAGGCTGCCTGACTGCAGAATATAGAGCCGGAAAACAGAAGCTTGACAGTGAACAGATCTTTCCAATGATCCTGTGGTGCCTGGTGGGTGGATTTTTCTGTGCAAAGCTTCTCTTCTGGATCACAGAGTGGAAATCAATTGTTCAGGATCCGGGATTTATAATGGAAACTTTAAGCTCCGGTTTTGTGGTGTTTGGCGGTATCATCGGCGGGATACTGACGGGGCTTCTGTATTGCAGGATCAGAAAGCTTGTATTTTTTAAATACGCGGATGTGATCCTGCCATCTGTGGCACTGGCCCAGGGATTTGGACGGATCGGATGTTTCCTGGCGGGCTGCTGTTATGGAAAAGAGACAGAGAGTGTTTTTTCTGTGATATTTCAGAATTCCGAATATGCGCCCAATCACGTGGCGCTGATCCCGACGCAGTTGTATTCCAGCGGACTGGATTTTCTGCATTTTCTTTTGTTGTTGCTGATCGCACGGAACAAAAAAGAAGATGGTCAGGTTACTGCCTGTTATCTGATCTTTTATAGCATTGGACGGTTTGTGATCGAGTTTTTCCGTGGGGATATTATCCGTGGAAGTGTGGGAATTTTGTCGACTTCCCAGTTTATCAGTATTTTTACAGGGATTGCGGGGATCGTGCTGCTGATACGGATCAGGAAAAAAAGAGACAGCAAGAGCAGTGTTTAAATGGATCAGGGAAGTCCCATGTATCAGGAAAAAGTTGGACAATAGTGGTATAAGGACAGGTTTTCGCTGCATACATCTATGAAAAAGGCGAAAGCAGGCCTGTCATGCTCAGAAAAGAAGATTTTGAACCAAATATGAAAACAGAGGATAAGATCCCCGGAGCGCAGACGGAAAATCCGGCACAGAGTCAGCGCTTCGGGGATTTTATCGTGAAATATATGCAGAATGTCCAGGATACTATGGAACTTTTTCCGGGGGCATCTTTTCGGGCGATCAATGAAATTTTCGGGGTTCTTTATGTTCCGCTGGAAAGTATGGGAGAAATTGAGGTCACGGGAACCTCCTATAATTCGATCCCGAAATGTTATACCTACATGGATATGGAGGCAGCAGGGGAATCAGGGATCAACAGGCTGCACGATCACCCTTATCTGAAGCTGCGTGGAAAAGGTACTGCGGTGGCGGTGATCGATTCGGGGATTGATTATCAGAATGAAGTGTTTCGAAATGCAGGCGGCTCCAGAATCGCTTATTTATGGGATCAGTCCATAGAAGAGGAAGAACAAAATCAGTCTGGACGGGAGTTGGAAGCTGAAAATGGAGATGCAGATAATTTGCCGGGGGATGATATAGCAGATACAGAAGTTCCATATGGCAAATTATTCCGGAAAAAGGATATCGACCGGGCACTGGCTTCCGAGGAGCCGTTTGCCATCGTGCCATCCAGAGATACCAACGGCCATGGCACGGCACTGGCGGGTATTGCTGCCGGAAATATGGTACCCGGAGAAAATTTTACCGGAGCAGCGCCGGAGGCAACCCTGATCATCATCAAGGTAAAGCCGGCAAAGCAATATCTCCGGAATTTTTATCTTTATCCTCCGGAGGCAGAAGCTTTTCAGGAAAATGATGTGATGATGGCCATTGCTTTTGCGATTTCCCAGGCCAAAAAGCTGAAGATGCCACTTTCTATCTGCCTGGGGATCGGAAGCAGCCAGGGCGCGCATCTGGGGACCAATGCGTTAAGCCAGTATGTGGACTATGTGGCAAATTTTTCCCAAGTATCCGTATCTGTGGCAGCAGGAAACGAAGGAAATACCAGAAACCACAGTGCAGGCTTTTTTTCTCAGGGAAGGGAGCAGATCGTGACGGAGCTTCGTGTGGCGGAAGGAGAGCAGGGCTTTACCATGGAATTCTGGGGTGAGCCGCCGGAAATCTACGGGCTTTCCATTCAGTCACCTACAGGAGAGATACTGGAGGTAAGCAGCTCCATCGGTTTCAGGACTCAGGAGCTGTCATTTGTTTTTGTGGAAACAAAGGTGTATGTGAATTATATCCTGATCGAGCGTCAGACCGGATATTCGCTGGTGTATATTCGATTTTTCCATCCGGCGTCCGGTATCTGGAAAATTTTTACCCAGGCAAGAAATCAACAGAACGTACAGTTCCATATATGGCTTCCTGTGGAAGGGCTGATCTCCCAGGATACCTATTTTCTGGAACCATCCCCCTATACCACGGTGACAGCGCCGGGAGACGCCAGGAACAGCATTACGGCAACTGCCTACCAGCATCGTGACGGAAGCATCTACATTGCAGCAGGCAGAGGCTATACGCCAGATGGCATGATCACTCCACATCTGGCAGCTCCTGGCGTTAACGTAAAAGTGCCGCTGGTACGAGGCGGCTTTGGAACCCGCTCCGGGACCAGTATCTCCGCCGCACAGACCGCCGGCATCGCGGCACTTCTGTTTGAATGGGCGATCATACGGGATAACCAGCCGTTTTTTACCGGGAGCAGCGTGAAATATTATCTGCAGAGGGGCGCAAGAAGAGAAGAAAACATGCAGTACCAAACCCGGAGTGGGGGTATGGGAGGGTGGATCTGTATCATACCTTTGAGTTGCTGACGTGAGATAATCTGTTTTTTTGATCATGTATGCTGCTTATTATTTATATATAAAGGAAAAACGATTTCCCGGATCGCAGAAGAAACTCAATGGAAAGATGTATAGATATTACATTTGGAAAAGTAATAAAAGGATACGAAAGTACTAATTTTGGAAAAAATATTCATATAGATAATTCACTTTGTATCGTGTACTATAAATATATGGAAAAAATATATAATGATACAAAAGGAGGATTTTACTATGGAGCTTTCAACTTTGGTAAAAATGTCAAACACTTACGGAAGCAATCCGGCCTATGTTCTGGCAGGAGGCGGTAATACTTCTGTAAAAGACGATACAACATTGTATGTAAAGGGATCCGGTACACAGCTTGCTACCATTAAGGCAGAGGAATTTGTCAAAATGGACAGAGCCCGTCTGAATGAGATCATGAAAACGGAATATCCGGCGGATGATGTGAAACGTGAATCTGCATATCTTGCAGATGTAATGGCGGCAGTGACCGATGAGGATAAAACCAAACGTCCCAGCGTGGAAGCACTGCTCCACAATCTGTTTGCTTATACGTATGTCCTGCATGTTCATCCGACACTTATCAATGGACTGACCTGCGGAAAGGGCGCAAAGGCTCTTTGCGAAGAGCTTCTTGGAAAAGATGTACTCTGGATCGATATCTGCAAACCGGGATACACACTTGCCCGTATCTGCTTCGAGAAAATGAATGCCTATAAAGAAGAAACAGGAAAAGACGTGCAGGTTCTTCTGCTTCAGAATCACGGAATTTTTGTTGCGGCTGATACTGTAGAGGAGATCGGCGTTTTATTCGATGGTGTGATCGGAAAGCTGGAAAAGCAGGTAAAGAGAACTGCGGATGTAAGTGATGCAGTTACACCTGAAAAAGAGCAGGCAGCACAGAAGCTTTCCAGTCTGCTTGGACATGCGGTGGAAGTCGTACCGGCTGCGGAGGCGGATAATTTTGTAAAAGATAAAACTGCTGCGGCACCTCTTCTGAAGCCGTTTACTCCGGATCATATTGTATATTGCGGACCTTATCCGTTATTTGTAGAAAATATTGATGAGGCGAAAAATACGCTGGATGCATTTATGGCAGAGCATGATAAAGAGCCAAGACTGATCCTGGTACAGGGCGTTGGCGCATTTATCATGGAAGATGACAAAGGAAAGGCAGCAAAGGCACAGCTTCTGGTAAAGGATGCGATCAAGCTTGCAGTGTATGCAGAGAGCTTTGGCGGCCCGCTGCAGATGACCGATGAGATCACATATTTTATCACACACTGGGAAGCAGAAGCATATCGCAGTAAGAAATAAAAAAGAAAATATATAGAGAAATAAAGAAAATGCATCGGGAACTATCAGGAATTCCCGGTGCATTTTTTATCGAATGACGGATAAACAGTTACTCAGGACAGAGTTACGCAGCAAATGTGGATATTTTTATCCGCATTACCACAAATCTTATTTCCGATACACGAATGCCGGCAGTCCATCCTCGCCAACCGGAACATTTACAGTTCCCTGGATCAGCGGGCGGGCATAGCGGATAAAGTCTTCGGTGACATCGGAGCCGTCTTCTGTGATCCATTCCACAGGGACCGTCTTTTCTTCGTTGCAGATAACGTTGACATCCTCCAGTGTACATTTCATGGAGTACGGAGAATCACTCTGACGTTTAAATGCGATCATCTTTCCGGTTTCGCCGTTCAGGGCAGCCTGTACACCAAATTCACCGGCGAGGATGCCTTCTTGCTGGTCTGTTCCGGCGAGCATAGCTGCAGAGCAGCGCTGGCTTACATTGAGCTCTACGGAGCGGGCTTTGACGCCAAGACGGCTGCGTACAAGATTCTCAAGATATTTACCGCAGCCAGCAAGCATCTTGTGACCGAAGGCGTCGGTTCCGGCAGCGCTGTCGTATTCGCAGATGAAAGTGCCGTCTTTATCATGGATTCCCTCAGATACACAGACTACGACGTTGCAGTTTTTCTCGAAGGCAGCATGAACTTTCTGGAGAAATTCTTCTACATCGAAATCGGTTTCCGGAAGATAAATGAGAAGCGGATTGTCTCCAACGTATTTCCGGGCAAGGGCAGCAGCTCCGGTGAGCCAGCCAGCGTGACGTCCCATGATCTCGATGATAGTGACGGATTTTTTCTCATAGACACAGGCGTCCAGGGTGATCTCACGGACGGTGGAGGCTACGTAGCGGGCAGCACTTCCGAATCCGGGAGTATGGTCGGTGTTTACAAGGTCATTATCAATGGTCTTCGGCTCACCGAGGATACGGATGTCGCTGCCGATCTTTTCAGCATAGCGGGAAAGCTTGCTGACGGTATCCATGGAATCGTTGCCGCCGATATAAAAGAACCAGCCGATGTTCATCTCCTCGAATTTCTGAAAAAGCTTCGGATAAACCGGATCCTCCAGGGATTCCGGAAGCTTGTAACGGCAGGAGCGAGATAGGCGCCGGGTGTCCAGGTAAGAGCGAGAAGCTGCTCTCCCGGAAGTGCTTCCTGGAAATCAAGGACTGTTCCGTTTAAAAATCCCTCAATGCCGTTGACCATACCATAAACGTGGTCGATCTCCTCTGTATGTTTAAGTGCTTCAGATACCACACCGTAAAGACTGCTGTTGATAGCTGCGGTTGGTCCGCCGGATTGTCCTGCGATAAGGTTCTTTTTTGACATTCTGATACCTCCTGGGTGTTGTTTTTTTATATTGTAACAGAAATAGAAGAAGATAACATCTAAAAAAATCACCTTTTTTATAAAAAAATTACTCTATACAAATGGTTATATCATAGTAATATAATAGTATATACAGAGAAAAGAGGTGAAAAAACGATGACAGTAAGAAAAGTACAGTTTGAGAGCATGGATGAAGTGAACCGTTTTCTTGATGTGACAGAGCATTTTCCGTTTGCAGTGGATCTGAAAAGGGGAAGCAGAACAGTAAATGGCAAATCCATTCTTGGAGTTGCATCCATTGGCCTTGGCAGAGAGATGGACTTTTGTGCACATGTGCCGGAGCTTGCGCCGGAGATCACATCCAGTCTTGGTTTTTGCATGAGGTAGGTTTAAGAGGGGAAAAAATAAATAATGGTTGATCGATGGTGAATGAGGATATCGTAAGGTCGCAGAGGCGATGATCGGTATCCTCATTTTTGATATATGACAAATGTAACTATTTAGAAAAAAATCTAAATACTTATTGACCGGGGAATCCGGAAGTGATATATTCTATTTAGAAATATTTCTAAATACCATCCGAAAGGAGGAAGACATACACGATGGCGTTTGCGGAAACCTTCAAGGCACTTTCGGATCCTGTGCGGAGAGAAATCCTGCAGCTTCTGAAAAACGGGAAAATGTCAGCCGGTGAGATCGGAGGACATTTTAACATGACAGGCGCAACCATATCCTATCATCTGAAAATTTTGAAGAAAGCAGATCTTGTGTGGGAGACGAAGGTAAAGAATTTCGTGTATTACGAACTGAATACCACAGTTGTAGAGGAGCTGCTTCTGTGGCTCAGTGATCTGAAAGGGGGAAAGAATGATGAAAGTTGAAGAAAGAAAAGAGTTTCTGAAGGAATATAAAATGTCTCTGATCTCCGGGAGTATCCTTACGATCTCACCGTCACTGGCAGGGATCCTGCTGTGGGACCGTCTGCCGGAGAAGATCGCAACACATTTTGATCAGCATAATCTGGCCAACGGCTGGAGCAGCAAGCCGATGGCAGTTTTTGGAATTCCGTTTCTGCTTTTGCTGATCCATCTGTTTTGCGTGTTTTTTACAGCCAATGATCCAAAGAGAAAAAATATCAACAGGCGTATTTTTACCATGGTCCTGTGGCTGGTTCCGGTGGTGTCTGTGATCACCTGCATGTCAATCTATGGTCTTGCTCTGGGTATGGACATTGATATAGGTGTGATCGTGAATATCATGGTGGGGATCATGTTTATCATTCTCGGAAATTACGTTCATAAGGTGAAACAGAATTATACAGTGGGAATGAAGCTTCCCTGGACCTTGAACAGCGAGGAGAACTGGAACCGTACCAACCGTATGACAGGCTGGATACTGATCCTGTCAGGGCTGCTTTTTCTTATGAATTCGCTGCTTCTGAAAACGGAAATTGTTTTTGCGGTAATTTTGCTGGTCATCCTTGTGCCAATGATCTATTCATTTATTCTTTATAAAAAGGGAATCTGAGAAAATAATTTCGGACCGTCACTGTCAGAAAAAAGGCAGTGGCGGCTTCTTTTTTATCAAAAAATAATGTTCAAACAAAGCGGTACGTGATATGATAATGTCATACAAAAGTATTTCCTCGAACACTATAAACAGACAGCAGACAGGAGGGATCATTATGACAGAATTAAGCCGTTTTCAAAAAGATGTGGAAGTTGCTGCCACTGCTCTTGAAATGCGGGCGGAGAACGAGGATGCCAAAGAAGAGGCCATTCATCTTTACCGGAAATTCGGAAGTACCAAACAGGAGCCGCTGCGGCTGGCAGTTGCCCTGCGGGGATATTTTCTGGAGGAAGGTGTGGAGGAAGAGGAACGCGCGCATTATGGAGCATATCTTAAGAAAAGGATCCGTCCGGCTGTGGAACGCCTGATCCTAGAAGATGACTGGGAAAAGATCGAGAAGCTTTATGAGAACGAATGGTTTGGGGAACAGGAGCTGGAGGTGTTCCTGAAACTGGCTGAAGAGTGGAGGAGACCTGCAGCGCTGATGGGACTTCTCCATTTGAAAAAAGCAAATTATGGATTTAAAGAGAAGAAATTCGAGCTGTGATTTTTTCAGGAAATCGGGAATGGAGGCGGATTCGGTGGAACGGAGGCAGGAAGAGCTTGGAATACATATCCTGGAAAATATAAGGAACGAACTGTACTACTATTTTCCATATCTGGACGGTGCTTTTGCCTGCATTTCCGGGAAGGGCTCAGAGCAGACCGGAACCATTGGAACAGATGGAGCTTTTTTTCTTTTTTCCCCGGAATATCTTCTGAAGCTTTATGTAAAAAAGCCGGAGGCAGTGCGAAGAGGTTATCTGCATATGCTGCTGCACTGTCTGTATCTGCACCTTTTTCGGGAGGATCAGGAGGACAGACGCTTATGGAACCTGGCCTGTGATATTGCGGTGGAACAGATCATTTCCAGGGAAAAGATCCCGATTCTGGAGACAGGCGGCGATGCGAAAAAAATCCGTGAAAAGGTTTTTCATATTCTGGGAGACAGGTCGGATTCCGCAGAAAAGATATGCCGGAAGCTGAAGGAACAGGCTTTTCCGTTTCACCTAGAAGAGTTGGAGGAAGCCTTTCATTTTGATGACCACACCCTGTGGGACATCTGCACAGGAGAAAAAGGAAAAAGAACAAAGGAAAAATGGAACAAGCTTCTTTCCTATACTGCCGCAAACCGTCAGGATCACCGGAAACGGCGGGGAAGTCAGAAAGGGGACCAGAAGGAAGAGGCAGGAACGGTAAGATCCGGAAGGTACGATTACAAAAAGTTTCTCCGTCAGTTTTCTGTGCTGCGGGAAGAGGTGGAGCTGGATACGGAAAGCTTTGATTATATTTTTTATAATTACGGGATGGAGCATTATGGAAATCTTCCGCTGATCGAGCCGCTGGAATATAAGGAAGTGAACCGTCTGGAGGAGCTGGTGATCGCCATTGATACTTCCGGCTCCTGTGATGGAGAGACTGTGCGGAGATTCCTTGGAGAAACGTATTCCATTCTCAGTGAAAAAGAGAATTTTTTCCATAAAATGAAGGTGTATCTGATCCAGTGTGACTGCTGTATCCAGGATATTAAGGTGATCCATTCCGAGGAAGAATGGAAGGAATACAGCAAAAATATCACCATACAGGGCCGGGGCGAACAGATTTCCGGCCGGTGTTCCGGTATGTGAAGGAGCAGCAGGAGAAAAAAGAAATCCGCAGTCTTAAGGCTCTGATCTATTTTACAGACGGGGATGGGATATATCCCGGAAGCAAACCGGATTATGAAACGGCCTTTGTATTTTTACATAAAACAGAAAAAATGGAGCTTGTTCCGCCCTGGGCGATCCGGCTTGTGGCAGAACAGGAAGGAGTGCGTTACAGAACATGAACATAAAAGAGGCAAAAGAAGAGATCAAACATACCTTACTGGCTTACAACCGGAAGGATGCAGCCGGACGCTACACATTTCCCAAACTCCGGCAGCGTCCCATCCTGCTTATGGGACCTCCCGGAATCGGGAAAACAGCGATCATGGAGCAGGTGGCAGAGGAATGCGAGGTAGGTCTGGTAGCCTATACCATCACCCACCATACAAGACAGAGTGCGGTAGGACTGCAAGATCGTGACCCGGTGCTACAACGGAAAAGAGGTCAGCATCACAGAGTATACCTTAAGCGAGATCATTGCTTCTGTGTATGATTGTATGGAACGTACCGGAAAGAAGGAGGGAATCCTGTTTATCGATGAGATCAACTGTGTCTCCGAGACACTTGCGCCTACCATGCTGCAGTTCCTTCAGAACAAGACCTTCGGAAGCCACAGTGTGCCGGAAGGATGGCTGATCGCGGCAGCAGGAAATCCTCCGGAATATAATAAATCGGTCCGGGAGTTTGATATTGTAACACTGGACCGTGTGCGGAGGATGGATATTGAGGCAGATCTTGAGGTGTGGATGGAGTATGCCTGGAAAAAGGAGATCCACGGATCGATCCTGGCTTATCTCGGCATGAAAAAGGATCATTTTTATTCTGTGGAGAATACAGTGGACGGGAAATTCTTCGTGACAGCAAGAGGCTGGGAAGACCTGTCTGAGATCCTAAAGGCTTATGAGGAGCTGGGCGTGGAGATCACGGAGAATCTGATCGGGGAGTATTTATGCAGAGAGGAGATCGCAAGAAGCTTTTTTGCCAGCTATCAGCTGTACCGGAAGTACGGAGAGGACTATGGCCTGGAACGCCTGCTTTCCGGAGAAATGCCGGAGGAGGAACAGCAGAAAAAGGTAAAAATGGCGAAGGATGCTTCTTTTGAGGAACGCTTCCTTGTGACAGGGCTTCTGCTTGACGGTCTGAACGGAAGTTTTCTGACCTATGAGAAGATGGATGGTGAGACAGGTGCTGTTTATCAGGAACTTCTGCATCTGAAAGCTTTTCTTCAGGATAAAAAGGACATGACAGCGCTGGATGAATTTACAGATATGAAGAAGAAAAGTCTGGCTGTCCGTCTGGAGGCGGAGCTTCTTACTGCAGATCAGCAGACTACGGAAGAGCTTGTGATCCGCACTCTGGAGGAATTCAGCCTTACTATCCGAAAGGAGCATATCACAGAAACAGAGGCTGGCTTTGAACGGATCCGGCAGCTTTTTACGGAAATGGCGGAGAAGAGAAAGGCCTGTGCGAAAAAGATCAGCGGGGAGCTGGAACAGGCATTTGCATTTATGAAGGAATGCTTCGGGGACGGACAGGAAACGGTGCTTTTTGTCACCGGATTGACCCGGAACAGTCATGCGGCGGCCTTTATCCGAGAGTATGGCTGTGATCCTTATTTTGCCTGCAGTGAGAAGCTTCTTTACCGGAAACAGGAGAAAAAGCTTCAGGAGGAATGTGCATCACTATTAGAAATATGAATGATCCCTTAACGAATACTTATGACTGAAAGAGGCCTGACATCTTGACAGGAGGGCTTGTGAGGTGATACGGTAACGGTGTCGAAAACAAAAATCAAATAACCGAATGATGAGGTGTGAGAACATGCAGGAATTAAAACCAATCAAAGAAGGTAAAGTACGTGAGATCTATGACAATGGAGACAGTCTGATCATGGTTGCAACAGACCGTATCAGCTGCTTTGACGTAATTCTGAATAACGAAGTTACAAAGAAAGGTGCTGTACTGACCCAGATGTCCAAATTCTGGTTTGACATGACTGAGGACATTCTTCCGAACCACATGATCTCTGTAGATACCAAGGATATGCCGGAGTTTTTCCAGCAGGAGAAATTCGAAGGAAAATCCATGATGTGCCGTAAACTGAACATGCTGCCGATCGAGTGTATCGTACGTGGATACATCACAGGAAGCGGCTGGGCAAGCTACAAGGAGAACGGCACTGTATGCGGCATCAAGCTTCCGGAGGGACTGAAGGAATCCGACAAGCTGCCTGAGCCGATCTACACACCATCTACCAAGGCTGAGATCGGTGATCACGATGAGAATATTTCCTTTGAGCAGAGTATCGATCATCTTGAGAAATACTTCCCGGGAAAAGGACGCGAGTATGCAGAAAAGCTTCGTGACAACACCATTGCTCTTTACAAAAAATGTGCAGAGTATGCACTCAGCAAGGGAATCATCATTGCAGATACAAAATTCGAGTTTGGTCTTGATGAGGACGGAAACATGGTCATCGGTGATGAGATGCTGACACCGGACAGCTCCCGTTTCTGGCCGGCAGAAGGCTATGAACCAGGACATGGTCAGCCATCCTTTGACAAACAGTTTGCACGTGACTGGCTGAAAGCCAATCCGGACAACGACTGGACACTTCCGCAGGAGATCGTTGACAAGACTATTGAGAAATATCTCCAGGCATACAAAATGCTTACAGGAAAAGAACTGGCCTGAAAATAACAGCAGCTCTGAAATAGAACATACCTTACAAGCCGCTTCGGATGCCCATTCCGAGGCGGCTTCTTTCTGTATAAAACAGGACAAAAACAAAACGGTTGCAAGAAAACGGAGGGATATTTATAATAAATACAGAAACCAGATGATCCTGACAGATTTAAAGGAGTGTGATTATGAGCAGGAAAAACAAGGTGAAAAAGAAAAAAACAGTTGGAGATCATATTCTGACGATCGTTCTGATCGTGGCAATCTGTATTTTCTGTTATGCAGCTTTTAACCTTTATCATATTTATACAGAATATAAAAAAGGAACCGATGAATATAACAGCATTTCCGAAATGGCAGTGACAGAACGTGATCCGGACCAGGTGGAAGAGATAGATCAGCCGGATGAACAGCCTGTAGCACCTGTGAGCATTGATTTTGATTCTCTCAGGAGTATCAATGAGGATGTGATCGGCTGGATCTATATGGAAGCATTGCCTGAGATCAGTTATCCGGTGGTACAGGGAGAGGATAATAATTTTTATCTGCACCAGACATATGAGAAAAATTATAATTTTGCGGGAACGATCTTTATTGATTATGAGAACAAAAGAGATTTCAGCGATTGTAATACCCTGGTGTACGGACACAACATGAAGAATGGTTCCATGTTTGGAATGCTGAAAAAGTACAGAGCGGATGAGACGCTTTATAATACCAGCAAATATTTCTGGATCCTCACACCGGAAAAAGATTACCGGTATGAGATCATTGCAGCGTATACGACTTCTGTAAACAGCGATACGTATACCTTATTTAAAGGACCTGGCAAAGAGTTTCTGGAATATGAGAAAAAAATGTTCCAGAATTCGGAAATCAGAACAGATGCCACTGCAAGTGAAGCCAATGTGAAGGATAAGATCGTTACATTATCAACCTGTACCGGCAATCAGGCAACACGTTTTGTGGTACAGGGAAAAAGAGTGAATGCGGTGAACCCACAGTAGAGCTTTTGCGGATAAGTTTGGGAGGAAATGATATGGGAAATGAGATAGAAAAATTACAAAAGATCATTGATGAGAGCAGAAATATTGTATTTTTCGGCGGTGCAGGTGTTTCAACAGAAAGCGGGATCCCGGATTTTCGAAGCCAGGACGGACTGTATAACCAGAAATATGATTACCCGCCGGAGACGATCTTAAGCCATACATTTTTTATGCGAAAACCTGGGGAATTCTTTAAATTTTACAGAGATAAGATGCTTTGTGATACTGCAAAACCGAATGCGGCACATTTTAAGCTGGCGGAGATGGAGCAAACAGGAAAGCTGAAGGCTGTGATCACTCAGAATATCGATAATCTTCACCAGATGGCAGGAAGTAAAAAGGTCCTGGAGCTTCACGGAAGCGTTTACCGAAATCATTGTATGAAATGCGGGAAATTCTATGATTTTAAATATATGAAGGAATCGAAAGGTGTTCCGCGGTGTAGCTGCGGCGGCATGATCAAGCCGGATGTGGTCCTTTATGAGGAAGGGCTGGATGACTATACGATCCAGGAATCAGTAAGAGTGATCTCGGAGGCGGAGGTGCTGATCATTGGGGGAACTTCTCTGGCGGTATATCCGGCAGCAGGCCTGATCGATTATTTCCGGGGAAATCATCTGGTGGTGATCAACAAGGCACCGACACCGAGGGATAAATATGCGGATCTTCTTATTAAAGAACCGATCGGGCAGGTGTTTTCTCAGATAAGAGTCTGAAAATATGGGAACCTGGGATGATCTGCAAAATAAAAATGAGGAGTATCAAATGGGATTAAATTATGAAGTTGGAGATATTGTCACACTGAAGAAGGCTCATCCCTGTGGCAGTAAAGAATGGGAGATCCTTCGCGTAGGAGCGGATTTCCGCCTGAAATGCAAGGGCTGCGGACATCAGATCATGGTGGCACGTAAGCTGGTTGAGAAAAATACACGAGATTTGAAAAAAATTGAAAAAAATTAAATTTATGCTTTACATCACGGGAGAGATGTGCTAAAATCAACAATCGTGATATATTTCATATCCTTGCTCTTTGACAGGCAAAGGGCCAAAAGACCATAAGGAGGTTAAGACAAGCATGAACAAGTACGAGTTAGCATTAGTTGTGAGCGCTAAGCTTGAGGACGAAGCACGTGACGCTGTAGTTGAGAAAGCAAAAGGCTACATCACACGTTACAACGGCGTGATCACAGAAGTTGAAGAATGGGGTAAGAAGAAATTAGCTTACGAGATTCAGAAAATGCATGAAGGCTTCTACTATTTTATTCAGTTTGAAGCAGATTCTCAGTGCCCGGCGGAGATCGAGAGACATGTCCGCATCATGGACAATGTATTAAGATACCTGGTTGTCAAGAAAGAGGCATAATTTTTGCAGCGGATTTTTGAAAACACCATTAAGAACCTGTTCAGTTAAGTGAAATCATAAGAGAGGTAGAACGATGAACAAAGTAATATTAATGGGACGCTTGACAAGAGATCCTGAGGTAAGATATTCCGCAGGAGAAAATGCCCTGGCAATCGCCAGATATACACTGGCAGTTGATCGCAGATTCCGTCGTGACGGAGAGGCAAGTGCTGATTTTATCAGCTGTGTTTCTTTCGGACGTACAGCAGAATTTGCGGAAAAGTATTTCAGACAGGGACTGAAAATTGCAGTTACGGGACGTATCCAGACAGGAAGCTATACGAACCGTGAGGGACAGAAGGTTTATACGACAGAGGTTGTTGTTGAGGATCAGGAATTTGCTGAGAGCAAAGCATCAAGCGACAGCTATGCAGCAGCTCATCCGAGAACAGAGGCAGCACCTGCAACGTCTATGCCGAGTCCGAGCGCAGCAAGCGCCGACGGCTTCATGAACATTCCAGATGGAATTGATGAGGAGCTGCCGTTCAATTAGAACATCTGATCAAGACAGATGAGACGAATAAGATAGGAGGAAACAATCATGGCTTACAATAGAGGCGAGAGACCAGATTCTCCGATGAAGAGAAGAGGCGGACGCAGAAAGAAAAAAAGTTTGTGTATTCTGCGGTAAAGAGAATAACGAGATCGATTACAAGGATGTAGCAAAGTTAAGAAAGTATGTTTCCGAGAGAGGTAAAATTCTCCCGAGAAGAATTACAGGTAACTGTGCGAAACATCAGAGAGCACTGACAGTTGCTGTTAAGAGAGCACGTCATATGTCCCTGATGCCATACGTTCAGGACTAATTCTGATCTTACACGGGGTCGTTGCGAAACAGATGAGCAGTCATCTGGAGGCAGCGGCCCTGTTTTTTTATGAGCAAAACAGATTTTATCATTGCTATGGAATTATAATAAGGAATCTGGTATAATGTTAAATAACTTGTGGGTTAAATTACATTAAGAACAGGAAAAAGCAATGAACAACAAAGTTAAATTCAAGGGGCCTATGAAACACTTCATGCGCTGGCCGCTGTACCTTTCGGTCCTGGTCGTGCTGCTGGACCTGCTGGTGTTTATTGTAAGTGTAAAGGCCGGAATTCTGGTGTCTGTAGGTACTGTGATCTATATTTTTATCGCAGTACAGCTTTTTCGATATCACAAACCGCTGATCATCAATGATATGATCGCATTTGCCAATCAGTATGATGTGGTAGAAAAGCGGATGCTGGAAGAACTGGCGCTTCCTTATGCCATTATGGATATGGAAGGCCGCATGATCTGGTCCAACCGTATTTTTTCAGAGATCACGGGGAGAGATCAGTTTTATAAAAAAAATATCAGCACAGTTTTCCCGGATATTACTTCGGACAAGCTTCCTGTAGCCGATGAACCGGAAATTTCTGAGATGAGTATACATTTCGGAGATCGGATCTATCGGGTTTCCATGCAGCGGGTGACTATGGGTGAAGTAGTCAGCCATGCGGATATTCTGGAGAATATGTCCCAGAATGTCAGTCTGATCGCCATGTATCTTTATGATGAAACAGAGCTTAAGGAATACATCCAGAAAAATGAGGATAACAAGCTTGTTGTAGCACTGGCTTATCTGGATAATTATGAAGAAGCACTGGAGAGCGTGGAGGATGTGCGAAGATCGCTGCTTATCGCACTGATCGATCGAAAGATCACCAAGTATTTTTCCAACTTTGACGGCCTTGTGAAGAAACTGGAGAAAGATAAATATCTTCTGATCATGCGCCAGAGTTCACTGGAAACACTGAAGGAACAGCGTTTTCATATCCTGGATGAGGTTAAGACGGTTAACATCGGAAATGAAATGGCTGTGACATTAAGTATCGGAATCGGTCTGAATGCTTCTACGTATATCCAGAATTATGAATATGCCAGAATTGCCATTGAGATGGCACTGGGCCGTGGCGGTGATCAGGTAGTGATCAAAAATGAAAATAATATTACCTACATTGGCGGCAAGGCACAGCAGATGGAGAAATCAACCGAGTGAAGGCACGAGTGAAGGCTCAGGCTCTGAAGGAATTTATGAGCACCAAGGATCGAGTGGTGGTTATGGGACACAAGATCACAGATGTGGATGCTCTGGGAGCTGGGATCGGTATTTACCGTGCCGGTAAGACTCTTGGTAAGCCGGTGCATATTGTGATCAATGATCCGACCACATCCATTCGGCCGCTGATGAGTGGATTTATGGAGAATCCGGATTATGAGCCGTCCATGTTTGTGGACAGTAATCAGGCCAAAGAACTGGTGGATAACAATACGGTAGTAATTGTGGTGGATACCAACAAGCCAAGCTATACCGAATGCAGGATCTTCTCTATATGACAAAGACCATTGTGGTATTGGATCATCACCGCCGCGGCAGCGAGGTGATCCAGAATGCAGTTCTGTCCTATGTGGAGCCATATGCATCCTCAAGCTGCGAGATGATCGCAGAGATCCTGCAGTATTTTGCAGACGGGCTGAAGCTTCGAAGTATTGAGGCGGACTGTATTTATGCGGGTATCATGATCGATACCAACAACTTTACAACAAGAGCGGGTGTGCGTACCTTTGAGGCAGCAGCATTCCTGCGCAGATGCGGAGCAGATGTGACACGTGTACGTAAGATGCTCCGGGATAATATTGATTCCTATAAGGCGAGAGCGGAGGCAGTTCGTACTGCGGAGATCTACAGAGATTATTTTGCCATTGCAAGATGTCCGAGTGAAGGTCTGGAAAGTCCTACCGTTGTAGGAGCACAGGCGGCCAATGAGCTGCTCAATATCGCAGGAGTCAAGGCATCTTTTGTTCTTACCAGCTATAATAATGAGGTTTACATCAGTGCCAGAGCCATTGATGAAGTGAATGTACAGGTCATGATGGAACGGATGGGCGGCGGCGGACATTTGAATATTGCCGGTGCACAGGTGAAAGACACCATGGATGAGACCGAAAGAATGCTGAAAGAAATTATAGACCAGTTATATCAGGAAGGGGACAAATAGAAATGAAAGTAATTCTTCTGGAAGATGTTAAATCCCTGGGTAAAAAGGGACAGATCGTAAATGTAAGTGACGGATATGCAAGAAACATGATCCTGCCAAAAAAGCTTGGTGTTGAAGCTACATCCAAGAATCTCAATGACCTGAAACTCCGTAAGGCAAATGAAGAAAAGGTTGCACAGGAAAACCTGGACGCTGCCAAGCATTTGCAGAGGAGCTTTCCACAAAGGAGGTTATCCTTACTCTGAAGGTAGGTGAAGGCGGAAGAACATTCGGTTCTGTATCCTCAAAAGAAATCTCAGAGGCAGCCAAAAAACAGCTGAATCTTGATATCGATAAGAAAAAGCTCCAGCTGGAGAATCCGATCCGTAACCTGGGTGTTACCAATGTTCCGGTACGACTTCATCCGAAGGTAACCGGAAGTCTCAAAGTCTGGGTAAAAGAGGCGTAATCAATGGAAGAAGCACTGATCAAGAGGATTCTGCCTCACAGCATTGAGGCAGAGCAGTCAGTGATCGGATCCATGATCCTGGATCGTGATGCGATCCTGGTGGCTTCCGAGATCCTGACCAGTGATGATTTTTATCAAAAACAATATGGCATCATTTTTGATGCCATGGTGGAGCTCTGTAATGAAGGACAGCCGGTAGATCTGATCACTCTGCAGAATCGTCTCAAGGAGAAAGAGCTTCCGCCGGACATCAGCAGTATGGAATATGTCCGTGATCTGATCGCAGCAGTTCCTACATCAGCCAATGTGAAATACTATGCCAATATCGTAAGCGAAAAGGCAGTTCTCCGTCGGCTGATACGGACTACGGAAGAAGTTGCCAATGCCTGTTATCTGGAAAAGGACAGTACGGAAACCATACTTGAGGAATCCGAGAAAAAGCTGTTTAATATTTTGCAGAGAACAAATGGCAGCGATTATGTGCCGATCCAGCAGGTTGTGTTGAATGCAGTCAGCAATATTGAGAAGGCTTCCAAGCTGAAGGGCTCCGTTACCGGGATTCCGACCGGATTTGTGGATCTGGATTATAAGACTTCCGGTATGCACGCGTCTGATCTTGTACTGATCGCAGCTCGACCTTCCATGGGAAAAACTGCCTTTGTATTGAATATTGCCCAGTATATGGCGTTTCGTAAAGATGTGACCGTGGCTATTTTCAGTCTGGAGATGTCCAAGGAGCAGTTGGTAAACCGTCTTCTTGCTATGGAATCTCACGTGGATTCCAGAATCTCCGTACCGGAAATCTGAAAGATGAGGACTGGACGAAGCTGGTAGAAGGAGCGGATATTATCGGTGGCTCCAATCTTATTATTGATGATACACCTGGAATCTCCATTGCGGAGCTTCGTTCCAAATGCAGAAAATATAAGCTTGAGCATAATCTGGGAATCATCATGATCGATTATCTTCAACTGATGAGCGGAAGTGGAAAATCGGATTCCAGACAGCAGGAAATTTCAGATATTTCACGATCGCTGAAAGCGTTGGCAAGAGAGATCGATGTACCGGTAATTGCGTTATCACAGCTTAGCCGTGCAGTGGAACAGAGACCGGATCACAGGCCGATGCTTTCGGATCTTCGAGAGTCCGGAGCTATTGAGCAGGATGCGGATGTGGTCATGTTTATCTATCGAGATGATTATTATCACAAAGATACCGAGAAGAAAGACATTGCGGAAATTATCATAGCCAAGCAGAGAAACGGCCCGATCGGAACTGTGGAGCTGGTATGGCTGCCGAGATATACCCAGTTTGTAAATATGAAAAAATAGAGCCGTGCAGACGGTAAATGAAAGGCTGTCAGGATGAAAGCTTATAGTTATCCTGATGGCCTTTTGTATTTTTGTCTGTGTGATCGTGGAGTTCGGGATGCTATGGATATAGGCAAAGAGTCATATTTGGTAAAATTATGTCAACCGATTATTCTTGCTATTTCCTGATCTCAGGGGTTATACTGTAGACAGCAGCAGTGAATCTCTATATAAGGGGGCGTTCACAATGGAAAAAAGATATACAGTCAGACAGGCCGTAACACTGACCGGAGTGAAATCTTATGTCCTGCGTTACTGGGAGGAAGAACTGGAGCTTCGGATCGGACGCAATGAACTGGGACATCGCTATTATACACCGTTTGATATCCAGCTTTTTCTTAAAATAAATGAGCTGAAAAGTAAAGGACTTCAGTTGAAAGCAATCCGTACACTGATCCCACCGGAGGCAAGAAAGGCAGATACACCGGATTTTTCAGAATCTGGTATCAGGATCCTGGATGGAGAAGCTGTTGAGCTTGAAGATATCCCAATGAAAAAAACGGGATCTGAAAAGGAGTTCATGGAAAAAACGGAATCTGGGAATACAGAGAAGTGCGAGGCAGATAACGATAAGATACTGGAGTTTCAGGAAATCATGGAACGCCTGATCTGTGAGGAAATGCAGAGAAAGAAAGAAGGAGAGTACCGG
>ENA-OQBT01000058-OQBT01000058.1-human-gut-metagenome-genome-assembly--contig:-NODE-58-length-67996-cov-7.913230_pt1 | contig 67996 bp, 93 predicted proteins | sample MGYA00242749_ERZ504557 | MGnify/ENA primary metagenome ERZ504557 (study PRJEB26092, sample SAMD00036243) | human gut metagenome | host: Homo sapiens | study: EMG produced TPA metagenomics assembly of...
AGATCAAATCTTCTTGCCCAATCGATGCGTCCCTGTACTTCTGTTCCGATCTTCCAGTCGCGTAATCTGTATAATGAAGAAGTTCTCCCTCCTTTTCATGCACTTCCTTTACTTTACATCGTTGAGATATCCGGTATCGCTTGGCTGTCCACCGCCCTCCGGGTAAAAAGCGCTCTCATCCAGAATGATATGAAAACCTTTTTTTTGCTTCTCTGCACTCCAGGACTTTGGCTGTAAATTCTTTTTTATATACATCTTCATAATATAAACGTTTCGTCTCTGTCATTTGTCTCATCCTTTCTGCATCTCTGCTTTGACGACTTATAGTATAGACCAAATTTTCTCTCCCCGCTATATAAAAGCGGCATTTATCCAATGATTTACATATTTTTCTATAAAAGCTGAAGGCTTTCCTTCAGATTCCGCGTTATAATAAATGAAGCGGGAAGAGAAGGGAGCTGATTGCATTACACGGGAAGAATATCTGGAATATCTGATACATACATACCAAAACTTAATATTTTCCATTTGTCTGAAATCGGTGGGCAATCCCTTTGACGCCGAGGATCTGACACAGGATGTTTTTCTTTCCGCCTACAAAAATCTCTCCCGTTTTGATGGCACCTACGAAAAAGCCTGGCTCAGCAAGATCGCAGTCAGAAAATGTCTGGATCATCTGAAAGCAGCCGGCAGACGTACCATTCCCACAGAGGACACCTATTTTGAACAGCTCCATGATAAAGAGTTTTCCCCGGAGGAGGCATTTCTGGACAAAGATTTCAAGGATCGGATCCGGCATTTATGTGTAGCGCTGAAAAGCCCCTACAGGGAGGTTGCCCTTGAGCATTTCTGCGAAGAAAAAACCGCCGCAGAAATTGCAAAAGCGCAGAATAAAAATATCAAAACAGTCCAGACGCAGATCTACCGGTCCAGATCTATGCTGAAAGCACTGCTGGAAAGGAGTGATTAGATGCACATACCACAGGATGAATTACAGAAATTCCAGGACGGAACCATGAATACGGATGAAATGATCCATTTTCTGGAGCATATGGAGCAATGTGACTTCTGTCTGGATGAACTTCTTCAGAATGAGGATGCCGCTTCTGAGTATGCTCCATCCTATCTGCAGGATGAAATTCTGAAAAAAGCAGCTTCTCCGGAAGTTCAGGCTTCCAGAAAAATACATGAAACTGCTTATTGGATGAAGCTTCTCTGTGCAGGCTTACGGACTGCCGTAGGCATGGGTGTTGCGCTGATCATGCTTTTTTCTGTATCTCAGACAGATTTTACGGCTCTTCATCCTTCACCGGAAACAAAAGTTAAGATTTCTTCATCCCTTGACATTGGTTCCGGCCTAAACCAGCTTTCCATGCAGGTAGGTTCCCAGCTCAGTGAACATTCTCAGAAGATCAGTAATAATCTGAACGATCTTACGAATAAAATTATAAACGGAGGCAAGTAAATTTATGAAAAAACAAAAACATGGTTTCTGGGTATTTATCTTTTCCCTGATCCCCGGTGCCGGGGAAATGTACATGGGATTTAAAAAACAGGGACTTAGCATTATGCTGCTGTTCTGGGGATCGATCGCACTGGCATCCATAACCGGTCTTGGATGGCTGGCCATGTTTCTCCCGGTGATATGGTTCTATAGTTTTTTTAATGTCCATAATCTGAAATCCCTGTCAGAAGAAGAATTCTACTCTGTAGAGGATAATTACATTCTTCACATGGATCAGTTTTCCGGTGATATGGGAAAATTCTTACAAAAGCATCAGAGTGTAGCTGCATGGGTTCTGATCCTGTTTGGTATCTGCATCCTGTGGAGTCGTTTCACAAGTCTTCTGTACTTCATTGTACCGAATAATATGGCCGACTATGTATACAATATCTGCAACAGCCTTCCGCAGATCGTCATTGCTGCAGGTATCATTGCTGCAGGTATTTATCTTCTTACTCAGCAGAAAAAGAAACTGAAACAGGAAACCGAAACAAAAGATGAACATTACTGGGAACCCTATCGTCCATATCAGCAGCTGACAGAAAAGCCTGTTCATACTTCTGATAACTCCGACAAAGATACAGCATCTGAAGCTTCTTCCATTGCTGATCCGGAAAATACCGATTCTAATTCATCCACAAAATAACAGAGAAAAAAAGATCCACTGTCAGTTTCCTGACAATGGATCTTTTTATATGATTTAAATTTACTGCTTATGTGTTACCTTAAGACGTGTCATCGCTCTCGCAAGTGCCATCTGGTTCATATGATACTCCTGGATGCTCTGTTTCTGACGAAGCTGCTCTTCTGCACGTTCCTTTGCTTCCTGAGCACGGCGGATATCAATCTCGTCCGGACTCTCTACGCTGAGGCAGAACAGCTTGGCACGGTTATTGATCATCTCAACAAATCCGCTGCTCACAGCAAACACATACTCATTACCGTCAGCATCCTCAAAACGCATCTCACCGGGAATGATGGCAGCTACAACATTCGCATGATGGGCAAGAAATCCCTGCTCACCATCCACTGCCGGGATAATAAGCTTCTGAGCACGTCCTGCATAAGCCAGTTTATTGCTGGCATATATTTCCAGGCCAAATGTCTCACTCATAGCTGCTCCTTACTGCCGGTTCTCCTCGGCTTTTGCTTTTGCAATTACATCATCAATGGTTCCAACATTAAAGAATGCGTTCTCCGGATAATCATCCATCTCGCCGTCAATGATCGCCTTAAATCCGCGGATCGTCTCTTTCAGAGGTACATATTTACCTTTGATACCGGTGAAGTTCTCAGCTACATGGAACGGCTGGGAAAGGAACTTCTGGATCTTTCTTGCACGGAATACTGTCTGCTTATCTTCCTCTGAGAGCTCCTCCATACCAAGAATAGCAATGATGTCTTGAAGTTCTTTATATTTCTGAAGGATCTCCTGTACTCTACGTGCAACCTCGTAATGTTCCTCACCAACAATATCTGCCTCCAGGATACGGGAAGTAGACTCAAGCGGATCTACGGCCGGATAAATACCCTGCTCAACGATCTTACGGGAAAGAACGGTTGTTGCATCCAGATGGGCAAATGTTGTTGCCGGAGCCGGGTCAGTTAAGTCATCGGCCGGTACATATACTGCCTGTACAGATGTAACAGAACCTTCCTTGGTAGATGCGATCCTCTCCTGAAGCTCACCCATCTCAGTTGCCAGTGTAGGCTGATATCCTACTGCGGACGGCATACGTCCAAGCAGAGCGGAAACCTCAGATCCTGCCTGTACAAAACGGAAGATATTATCAATGAAAAGAAGTACATCTCTGTGCTCCTGATCACGGAAATACTCTGCATGGTAAGTCCTGTCTCAGCAACACGCATACGTGCTCCAGGCGGCTCGTTCATCTGTCCGAACACTAAGGCTGTCTTTTCAAGAACACCGGATTCCTTCATCTCTGTCCAAAGGTCATTACCCTCACGGGAACGCTCACCGACACCGGTGAAAATAGAATATCCACCATGCTCGGTAGCGATATTCTGGATCAGCTCCTGGATAAGGACTGTCTTACCAACACCGGCACCACCGAACAGACCGATCTTACCACCTTTTGCATATGGAGCAAGAAGATCGATAACCTTGATACCTGTTTCCAGGATCTCAACTGCCGGTTTCTGCTCCTCAAATGAAGGCGGATCACGATGGATGACCCAATGCTCTTCACCGTCCAGGGAATCACCGCCATCTACGGTATCTCCAAGAACGTTGAACAGACGACCAAGTGTTTTATCTCCAACCGGAACCTTGATACCGCTTCCGGTAGCTGTTACTTCTCTGTCTCGCTGCAGGCCCTCGCTGGCTCCCAGCATGATGCAGCGTACGATATTATTTCCAAGGTGCTGGGACACCTCCATAACGCATCTCTTACCGTTGTTCTCGACTTCAAGGGCATCCTTGATATCCGGAAGCTGTCCGTCTTCAAAAACAACGTCTACAACAGGTCCCATAACCTGTACGATCTTACCTTTATTCATAGTCATCACTTCCTTTTTTGTGCTTTAGCACCGCTGATAACCTCAGTAATCTCCTGGGTGATCGCAGCCTGACGTGCACGATTATACTGAATGGAAAGATCCTTCAGCATCGCCTTCGCACTATCTGTAGAGGACTGCATTGCTGTCATTCTCGCACTGTTCTCACTGGCATATGCTCTACAAGACATCCATAGATCACACCTGTAAGGTAGTTGGGGATCATAGTATCCAGAAGCACATCTGCAGACGGAGATAACACGATCTCCTCCTGATAAATATCTGCCGGGATCTGACCCACCTTAAAATCAGCCTTTTTCAGCGGTAAAAGCTGCATATTCACATTTTCCATTGCCATCGCATTCAGCATCTGTGTATAGACAATGTGAATTTCATCCAGCTCTCTTTCAAGAAATGCCCGTACGATCTCTTCCGTGATAAGGCGTGCTCTGTGCATAGTCGGCTTCTGCACGGTATAATGAAAACTGCCGTCCATATCCACATCTCTCTTGCCGAAATACTGACGCCCTACCATACCAAGGACATACAGCTTGTGATGTCCCGGTACCTCTTCCATGAAATCTTCTGTCATTTTCTGTACATTATGATTGTATGCACCAGCCATACCTTTATCACCTGTAATGACAATGGTACCTACTTTCTTTCATCCTTCGGAACAAGATGACGCTCACTGAAGAAAGGATGCTGGATGTCCGGCATATGACGGAGGATCCTGGCAATGGCAGCCTGCATATTATAGAAATATGGTTCCGTATCCTGCAGGATCTTCTTGGCCTTCTGCATCTTGGAAGAAGAAATCATGTACATCGCATTGGTGATCTTCATGGTGTCCTGAATGCTTTTCATACGAGTCTGTATTTCTTTTGCATTTGCCATATCAACACCTACCTGCTCTTATCTCTGAATTCTTCTGCCGCCTTTACGATTTTCTCTACAAGCTCATCAGAGAGCTGCTTTGTAGTCTCGATCTCTTTGCCGATCTCAGGATATACATTATCAAAGTACTCCAGAAGATCCTTCTGATATTTCTTGATCTCTTTCTTTTCTACATCTACCATCAGCTTGTGAGTCGCAACGCAGAGAGTAATTACCTGCTGATGAAGACTTAACGGGCTGCAGAGCGGCTGTTTCAGAAGCTCCATCAGACAGCTTCCGTATTTCAGCTGTGCAGTTGTAGCCTCATCCAGATCTGAACTGAACTGGGTGAACACTTCCATCTCTCTGTACTGTGCCAGGTCGATACGTACACTACCGGAAGCTTTCTTCATAGCCTTGGTCTGTGCAGCACCACCAACACGGGATACGGAAAGACCAACATTGACTGCCGGACGCATACCTGAGAAGAACAGATCACTTTCCAGGAAGATCTGACCATCTGTGATGGAAATTACGTTTGTAGGAATGTATGCAGATACATCACCGGCCTGTGTCTCGATGATCGGAAGTGCCGTAATGGATCCGCCGCCTGCCTCTTCACTCAGACGGCTGGAACGCTCCAGAAGTCTGGAATGAAGATAGAATACGTCACCAGGATATGCCTCACGTCCCGGAGAACGCTCAAGCAGAAGTGACAATGCACGATATGCACTGCATGCTTGGAAAGATCATCATATACGATCAGTACGTCTTTACCCTGATACATGAAATACTCTGCAAGAGCAGTACCAGCATAAGGAGCAATATACTGAAGCGGTGCACAGTCGCTGGCTGTTGCGGAGAATACGGTTGTATACTCCATTGCACCGTATTTTTCAAGATTGGAAACTACCTTTGCAACGGTAGAAGCTTTCTGTCCGATGGCAACATAGATACAGATCACATCCTTACCTTTCTGGTTGATGATCGTATCGGTTGCGATGGATGTTTTACCTGTCTGTCTGTCGCCGATGATCAGCTCTCGCTGTCCACGGCCGATCGGGAACATGGAATCAATGGAAAGGATTCCTGTTTCCAGAGGTACAGTTACAGACTTACGGTCGATGATTCCAGGAGCCGGGTTCTCGATCGGGCGATATTCCTCTGCCTGAATCTCTCCCTTTCCATCAATAGGCTCACCAAGTGCGTTCACGATTCTTCCGATAAATTTATCCCCTACCGGAATACCTGCCTGCTTGCCAGTTCTGGCAACCTTGGTGCCTTCCTTGATTCCTGTATCCTTTCCGAAAAGAATACATCCCATGCTGTTGGCACGGACATCCTGTACCATACCTTTCAGACCATTCTCGAAGGTCACGACCTCACCGTACATGGCATGATCGATGCCATAAACAGTTGCGATACCATCTCCCACGGAGATGACAGTGCCTACTTCCTGGTCCTTGCTGATTTCGTCATAGTTCTTTATTTCTTCCTTGAGAATCGAAATGATTTCATCTGGATTTATTGCACCCAATTCAATTTCACCTCCGGGTTAATTTCTGTTTCAGTTTCTTATAACGTCCGATGAGGCTCCAGTCGTACTCACGATCTCCTGCCTGAGAACAAATCCACCTACAAGGCTTTTATCCTCTGTAAGGGTAAGTTCCACTTCTCTGGCAGAAAACTGGCTACGGAGAAACTCCTTCATCTTATTTTCCTGCTCTTCGGCAGGACGTGTTACATAAAGAAGCTCTGCCTTGAGAATTCCTTTCTGTTCCCGGCTGTAAGCATCATAAGCTTCAAGGATCTCTCCGATTCTGTCAATCTTCTGATACTTACACGTTACTTTAAGAAAACTCTTCATTTCCTGCGGAAAAACCCGCTCTATTACCTGTTCTTTTTCTTTGAGGGAAACAAGTGGATTTTCAAGCATCTTACCTATCTCAGGTGTATTCTTAAAAATCCTTCCTGTTTCGCAGATTGCCTCCCCCGGGACAGAAAGACCGTATAATGCTTTTGCATAATTAATGGACGTCTCTGTCATGAGGATCACCTGCTCCTTCTAAAAACTGGTCATATAGGGACATATCCTGTGCTTCGTCGTTCTTTTTTCCCATGATTCTGGATGCTGCATCCATTGCCAGCTCAGCCACTTTGCCTTCCATCGCTTTCATAGCAGCTTCCTGCTCAGTGCTGATGTCTCTTCTTGCTTTCTCAAGAATCTGACCAGCCTGATCATTAGCTCTCTTCACGATGCTGTCTGCCTGTACTTTTGCCTCGTCCTTAGCCTGCTCTACAATACTGAAGGATTCCTCCTTCGCAGATTTCAGTGCATCCTCATACTGTCCTTTCAGCTGGTTTGCTTCAGTAGTTGTCTTCTCTGCTGAAGCAAACTGCTCATCGATCATAGCTTTTCTCTTCTCCATAACACCAATGATCGGGCCGAAAAGGAACTTCTTCATTAAAAGATAAAGAACGATCAGGTTTATAATAGTAAAGACAAGGTTGATATCAATTTTAATCACCTGGTCCACCTGCCTCTCTTAATCCTGAATTAGTATCTCGTCTTTACCTATTAGCCAAGCATGATGATGATCAGAAGACCGATTACGAAACCGTAAATAGCTGTTGCCTCTGCAAGAGCACATCCAAGAAGAAGTGCTTTACTGATCTTGCTCTCTGCCTCTGGCTGTCTTGCGATAGCTTCTACTGCTTTAGATGTTGCAAGACCAATACCAATACCTGCTCCAATACCTGTAAGAACTGCGATAGCTGCACCAATTGCGATTAACATAGTTTTTTCCTCCTGTAAAATACAATTTTTTTCATTTTTAGATCAAGCGGATCTTCCGCTTCACTACTCAATTGCTTCCTTAATGAACAAGGATGTTAAGAATACAAATACATACGCCTGTATGAATCCGTCGAAGAAATCAAAATACAGGCTGAATGGTATGGGAAGAATGGCCGGACAAACAAACTCCAGCAGCTTCATAACTACGAAGCTTCCCAGAACATTACCGAACAACCGCATGCAGAGAGATGTAGGTCTGATCGCTATTTCCAGAATGTTGATCGGAAGCATGATCGGAACCGGCTCCGCAAAGCTTTTCAGGAAACCCTTCAGTCCCCTTTTATGAAAGCCTGCATACTCGATCAGAATAATGCTCATCAGCGCCAGCGCAATGGTAACATTCATGTCCTTCGTCGGTGGTGTAAAACCAAATACGCCTGCGATATTGGCTATTCCGATGTAAATTACGGTTGACATCAAATAAGGCACATACTGTTTGCCTTCTTCTCCAAGGATACCCATGAAGAAATCCTGAAGAAAACTTACCCCGGTCTCCAGAAGCAGCTGCTTCTTACCCGGATTTTCCACACTGAGATTCCGAACTAAGATCAGAGACAGAATCACAAGAACCGCCATGATGACCCATGTGACTACCACGCATTCTGCAATTGGTATTCCACCAAACGCCGGAATGGTAAAGGCTGTCTTACTGTTTAGTTCTTCTGCCAGTGTACTTGATAAATCTCCCGTTTTTCTCCCTCCTTTTCTCTTGGCGCTGATCGTATCTTTTTATAATTGGTATGACCACGCCTTGTAGTTGACTTTATTTTACTCCGCATTTCCAGAATGTCAATATTATTTTCGCCTGTTTTGCACAAAAAAGAATCTGTTTTTTATACAAAATATACAATTCATTTCAATTAACCTTGATCCGACTTCCTGCGTACAGATACTTCTCCATAAGAAAGCAGGGTTTCTGAACCATCCTGTTCTCTCACAAGAAGCCTTCCATCTGGTGCTATGGATTCTGCATAAGCTTCCCTTGTACACTGTCCGTCTGTGATCACGATCATGTTTCCAGGAATGATATTATTTTCTGTATATTCTCTGGAAAGTCCCGGAGTCTCCACTTCCATGAGAAGCTGATTGACGATCTCCGCCACAAGAATACTGCAATTTATATGCTCTGCGTCATTCCTGTTTTCAAATAATGCTCCAGCCGTTTCCTGTATATCTTCAGGAAACCCACCTTCCGGCATATACAGATTCAAACCAATTCCTACAACTGCAAACTCAATATTCCCGCTTTCAAAGTCTGTAACAGCCTCTGTCAGTATCCCACACACTTTCTTATTATGAAGATACAGATCATTGACCCATTTGATCCCAAGGTCGATCCCGCAGATTTTCTTCACTGCACGGCACACTGCAGTTGCCGCAGCTGTAGTGATCAGGAGTCCTTCCTTCAGAGTTCGGTCAGGTCTTAGAACGATACTCATATAAAGTCCTGCATTTTCAGGAGAATAAAAACTTCGGCCTCTTCGGCCTCTTCCGCTTTTCTGTCTGCGCGCCAGTATCAGTGCACCATGACCTGCTTCTCCTGAAAATGCAGCCTCCTTGGCTGCCCGGTTTGTAGAATCCAGTTCTCTGTATATTTTTACAGGGGCATCCGGATGATCGAGGTAAAGCCGTATTCCTTCTTCCGATAAACGGCTGCCTCCTCGAAGCACATAGCCTTTGTTTGGTCCAGCTTCTATGGTATATCCCTCTTCACGAAGGGATTTCACAGCTTTCCAGATGGCTGCCCGTGTGCAGTTTAGTTCTGCTGCTGCCGCCTCTCCGGATATCAGTTCATTCTCGTGCTGCTCCAGAAGCTTCAGCATTCTTGCTTTTACAGTCATATCTTCACCGTCCGTAATCTGCCTGAAATGGCAAAATTTATTCCCTCCTAAGAGTCGAAAGCATTATAGCACTTAAGCATCGCGATGTCTATTATCTTTTTTACATATGCTATCTATATTATTTTTATATTTCAGATGCAGCTATTATATGATTTTTCTCATTTTTGTCTGTTTTCATTTATTTTTTTATATATTATTTCTGTTGAAAACCTGCAGACTCAGGAGTGAATTTTCCTGAATCTTTATTATATACAGATTTTCTTTATCATATATTTATCATTTGTAATTAGAAAGACTTTTCTCAAGAAATTCCCGGTACTTATCGCGAACCTCATCCGGTGACGCGATCACCGCATCCGGGCCAAGACTGGCTATCCAGCCAAAGAACTGGTCACTGATATTTACACGAACCAGTGTTTTGAAATGTTCAGGATCCTTCCTGTGTATCATAATATCTCTGCCAAACCGATCCAGCACCACCCCGACCAAGCGGTTATGTGCTTCCAGACATATGGTTACTTCTCTGCCGCCAAACATCCCGAAGGTCCTGGATGTCAGCTCCCCTATATCATAATTCTCAAAAAATTCTCTGCCGCGTCGCACCTCCTTCTCTATACGGATCTGCTGGAGCTTATCTACCTGATACTGCTTAACCCTTCCACACTTCTCGTCGTAAGTGATCAGATAATACTCCTCATTCTGCCATACAAGTCCCCAGGGACTGACCGAATATCGTTCCCCCTCATTCTCCGGACGCAGCTTCTTCTCCACAGTCCATTCACAATATTGAAAAGAAATCTGCCTGTCCTCAGTTAATGCACGCTGGATCATATCAATACTGTAATACACATTCTCGTTTATAGTCCGGATACGGTTCTCTGCAAATCCCTGTCGCCGCAGCTGTCTGGACTCATAAACACTGGCAAGGCTCTCCAGCTTCCTGATCAGCTGTCGGGATTTCCCATTGGTGATACATCTGGAGGACTGTACTGCATCCACCAGAAGTCTCAGCTCCGGAAGCTCAAATTCCCGACTGGCAAGATAAAAACCGGCCGGGTGCTCCCGCCGGTTCAGGATATCCATTCCAAAATTCCGCAGGGTTTCAATATCATCATAGACAGTCTTACGCTCTGCACTGATCCCCAGACTATTCAGATAGGCGATCAGCTCCTTCACAGACATCGGATGCTCTTCGTCCGTCTGCTCCAGAAAAATGCGCATCAGATATAAAATTTTAATCTTCTGGTTAAAGACCCTTGGCATCCTTTCTCCTCCGTTCTGCTACTTGTCTGTCAGTGATGCTACCACTGCAAAATATAATACCATGAATGACAATACAACAGCAACGATATCTGCTCCGCGGAAATCAAAATTAAACAGCATCGCCCCGCCAAGCATGATCTCCATTGTAAGAAGTGCGCCCAGTACCATTGCCATTCCTGAGGAAAGCTTCTGTCTGCCGCAATGTCCGTTCTCAGCTTCCACATATCTTCCTTCTGCCAATACTGCCTTCCTGCTGCTCTCTGTATTCCACATAAGATCCATCCTCCCTGTCCTATGTTCGTCTCACGATTTATCGAACATATTTTCCAAACATATTTTCTGTATGTTTGCATTATAGCTCATTTTTAGTCCAATAAAACGGTACAAATATGGTTTTTCCGAACATTTGTTTATTTTATACAAAAATATGTTCGTCTTTAAGATCCACAAAAAAAGCCTGCCGTAAACGACAGACTTGTAAAATGTAACACTTTGAAAGGGCATTTGAAATCCTATGATATCTGCTTTTACATCATTCCCGCAAACACAGACGCACCTACAACCGTAAGCAATCCGGCTACGGCAATGGCAAGGCTGCTCATGGCTCCTTCTACCGGGCCAAGCTCCATGGCTTTGGCAGTTCCGATGGCATGGGCAGATGTTCCAAGTCCAAGGCCCTTTGCGATCGGCTCCTCGATCTTTGCGACCTTGTAGACAACCTCTGCGATCATATTTCCCAGAACTCCTGTGATGATGATCACGGCAACGGTGATGGTCACGATACCGCCAAGCTCCTCGGAAACGCCCATTCCGATGGCAGTTGTGATAGACTTCGGAAGCATAGTGACATATTCCTGATGATCAAAGCCAAACAATTTCGCCATAAGCAGAACACTGCAAAGCCCGGCCAGCGTTCCGGAAAAGATTCCGGCAGCCACTGCCTTGAGATTTTTTTTCAGCAGATGGATCTGCTCATAAAGGGGCACTGCCAGACAGACCGTTGCCGGGGTCAGCAGATAGCTGATATATTTTCCACCTTCATTGTAATCATCATAATCAATATGGAAGAGCAAAAGAACACCGATAACACAGATGATGGAGATCAAAAGCGGATTAAAGATCGCCATTTTAAACTTTTTTTTCAGGATCAGACCGATCTCATAGGCGATCAGACTTATCATTGCTCCGAAAAATGCGGAGTTTTTTATGAATTCCATCATTTTTCAGTTTCTCTCTTTCCCATACGAATCACTCCCTGTGTTACTTTTCCTGTTACGACCATTACGATCACCGTGCTGATAAACGTCATGATGAGAACCGGTACACAGATCGGTTTCAGAGTGCTCCAGGCTGTGATCAGTCCCACACCTGCCGGTACAAACATCACCGGCATGATCTCAACCAGAAAATCTGCCGCACCTTTGACCTGATCCAGCTTCAGAATACCTGTGAGCAAAGCCACCAGCATAATGATCAGTCCATAGACACTGGCCGGTACCGGAAGTGGAAGAAAGGTTTTCAGTAATTCTCCAATGACGGAAATCAACAGGATGATGCTAAACTGCTGCACATGCTTCATGTTGCATCCCTCCTGATTCATGTAAAGCGCATATTCACACTCTGCGCTCAAACGAATTTTGCAAAAGTGGTAAGACCACTTTTGTTTTAAACGTTTTCTAATTATACGCTACAAATCCAAAATTACAAGGATTGTATCCAATAAAATACAAAAAATCCTTTTATGCATCAGCGTATTCCAGTAATCCCCAGAAACATATCCGCGCAAAAGGATCTTTAAACAAAATTTTTATCATTTTCCGGAATTCTCCGCCAAAATAATTTTTTCCACCTGATATTTTCCATCCTCTACAGTCATCACCGCCATGGTAACCTCCCCGCCAAAGCGGCTTCTTCCACAGCTTCCCGGATTCAGCCACAGTCTGTCATCGATCATCTTCTCGAAATATTTGTGAGTATGCCCGAAGATGACCACCTGGGTGTCCCCCAGCTCCCATGCAATGTCTTTTTTGTTATGGACCATAAAAAATTTCACGCCGCCAATGGTAAAGCTTAGACTGGTGCGGAGATTTTCCGCCCAGTCTTTATCATTATTTCCACGGACCACATAGAGATTCCCCATGGAACGCAGTACATCCAGGATCTCGTCTTTATTGACATCTCCGGCATGGAGGATATACTTACAGTCTTTTAAGATTTCCAGTACCTCAGGCCGCAGAAGGCCGTGAGTGTCTGATATGATGCCTATTTTTTCTTTCATGATCTCTATCCTGCTCCAATCCTTTATCATTATCGCCTTTTACCTTTTGCAGCTCACGCTATGACCGGCAATACTCTTCACAATACATAAATATTTAACAGCTGCTTCTTTTCACACCATTTCAGAAATTTTCTTAATTGGATCAAGCCGATATTCGCAACCTCGCCGGGAACTTACCTGATTCGGTTAAAACAATTCTATTTTTCCATATTCTCCGTCAAATCCCGGTTTCCGCACAACTTCACCTGCACGAAGCTGCCGGATGCCTTCCGCCAGAACTTCTCCACCGGCTTTTCGGATATCTTCCGGCGGAATCTCTCTCAATATGGTAAATTCCGCACCCAGTCCTTCAAGCAGCGCCTCGTACTGTCCCTGAACTTTTTTGCTTGCCGTGGAAAATCCCATGCAGGCGGAGATCACCTCCGGCAGCGGCATCAGGCTTTCATATGGGCGGCCGCTTTCCGGCATGACCGCTGAACTCTCGTCACGATCAGATAACTGCAGGATCCGGTGATCCACACCCATGGTCAGCTTCTTTCCGCAGACCGGGCAGATACCGTTATACATTTCTGCTTCTTTCGGCTCAAGCACACGCCGCACTTCCGGTGCCCGTCAAAATGATATTTTCCTTCTTCCGGAAAAAATTCAATCGTCCCTTCAAGCCCCTTTCCGTTCTGCACTGCATCCCACAATCCCTGATAGGAAAGCTCTATATCCAGAAGATCCGCTTCCCTTCCCAGCTTGGACGGTGAATGTGCATCCGAATGGGACACCAGCTGATAGCCATCCAGCGCCGAGATCTGCCAGTTCATCGCCGGATCTGAAGAAAGTCCTGTCTCCAAGGCATGGATGTAAGGTGTCAGTTCTTCAAAGCATTCTTCTATGGTATCAAATCCGGACTTCGCTCCAAACAGGGAAAAATGTGGGGTCCAGATATGCGCGGGGATATAGATACCCTCCTCACTGACCTCCAGCATTATTTCCAGAAGATCATGGCAGGGCAACCCCAAAATAGGACGTCCGTCTGAATGGATATTTCCAATCTTTTCCAGCCTTGCGGCAAAAGCATCTGCCTCATCGAATCCCGGAAGCAGGATCAGGCTGTGCACCTTCCTGGTTTTTCCGCCTTTTTTATAGATGGAACTGATCTCACCGGACAGTACGAACCTAGGTGCTTTTCCCGGATAATGCGCTGCCTCCGGCAAAACATATTCCTCTTTCAACCGGAACAGTCCCTGTTCTGCAGGGATCAGCTTCGTCTTCAACTCCTGCCGCCAGATGGGATGTGTCATATCTCCGGTTCCAAGGAGTGTGATACCTTTTTTCCGCGCCCAGAGATCCAGCATCTCAGGCGTGCCATCTTTGCTGGTTGCCATGGAATATCTGGAATGTATGTGCAAGTCTGCGATCTGTTTCAAAATTTTTCCTCCTGTATCATCTTTTCCTCAGTCCACATGTACATCCTGTCTTTTTAACAAAAACGCAGACAAAGAAATTACCGTCTTCTTTGTCTGCTGAATGACCGGATCGTATATAACTCACCAGAAATCCATCTGTAACATGATCAGATATCTTTATAATAAGCCGGTGATATCACGTCATACTCCCTACAGGAGCATCCGTTCTCATAGCTGTCACAGCAGTCACAGTTGGAACAATACATATGCGCGTCATTAATATAAAATAAACCGCCGTACTGCATGGAAGTGCGCTGATTCTTAGATTTCTTTTTGCTGTTGTCGTAGTAGGCTCCGTTGGGGATCATCATATTCTCCGGGGAGAAGCTGCTGAAATCAAAGAAATGGGATTCCGTACCATGATGTGGTACCTTGATACACCAGTAATGCTCATGAAGCGGAATCCTGCCATCATAGTTTTCTGCGATCATCCTCATGTACTGTGGCTGTACATCTCCGGTAAACAGAAGGTTCAGCTCTCCGTCTCCGGTATTCTGAAATGCTAGACTGATCTTGTGACGGAACTGACGCAGAAAATGCCCCTGTTTTTCCGCACTTTCCAGAAGTACCTGAAATTCTTCGGTTGCCTGTAATTCACGAAATTTCTTTTCCAGCTTTTCCGGTTTGAGGCGACGTGCTCTCTCTTTTTCGGCTTCTTCCGGAGTCTCTGCTGTATCCTCAGCTGCTGCGCCTGTATCTTCCATTATAAGCTCCAGCTTCTCCTGCGTATATCCTTCGGTTTCCCCACCAGGCTCTGTCTGTTCTGTCAAAGAGCGCTCGGATTCCTCTGTATCCTCTTCCACCAAAGATGCCTCAGACAGTGGAGCCGATTTCGGCTCTGCTTCCGGCGTCTCCTCTGTCATGGACAGAAACAGCTGACGTACCTCCTCCGCAATGTTCACAAGCTCGGTCATCGCGTTTTCATGATTCTCGATCAGGGAATTAAATACATCCTCCGTTTCCCGGCTGACTTCACTGAGATCCGGCCAGAGTGCCGTATATTTTCCCTCAAACTCTGAGCCTCTGGATAAAAGGTCGATCTTTACCCTTCTGGCGCAAAGAGCTTCTGCAAGGGCAAAAAGGCTGACACGTCTTCCGGGAAGGCTGGCCTTTTTTGTCACATCCGCAAGGAGCAGAAGCGCCAGTGTGTATTTCATTCCGGACCGGAAAATACATCCGGAAGATAGATCTTTTCAAATTCGTAGGCATCTCTTCGGTAACGCATCATATAAAGCAATCCGGAAACATGGTCCGGATGAAAATGTGTCAGAAGCAGATTTTTTTGCGGATAGTAGTAAGGTCTGAGATGATCACATCAAAGACCTCTCTCCGTGGCCGCCCTTCGATCTTGCTGTTGGCTGCCCCGAAATCCACAAGCAGGCTGCTTTTTCTGTCACGGATACAGAAACAATCCCCGAACCCCACATTGTACATTCGTATTCTCATTTATTTTTCCTCTGGTTTCTTATTCAGCTGACCTTCGTTTCTGCAGCTGACTCTTCTTTTTTCTTCTGTTACTGTCTTCATTTCTCAGAACCAGATCTGCATATCATACCAGGTTGCTCCGCCATGACAGGAATCTGCCACACCCAGCTTCTTCAGTCCGTGGCTCTCATAGAATGGGATCATATGCTCCTTGCAGGTAAGGATCAGGGCTCTTTTTCCGCGCTCTTTCGCAAGCTCCTTGAAATATTCCACAAGCTCTCCGGCGATCCCCTGATGACGGTATTCCGGGATCACATTCAGTCCGAATACCGTCTGGATCTCCCCGTCCTTTCTGTGAAGAGTGATATCATGATAAAATTCATCCGGGAGTACTGGTTTATCTGTGGTTCCTCCGTTGATAAAACCTACGATCTGCTCATCCTTTACTGCTACAACGAAATTCTCCGGGAATGCTCCCATACGCTTCACAACTTCCTCATGACTTGCTGCCTCCGCAGGTGGAAAACAGATTGCCTCGATCTCTGCCAGACGATCCGCCTCACCGGGATCTGACAGTCTGATCTGTAAATTTTCTGCCATTTTTTGTGGTCTCCTCTATATTTATTCCGTTTTCATCCGGTTTCGATTCTTTTTTAATTATATCGGGTGAGAGAAAATGCGTCAACGTATAACCTGCAAAAAAGCCCTCAGTATCCGCACTACTGAGGCTTCGCTCTTTTGTTTTTATCTGTTGTTATTACAGTACCGACCGGATCAGCCGCTCCGTATACTCTGTCTTCGGATGCTCAATGATCTCTTCCGGTGTCCCTTCCTCTTCCACATGTCCGTCATGCATCACGATCACCCGGTCGCAGAACAGCTGGACAAGGGCCAGGTCATGGCAGATAAAAAGAAAGGACAGCTGGTTTTCTTTTTTTAACTTCTGAAGCAGTTCCATGATCTGTTTCTGCACAGTCACATCCAGGGCGCTGGTTGCTTCATCACAGATCAGCACTCTGGGTTCCACAGCCAGGGCTCTGGCAATAGCCGCTCTCTGGCACTCCCCTCCGCTGACTGATGGGGATACCGATCTGCATATTCCGGAGTCAGTCCGCAGATAAGCAGAAGCTTTTCCACACGGTTCCTGGTTTCCTTCTTATTTATCCCCATATTCCGGAGACTTTCCCCGATTCCGTCCCCAAGAGTGCATCTGGGGTCAAAGGATTCTGCCGGTGTCTGAAAAACCATCTGCATTTCCCGGTAGATTTCCCGGAGATTTTTTCCCCTTGCATGTGTGATATTCTTTTCCATGAGAAAAATTTCTCCGGCTGTGGGTTCTGTCAGATGTGTGATCATCTTCGCCACAGTACTTTTTCCTGAGCCGGATTCACCTACGATTCCTAATACTTCCCCCTTTTTCAGAGAAAAGCTTATGTCTTCTACAGCTGTGAAGGATTTTTTGCCGGTGGTGAAGCTTTTTTTCAAATGATGCACTTCCAGAATGTTTTTGTTTTCTGTCATCATCTGCCTCCATGTCCGGTACCTGTACGTTTCAAACGAGGTACCGAACTCATAAGTTCTTTTGTATAAGGATCCTCCGGAGCTGTCATAACCTGAGCTTTTTTTCCGTATTCCCTCACCTTTCCGTTTTTCAGTACCAGAACCTTATCTGCCATTTTTTCCACCACGCTGATATTGTGTGTGACAACGATCATGGCTGTTCCGTATTCCTTACGCATCAGCAGCATTTCCTCAACACCTGTTTCTGTATGGTCACATCCAGAGCACTGGTAGCTCATCTGCCAGAAGAAGCGACGGATTCTGCAGCATGGAAATACAGATTCCCACACGCTGATTCATACCGCCGGACAATTCAAATGGGTAGCTTTGCAAAACACGTTCCCCATCCTTGAGGCCGATCTTAGCCATCATCCTGACGGTGCGCTCTGCACACTCTTTACGCTGATCCTTTCATGCTCCCGCATACTCTCATAGATCTGATCGCCTACGGTGCGGATGGGACAAAGCTGATCCTGAAGTCTGAAAAACCATGGCGATCTCAGGGCCCAGAAGTCTGCGTAATTCTTTTTCCTGCATATCCACTATATTTTTTCCCTTGTACCAGATATCGCCTTCTGTCACCATGCCTTCATTTCCCAGAAGTCCCATGATTGCCTTGATAATGGTACTTTTTCCGCTTCCGGATTCGCCTACCACACCCAGGATCTCCCCTTTATTCAGTTCCAGATCCACATCATGTACAACCGGCTCTCCATTGTAGCAGATCGTCACATGCTCAAGCTTCAACAATGATTCCATCTTATTTCACTTCCAGATCCGCTGTGATCTCGTAATAATCACATGGATGAGCAGTCAGCCCTGATACATTTGACTTTGACACAAGTCCCATATTCAGATGAGAAACAAAGAAATACGCATCATCATCCAGAATGGTCTGCTGTGCTTCCACAGCAAGCTTGCTTCTCTCATCTGTATCAAAGGTCTCATGCAGCTTCGCTACGATATCATCAACATCAGAATTGCTGTATTTGCCATAATTTTTGGCAGCATCAGATACAACTGTACTTGTGAAGAAATATTCCGGATCGCCGGTAGGTGCAGTTGTAAGCGAACTTACATATACATCAAATTCTCCGTTCTTCGCATATGTCGCATGGTCTGCTGTATTGTTAACATTGACCTCAATTCCAATGTCCTTTAAAGTGGACTGTGCATATTCTGCAAGCTTAGGCTGTTCCAGACGGGTTGGATAGGTCAGCCATGTGATGGACAGCTTCTTTCCGTCCTTATCTGCATAGCCATCTCCATCCGTATCTGTCCATCCGGATTCTTCCAGAAGCTTTTTCGCCTCTTCCGGATCGTAGGACGGTGCTTTCACCGCATCGTTTCCATAGGAAAAGCTGCTTGGGAAGGCTCCCACTGCCGGAACACCTCGTCCCTCCATGATCACACTGCAGAAGCCATCCTTATCGATTCCCATCTCAATGGCTTTTCTCACATTCTGATCCTGCATCAGTTCAGATTTCATATTAAACTGTCCGAAGAAACAGCGGCTTGTTGCTACAGAGCTGATCTGATAGTCCGGATTTCCGTCAAAAAGTGCATAGTTATCATACTGAAGTCCATAGGTTCCCTGTATATCGCCTGTCTGCAATGCTGCTGTCAGGGCACTTCCATCTGAGAAGGATTTTACGATAACGTTGTCTGCCTTTACATCTCCGCCCCAGTAATCCTCGTTTTTTACCAGCTTGATCTCTGTTGGGGATACCTCTGTTGCAACATAGGGGCCTGTTCCTGCCACATTTGCAGAGCCACCCTCTCCCTGTACGCCATAATCCATATCAATGATGGCACCATACGGATCACCGAGATAATTGATCAGTGCCGGACATGGTTCGGAAGTATGGATCGTTACTGTCATTCCATCTGCTTCGATCTTATCGATCTTCATATCGTAAGGTGCACGGTCATGGTTTGCGATCAGATCCTCCAGGCACTCCTTTACCGCTTCTCCGTCCATGGTTCTTCCGCTGGAAAATTTCACACCGTCACGAAGAGTGATCTTTACTGTATTGTCGTCTGTAAATTCATAGTCTGTAGCAAGCCATGGCTCTATCTCCATATTGTCATTGTACTTAAACAATGTTTCTCCTACGCCATAACGCAGACAGCTCCATCCGGAATAATTGTCGTGAGGGTTTAATCCTGCATCTCCCATTTCTTCACTGTATCCGGTAGTTCCGTAAACAAAGGTAGTTCCTTCACTCTTTTCTTTGCTTTTTGCTGCTGCCGGAACTCCTGTCATGCTCATGACCATTGCCGCTGCAAGCACTGCTGCCAGAATCTTTTTCTTCATAATCTCCGCTCTCACTTTCTGTGTTATATTTATCTATAAGTGCCTGTTATCCTTTTCTCCTGTTTCGTTCCTTCGGATCCATATAATCCCGGATCGTATCTCCCAGAAGATTAAAGATCATTACCGTAATAAAAATCGCCATTCCCGGCGCAAGTACCATCCACGGGTAAATCTGCAGCATACTTCTTCCATCGTTGATCATACTTCCCCATTCTGCCATTGGAGGCTTTACACCAAGTCCGAGAAAGGAAAGTCCTGCTAGCTCCATCATCATGGTTCCGATATCAAGAACTGACGTAACAAGTATGGGGCCTGCAATGTTTGGAAGGATATGTTTGAGCAGAAGTTTTCCTGTACTGCTTCCGGAAAGCTTTGCTGCCATAAGATATGCAGAGTCCTTCTGAGTCAGGGTAAGCCCTCTGGCAAGTCTTGCAAACTTCGGCCAGCTGATCACCGCCAGAGCAATAATGGCATTCTGGATACCGCCTCCCAGAACACCTGCTACTGCCAGGGCAAATACCAGTCCCGGAAAAGCCAAGAACAGATCGGAGATACGCATCAGAACGGTATCGGCTTTGCCGCCCTTCCAGCCACAGAAAATACCAATAGCCGTTCCCACCACAGTGATCACCGCAACCAGGAGCAGCGTTGCATAAATACTGGTCGTGCTTCCTATGATCACACGGGAAAGCATATCTCTTCCATAACGGTCTGTCCCGAGCAGATGCTCCGGTCCCGGCGGTTTCTGAGCAAGTGCCAGATCCTGGCATAAGGATCATAAGGGCAGAAATATTTTGCAAATGCCGCTACAAACAGAAGCAATGCCGTAAGCACAAGAAAAAAGACAAGCTTTGCTTTTGTATGATTTTTCCGGATCTTCTGTTTCCGGACTGTGATATTATTTTTTCCACTCATGCTCTGTCACCTCCAAGTCGTACTCTCGGATCCAGATAGTGGTAAATAATATCTGTCACCAGATTTACCAGAACATAAATAACCGCCATCCATGCCACATAAGCCTGAATGATCGGATAGTCACGCATGGTGATCGCATCTACCGCCAGTTTTCCGACACCATCCCACATAAAGATATTTTCCACAATGGCAGTTCCTCCCAGAAGATTGCCGATGGACAGAGCCAGCAGTGTGATGATCGTCAGCATGGAAGCCTTCATTACACTCTTCCAGATGATCACACGACTGCGGATCCCTCTTGCCCGGGCTCCGGTCACATAATCCTTATTCAGTTCTTCCAGAACCGTGGCCCGCACCTGTCTGGTATATTTTGCAGCCATGGAGATTGCCAGTGTCAGCGTCGGCAGAATAATACTCTGTCCGAGATCTGTATTTGTGACTACCGGTAAAACGCCCAGCCTGATGGACAGAAAATACATCAGGACCATGGCAGCAAAAAAGTTCGGCATGGAATTGCCGATAAAGCTTAAAAATCTTATCAGATAATCTACCCATTTGTTGTGCTTTACTGCTGACAGGATTCCCAACGGATCGCAAGAACAATTGTAAGAAGGACCGATGACAGAGTCAGTATCATCGTTGCCGGAAGCTTTGAAATAAAGGTTTCATAGACATCTCTGTGAGACACATAGCTCTCTCCCATATCTCCGGTTACCATTCCCGCAAACCAGGTGGCATATTGTACAAGGAATGGTTTATCAAGGCCATATTCTGCCTTTGCATTATCAATGACCTCCTGAGATACTGCAGAGCCTGCATTTTCATACATATAAGTTACTGCATCTCCGCCGGCAAGCCGCATCATGGCAAAAGAAAGAAATGTGATCCCGATCAGGACCGGGATCAGCTGCAGCAACCGTTTTATTATATATTTTCCCATATTTTCCTCTCCGCACTTTGTTTCTCAGTATTTCGAATAACAAAAGTTTAACAACACGGCTGTTCTGCCACAACCCCGGCGGGGGGATTTTATATATTCCATTTTGTCATGTATATACATTCCATTATGTTCTTATATTCTCACACAGTGACATGCGGATAATTCTTTCCAGCCCTCTCCAAGAGACTGTGGCTCTACATACTCGATCAGCCTTCGTTTTCTCTCTTCCAGCGGATCCGGGATATGGATTGCAGAAAGCAGGGACTGTGTATAAGGATGCTGCGGATTTTCAAAAAGCTCTTTTGTGGGTGCCATTTCTACCAGCTTTCCGTTTTTCATCACACCTGTTGTATCACTTAAAAAACGTACCATTGACAGATCATGGGCAATAAAAAGAAAGGAAAATCTTTTTTCCTGCTGAAGCTTTTTAAAAAGCATGACGATCTGTGCCTGGATAGAAATATCCAACGATGCGATCGGTTCATCTGCAATGATAAGACGTGGTTCCATGAGAAGGCTTCTTCCTATGGCAACTCTCTGTCTCTGTCCGCCGGAAAGCTCTCCCGGCTTTTTCGACAAAATGCTTTCATCCAGTCCTGTCTCCTTCAGGATTTCCCGAAGCCTGTTCTCCAACATTTCTCTGTCACGGATCCTGCGGCTGATCTTTACAGGCTCCAGCATGATCTGCCGTATGCTCATTCGGGGATTCAGTGCAGCGCCCGAATCCTGAAAAATCATCTGGATCTCAGTCTGCATTTTCTTCCGCATTCCGAAAGGATCCTTTTTATCCGGCACTCTTTCTCCCTGATAAAAGATCTCCCGCCTGTGGGCCGGTAGATTCCTGCAAGCGTTCTGGCTGTCGTGGATTTCCCGCAGCCGGTCTCACCCACCAGCGCCATGATCTCACCTTCCCGGATGCTGAAGGAAACATCATCCACTGCATGGATCGTATAATCGGAACGGATACGGAAATGCTGCTTCAGATTTCTGGCTTCAATCAGTACAGACGCCTGTTTCTGTTCTGTTTTCTGTAAAAATGACGCTTCCTTTTTATCCGGTTTCTGTTTACGGCCGCTGTTTTCCTGTAATCTGTCCTTCAAAATGGAGGGCTTTTCTATTTTCGGAGCTCTTTCATCCAGAAGCCATGTGGCTGCATAATGCGTATCACTGACTTTAAACATCGGAGGAGTCTGTTCATAATCGATTGCCAGCGCCTGGGGATTTCGAACGGCAAACGCATCTCCCGGCGGAGGATCCAAAAGAGAAGGCGGCATTCCGGGGATTGGATTCAGCTCCCCTTTTTCACCTGCAAATACAGGCAGAGAAGACAGAAGTCCCCAGGTATAAGGATGCCGGGGATCATAATAAACCTCTTCCGCTGTCCCGATCTCAATGATCTTTCCTGCATACATAACTGCAACTCTGTCTGCGATCCTTGCAACAGCTCCCAGATCATGAGATATGAACACAATACTGATCCCTGTTTTTTCTCTCAGCTCAAGAAGCAGATCCAAAATCTTTGCTTCCACGGTTGCATCCAGTGCTGTAGTCGCCTCATCGGCAAATAATATTTCCGGATCACAGGCCAGTGCAATAGCCAGCACACAACGCTGACGCATTCCTCCGGAAAAAAAATGAGGCTGCAGGCCATAGCGCTGTTCTGCATCCGGAATTCCTACCAGCTTCAGCATTTCCACAGCTTTTTTTCTGGCCTCATCCCTGGATACTTTCTGATTTTTGATGATAGCCTCTGTGATCTGTTTGCCAACAGGGATCGTCGGATTCAGCGTCAGCATAGGGTCCTGGAACACCATGCTTACCTTACTTCCGCACAGCTTTTCCATTTTTTTTCTTTTATAAGCTGTGATATTCTCTCCGCAGAGACTGATCTCTCCGCTTTTTACATGTGCATTCGGTGGCAGAAGCTTCATCACACTACGGCACATAACGGTTTTTCCACATCCGGACTCACCTACGATACAAAGTATCTCTCCTTTTTTTACCGTGAGATCAACATTCCGGACGGCCTGTACCTCGCCGTCCGGTGTGTCAAAGCTTACCGAATAGTTTTTTAATTCCAAAACGGTTTCCTGCATGATCTTTTCCTTATTTTGTAATGGTCCAGTCTTCAATATTCCACATAACACCTACGGAATGATGTCCCAGAACACGTGTGGTATCCAGTCCGTCAAGTCCGGAAACGCCTACATAATCTCCCTGGAGATAAGCAACCAGAAGGATTCCAGGTGCCTCGGCGTATGCCTTTTCGAATTCACTGTAAGCCTCTTTTCTGGCTTCCTCAGTCTCACCGTGACGGCCTTCCTCAAGATATTTGTCCACATCTGCATTGGAATAATGCATGTTATTTCCACTTGCGTCGGTTACAAAGTTTACATATGCCATATCCGGGTCAAACTGTGTTGAATAACCTGCAAGGAATCCATTGTATCCTGCATCCCAGTCAAATTTGGTAACAAGCTTTACTTCCATTTCCACGCCAGCCTGCTTCAGCATATCAGACATGACATTGGCAATATCCACACGCTCTTCTTCGTAATCACGTACCTGGATGGTAAAGTGGAATTTCTGTCCGTTTCTCTCATAGATCCCATCATCGCCTTTTTTCCATCCCAGCTCTTCCATCTTCTTTGCAAAGGTATCCAGATCATAGGAGTAGATATTGGCTTCCTTATCTGTTCCGAGAGGGTTTCTCTGGATCGGGCTGTATGCTGCCTCTCCCTGTCCTGCAAGAACACCTGCAATAATGGAATCCTTATCCAGCGCATAATTCAGAACGCCGATGGAATCTCCGTTTTCCTTCCAGAAATCTGTGCTCATATCCATGGCAGCTCCACGGTAATCTGCTGTGGTGAACTCCCAGTAATTATATCCGTCCTTATCCTTGAACTGAGAAGCATAGTTGGAATTCAGCCATGCAAGATCCGCCTCGCCGGACTGGAGCATGGTTGCCTTTGCAGTCTCATCCGATACTGTACGGTATACAACGGTTTCAATATTCGGAACCTTTCCGTAATAATCTTCATTTCGTTTCAGTGTGATCATTCCGCCGGTAGCATCCCAGTCTTCAAATTTATAACGACCTGTTCCCACCGGATTCTGATTAAAGGATGTAGTATTCACGTCCTCTCCTTCCAGAAGATGCTCAGGAAGGATTCCCATGGTAAAGTAATCCAGCATGGCAGCATCATACTGATCCAGTGTAAAGATCACAGTCTGATCATCCGGTGCCTCAATACTTGTAATGTCCTGGTAATTGCTGGTGATACTGGCTCCCAGAGTTTCATCCTCTGTAAGCTCCTTATAGGTGTATACAACATCCTCTGCATTGAAATCTTCTCCATCATGCCACTTAACACCATCTCGAAGCTTAAAAGTATAGGTATTGGTATCCTTGTCAAAGGTATAGCTCTCTGCAAGATCCTCTACCGGCTTTCCATTGGCATCATATTTCATCAGTCCTGAAAAAATAAGATCCGGAAGTTCATCATGGTTATTCAGAAGGGGATTGATCGTACTTTCTGACTCACCTGCATATACCAGAGTTTTGTTTTCTTCTGCCGCAGCTACTGTTACCACACTGCCTGCAGTTGCTCCTGTACATGCTGCGGTCACTACTGCCAGTGTTATCGCCGCATATTTTCTGCCATAGTTGATTTCTGTTCTCTTTTTCATTCTGTTTTCCTCATCTTTCCTTATTTTCAAACCGGTTATCCACACTTCGAAATGTTTTATCACGGTTTGCGTCCAAATATTTTTTCTGACTGCATCAGAGATTGCTGTAATGATTATTTACCTCACTTCTCACAAAGCTTCCCATACTGGTAATACACATTAAAGTAATGACCAGAAAAACTCCCGGGATCACGATCACCCACCAGGTATTCATGATCAGTGCTTTATTTGCCAGCGAGAGCATACTTCCCCAGGAAACTACATCTGCCGGAAGCCCAAGGCCAAGAAAGCTTAAAGTAGATTCCATGGTAATACAGCTGCTTATCGAAGAGATCACCACAAACATGATCGCCGAAACAAAATTCGGTATCAGATGGTGATACATCACATATCCAAAACTTCCTCCGCAAAGTCTTGCATACATCACATAATCACTGTTCCTTATCTGCCGCACTTCACTTCTTACAATACGTGCCAGTGCAAACCACCCGGTAATACCGATGATCACAGATATGCTGATCACATCATTGGCCTGAATAACCGCAGACAGGATCAGGATCAGCAGAAGGGTCGGAATACTTCCGCACATTTCCGTAAACCGCATCATAACCGAATCCACCTTTGGACCTGCTGTTCCGCTGATGCATCCGTAGGTAACACCGACCAGGGTAATGATCGCCGCACCCAGAAGTCCGATTACCAGAGAAACCCTTCCGCCATACCAGATCAGTGAATAAATATCTCTTCCAAGCGAATCCGTTCCAAAGATAAATTCCTTTCCTGGTGGTGTATTCAGATTCTGGAGATAAAAACCTGAGGGATCATGATTTGCCACAACATTTGCAAATATACAGCCCAAAACGATCAGAAAAAGCAGGAACAGGGAAAATACCGGTTTCCCTTTCAGCTTTTCCCGAAATGTTTTTTTCCGTTTTTCAGATTCATACTGCTTCCACCCGGCACCAACTACCTGAAAAAGCTCAGCTTCTGAAAGCTTCCGGTCAGCTACCATACCCTCACCTCCGAATCCTTCATTCTTGGATCGATCTCTTCATTGACAGTCTGTGCAACAAAGCTGCTTAAAAATACGATAAATCCCGTGATCAGCACATCGATCATCAGCAGATTATAATCATGATATTTTGCAGATTCCACTGCAAGGTTTCCAATTCCCGCATAATTGAAAACAGCCTCCACAGTTACAGTCCCACCGGTTACATGGGGTACCGAAACTGCCATGATACTCACGATCGTCGGCATTACATTTCGAAGACAATGCTTCCACAGGATCTTTCTTTTGGAAAGTCCCTTGGATCTGGCAAGAAGTACATAATCCTTCCGCACCTCATCCAGGAATTTGTTACGTATCATATATGCGTAATACCAGAGATGGCTGAAGATCATTACTACCAGCGGAAGGATCATATGCTTCATACGATTGCCGATACTATCTGCCATTCCCACATCATAGGCACCGCTGCTTGGGAACCATCCAAGATTTACACTGAAGATCAGGATCAGTACCACACCAAGCCAGAAAGCCGGCACATAATAGGCTGCTGTTCCGATCTTGCAGATCAGCCGGTCGATCCACTGATCTTCATGGAGCGTACAGAATATGGCGATCAGAACTGCCAGTATAAAGATCACAATATAAGCAATTCCTCCCAGCACCAGAGTATTTCCAATCAGCGGTCTGATCACATTCATAACCGGCTGCCTGTATTTCAGCGACAATCCGAAATCACCATGGACTACGTTGGTAAACCACCTTACATACTGTACCCCGATCCCCTGATCCAATCCCAGTCTCGTTCTGGCCGCAGCCACTTCCTCACTGGTCATCATTTCCAGGGAATCTCCGTAAAAGGACTGCAGGGGATCTCCCGGTGCCAGTCTCGCCAGCCAAAACACCACCACAGACAGCAGAAACATAACCACAGCAAGCAGAAGGATCCGCTTCAGGATCCGGATGACGAGTTTATTTTCTTTGTTCATAATTTTCCTTTCCCACTGCCCTTTACAGTTCAGACAGACATTCATTATTTCAAAGCAGTTATGGTATTCAAAACCATACTCTTTTGAAAGGGTCGTGTTATTATTCGACAAAACATTTGTATGCACAAATAGGAGTGCGCGGAGGTTATGTGCATCACAGTGTTTTTATATTCAGCACGCGGAGTGTGCTGCTGATATTATTTTATCATTTAACAGATTTCGGACAACCCCGGTACGGGGATATTGGACAGTCGGGTTTTGCATGGATATGTATTCCATATAAAAAACGGGACTTTTCTGTATCAGGAGCCTGTGTCCCGTGCAGAAAAATCCCGTCTGGTCTTTTGCTTTATTCTTTTATCACTTCCCGGAAATCTGAAGCCTTTCCTTCACGAATCCCAGAAAATCCTTTCCCTGTTCACTGAGCTCTTCACCTCTCCGACAGATGCACCCGTAAACAAGTTTCTGGCCTTCTCCCGGAAATGTATATTTCACGGAGGAATATCCCGGATCACGGCCGGAAAGATCCGCACCACTGATATTACACAGCTCTCCGGAGCCAAGAAGACGTTCCACGATATAATCACTGTTTGTTACGACTACAGTCTCTGCCTCCACTGCGGAATGACCGTTTTCCTCTACAAGGTTCCGGTAATTATCCGGGGAAAATTCATCGGGAAATCTCTGGATCAGCCTGAGCTGGGACATATTAAAATCTCCCTCATCTGCTGTATCTGCTTTCCCTTTCCCGGTATAAATATTTACCTCGGTTTCCGTCAGCAGCTCAAATTCCAGGTAATTCCGGGAAAGAAAATACTGGAACGCTGCCAGCTGATTCTGCATCACATAGGCGAATCCCATATCGTCCTGTCTGGCTTTTACACGTTTTATGATCTCATGGGTATCTGCTGCATAAACCTGATAATGAAGATCATCGCACTTATGTGCTTCATAATACGTTACGAAGGTATCCGCAAACCAGGAGCTGGGATGAAAGCATACACACAGGTTGCTTTTTGCAAGTGGCTGTGCCTGCATTTCCAGTTCATCTATATTTTCCAGGATCCTCTGCACATGGATATATGCACGTTCTCCTTCCGGTGTCAGCTCTATGCCCTTTGCATGACGGACAAACAGCTGAGTACGCATATCGTCTTCCATGGAACGGATCACCTTGCTTACATTTGACTGCGTGGTAAAAAGCAACTCTGCAGCCTGGCTGAAGGAGCCTGTTTTGGCACAGGCCGCAAAATACTGGATCTGTTTGATATTCAGCATGCTCCTACCTCGTTTTCTTCGCAAAGATCAAAAACATCGGGGTCGGATTATAAAACTCATCTTTTTCTGTATAAATACGTTTGCTGATACCAAGATCAAAGGAAAATTCTTCCACACCTGTACGGCTCAGCGTTTCCAGATCCCATGCCGGACGCAGAAAAGAGCTGATAGGCAACTGCCGCTTAATATCCTCACATTCCTGCATCAGTTCATCCTGGATCTGATGATGGGCATGATTCTCCGGAAGATCCGCAGTGTCCGCAAAGTCTGCTGCCCCGTAATTTGCATCCAGATTTATCATCACTCCGCCCGGTTTCAGTACGCGGAACCATTCCTGATAAGCATGCTCCGCGTCCGGAAGTGTCCAGGTAAGGTTTCGTGATACGATCACGTCAAATTCCTCATCCGGAAAATCCGGAGCTTCTGCATCCATCACCATAAACCGGCAGTCTGCTTTTTCTTCCTCCGCCAGCTCCTTTGCATGAGTGATCATATCCGGCGTCAGATCGATCCCGGTTACCTGATGGCCTTCCTTTGCAAGAAGAATGGTAAAAAATCCGGTTCCGCAGCCTACATCCAGGATCCGGAGATTCTTTTTCTCAGGCAGATACTTCTTAAGCTCAGCCATCCAGCGGCCTGCAAGTGCACTGTGAAGCTCTGCTCTTCTCTGTTCCAGAAAGCTGTCGCTGCGCCTGGTCCAGTACTGAGCGATCCTTGTTTTCCGCTCGTCTTTTTCTCTTACGATATTTCCGTAGGTGATCACAGGGCCGCCTTCCACAACCTGAAGGCTTGATACCTGATAAAGGATCACACCATCCATGTCTGCGCGACAGATTTCCTGGACATTTCCCTCATAATCACGGATCTCTCCGAGATACTCATCCTGATGAACGATATCGCCTGGTTTCTTGACCGGGTACCAGAGACCGTTGACACTGGCGCACTGATAACGCACATCATCCATTTTCAGCGGATAGTACGTACTGTGGGAACGGATTCCGTTATAGGCTCCGATGCTGCAGAGGATATTTCTTACATCTCTTCGCATGGAATCCACTTCCTCCCGTTCCCAGGTTCCCATACAGCCGCGTTCCAGAAGGACCGCCGGAATATGGAAGGTACTTGCCGCATAATTGTAGGCGCCGCCTGTACTCACATTTGACTGTACCATATATGGGACATCAACCTGCTCTGCCATTTTTCGGGAAGCTTCCACGATCTCCGGCTTTGCCACGCCTGCAAAATATACATACGGAGTCAGCTCCTCATAATCATCACCGCCGTGAAGATCGATATAATAATCTGCCTTCCGGATCAGGGATTCTGTGATGGCCGCCGCCAGACGTTCCATTTTTGTTCCGTCCTTTTTGCCCGGGAAAACACGGTTCAGATTTTTTCCGTCTTCCCAGCTGATGCTGCCTGCACGCTTCTCAAAGTCTTCCCGGTTCAGCACCTTTACCAGAACCAGCTGGCCCTTTACCTTTTCCGGCTTCAGCCGCTTCGACAGCTCGATCAGAGTCTGGATTCCCACATACTCTCCTGCATGAAGACCTGCTGTGACGAGAACGGTTTTTCCCGGATCTTTTCCACGGATGATGGTTGCCGGAAGGACAAATTCTCCATCTCCGAGTTCAAGAAAGCCTTCTGTTTTTTCTCCTGCCGCAACCGGAAGATTCAGGAAATGATCCGGCTTTACACCGGTTACCATAAACATCGGTGTAGACTGATAATTCAATCTCTCTTCCTCACTCCAGACCGTTTTCCATATTTCTGTGTCTGTGCGGATTCCAAGAAGTCCTGCTTCTCTGAGAGTTTTTACATCCCACTGGGGACGACTGATCTTTGACAGCGGTACCTGGAGGGCGATCCGCTCCATACGCTCAATATCCGTACAGAGATAGTGATCATCCAGGCTGTTGTTTTCCACATTTTTCCGGTCGTTTTCGTAGGCCTTACGCTGCTCTTCCTCATAAAGATAACCGTACCAGTTGGCATCAAAATTCAGAAGTCTTCCTCCTACCTTCAGTACACGGACCCACTCTCTGTAAGCAACATCAGGATGCTCCAGATTCCAGGTAAGATTTCGGGAAATGACCACGTCAAAGGTATTATCCTCAAAATCCAGCTTCTGTGCATCCATCCTCAAAAAGCGGATATTCCGGCAAAGGTCTCCTGCATTTTCCTTTGCCTTTTCCAGCATTCCTTCCGTATAATCCACTGCATCTACATGATATCCGGCTTCTGCCAGGATCACAGGAAAAAATCCGGGGCCTGTTCCGATATCCAGGATACGGATCTCTTCCTTTGGCTTGTCCGGGAACTGACTGGTCAGCACCTTAAGCCATGCGTTTTTCTGCGTTCCTGCAAGCTCTTTATGATTCACTTCGGAGTACCCTTCTGTACGGGTGCTCCAGTAAGATTCGATTTCATCGAGAAGTTTTTCCACGTTGATTCCTCCGCACTTTTCTATTCACGTGAGGGAGATCAGGTCCCTCACAGGTCACGTTTAATGTACCAAATTGTCAGGGTATTAACAAGCCCCTGGGGGGGATTCCCCACATTGCTCTGCCGATAAAATTTCCGGATACCGAACACTGCTTCCGTACTCCTGTCCACCTTGTAATTCTCCGAATGCTGTGGTATCATCCTGGCTGTAGTAGTTCAGTAATATAACCGAAATTGAAAGGATGGTTCATATACAAATGACAACACAGGAACTGGCCTATGAAGTTATCAGCCGTTTAAAAAAGGAATATCCTGATGCAGACTGTACACTGGATTATGATGATGCCTGGAAGCTTCTTGTAAGTGTCCGTCTGGCAGCTCAGTGTACCGATGCCCGGGTCAATGTAGTAGTTCAGGATCTCTATGCAAAATACCCGGATGTGGCAGCCTGGCAGCTGCAGAGCCGGAAGCGATCGAAGCCATTGTACGTCCCTGCGGCCTTGGAAAAAGCAAAGCCCGGGATATCAGCGCCTGTATGCGCATTCTCCACGAACAGTATCACGACAAGGTACCGGAAGACTTTAACGCACTTCTGAAGCTTCCCGGTGTGGGCCGAAAAAGCGCAAACCTGATCATGGGTGACGTATTCGGCAAGCCTGCCATTGTAACAGATACTCACTGTATCCGCCTTTCCAACCGCATCGGCCTTGTCCATGACATGAAGGATCCGAAAAAGGTGGAAATGGCTCTCTGGAAGATCATCCCTCCGGAAGAAGGCAATGATCTCTGCCACCGTCTTGTCAATCATGGAAGAGAAGTCTGTACAGCGCGGACAAAACCTTACTGTGACCGCTGCTGTCTCAATGATATCTGCGAAAAAAATGGGATCTGAATGTATGCAGTTCAATAAACCTTCAGACCCCGGAAAGGAAAAACATAATGAATTTCAAAAAACTGGAAAATAATCTCCTGGACATGATCCAGGAACAACAGGTAAAGATCGGATACATGAGCGGAGTCACCCGTTTTTATTATCCGCTGCAGTCTCTGAACCGCCTTCTTGGCACAGAGCTTACGGAAGAAGAAATGCAGCATGCAATGGAAGAATTCTCAGATTATGCCTGTGACCGTCTTGGAAAGGTAACAGCTTCTTCCAAAAACGGGCGTTTCTGCATCACCCTGCCGCCTCAGGCCTCGGACTACGTTCACGAAAACCGAAAGCCAAGTGAATTTCTGGTACGCTTTATAGGCACAGTTGCCCGTCATGGCTGTACTCTGGATGAAGTGATGGACGTTTTTCATGCTTATTCTGACCATGTACACGTAGAAAAAACAACCGGAACCGGATTTGATTATCTTGTATATTTTGAAGACGGGATCCCAGATGACTACCGGTATTGTCTGTCCCTGGAGGGTGAGCATATGATCTATCATAAGTTTACACCGGAGGACTATGAAGATTTCGGATTCTGATCTTAGAACACCGGACAAGTTTCCACCCACTGCTTATTGCTTTTCGCAACCCTGCAGGAGATTTCCTGGATTTGATTAAAAAACCGCCGGTCTGCAGACAGATCGTAAAGCGGACATTCGCAATCCGCTTCGCTACTTGCTCATGAACGCAGTCGCTTCGCGATCTGCGTTCAAAAAAGTCCTCTGCAGATCGACGGTTGTTTTTATTTTCTATGCACGGAATTTCTTCTGCATCTCCCGCACCATATCTTTCCTCTTAAACAGAAACAGCCATACCAGCATCAGAAAGCTGACGCATATACAGATCAGCGACGGATACAGCACCGTTACCACACCGGCAGCCAGCAGGATCACAGGGATCACTCCTCCGAAAGCTCCTGCTTCCAGAAGATAGATCATATATTCCGCCACCTCCAGCTTCTGTACCGCAGTGATCACCCACATGGAGCAGATCACAGCAAGCGAAGCCAGAGGAAGCAGATAATCCACAGACCAGCCACGCCAGCCGGTAAACACATCCCAAAGCACTCCTGCAACAGCTGCGATCACCAGCTGCCACATCTCATTCTTCAGAAGATTCCGCCGCTTCACATAAGCCACTGAAACCATCAGCCAGGTGCAGAACGCCCCTGCAGTCACAAACCAGGCCCAGCCTATATGACCATCCAGCAGATAATCGATCAGATTACATACCACAGCCAGCACAATACACAGAAACGTAAAGCTCTCAAAAAGCTTCATCTGCTGCTTCTGCTCCTCTTTTTGTCCCGGAAGATCATTCTCCCGAATTGTACAGGATACCTGCTCATTTTTCAGTCTCTCCACAAAATTCCGCTCAATATTTCCATTGGGGATCTTGGACGTAAAGCTTAAAACCATCTCATCTCCAAAAGAACAGGAACACAGCTGCAGACTGTCCGTGCTTGCAAAAAGTCCGAATCTCTGAATATATTTCCGATATTCCTCCGGCATCCGGATGATCCCCACATTGGAATAGATCGCCGTGATAGACCTCCCTCCGAGAGTCGTCCCGGCAAGAAGGAACGGGGTTTTGATCTCCAGTGGTACCAGACGCAGGATCGGATTTTTCTCCAGGCTTACCAGATCATTCAGCTTTGCTTCGATCACGTCCTTACTCAGTTCCTTTGCAAACTGCTCCTTTACGGATCTCAGAATATCCTCAAAGGCTGTATCAGGCTGAAAATAACAGCTGATCTCGATCCACCCGAAAAAATTTGCCATAGACCGGGACGGAAAATAATTTCTCAAATTTACCGGGATCATCAGACCAATGGGCTTTTTCGCCTGATTCTGAGGTACTTCTTCATGGATCGCCCAGATAAGTGCTGCCGTAAGAAAAACCGTGATCGACACACCGGCCGCTTTTGCACGGGCGTGGATCTCTTTTACCGGAATACAGACTTCCGTGATACTCATATCCTCCTGCCTGAGCTTCTCACCTTTTAACTGGAAGGCAGGCTTCTTGGACTCTCTCTTTCTTGGCGCGTCGGAGGAATAATACTGGGAAAAACTGTCCTCCTCCATATCCCTGCCCGTAATGTTTTCATCCGAAAAAAGCTCCGGAAGCTCTGCGGATGGGTGCGTCTCCTGAAGATAATTTTTCACCAGCTCCATCAGAAAATGCATGGCTCCCGTTCCATCCGTCAGCGCATGAAATACCTCGAAATTAATCCTGTTCTTATAATAGCTCACCCGAAAAAGAAGCGTTTTTTTGTCCGGAATATAAAGTCCGCTGCAGGGTGCACCTGCTTCTTTCTTTGCCACTGCCGGAATATCACGTCTCTCCAGATAAAACCAGAACAGTCCCTTTCTTAAAACTGCACGGAAAAGAGGATATTTTTCCAATGTCCTCTCCAGGGCTTCCTGCAGGTTTTCTTCTTTTATCTCTTCTTTCAGTTCACAGTAAAAACGAAATACCCTGGTGTCATTCTTTCCTGTCACCGCCGGGAACGCCAGCGCCGCATTGTCAAGTTTTCTCCACTGTGCATATTCGTTCTTCATGATGCTTTCCTTCTTCCTGTTCCTCTGTTTCCAGAAAACGATTTACATATGCAAAGCTCTCCTGCACATGCAGAAATTTGATCCCCAGTGCAAAATACCCGTGAAACGCACCTGCGATCCTGTGCACTTCCACACGATTTCCCGCTTCCTTCAGTTTTTCACCAAATGCCTCACCTTCATCCCGAAGAGGATCGAACTCAGCGGTAAGTATCAGTGTATCCGGCATATTTCGAAAATTCTTCTCCAGGATCGGCGCAAAATAGGGATTCCTCCTGTCTTCCGGACAACTCTCATAGAATTTCAGATAATCTTCCATCTTCTCCGCTGTGAGAAGATAACCGGTTCCATTTGTTTTTACGGATTCAAAAGGAGAGTCTTCCGTATAACAGTTGTTCAGTGCCGGATAAATAAGGATCTGTTTTTTGGGAAAAAAATCTCCGCGGTCTCTGGCCATCATACATACAGCCGCTGCCAGATTTCCGCCTGCACTATCTCCCATAATGGTGATACGATCCGGATCCGTATTCAAAAGAAAACGATTGGTGTAAAAAGTCTTCGCAGCTGCATAACAATCCATCAGTCCCACCGGGAAACGGTATTCCGGTGCCAGCCTGTATTCAACAGACGCCACGATCTGACCGGTAGACTGTGCCATTCTGGCACAAACCCGCTGATAATTCTCTACACTTTCCGTAACCCAGCCACCGCCATGGAAAAACAGGATCACCGGTGGTTTTTTTCCGGAGGCGGCACCGTTTTCCATGTCCTCTTCTGTTGGAAAAACAGACGGATCGGCACTTTATAGTCTCCGTTATAAACTTCCGCATCCAGTGTCCTGTAAAAGATCCTCATAGGATCCATCTTCTTAAGATCTGCCAGCTTTCTGGAAGCCTCCACTTCGATCCCGCCATAGGAAAGAGCATGGAGCACTGTCCGCACGGCACGTGGCATAGCAGTTTCTCTCCCGGTCGGAATGCCCGGAACTATGACTGGGCGGCTTCTTCTGTTTTCTTTTCTTGTATAGATATATTTTGTTTCTGTTTCGTATCTTCCAGGAATGCAGACTTGTTTCACGCAGGTACGCCTGTAGGCAATCCTCTTCAGGATCTCATGATCTGTACGGATGATCACTTCCGTTCCCTTATAGCCCCGGATATAATATCTGTTTTCTTTCTTTTTTATACGTGGTTGTCTCAATCGCAGTAAATATTTTCTGATTACTTTTTCCTCCGTGGATTTTTCCTTTATTTTCACCTATGATAGCATCCGCAGTCTATGAGTACAAGTCATAGTAAAAAATATACTGCTGCATGATTCCACGCATTCCTCTGTATCTGCGGTTGGGAAATCCTCTTTTGTAATGCACGTCCATGACCTGACGGATGTGGGTATCTATGGGAAAAGCATCCATATGATGCAGTGCAAACAGGCAGATACACTCAGCTACCTTTTCTCCCACACCACAAAGCTTCATCAGCTCCTTCTTTGCCTGATGGTAACGCATATCATAGATTTTTTCCAGAGAGATCTGGCCGGATGCAATGGTCCTGGCCGTTACTGCGATATATTTTGCCCGGTATCCCAGGCCGCATCCTCTTAACTCCTCTTCCGTTGCCTGACTCAGCGCCTCTACAGTCGGAAAAGCGTAGTATTCCACACCTGCAGATGAATTTTTTCGCTCTCCGTACTTCCGGCAGATGGTTTCGATACATTTACGGATACGCTTGATATTGTTCTGCTGAGATATCAGAAACGTAACGATCATTTCCCAGAGATCCTGTCTTAATATCCGTATCCCGTCTCCTGCCTTTATTGCGGCACCCAGATATTTATCCCGTGGATTAGCAGCATTCATGTAAGCTTCATAATCCGTATCCAGATCAAAATAAAGCACCCAGTAACAGATAAATTCCTCCTGAGAGCAGCAGAAATCCACCACTCCGTCTTTCTGATACATTTCCAGATACTGGTCTCCCGCCACCATGGAAAAATGTCCGTCTCCAAGCTTTCTCATCCGGAAGCACTGTCCGGAATCGCATATTTTATCAAGGCTGAAATGTTCCAGCTCTACTGTGATCATGTCTGTTCCTCTCGTAAATATTTTTCTTTATATAATGTTCTGTATTCTCTTGGTGTCATCCGGTACCGTTCCCGGAATACCCGGTTAAAAGTCCTCTGACTTTCAAATCCCGGGATCTGCACATACGCCTGTTCCACTGCAAGATTATCATCCTTCTCCTTACGGTTTGCCCTGAGACACCGTACCGCATTTACAATATCCGGATGCACCTGCTCCTTTTTTATAACCGGGTCTTCCGGACAGCTGTTCTGAATGATATCCGCAAACTTACCAATCAATACCGGCTTTGCCCAGAGATAGACTGCTTTGTTTTCTCCCGGAGAGAACACCTGATAGTGATGGATCACATCCGGAAAGATCACTGCAAGATCTCCCTCTTCCATATGATAAAGCTCCTGTCCCATACCAAGCTCCAGAGTTCCCTCTGTGATATAGATAAACTCTATGGAGTTATGAAGATGGGGTGAAGCATGGGCTAAGGTCCGCAGATGAATATGGAGATTCTTCTTTTTTTCTTCGTATACTGGAAACATGGATTTTTCTCTCGCAATATTTGACTACTTTTTCTGTGTTTTTGGCACGTAATATTTCCGAGAGTTTATTATAATGCATTTGTAAGTTAAAGAAAAGAGGAGGAAAATAAAATGAAAAAAATCATAGAATTTATCAAATATGCGATCAAATGCTACATAGAGATCAATGCAAGAAATCCATACTTCCACTAAGAAGATCCACAATAATATCTGAGGTCACGGATATTTTGTGTGGATCATGCGCATGAAAAAACTGAATAAAAGTCAATAAATGACTTGTGCGAAAATAATATCACCTGGCATCATGAAGTATCTCCAAAGCCCGTTTATATCTTCCATGCAGCCGTGATATCTGTTCAGCAGACATATTTTCGCAGTCAGAAAGACGTGTTACATCAGAATTGTGGAGCAGATCAGCCTGCTTCACTTTTTTTGCGATCGGATTCTTCCGGAGCTTCCGGATATAATCGAAATAATTCATATTCTTATCTCTTGTAAGACAACGTAAGGCCTCCACAACCTCTTCCGGAAATTCTCCGGTAAGATCCTCAAATGTGATCTCTGTATCTTCTATCACATCGTGCAGAAGTGCCGTACATACACTGAGTTCATCATCCATTTGCTCCGCTACATGAAATGGATGAAAGATATAAGGTGTCCCGCTTCGATCTGTCTGTCCATGATGTGCCTCGTATGCCACCTTCATAGCTTTTTTCGTCAAAGCTGTATAAATCATAGCTGTACCTCCCGTCAGGTCTTTCGACCCCCCGTTCATACTCTGTATTACACAGTATAGCATCTATATTTCCTATATACAAGGACAAAAAAGGTTATATATCTATCATTTTTACTTATATACGACAATTTTCTGATTATAGCATTCCCAAAACTCTGCTGTTCTTATTTAGATCTTTCATTGGATCATGAACTCGCTTGCCCTCATTCTGAAATTGGTATATACTTACTAGTACAGCGAAAATTAAGTTTCTGCTATATTGACGCAGGATGATTTCTTCATCTGCAAGGCGGAGGAATGAGGCGTAGCGGTGGCTACGACGATTGACGACAACGCAGCAGATGAAAAATCAGACAAGTCAATATGGCGGTTACTTAATATTCGCTGTACTAGGTCAGGTAAACTATCCATATTCATGGTATTACACGGATCACTTCATTTTAAAAAAGAAAGGAATCTTACCTATGAAATTTATATATCCCGCAGTTTTCCGTCCCACAGAGGACAAAAAATACAATGCTTTTTTTCCGGATCTTGCCTGCTGTGAAGCCAACGGTGACACGCTGGATGATGCCATCGAAAATGCCAATGCAGCTGCATACGACTGGATCTACACAGAGCTTATGGAATTTGAGGGAAAGCTTCCTCCGGTTTCCGATGAGAGCGATCTGGAGCTTCAGGAGGGAGACGTTGTCCGCAATATCTCTGTAAATATCCGCTTCCAGGATGGCTGGGACGAATAAACTCTCGTATCACAAAAACAAAGGCGACATTTAATATCATTTTCAATAAATGTCCGTGTCGAAAATGCCTGTTATGCAAAAAGCATCCGGATCGGTAATAAAGGACAATTACCGATCCGGATGCTTTTATTATACGTTTCTTTATTGTTCATGATACTGTCTGAAAAATTTACGCAGTCCGTCCAGTGCTTTTACCAGCACTTCTGTCTCATTCTCATTCAGCTCTGCGATCACCGCTTCTGTCATCTGCCTGTGAAACTCCGCATGATGATGATATGCCATACGTCCCTTATTTGTAAGCTGGATAAATACCACACGCCGGTCCTTCTCACTTCGCTCTCTCTTCACATAGCCTTTTTTTACAAGACTGTTCATAGATGTTGTGAGGGAGCCTACGGTGATCTTAAGCTTGGCTGCAATGGAGGACATGTTCCCCCCTCCAAGACCTACAGCCTCGATAATGTGCATATCATTGTTGGAAATATCTTTATATTTATCTGTGATGATGGCTTCCTCCTCCAGTCGGAGGATCTCATTGAACAGATTCACCAGCACGTCATTTATAACTTCCCGATTGTCCACTCTACCCGCTCCTGTTTCTCCGGAGCAAAAAGGCTTCTCCGGTTCTCTGTTTATGAAGCCATCGTAACATAAATATGGCATTTTTTCCACTGGATTTTTACTTTGCGGGCTACAAAATCACTGCACTTATTGCTTCTACATTTTCCGGAAACGTTCATAGCGATGTTCCAGAAGCTTCTCCGGCTCTTCTTCGCCATATTTCTCAAGAAAATCCGCAATTCCGTTTTCCAGATAACCTGCAATATCATTTATGTTCTCACGGCTTACAGGCTCTGCTTCCGGAATCACATGCTCGATCATCCCCATCTGGTAAAGGTCTGCAGCTGTGAGCTTCATCACTGCTGCTGCTTCCTTTGCCTTTTTGCTGTCTTTCCAGAGAATGGAGGCAAAGCCTCCGGGGACAGAATGGAATAAACGGAATGCTCCAGCATCCATACCTCATCTGCCACCGCCAAGGCAAGGGCACCTCCGCTTCCGCCTTCACCGATCACAACGGAAAGCACCGGCACTGTGAGACCTGCCAGTGTATAGAGATTTTTTGCAATGGCTTCACCCTGTCCACGTTCCTCTGCTTCCAGCCCGCAGAATGCGCCTGGCGTATCTACAAGGCAGATCACCGGACGGTGAAATTTCTCTGCCTGCTGCATCAGGCGCAGGGATTTCCAGTACCCCTCCGGAGATACCATTCCGAAATTCCGGGTAATGTTTTCCTTTGTACCCTCTCCTTTTTCCTGTGCAAGGACAGTTACCGGCTGTCCGTGGAAAAATGCCACACCACCGATCACTGCCGGATCATCCCCGCAGTGACGGTCTCCGTGAAATTCCATGAAATCGTCAAAAAGCGCTTCGATGTAATCCTTTCCTGTAGGGCGTGTTTTGGCTCTGGCAAGCTGGACATGTTCCCAAGGAGTGAAATCTCCGGATGGGACGAAGTCCGGCCAGATCCTATTATCTTCCTCAACAGTTTTCATCGATTCCTGATTGTCAGACTTGAACCCATTTTTAATATCCGTATTATCGGACTGTACATTATTCAGGACTTTGTTCTGATGTAATCTCAGAATATCCGCCAATACGATCCTCTGCTCCTCACGCTTTACGATCTTGTCCACAAAGCCGTGTTCCAGAAGAAATTCCGCTCTCTGGAAGCCTTTGGGAAGCTTTTGCCCGATGGTCTGTTCGATCACTCTGGGACCTGCAAAACCGATCAGCGCTTTCGGCTCTGCAGGATAATATCTCCCAGCATAGCAAAGCTTGCCGTCACGCCGCCTGTTGTCGGGTCTGTGAGGACCGGCACATAAAGAAGTCCGGCATCGCTGTGCTTCCGGATGGCCATACTGGTTTTTGCCATCTGCATCAGGGAAACCAGGCCCTCCTGCATTCTGGCACCGCCGGAACAGATATAGAGGATTACCGGTAGCTTCTCCTCTGTGGCACGTTCAAAAGCCCGCGTGATCTTTTCCCCCACGACTTCTCCCATACTGGACATCATGAAACGACAGTCACAGACACCAAGTGCCACAGGTGTCCCTTTTATAGTACACTTTCCGGTAACTACAGCCTCATCAAGCCCTGTCTTTTCACGAAGCCCCTGAAGCTTTTCTTCGTAGCCTCTGTACTGAAGGGGATTCTGTTCTTCCATGTGAGCATCCCACTCCACAAAGCTCTTTCTATCTGCGATCAGTTTGATCCGACGATAAGCGGGTACATGGAAATAATTTCCGCAGTGGGGACAGATGTATTGATTCTGCTTTACCTCGTCTACAAAAACCGCCGCTTTGCAGGCGTTGCATTTACGCATCAGGTTATCCGGCACCTCCGGAGTGTTTTCCTGTTCTTCACCCCGGATATCCCTGACTGTTTTTTTGAACATGTGCTTAATTCTCATTGATCTTCACTCCCGCAATGATATGGCTGGCAAGAAAGCCAGTGTCAAAGTTTCCGGACTGATAATCCTCATCTTTCAGGATTTCGTACTGATAGTCAATATTTGTATCGATTCCGTCAATGATCACCTCACCAAGAGCACTCTGCATTTTTGCAATGGCTTCTTTCCGGTTACCTGCATGAACGATCAGCTTCGCAAGCATGGAATCATAATATGGCGGGATCTTACAGCCGTTATACACACAGGTATCCACACGGATCCCGTTTCCTCCCGGAAAATGCGCTCCCTGGATAGTTCCCGGCGAAGGGCGGAAATTTTTCTGGGGATTTTCAGCATTGATCCTGCACTCAATGGCGTGTCCCTGGATCCGGACATCCTCCTGTGATATCTCAAGAGGCATTCCGGAAGCGATCTTCAGCTGCTCCTTTACAAGATCGATACCTGTTACCCACTCTGTCACCGGATGCTCCACCTGGATCCTTGTATTCATTTCCATAAACCAGAATTTTCCATCCGGTTCCAGAAGAAATTCAATCGTTCCCGCATTTACGTAACCGGCTGCTTTCGCCGCCGTCACCGCCGCATGACCCATTTTTTCTCTTAATTCCGGAGAAACTGCAGCACTTGGAGATTCCTCGATCATCTTCTGATGATTTCTCTGGATGGAGCAGTCACGCTCTCCCAGATGGATCACATTTCCGAAGCTGTCTGCAAGGATCTGAAACTCAATATGTCTCGGATTTACCACGAAATGTTCAATATACATGGTACCGTCGCCAAAAGCATCTCAGACTCTTTTCTGGCGGTTGCATAGGCTTCCGGAAATTCCTCCGGTGTGTTTGCCACACGCATGCCTTTTCCGCCGCCGCCAAGAGCTGCCTTGATGATCACCGGATAACCGATTCTCTCAGCTTCCTTAAGACCGGTTTCAATATCCTCCACATCCCCTTCGCTGCCCGGAACTACCGGAACACCAGCTGCGATCATGGTGCTTCTTGCAATTTTTTTGTTGCCCAGCATACGGATGACCTTTGATGGAGGACCCACAAATGTGATCCCGCATTTTTCGCAGAGCTCCGCAAATCTGGCATTTTCAGAAAGGAAGCCAAATCCCGGATGAATGGCATCCGCACCGGAAACCATGGTTGCACTGATGATCTGTTCCATATTCAGATAGCTCTGTGCAGATGGTCCCGGTCCGATACAGATTGCTTCGTCCGCCAGCTGTGTGTGAAGGCTTTCCTCATCTGCCTCAGAATAAACCGCCACTGTGGCAATTCCCATTTCTCTGCAGGCACGGATAATACGCACCGCGATCTCGCCTCTATTGGCGATCAGTAACTTTCGAATCATACAATCACCTTACCCGATCATAAATGTAAGCTCAGCCTCTACGGCAACCTCGCCATCCACAGATGCCACTGCAGAACCAATGCCTACAGGACCCTTTCTGCGGATGATCTTTGTTTCAAGACGGAGCTTGTCTCCCGGAGCTACCTTTCTGCGGAATTTACACTTGTTGATGCCTCCGAAATAAGCGGTTTTTCCCTTCATGTCCTCCAGGGAAAGAATGGCTACCGCACCCACCTGTGCCAGCGCTTCTACCATCAGAACACCCGGCATTACCGGCTCCTGGGGAAAATGTCCCCGAAAAAAATCCTCGCGGAAGGTCACACATTTATATCCGACAGCAAATTCACCCGGCTCATAATCTTCAATATAGTCCACAAGCAGAAACGGATGTCTGTGTGGAATGATCTCCTCAATCTGTTTTACATCAAGATGCTTCATTCTCTATCCTCCTGAAACAATAATTTTTCTTATTCTCTGATTCTGATCTGAAGGTACTTATCGGATACGGAAAAGCTTCTGACCGTATTCTACCGGCTGTCCGTTCTCCACATAGATCTCTGCGATCTCGCCGTCAAAATCACTTTCGATCTCATTCATCAGCTTCATAGCTTCCACGATTGCAAGAACCTGGCCTTTTTTTACCTTGTCTCCCACCTGAACGTAAGGCGGAAGATCCTGGGACGGTGCAGCATAGAAGGTTCCTACCAGCGGAGATGTTACCAGGCTGCCTGTCTGATCTTCCCCGCTCTGTGGTACGGTTTCCGACTGCTCAGTACCTTTCACTCCCTGTGCTTCTGCCACAGTTTTTCCTGTCATTGTCACTGCCATTTCATCTGTTGAAGCTGGTACCACAGGATCTTTGCCTGCCACCGGTGCTGTATTCACTGCCCTGCGGACTTTTCCACCGGTCATTCCTACTGCCGGAATGTTTTCCACAGTTTCTCCTATAACCCCCTGGATGATCTGTGGCTTTCCATGCTCCATACTTAAGGTCAGATCTGCTGTCTCATATGTAAAGGCAGTAAGCTCTGATGCAGATACGTGATCGATCAGTTCAAGAATCTGGTTAAATTCCATAGCTTCAGTCCTCCTCATACTTCTTTACAAGCAATGTTCCGTTGTGTCCTCCAAATCCAAGGGAATTGCTCATTGCATAACGAACTTCCTGTTTTGCCGGAGCGCCGATCATATAGTTCAGATCAAGCTCCTCCTCTGTTTCTGTTGTTCCCACTGTCTGATGGATAAATCCGTCCAGAATGGATTTTACGCATACGATAAACTCAACAGCTCCTGCTGCGCCAAGAAGATGGCCCACCATGGATTTTGTGGAATTGATCTTTACATCCTTGGCAGCGTCCTTAAACGCAAGCTTGATAGCTCTTGTTTCAAACAGGTCATTGTGATGTGTTCCGGTTCCGTGTGCATTGATATAATCTACCTGCGCCGGTGCAACACCTGCTTCCTTCATGGCATTTTCCATAGCACGTGCGGCGCCGCTTCCGTCCTCGGCCGGAGATGTGATATGGAAAGCATCTGCAGTTGCACCGTATCCCACAACTTCTGCCAGAATATTGGCATTTCTCTTTTTGGCATGCTCAAGCTCTTCCAGAACAACCACACCTGCACCCTCGCCCATAACAAAACCGCCTCTGTCTTTATCAAACGGAATGGATGCACGCAGCGGATCCTCACTTGTGCTCAGTGCAGTAAGGCTTGCAAAGCCTGCGATACCGATAGGGCAGACAGCTCCCTCTGTACCACCGGCAAGCATTACATCTGCATCACCATACTGAATGGCACGGAAAGCATCTCCGATACAATGTGTTCCTGTCGCACATGCCGTTACCACGTTGGTGCATTTTCCTTTTGCGCCGGTAGCGATAGAAACATTTCCGGCTGCCATATTTGTGATCATCTTCGGAACAAGAAGCGGATCCACTCTTGAAGGACCTTTTTCCATAAGCTTCTTCTCATTGGTCTCGGTAGCCTGAAGACTTCCCACACCGGAGCCGATGATAACGCCTACCATGTACGGATCTTCCTCTTCCATCTTAAGCCCGGAATTTTCCACTGCTTCCAGTGCAGCTGCTACCGCATACTGGGAAAAAGGCTCCATTCTTCTTGCAGTTCTCGGATCCATGCGATCCTTTGCCACAAAATCTTTAAGCTCTGCTGCCAGTGTTGCCTTGTATCCGGTCGTATCAAAACGGGTGATCGGTCCGATCCCCACCTTTCCTTCTTTTACTCCGTTCCAGAAGCTTTCCACATCATTTCCGATCGGTGTTACTGCTCCAAGTCCTGTTACTACTACTCGTCTTTTCATCAATCTATCCTCCTGACTCCGGGGAGCCTTCTTTACATTGCCATTCCGCCGTCTACGCGAAGTACCTGTCCTGTGATGTAACGTGCACCGTCTGATGCCAGAAATGCGGCTGCCTTTGCCACGTCTTCTGTTGTTCCCATGCTTCCCATGGGGATAGATGCCGCAATATTTTCTTTTACTTTGTCAGAAAGCACGTCCGTCATGTCTGTTTTGATAAATCCCGGTGCAATGGCGTTGACCGTGATTCCTCTGGATGCCAGCTCCTTTGCAGCGGATTTTGTAAGACCGATGATCCCGCTTTGGATGCCGCATAATTGGCCTGTCCTGCATTTCCACGAAGCCTACCACCGATGAAAGGCTGATGATCCGGCCGCTTCTCTGCTTCAGCATCATTCTGGACACATGACGGATGCAGTTGAAGGTTCCTTTCAGATTGATGTCAACAACTCTGGAAAAATCTTCCTCACTCATTTTCATGAGAAGTCCGTCCTTCGTAACTCCGGCATTATTTACCAGGATATCAACACGTCCGTATTTCTCTGCAACAGCTTTGAAAAAAGCTTCACATGCATCAAAATCTGCCACATTGCACTGCAGGATATCTGCCTGGCCGCCGGCTGCCTCGATCTCTGCTTTTGTTTCCCGGGCTTTTTCTTCTGAGCCGTTATAATTGATCACTACAAGGTTTCCTGCTTTTGCAAGCTCCAGGGCGATGGCTTTCCCGATTCCACGTGCACCGCCTGTTACAACTGCGATTTTTTTCTCTGACATATGAATTCCTTTCTGATGTTATGCGGTCATCCGTGATCCGCATTTGTTACCTGGCATTTCTGTCTGCTGCACTATGCCTGCTTTATTTTTGATTCTTTATCTTTTTTTCCAATATTTATACCAGTTCCCGGCAGACCTTCTCTGCATCTTCTACGGTCTGGATGTTATATACTTTTACATTTCTGTCGATCTTTCTCATAAATCCGGCAAGGGTTCTTCCCGGTCCGATCTCAATAAATGTATCTACTCCCTGACGGATCATATTTTCCACACTCTGCTGCCAGCGCACGGAAGAAGAAATCTGTTTTTCCAGAAGTGCTTTTGTTTCCGCCGGATCTTCCACATACTCTGCGGTCACGTTTGTCACATACGGGATTTTAAGTTCATGAAGTGTGACACCCTCCAGAACCTTTCCCAGTTCTTTTCCTGCAGTGGCAAGCATTGCGGAGTGGAACGGTCCGCTGACATTTAACGGGATCACTCTTCTTCCTCCGGCTGCCTTCAGCTTTTCAGAGGCTTCCGCAACTGCCTCCGCAAGGCCTGTGATCACGATCTGGCCGGGACAGTTGTAGTTTGCAATGCTTACATCTGCAATGTCTGCAAGCACTTCCTCGATCTTCTCTGTCTCCATTCCCATAACTGCTGCCATGCTTCCCTTACCTGCCGGAACTGCCTGCTCCATAAGGATTCCCCTTTTTCTCACGGTAGTAACAGCATCCTTCAGCTCCATGCCGCCGGCAGCTTCAATAGCGCAGTACTCGCCAAGGCTTAATCCTGCAGTTACATCTGGATGAAGTCCCATCTCCTCTACCACCTTCTCCATGGCAAGACAGGTAGTGACCAGTGCAGCCTGTGTATATTCAGTCAGGTCAAGCCTGTCATTTTCTTCAAAGCAAAGTGCTTTCATATCCAGATCCAGCCACTCACCGGCAGAGTCGAAAACATCCTTTGCTGTATCGTATTTCTCATAAAAATCTTTTCCCATTCCGGCCTTCTGTGCACCCTGGCCCGGAAAGATGAATGCTGTTTTTCCCATTTATTATTCCTCCACAAGAAAACTGTTTTTCTTTACAGTCTCTTTTGTCTCTCTGATCAGTCTTGCCATCAGCTCCTTACAGGTCGGTACATCCTTTACCATACCTGCGATCTGTCCGGACATAACGCTTCCGGTTTTACATCGCCGTCAACAACAGCCTTCCTGAGGCCACCAAGTGTCAGCATTTCCAGTTCTTCAAAGGATGCACCTGCAGCTTCTTTCTCCAGATATTCCTTTGTCATAGGGTTTCTTAAGGTACGGACCGGATGACCTGTGGTACGGCCGGTTACTCTTGTGTCGATATCCCTGGCTTTCAGAAGGAATTGTTTGTAATTCTCATGTACGTGACATTCCTCTGTTGCCACAAATCGGGTTCCCATCTGTACGGCTTCTGCACCCAGCATAAAGGCTGCCGCGATCCCACGACCGTCTGCAATTCCACCTGCTGCAATTACCGGGATCTTTACTGCATCCACGACCTGCGGTACCAGCGCCATAGTGGTTGTCTCACCGATATGTCCGCCGGACTCGGTTCCCTCTGCTACCACTGCATCTGCGCCACAGCGCTCCATTCTTCTTGCAAGAGCTACAGATGCAACAACCGGGATCACCTTTACTCCGGCAGCTTTCCATGCTTCCATGTATTTTTCCGGGCTTCCGGCACCGGTTGTTACTACCTTGATCCCTTCTTCTACTACGATCTTCGCAACCTCATCGGCACTTGGACTCATCAGCATGATGTTTACACCAAAAGTCTTATCTGTCAGTTTTTTCGCCTCACGGATCTGCTCACGCACCCACTCTGCCGGTGCGTTTGCCGCTGCGATCAGTCCCAAGCCGCCTGCCTCGGATACTGCTGCCGCAATGTGATGATCTGCCACCCAGGCCATACCGCCCTGGATGATGGGATATTCAATACCAAGTAATTCTGTAACTTTTGTTTCATCTTTTACCTCCGGAAAATTAAATCAAGCGGATAAAAGCATCCGCGGTTTATTTGGATCAAGCGGATAAAAACATCCGCATTCACTACGTAGCCTTATTTTAACAATTCATTAACAGGGGCTTTAATACTCGATCAGGCTTGCTCCGTACGTCAGTCCGCCGCCGAAGCCTGCAAGGACCATTCTGTCACCCCGCTGCAGTTTTCCACTTTTTTTCATCTCATCCAGGAGGATAAGAAGACTTGCGGAAGAAGTATTGCCGTATCTGTCCATATTCATAGGGAACTTGGAAATGTCTTCGCCCAGCCGCCTTGCTGCAGAACGGATGATGCGCTCATTTGCCTGGTGGAGAAGATAATAACTGATATCTTCACAGGAAACCTGCTCTCGGGAAAGAAGCTCCTTCACAGCCTCCGGTACCTTGCTCACGGCAAAGCTGAACACTTCCTTTCCGTTCATCTGTATGTAGGTTTCCTTTGCCTTCGGATCATTTTCATAACGGATCTGATTTCTGCTCTGTAAGGTAAGTGCACCGCCTTTTTTTCCAATGGAATGGGTTACCTGTGCATAGCTTCCACCCTCTTCTGCTCTCAGCACGACTGCTCCCGCACCATCCCCGAAAAGAATGCAGGTGCCACGATCTGTCCAGTCCGTTAAACCGGACAGTTTTTCCGCTCCGATCACAAGGGCATTCCTATATATTCCCTGGGCCAGGTATGCCTGCGCAGTGTTCAGTGCCAGAAGAGATCCTGTGCAGGCGCCGTTCAGATCAAAGCAGGTAGCCTTTTCCGCTCCGAGCCGCTCCTGCACCCCACATGCCACACAGGGCATGATCTCTGTTGGAGAAATGGTTGCCACAAGGATCAGATCGATTTCTTCTGCCTTCATTTCTGCGTCTTCCAGAGCTTTTAATGCTGCCCCCGCTGCCATCGTCACAGTATCTTCGTCCTCTTTTGCAATATGTCTCTGTACCACACCGGTTCTTTCCCGAATCCACTGATCACTGGTTTCCACCATCTTTGCCAGATCGTTGTTATCCCACACTCTGTCCGGTGCCCACGAACCGGTTCCACATATTTTACCTGTCATATTTTTCTCCATGATATCTGTCTTAAATCAGTCTGTATAAATCTGTACTGCTGTTCTCTGAATTATCTTTTATCTTAAAATATTTTGATTATCAAATTATATCATCATAAAAGTATTTGTCAAGAAGGAATTTTTGAGCATCCTTTTATGAAAAAAATAACAGCTGCCCCAGGCGTGGAGTATTGATCTCTCCTCTGTCCTGTGACAGCTGTCTTATTTTTTTCAGACAGGTATTGTATTTATGGTTATTGCATTTATAGTTATTGCCTTCATAGTTTTACTTCATCGCCCACTGTACCAGGCACACCACACCAATCTGCACCAGCAGTATCACCGGTACACCAATTGCAAATCTGGCTTTTCGGGTTTTGTGGTGAAAAAATCTCATGCCAAGGATCGCCCCGACGCTGCCACCGATGACAGCACTTAAGATCAAGGTCCTCTCCGGGATCCGCCATTTATTACGACGGGCTTTCTGCTTGTCAACTCCGAAAAGCACAAAGGCCAGGATATTGACTGCAAGCAGATAATAATATATGTAATCATTCATGATAGCTCCCTCCGGCTCTGTGTCCTGTATTTCGGACAGTAACCGATTTATGTATTCATTGCAGTTTGATGATCAGCACCGGTATGGCGGATCATTAGGCCGGTTTGCATATTCCGACAGGATCACCAGATATTTATGAGGATCCAGCTGACGGATAAACGCAAGCATCTCATCCCGTTCCTGATATCCCGTATCCCCGCCACTGTAAATACAAAGTGTCATAAGTCCGCCTTTTTTCAGAAGCTTAAGTCCGCTTTCTACCGCTCTTATGCTGCTGTCTGCTCTGGTCGCCACCGAATGGTCTCCGCCGGGAAGATATCCCAGATTAAAGGTGATGCAGGACACGGTTTCTTCTTCTGCATAAACATCCATATTCTCATGAGACTCCAGAAGAAGCTGATAATTTTCCGGACAGTTATCTCTTTTCAGTCGCTCCTTCGTATGTTCCAGTGCCTGCTTCTGAATGTCAAAAGCCAGAACCCGTCCTCTTTTTCCTGCAAGCTGGCTTAACAGAGCCGTGTCATTGCCATTTCCCATTGTTGCATCGATACAGATGTCTCCCGGCATGACCTGCTGCCGTATAAAATGCTGCATGTATGCAGTGATCTGAAGATTTTTCATTTAAAAATCCTTTCAAAATTCTCTTACAGTTCATGATAATACGGACAGATATCCTCATAATGTCCATCCTTCATACGGAACCCCTTCGGGATCACGCCAAGCTGGGTAAATCCAAGTCTCTCATAAAGATGTCTTGCAGGAACATTGCAGGCCACAACCGCATTAAACTGCAGGACACCAAAACCATGCTCTTTTCCCCGGGTCAGACAATCGGATACCAGCTTTTCTCCTATGTGAAGTCCTCTGGAATCTCTGCTTACCGCATAGCTGGCGTTACAGATATGACCGCATCTTCCGATATTATTCGGATGAAGAATGTAAAGTCCGTAAACTTTTCCGCTTTCCGCATCTACTGCTGCAGCTGTATAGGTCTGTTCTGCAAAAAAAGCTTTTCCTGTCTCTTCGTTAAGGCATTCTTCCTGTGGAAAAGCCACACCGTCTTCTACAACCTCATTCCATATCCGGATCAGATCCGGAAGATCTTTTTCTTCGTATTTTCTTACGGTAACATTCATGATGATCTTCTCCTCTATTTAAGCAGCTCCACATTCCGTCCGTTTCTTCGGATCACACCCTCATCCGAAAGATTTTTGATCTCCCGCATCATGGCACTACGGTCCACACTTAAGTACTGGGCCAGTGCGGTATAGGACATGGGCAGCTTGAATTTCCCGGCATTTTTTTCCGCAGCCAGAGAATGCAGATAGGCTATCAGCTTCTTCCTGGTGGAGATCGTGAAAGCATGTATATCCGATCTGTCTGCTGCCTGGAACGAAGGGCCGTCATCTGCAGCAGATTACTGACCATCTGGCTGTGATGATGACAGGCATTTTCACAGCGCTTGATCACATGCTCATAATCAATAAACAGCACTTTCGTCACGGTAGTGGCACATACATAATAATGCTGGGAATCTGACGAAAGCAGAAACGGTTCGCCAAATACACTGTCCTTATTCAATTCATCGATGACATACTCATTTCCATCCTCGTCACAGCAGTAGAGAACTGCTCTTCCCTCCTGGATCAGACCGATCTTTTTCATGGAGCTGGAATATTCCATTATGGTTTCTCCATTCTGAAAAACTTTCTCCCGGACTTTGAAGCAGACACGCATCCTTTCCTGTTCTTCGGGCAAAATATCCGTAAATAAAGTGATATGCTCCATAAATTTTCCTCCCACCGGCAAAATAATCTTCCGCATATCTGTACTTTTCTCTCTGCATCCAGGACTATGTAAGAGGACTCTCAAAGCAGATATCCGTATTTTATTTTGCTGCATGTTTCTGATTTTATACCAGCACGAAAAAAATGTAAAGTCTGGAATTTTTTTCTGTTTTGTTGTATTTGCAACAGTTTTTGTTGTCGATTTCTGTTATATTTTTATCAAAGTTAAGAAACAAACAAAACCTGAAGCATATAAATAAATCCACCATAGAAAGAAAAGAGGAATCGCTCATGAAAATCACAGATACCATCAAATATGTAGGCGTTAATGATCATCAGGTTGACCTTTTTGAAGGCCAGTACAAAGTGCCGAACGGCATGTCCTACAACTCCTATGTGATCCTGGACGAAAAATTGCGGTTATGGATACGTAGATGCAAATTTTACTCACGAATGGCTTGATAATATCCAGAAAGTTCTGGGTGACCGGAAACCGGATTATCTGATCGTACAGCATATGGAACCGGATCATGCAGCCAACATCGCAAACTTCCTGAAGGCTTATCCGGACACCATCGTTGTTTCCAACAAAAAAGCCTTCGCCATGATGCAGAATTTCTTTGACCTGGATCTGGAAAGTCATCAGATCATCGTAGATAACGGCGGAACCCTTTCCCTTGGAAAACACAATCTGACTTTTGTATTTGCACCGATGGTTCACTGGCCGGAGGTTATGGTCACTTATGACAGCACAGAAAAGGTTCTTTTTTCCGCAGACGGCTTCGGAAAATTCGGTGCCCTGGATGCAGATGAACCATGGGACGATGAGGCAAGAAGATACTATATCGGCATCGTTGGAAAATATGGTGTGCAGGTGCAGAATCTTCTGAAAGTAGCCGCAACTCTGGATATCCAGACCATCTGCCCGCTCCACGGACCGGTTCTTACTGAAGATCTTGGACATTATATCAGTCTCTATGATACCTGGTCTTCCTATACACCGGAGGATGACGGAATCGTGATCGCCTACACTTCCGTTTACGGCCACACAAGAACAGCAGTCGCACAGCTTGCCGATAAATTCCGTGCCAAAGGATGTCCGCGTGTTCTGATCTATGACCTTGCAAGAGATGATATGTCCCAGGCACTGAGCGATGCTTTCCGTTACTCCAAGCTGGTTCTCGCAACCACCACATATAATGCAGGTATCTATCCGTTTATGAACGACTTTATTACCCGTCTGACAGAGCACAACTTCCAGAACCGCACGGTAGGACTGATTGAAAACGGAACCTGGGCACCGCTGGCAGCGAAAGTTATGAAAGAAATGCTTTCCAAATGCAAAAAGATCAGCTGGCTGAATACCACAGTTAAGATCATGTCTGCAGTAAACGAAGAAAACCGCAAGCAGATGGAAGCTATGGCTGATGAGCTCTGCCAGGAATACATTGCAAAAAGCGATGATCTTGCCAATAAGAATGATATGACTGCTCTGTTCCGCATCGGTTACGGTCTCTATGTGGTAACCTCCAACGATGGCAAAAAGGACAACGGTCTGATCGTCAATACCGTTACACAGCTTACCGACAACCCATATCGCGTGGCTGTCAACATCAACAAGGCAAACTACTCTCACCACGTGATCCAGCAGACCGGTATCATGAACGTAAACTGCCTGTCCACAGATGCTCCGTTCTCTGTTTTTGAGCAGTTCGGCTTCCAGTCCGGCAGAAGCACCGATAAATTTGCCGGACAGAAAGTAAACCACTCCGACAACGGCCTGGTATTCCTGGACAAATATATCAATGCTTTCATGTCCCTGAAGGTAGAAAACTATGTGGATCTCGGCACTCACGGAATGTTCATCTGCAGCGTCACAGAGGCCCGTGTCATGAGCGATCAGGATACCATGACTTACACCTACTACCAGAAACATGTAAAGCCAAAGCCACAGACCGAGGGCAAAAAAGGCTGGGTATGCAAAGTCTGCGGATACATCTATGAAGGCGATGAACTTCCGGAAGATATCATCTGCCCGCTGTGCAAGCATGGCGCTGTGGATTTTGAGCCGATCGAAGGATAAGACTGAAATCCCCATAAATTGATTTAATCCGGTTACAGCTCCCTTATTTTTACAAATTATAAACCACAAAAAAGACAGGCTTCTGAGGTGGCCTGTCTTTTTGTATTATCATCCAATGTCTTCGCAGCGTCTTTCACCAAATTTATTCTTACAGCAGATCAGACACTCACGCTCTGTATTTCTGCAGGAATCCTGAAATTTACGAATCATATGCCTTTTATTTATTTCATCAGTCTGATAACCTGCTCTGTAGTATCTGCCAGATTCTGCTTTGCATTCTCATTTTTCATGGCCTCCTCCAGAGTTACCACTCCGCGGAGAATCGGGAAAAAGGCATCGATCCCTGCATCATTGCAGCTCTTGCGTCACGCTGTACGGCACCTGCAAAGGCGATCACTTTTTTGCCATATTTCTTTGCAAGCTTTGCAACACCTACCGGCGCTTTTCCCATGGCTGTCTGTCCATCCATACGTCCCTCACCTGTGATCACAAGATCCGCGTCTTTGATGTAGTCCTCAAGTTTCGTCTCATCCAGCACGATGTTGATCCCGGATTCCAGGACTGCATCGGTAAAGGTCAGGAATGCAAATCCCATTCCGCCGGCAGCACCTGTTCCCGGATACTTTGCATCTGCTTTCGGAAAGCGCTCCTTTGCAAGCTCTGCGTAAGCACCCAGCCACTGATCCATGTCCTGGATCATCTCCGGCGTAGCACCCTTCTGCGGTCCGTAGATGGAACTGCATCCAAGCTCTCCGCAAAGAGGATTTGTGACATCACAGGCAACACGGAATTTACATTCTGCAAGCTCCGGGATCACATAGGCAGCTGTGATCTCTGTGATGTCTTTCAGGCCCCTTGCTCCCGGAAGGACCTGCTTTCCGTCTTTATCCAGAAATGCATAGCCAAGTGCCTGAAGCATTCCCACACCACCGTCATTGGTGGCGCTTCCGCCGATACCCACAATAAATCTGCGGCAGCCTTTTTCGATGGCGTCCTTGATCACCTCACCGACACCGTAGGTTGTGGTATAAAGAGGATTTCTTTTTTCGTCCGGCACCTGCGTGATCCCTGCTGCACCAGCCATTTCGATCACTGCGGTCTTTGTGCTTTCGATGATGCCATACTCACAGATCACCGGCTCGCCAAGAGGCCCCGTAACCTTTACGTGCTCTGTTTTTCCGTTCATTCCTGCGACAAGGGCTTCCACGGTTCCCTCTCCACCGTCTGCCAGTGGTCTTACCTGAACTTCTGCGTCCGCATCCACACGATGGATACCTTCAGCAGCTGCAAAGCCTGCCTCCATGGATGTCATACTGCCCTTAAAAGAATCGATCGCTGTTACTACCTTCATTTTATTTTCCTCCTGTATGATTTTTATGTAAAGCTGATATCCGTACTCTCCGTTCTATCATTCCGTGCACCGGAAACGTGAAATGTTCCTTTACGTGTCAGGCGGATATTCTCTGCGCAGCTCTGCAGCCAAATAACTGTTCTGCTGTTTGGTTATCAGCTGTCCCCGGATGAAAAGAACCTTCTGCGAACTTATTTTTCCCTGGAAATGTCTCTGGCTGATGCCGCAGAGAAGCTTTTTCTCCACAAAAATACTCTTCAATATAAATTAAACCACATTTATAAAAAATGTGGTCTCAATCCCCGAAAATTCCGGGACGCTGTTCTGTTGTATCTGGCACTGGAGCTGGAATGAACCGGCCATTTCACTATCCTCTCACATGAAAGCCAAACTCCTCCTCCAGTGGAATTTCCCTCGCTTCAATCCCCTCGATCTCCACAAAGCTCTGCTGAGAAAGGCGTTCTACCATCTCCCGGATTTCTTCTCTGGTTCCCTGTACTTCCATTTCCACACGATCATCCCAGAGATTCCGTACCCAGCCGGTCAGTCCCATGGACTGTGCAATATAATAGGAGCGGTAACGAAAGCCTACTCCCTGTACTCTTCCTGAAAAATAAAAATGTTTCCGAATCTTTTCCATCTGGCACCTCATATTTTCTGTCTTAACTATTCTGTCTCTGTATCTTCACCCAAAATTCTCCCGCATCCGCCGCAGGAATATCATAACCAGATTATATAATATTTCTTTATAAATTGTAAAGTTATATCCTTCTATCTATTGGAAACTATAATCATCTGCGTTATAATGGTTTTTATCAGAATAAAAAGAAATTTACTTTCTTTTGCAGAAAATATTTTCAACAAAATTTAACATCAGGAGGTAATGATCATGAATGAAAGCATCAAAAACCTGTTAGAACGCAGAAGCATCCGCGCCTACAAAAAAGAGCTTGTTCCGAAAGAAATTCTGGATACGATCCTGGAAGCAGGAAAATATTCCCCCAGCGGCATGGGACAGCAGAGCACTCTTATGGTAGTGACACAGGATCCGGAGCTGGTTGCAAGGCTTTCCAAAATGAACGCAGCTGTTATGGGCAGCACCTCAGATCCGTTCTACGGCGCCCCAACTGTGATCATTGTCTTTTCCGACAGCAAAATGGGCACCTGTGTGGAAAACGGAAGTCTTGTGATGGGAAATCTCATGAATGCCGCACATGCTCTCGGCGTGGACTCCTGCTGGATTCACCGTGCAAGAGAAGTTTTTGACTCCGAGGAAGGAAAAGAGCTGAAGAAGCAGTGGGGTGTTCCAGAGGAATATATCGGCGTGGGCCACTGTGTTCTTGGATACCGTGACTGTGAGTATCCAACAGCCAAACCGCGTAAGGATGGTTTTGTGATCCGTGTGTGATCGGCTTGCAGAATAAAATTTCCACTGCCAAAAACTTTTAATGTAAATAAAGATCTGACAGATTCCTGCATGATACGCATCGCTACGTATCTGAGAATACACAGGGAAACAACCCTCCGGTATCATAAATACCAGAAGCTTTTCCCGTCTTCTCCGGCAGTGATCTGTCAGATTTTATTTTCTCTTATTTCAGTGCTTTATCCTTATATCTGGAAATCTCCTCCAGATATTTTTTCCCAAGGGTACTGATGTTAACACCCTTTCTGGCAACATAACCGATTGTCATGATCTCATCGGAATCCAGCTTCACAGCACAGTAATCGGAACCATTAAGATCCTCACAGATAATACCGGAGCATAAGGTATATCCATTCAGTCCTACCATCAGGTTCAGCATAGTAGCCCTATCATCGGCTTTGATCAGCCGTTTGTATTCATAGGTGCTCAAAACCTCCTCAGCAAAATAAAAAGAGTTATTTCCTCCCTGTTCAAAGGACAGACACGGATATTCCTTCAGTTCTTCCAGCGTGATCTTCTCACGCTTCGCCAGAGGATGCCCCTTCCACATATAAACGTAGATCCGACAGTTGAGAATTTCGTGAAACTCCAGACCATACTCGTGAAACATTTTTGTAAGTACCTTACGGTTAAAATCATTTACGTAGAGGATCCCGATCTCACTTTTGAAATTACGGACATCCTCGATGACCTGATGCGTCTTGGTCTCGTGGACCGCAAATTCGTACTCATCCATGCCGAATTGCTTTACCAGCTCCACAAAGGCATTAACTGCAAAGGTATAATGCTGCATGGAAACACTGAATTTTTTGCGTGACTGTTCCTTGGAAATATATTTGGCTTCCATCAGTTCGTACTGTTCCACCACCTGCCTTGCATACCCCAGAAATTCTTCACCTGCAGGCGTTACGGCGATTCCGCGGTTCGTTCTTCGGAATATCTCAACACCGGTTTCTGCTTCCAGCTCCCGTATTGCCGTGGAAAGACTGGGCTGAGAAATATAAAGGCTTTTTGCTGCCTCGTTCATAGATCCGGCTTTTGCAATTGCTATGGTATATCTGAGCTGTGCCAGAGTCATCTTTCTGCCTCCCCGTTTCTTGTTCCGGCTCTCTGTTCCTCTTCAGACAGATCCGGCAACAAGCATCCTTTATCTTTTTATTTAAGGTAGTTCTTATCTACATATCCTTCTTTTCCAAGCTTCGGAACATATACATACCAGTAAGTACTGTCTTTCTTCTCAATGACTTCCACCGTATCTCCGTTATTCAGCTGGGCGATCTCATTGTCCTTGTCATACGCCTTTGCACTGCGCAGAGCCAGATATCCGCTTTCCACTTTAACAGTCATGGATGGAGTTGTCGTACCTGAGCCTCCGGTAAGATAGTTCCTGTCAACATAACCTGTCTTATCCAGCTGCGGAACATATACATACCAGTACTGATCGTTGCTGGTGTCCTTCACCTGAACCGTGTCACCGGTATTCAGCTGTCCGATCTCATTGCTTTCATTATAGGCTGCCTTGTTGCGAAGGGCAAGATAACCAGTTTCTACTTTAACTGTCCACAGACCACTGTTGTAGATATACCGGTTATCCACATATCCGGATTTATCAAGCCCCGGAGCATATACGTACCAGTAAGTAGAATCACTGCTGTCCTTTACAAGAACGGTATCTCCGGTATTCAGGCGTCCGATCTCGTTACTGTCATTGTAAGCTGCGGTACTTCGAAGAGCCAGATAGCCTTTTTTTACCTTTACTGTCCAGGAATCGTTGGAAGCTGTGGCGTTCTCTGCTATCTGGATATAGTTTTATCCAGATATCCGGACTTATCCAGTCTTGGCACGTATGCATACCAGTAGGTAGCGTCCTTCCGATTTGTAACTTCCACAAGATCTCCTGTATTCAGCTGTCCGATCTCATTGCCTTTGTCAAAAGCCTTCTCACTTCGAAGAGCCAGGTATCCATCTGTGACTTTGACTTTAAAAGTGGTTCCTGCTGCTGCCCTTGCCTCCCGGATCGTCGCCGGAAAAGCTGCTGCCAGTATAAATGTCAGAAGTACCAGCTTTTTTACTGCCTTTATATTAGACAGAAGAGTTCTTTTTCTCATATTATACGCCTCCTTTTCTTTTTTGGATCTTTCTCTGATCTGCTGCTCTCTCTGTTTTTTATTTACTGAGCAGACCGCACCGGAATTTATGGTAGTATTATATCATATTTTTAGCTGATAGCTGTAAGAATCATATCTCTCATTGCAGTCCAAAATGTTCTTTTCCACAATGCAGGTATTGACACTTTTAATTAGTAGTGTTATATTACATATAGAACAATATAAAAGTAATGCCCCCGGGATTTTTCCCGGGGAATTTTATACGCATACGTTCAATATATGACAGTCCGGGAGATCTGTCCTCTGAGAGGACAGATCGATCATCCGGGACGCTGCAGACTATAATATAAGGGAAGGTGAATACCATGGCAGTAAAAAGAGATTATTACGATGTTCTGGGCATTGACCGGAACGCAGATGAAAAAACAATAAAAAAAGCCTATCGTAAACTGGCCAAAAAATATCATCCGGATACAAACGCCGGTAATGCAGATGCCGCAGATAAATTTAAAGAAGTAAACGAAGCCTACGATGTCTTAAGTGATCCAAAGAAGAAAAAAATGTATGATCAGTTTGGTCATGCCGCATTTGAAGCAGGAGCTGATCCTGGAGCCGGCGCAGGTGCCGGTGGATTCGGCGGATTCCAGGGTGGCGGCAATGGCAGCTATCAGGAATTTCATTTTAACGGTGAAAATATGGACGATATTTTTGGTGATATCTTCGGAAATATGTTCCACGGCAGTCACGGCGAAAGCCGCGGTTTCGGCAGCAATGGCACATATGAGCATTTCACCGGTAACGGTGGCGGCTTTCACAGTGGATTTGGCGGAAGTGGCTTTCACAGTGGCAACGGCTTCGGCGGATTCCATCAGCAGGATTTTCCGCAAAAAGGCTCTGATGTGAAGGCCAGCATCAACGTTACCTTTGATGAGGCAGCTTTTGGTGCTGATAAAAGAATTTCTCTGTCCGGTCCGGACGGAAGCTCTGGTGCACCGCAGACACTTCAGATTCATATTCCGGCAGGTATTGATACCGGCAAGAGTATCCGTCTGAAAGGAAAAGGCATGCCCGGAACCGGCGGCGGTGAGCCTGGTGACCTTCTTCTGAAGGTTACCGTAGGAACACGTCCTGGCTATGAACGAAAGGGATCGGATGTTTATACCACCATTTCTATTCCTTACACAACCGCTGTTTTCGGCGGTGAAGCCACCGTTCCCACCCTTTACGGAAATGTTATCTGTAAGATCAGGGAAGGTATGCAGTCCGGTTCCAAGATCCGCCTGAGAGGAAAAGGCATTGTTTCCATGAAGAACCCTTCCGTCCGCGGTGATCAGTATGTAACCATTCAGATCCAAGTTCCTCAGAATCTGAATTATTCCGCAAAAGAGAAACTCCATGAATATGCAAAGGCCTGTGGACTGGAACGGAGTAATGCCACCGGATCACATGTAGCATAAAAGTTAAAATAAAAGAGTATCACAAAGCTCATCACTATCAATGAGTTCCTGTGATACTCTTTTTTGATTTTAAAGTAAGATCTGATATAGCTTATGACAGCGTCATATCTCCATCTTTCACCCATCCGAGCTTACGTACAAACATATTGATCAACGGGCAGAGAACTGCCGGGAGAATAAAAGATATCAGAAAAAGTCCCGCCCAGTCCATAGCTGTAACAGCTGTCTTGGTTCCTTCTGCAATATCATTCATCCATCCTGTATACACACCGATCTGACCTACAAAACCACAGGTACCCATTCCTGAGGATACAGCAGTTCCGTTCATCTGAAGCCTGAACAAGCAGGTTGCAATAGGTCCTGTGATAGCAGATGTTACGATCGGAGCAATCCAGATCCTTGGATTTCTGACAATATTACCCATCTGAAGCATGGAAGTTCCAATTCCCTGAGAGACAAGGCCACCCCATTTGTTTTCCCTGAAGGACATGACCGCAAAACCTACCATCTGCGCACAGCAGCCCGCTACTGCAGCGCCGCCTGCCAGTCCGGTAAGTCCCAGAGCCGCGCAGATCGCAGCAGAAGAGATCGGCAGCGTCAGTGCGATTCCAACAAATACAGAAACCAGGATTCCCATAAAGAATGGCTGCAGATCTGTTGCCCACATGATCACGCTTCCTACCTTCATAGCAGCTTTTCCAAGGGCCGGTGCCCACCATGCGGAAAGGCCTACGCCCACACCAATGGTTACAAGAGGCGTTACAAGGATATTGATCTTCGTCTCCTTGGAAACTGCCTTACCGATCTCAGCTGCAACAATGGCAACAAACAGTACAGCCAGAGGACCGCCTGCTCCGCCAAGTGCGTTGGAGGCAAATCCAACGGTGATCAGCGAAAACAATACCAGCGGCGGGCAATGCAAGGCGTAACCGATGGCTACTGCCATGGCAGGGCCGCTCATGGCAGATGCCAGAGAACCTACTGTGTACTGGGTATCATTGACTGTGGCAACTGCCATAGTCAGAAACGGAATGTGAAACTGTGTGCCAATGGTGTTGATGATCGTACCGATCAGCAGGGAACAGAAAAGTCCCTGTGCCATAGCTCCCAGTGCATCGATACCATATCTCTTCAGAGAGATCTCAATATCCTTCCGTTTCAGAAATGCTTTGAATTTTTCCATTTTTAAACTCTCTCCTTACCCTGATCCGCTTCCTGCCGGATCAGTTCCTTTATTTGCAAAAAGCCTCGCTTACTTTCTCAAGTTCCTCGCGGATGGAAATATGCTGCGGACATACTTCCTCACACTGTCCGCATTTTACACATTCATCTGCACGCTTTCTTCCATGACTGACTACCAGCCAGTCTTCCTGATGCGCTGCGGCGGCTTTATTCCCGTACAATGTCAGATAATTCATTGCTGTAAAAGAACCGGAAATTCCGATTTCCATCGGACAGACTTTTGCACAGTAGTTACAGGTTGTACATGGGATCAGAGGAATTTTGCTCATAGCCTCTCTTGCCTTATCAAGAGTCTCCTTCTCACTGTCAGTAAGGCCATTGAAATCCTTCATAAAGGAAAGGTTATCCTCCATCTGTGCAACATTGCTCATTCCGGAAAGTACGGTGATCACGCCTTCCAGATTTGCCGCAAAACGGATCGCCCAGGATGCTGTGGATGCTTCCGGCTCTGCTTCCTTCAAAAGCTTTTCCACTGCTTCCGGCGGAGTTGCAAGCATGCCGCCTTTTACAGGTTCCATGATAATGACGGGTTTTCCATGTTTTCTGGCTACCTCGTAGCAGGCTCTTGACTGGATCGCCGGATTTTCCCAGTCTGCGTAATTGATCTGCAGCTGTACAAATTCCATTTCCGGATGTGAAGTGAGAAGTGCATCCAGCTCCTCCGGTGTGGAGTGGAACGAAAATCCTGCATGTCTGATCAGACCGGCTTCCTTCTGTTCACGGATCCAGTCCCATAAACCGTACTCATCAAAATATTTTGTTCTGTGCTCTCCAAGATTGTGGAGAAGATAAAAGTCGAAATATCCTGCCTTTGTTCTCTCCAGAGATGTTTTAAACTGTGCAAGAGCTTCATCTCTTGTCTTGCAGTTGATCCAGGCTGCCATCTTGGTGGCTAACTGATATTTTTCTCTCGGATAACGCTCTACCAGCGCTTCGCGGATAGCATCTTCGCTTCCTGCATAAGCCCATGCTGTATCAAAATATGTAAATCCGGCTTCCATAAATTTGTCCACCATGACTTTGGTCTGCTCCACATCGATCACACCTTCTGATTTCTGCGGAAGTCTCATAAGGCCAAAACCAAGTTTTTTGATCTCTTCACCTAAATATGCCATATCGTTCTCCCTTCTTATTACATACCGGAAAATTCCTCATATCATCTGATATATCACCGGATAAGCAATATTTCTGACACAGATATCTCCCGGACCGTTATATTTTTGCCGCAGAGAAACTGCGTTTCTCCTATTATAACGATATTTTTCCTGGTGGTAAACCTTTTTCTTTTACAAGTGTCAAGACAATGCCTGCATTACGTCTGAATTTTTGCAGAAAACAGAAAAACAGCTGCCACACGTTTATCGCACGGCAACTGTCTTTTGTCCTATCAGTTCATCTTTGTTCTTTACACCTCAGATCAAATATTTTAAACTGATATTACTTATAATAACCATATATCGAAAGGCAGAAAACTCTCATGAAAAACAAGCAGGTCATGAACCGCCAGACTTCATCAAAAGAACTTCATCTTATTTCCTGCGGCTGGGAAAAATGTACACCGGAACAGTCCTACGGCCCTGGTGTCCGGCGATATTACACCATCCATTTTGTGCTGAGCGGACAGGGATATTTCTATATGAACAACCGGAAATATACCTTGAAAGCCGGACAGTGCTTTTTCATTCCTCCTGTGACCAGCTCTCTCTACAAAGCAGAGCCTTCTGATCCCTGGATTTATATCTGGATCTGTTTCAATGGAGAAAATGCTCCCATACTTTGTGAACACTGTCATCTTACTGAAGAAACTCCGGTCCAGCAGCTAAATTCGGTTCTTCCCTATCAGGAAACCATTCTTGAAATGATGACTCACCCGCAGCTGACGCCCTCCAGTGAAGCCTATATCCAGAGTGGTCTTTACCGGATCATCGCCATGCTGGAGGAAGAATTTCATGCTTCCTACACGACCATGGAATCCAATGAGAATTTTTACATCACACAGGCTGTTGATTACATCAAAAAAAGTCCGCTACAGAATATCACTGTGACAGATGTTGCTGACTATCTCCATATCAGCCGCAGCCACCTTTACGGACTTTTTAAAAAACATCTTGGAACCACACCCCAAGCATTCCTGACTTCAGCCAAGATCATCAACGCCCGGGAGCTTCTGACCATCACGGATATCCCTGTCTCCAACGTGGCGTTCTCCTGCGGATATCAAAATCCATTTGCCTTTTCCCGTGCCTTCAAAAAAGAAACCGGCATGACGCCACGGGAATACCGGGAAAAATATCATCATGCCGAGGATCTTCTGGATTGCTGAACCACTTTTCCTGATTTACGGAACAACTACCTTGGCATTATAGTATTCCACCGTAGCATCCATGGTCGGACCTTCGTTGTCAAACCAGTCATAAGTGATAGTTTCGCCGTTTTCTCCCCATACCTCCGGGCAGTCGATTTCTTCCCAGTCAAGCGGAACAAAATGCTCTTCCTGTTCTGATGCACGCAGCATGATCTGATGCAGCTCCTCAAATTCCTCCGGATTCAAAACTCCAGGTTTTGCGGATACAAACAGTGGTGTACCACTCTTTGCAAGAACGTCTGCCCACTGACGATTTTTCTCCCATGGGATCATTCCGAAAATACCGACACAGTCTGCATCAATATGGTAAAACGTATTGTGCTGCGGAAGACGGAATGCCAGCGTATTTACGCCCATTCGTCTGGTACGCTCCCAGATACGTCCGCTGGTATCGTCACCGGTCCGGTTCAGATGCATCAGGCCTGCGCCGAGATGTCCGATGGTATTGCAGCCGATGATCACTGCGTTGTTGCTCCGGGAAGCATCATAAATCTCCTGATAAAGCATTTTTACGATTTCTGCGCTGGTTTTGGTCTGATCATAAAAATGCCATTTCTCCATGGAATTGTCTCTTAAATTCGCCTCAAATCCCCATTTTCCAAAGAGATCAAAGGTAGAAAAATCATGCTTGATCAGCGTGTATCCCCAATCACAGATTCTCTCGATATCTTTACGGATATATTCCAGTGCATCCGGGTGGGACGGATCGAGACAGTCATTATAGGAAATTCTCCACTCATCCGGGATATTCTCATCTTCATTAAGAAGCAGACGGACCCAGATACCCGGGCGGACACCTTTTTTCTCCAGCTTGTCTGCAAGACCTTTCATATCCGGAAATCTGGCATTGCCTTTTGTCCAGGGTCCACCGTTGTATTCATCCAGGCGGTGATGCTCCTGCCAGCAGTCATCAATGACCATGAACGGAGGATTTTTTACACCTTCGGTCAGTTTCAGGATATAATCGGTATCACTTAAGATCTCCTCTTCGGAGCTGTCACCATAAGCATAGTACCAGTTATTGCTTCCATATACCGGAAACTCTGGGAAGATCGGATCTGTACACATTTTTTCACAGAATTTCTGTGCAGTTTCAAAAGTATCTGCTCCTTCTGCTTCCATGCAGACGATCTGTGCGGCACACAGCTTTCTTCCTTTCAGCTGTACTCCTGTATTTCCGCAGCGAACATCCAGAAACAAAGTAATTCCTTTGGTATCCACCTGCCAGCAGCACATAGCAGAAGGACGGACCTTTACGCCAAAGCAGAGAACCTTCTCAGAAAGCTTCGCCAGAAAATACCATGGCAGATAACGGTTTCCGCTCATTCCATGCCATTCCGCATCACCATAGGTACGTTCCCAGGCATCTCCCAGAAATCTGGCTGATTTCGGATCTTATAGTTCCATCTCAGTTTCACACATCTCACTGCATCCTCGGATGTGACAAATATATCCTCATGTTCACCTGCGTCCTGAAATTCCACAGTAGTTGCACCGGCAGCTACTGTCGTCTGCCCTCCTGACACACAAGTCTCTCCTCTTCTGTTTCCACTGTTACATAATCCGGTACCCCAAGCTTAAAATCTGCATATTTTTTCTGCATTATTCTCTCCTCCTGTACTTTTTCATTTACATTTTGCTTTACCTGCATACTCATGAACACTGTCTTTCTATCGTCTGTTCAACTCAGAAGAATGTACGAAAAATTTTTTTAATACATTTTGTCTATATGCCTTATTATATTGATTTTTTTGGTTTTTTCTATGCTTTAAAGTTATTATAACATTGCAGAATGTTCAATCTGCATAAGCTTTTCAGACCTTGTCCGATTCGCTTTTTAATATAAGAACATAAAGGGCTAAAGGTGGAAATTAGTTTTTCATTTTACGGAACACAAATTCTTCACAATTTTTTAGCACTCACCTCTTGACTTTGCTAGCAACAGGTGTTATATTACATATAGAACAAGGGAAAAGATAAAAAAGAACTTCCAGATGTTCAGAATAAAACCAAACGATCACCACTACGGAATAACCCGAAGTGGTAACTATATACCGGCAACAGTTGGATTTCTTGATCCACCGGAACGGCTTTTCAATTTGAAAGGAGAAATGACTTATGATGTTCCCGAGTGTATTTGGAGAAAACTTATTTGATGACTGGATGGATGATTTTGGATTCAGAGATAATTTCTTTAGCGGAAAGAACCCTCTTTATGGCAAACATGCAAAAAATATCATGAAAACTGATGTACGTGAAACAGATAAAGGCTATGAGCTGGATGTAGATCTTCCAGGATTTAAGAAAGATGAAGTACAGGTACAGCTGAAGGATGGTTATCTTACCATCTCCGCTGCCAAGGGTCTTGACAAAGACGAGGAAGACAAGAAAGGCAATTATATCCGCCGTGAACGTTATGCCGGCAGCACAAGCAGAAGCTTCTATGTTGGTAATGGTGTAAAAAACGAAGATGTCCATGCAAAATTTGAGAACGGTGTTCTGAGACTTTCTATTCCGAAAAAAGCAGCTGAAGAGATTGAAGCTGATAAATATGTATCTATTGAAGGCTGATATTGACTCACTCTCACAGGGGGAGGATCCTTAGGGATTCTCCTCCTCTTTTTTATACGCAATAATACATATGACACTCTCTTTCCAATTTACTACGTACTCACAAGTACTTTCACTCTATAGTAATGATCCTATTGTCAAAGTTTTCATGATATTGGATATTTTTTAACAAATACGCTTGATTTTTTGAATATTTTTTATATATTTTGCATTATATTATTTCATTTTTTTGAAATTAATGGTATAATATGCACAGCTAATCGGATATTTGCAATCCGCATTCGGTTAAATAAATCTGTTTCGTAATCCTTCAGGATAATTCTCCTGAACAACCACGTAAAACACGATCACGACAGGAGGTTTTTATTATGGATCAGGACAACATCATAAAAATTTATGCACGCACTGACAACCGCATACAGCTTAAAATGATTCCGGGACACTTCGTAACATCCCAGTCCCATATCACACACTACCTGGATCTCACTACTATGAAATCCAGATGCGCTGAAGCACAGCGTATTGCATCCGCTCTCGCAGCAAATTACGAAGCATCCATTCCGGTAGACACCATCGTCTGCATGGACGGACTTGAAGTGATCGGTGCTTATCTCGCCGAAGAACTGACCAAAGCCGGCGTCCTTTCCATGAACGCACACCAGACCATCTACGTCATCACCCTGAGTTCAACAGCACCGGGCAGATGATCTTCCGCGACAACTATGAACCAATGATCAATGGAAAAAACATCCTCGTCCTAAATGGTTCCATCACCACCGGATCCACATTGAACCGAGCTATCGAAAGCGTTCTGTACTATGGCGGTAAGATCCGCGGCGTGGCAGCCATCTACAGCAGTGTAGACAGTGTAGCCACACTCCCTGTCCACTCTATCTTTCAGGCCAGAGACATCCCGGACTATCACTCCTACCGCTCTGACAACTGCCCACTGTGCAAAAACCGCCAGAAGATCGATGCTATTGTCAGCAGTTACGGATATTCTGTATTATAAGATTCAGATCAATCAACGAATCCCCCATGGATAGCAAAACCAGTGGGGATTCTCTTTATCTTTTCTTATTATAATTGATATTCTCTGTACATAGCTTCACGCATTTCTTTATCTGTAACAACCTTCTGAATCTCATTACCACGATTATCAAGTATAAGCCTGTTGATCAGAACACTAAGTCGTTCTTCCCCCTGGGCCATTCCCTGGGCCATTCCCTGTTCTCGCCCCTGTTCTTTAGCTTCCGCCATCAGTCTTGCCCTTTTCTCAGATTCCAGTTCCAGAACATGTCCACCCATAATCTCACCTATTCCTTTCCGGACTTTCTCCTCATTTCTGAAAATATGATCAGATATCCGAGTTATCAGTCCAATCAGATCACTGAACAGTTCAGACCTTCCAGATTCAGTGATCTCTACCTCCAGTTTACTCCGGATCACTTCATATTCATTCAGTAATTCCTGAAAAAGTTGTGGATTCTCACTCATCTCATGCCCTCTTTTTCATATCGCATGATATAAAAAGGAAGCAGCATAAGAAGACTCTTTTCAAATATCTTATCTTTTGTATAATTCTCTACTTTAATGGCAGGCACTCTGTACAAATGACATCCCCCATCCGGAAAAACCACATCCACTTCCAGAAAATCCGGCGTATTCCTACTATTTCTCAGATACAACACACAAGAACGTGGAAACTCCATCCGATACCTCCGTCCCTGCTTTCTGGCAAACTCAACAGCAGTTGCAAAATCATACTCTATCATCGTACAGCCATTGTCGTGTCATCCGTACTCTGACATTCTATATGATAAATCCTGTTTCCGATCAACAGCCGCGAATCCGTAATAATCTCACCATCCACCGCTGATACTCATTACGCAGTTGCACAATCTCCACATCAGCCGGGTATGATGTATGAAAAACATCATTGATCAAAGGCACGACCAGAAACGTCATTTTCTCCATCATAGTACGAAAAACATCATCAAAAATCGTATTATCTCTCAAACAATACTCCTTCTGGTATATACAATTATACCATCAACCAAACACTTCAGAAACCCTGTATACAGTTTTTATAAATATTTTTGAAAAAACGCTTCAGACATTGAAGCAAAAAAGAAATCAAATAAATGGATAGATCTTATAAGATATACAAATCATACCACACATCCCACCACAACACCACAAAAACCCATCTCCAAATTTCGACACCACCTTCCAGCGTCCAGCAACGCGCCGACATTCACAACCTCCCTCCAAACCACATGGAATCTCAACCTTCCAAACTACAGGCGTCCAGCAACG
>ENA-OQBT01000059-OQBT01000059.1-human-gut-metagenome-genome-assembly--contig:-NODE-59-length-67938-cov-4.259368_pt1 | contig 67938 bp, 88 predicted proteins | sample MGYA00242749_ERZ504557 | MGnify/ENA primary metagenome ERZ504557 (study PRJEB26092, sample SAMD00036243) | human gut metagenome | host: Homo sapiens | study: EMG produced TPA metagenomics assembly of...
TCACAATCAAATCTCCTCCTAGAATAAGGCAGAATCGCTATCTAATTTACGAGCGAAAAAGTTTGTAATCATTAACAAAATAAAACCAACAACTGACTGATAAAGTGCGGCAGCCGTCGCCATTCCTAAATCTCCTGTATTAGCCAAACCATTATAGATGTAAGTATCTAACACCTGAGTAACCGAAGTTAAGGCACCTGACTGACGTGGTACATTGTAGAATAATCCAAAGTCTGCTCTAAAAATATTACCCACTGCTAGTATGGTCAAAATGGTCATCAAAGGAATAACTTGTGGTATGGTAACATGTTTAATTTGTTGCCATTTTGTAGCTCCATCTACCATGGCTGCTTCATAATAGGTTGGATTGATTCCCATGACAGTAGCAAAATAAACAATTGAGTTATAACCAATTCCTTTCCAGACACCAATAAAGAGAATTATAGCAACCCAATACTTTGGTTCTTGGTACCAGTTAACAGGCACACCACCATTATTCATAATGAGTTGGTTGATAATACCTGTTTTTCCTGGTGCCAAAAATGCATAAACAAAGTAAGAAATTACAATCCAAGAAAGAAAGTAAGGGAAAAGTGACATTGTCTGATACACTTTTACAAGCTTTTTATTACGTAACTCACTCATAATAATGGCAAATGAAATCGAAATAAACAAATTCAGAGTAATAAAACCAAGATTATAAAGAATAGTGTTACGAGTAATGTCAAAAGCTGCTCCTGAAGAAAAGAGGAATTCAAAATTACTCAATCCTACCCAAGGGCTATTGGATAAACTAGCTAAAAAACCTGCTGGATCTAAATGAAAGTCTTTGAAAGCGACAACATTAGCAAAAACTGGGATGTAAAAGAAGAAAACCATCCAAACAGCACCAGGCAAAGCCATAGCTACCAAAGCTTTGTATCTCCAAAGATTTTTGAAAAATTTTGTCATTATTCTTCCTCCTTAATTAATAGAGTTTGAATATTGCATGGACCGACATGACCCTCAAAAGGTGTATCTAAAGCTTCTTCCAATAAATTAAGTTGTAAAGCTCCATTAAATTTCAAATCAATCGATTGATTCGATAGATTAAAACCACGTAAGACGAGACCATTATCAGATATACGACGTTTTAAAGCTGTCACAGCAAAACGCTCATCATCAATAGTTACCATTGTTCCATGAGACGGTATCTTAGTTGATGTATTATCATCTGTGGATAAAATCTGAATCGCTGAAAATGGTACTTGACTAGCATAAGCATTTTGATAAGTCTTATAACGTTCCCTTGGTTGACCATGACATTCTAAGCTATAGCAAAATCTAAGCTTGCCCAATGTTTGTGCTTCCGGCGTTGGGAAGTAGCCCAATCCCCCATCTCACCGACTCCCCTAAAGAGAGTAAGTGCAATAGTCGAACTATCTAAAATTTCATATTCATTCAAACCAAAGTTACCAACAGTTAGACCATATTGGTCATTACGTAAATTTACAAAAGCCTGCTGATGTTGTGGGTTTGTTGGATTCTCCCATGTTTTTGGTACTACATTTGGTCTAGTTACCACTTCATAAATACTATCTGCTTCATGAGTCGCTACTTTCATACCTGTTGGAAAGAGTACCCGAAGGCGATGATCTTTAGCTTGATTGTCCACATAAGTTTCAAAATCTATTTTTTTCGAGTATTGACGAACTGTTATGAAAGTTGTTACTTTCATCGGTATCATCTTCTCAGAACGGCCCGCCTTTCGATTACGGAATTCCAAAACTTTTTTCTGTTCTTCTTCCAACAAGGCATCTGCTGATTCAGGAACCATCATGACTTGCTCTAATCGAACTTTTGCTAATTCTGGTCTATCTATGACAACAGAGAAAGTAGTTGGTAAATCCGTTGACAGGATTGGCTTTGTGCCTGTTGGTTGGAAATAGATGTATTCATTCCCTATATCTCCTGTCTCTTCAAAAACAAGTAAATCACGAAAAACTTTTTGTGAAATCTTATCAAACAAACGCAGGCTACCGTTTTCTTGAACTTTCAATTGAATATATTCATTTTCAATAATTCGATCAAAAATCATACTTTCTTTCTGATAAGAGGCTGTATCTGCTCGAACTAAATCGTAAGTATCCCAAGAAAAAGCAGGCATATCCTTCAAGAAGAGAGTGACTTTAACAAAACGTTTCATATAAGGGATTCGGAAACGGTCTTTTGGTAAATCATAATCAAATAGAACTTCCTCATCACTAATCATAGCTGGAATTTCACAGCCATTTCGATCAACAACCTTATATTGACATTGAGGACGTGTTTGTAAATGATCATAGAGTTGATCCGGACGTCCATCCTTAAAGAACTTGCGTTCCAAAACCACCTCAACTTCGACCTCACCAGTTTTTGAATAACTTGCCGTATTAAATACTACAAAAGGATGTTCCCCTTCAAAAGTAATTGCTTTTGATAATTCCACTAAGGCATCCTCAGCAATAAAGTTTCCGACATCGTAAGCTTTCTCAAAACGTGTCATCATTTCACGATGTACTGCATCAACTGAACAACCACAAATGCTATCATGAGGATGATTTTGCAGAAGCGTCTTCCATGCATAAGTTAATTGATCATGTGGATACTGATTAGTCACTCGGTAAGCCAGACTCGCTAGTGGCTCGGCAACATTTTCCAATTGGCGTTCTACTTTTGTATTCCACTGTTTGAGATAAACACGGCTAGAAGCTGTATTGGCCAAAGTATACCAACCATCAGTCTCTTGAGAAGTCAATTCTCCTGTTACCGTAGAAAGCTCCTCAGGCAAATCCGAACATACTGCCTCTAAATAGGCTGGCCAGTTGCTATGAACAAAATGATAGTCTGGAAAAAGTTCATTGGCTAGTCGAATAGCCTTACTCAAATCTTTTTGAACTGGTTGATGATCAACTCCATTCATCATCAAAAGGTGAGATGTAGAAGCAAAGCGCTCCACGTCTGCTAATTTTTCTTTCCAAAAGCTTTTTGCAGCTTCCTTTTCTGAAGGTATCTCATTTCCATTAGAATACCAGTTAGCAAATAAAATCCCTAAAATCTTAGTTCCATCTGGTCCTTCCCACCACATTTCTGAAAACTGTGAGCTATAAGCTTCATCGGACTGCTCTAAAACCTGATTATCAAACCAATAGGTTTAACCCCTCGACCAAAAGCTGCGGCATTTAGTTTTGCACCTTTCATGAGTTGTGGAGCTTGTCCCATGTTACCAAAAGTATCTGGAAAATAACCTAGTTCTACTGGCGAGCCCCAATGCTCAGAATCTTGACGTCCTATTAACATATTACGAACATTCGCTTCAGGACTAATTAAAAAATCATCTTGTAAAATATAAAAAGGTCCAATTTTTAATTTGCCTGCAGTAATCGCTTCAGCTAATTCTTGACGCCTTTCAGGTCTTACTTGCAAATAATCCTCTAGAATAATAGTTTGTCCATCTAAATGAAAACTATCAAAGTCTGGATCTGCCTTAAATAAATCCAATAAATCATCAATCAACTGAATCAGTCGCATGTGATGTTCTTCATAAGCCATATACCATTCCCGATCCCAATGACTATGAGAAATGATATGTACTGTTTTCTTTGTCATTCTTATAATACATTCCTTTCGTTTCATTCAAAGCATAACACCTCATGAGAAAGTGTTGTGCTTTGAGTTTTCTAGATTACAATTAAAGTGAGAAGCCTTGTCACTACTACAAATCACAGGGAGATGAGTAAGTGTGTGATTTCATCTACGACCTTGTATCCTTATAGGTGCCGTCTTTTCTATCAAGCATCACTAACTGCAAAGATGAGCACTAAACTTATACTTAGCTCGTTTATGTAGGGAGTAACCCATAGTAAAAATTGTCTATCCGACTTGTTGTGAAATCGATGTGCACAAAACCTTTGTGATTGCGGTTGTTGCTATCGCAAATAAGCAAAGAATTACGAAATATCACCGTAAACCTTTTTCGACTTTTACCAACGGGCTTCTTCAGCTAAAAGATTGGCTTAACTATTATTCCTGGTTGGATATCTGCATGGAATCAACTAGAAAATACTGGATTCCAGTCTTTAATATCCTTAAAAAGGACTGCCATATTTGTTTGGCTTATCCTAAATACGTCAAAGCAATTCGAGGAAAAAGACAGATAAGAAAAATACACAGTGGATAGCTGACCTCTTTCGTTATCGTATGAAATTAACGCAACTTCAAGTGAATGAAAAGAACCATTATCAAAATTGTCTGACTTGGTCTAATATTCAAGTGGCAACTGTCGTTTCTGATGTTTTCGGAAAAAGTGCTCAATCAATTATCGAAAGCATCCTTGACCACCCTGAAGAAGAATCAAAAATTGGAGAACTGGTTCATAAAAGTATGACAGTCAAAGCCCAAGCTTTAGGAATTACCATTGATAGTGAGATAACCACTGATTAAGGTTCACTACGACGAACTAGCCATTTGTAAAGAAGATTTAAACAAATAATTTTAGACTTGAAACAGGAGTTTCAAGAACAAGTATCAGTTATCCAAAGCGTACCTGGTTCGCTTATCAGCTTTACGTGTCATTTCTGAAATTGGAGCTGATATGACAGCCTTTGAAACCGCTAGAAAATTATCCTCTTATCTTTTTACACGAATATCAAAATAATCCATAACTAATTCACAAAACATCATATTAGCCCAACTAAACCACTCTCTAGTATAGTGTTTCGGGTTATCGACATCAAAGCCTTCATGCATTAAATGCGTCCCTGCATCAGTTGCAACCAACTGATCTAAGATACGTCTTTTCTCTTTTTTATCTAAACTAGTTAGCCCTTCCATAGCCATTGCAATTGGCCACACATAGTTTTCAGGAGTATGACTGGAACCAATACCACACGCATATGTTCCTTCATAATAAAATGGATTTTCCTGACTTAGTAGTGTCTCTCGCGTTTGAAGGTAGCAGCATCATCCATCTCACAAAAGCCAAGATAAGGAGCCGCCATTAAATTAGGAACATTGCTGTCGTCCATAATAGATGCTTGACCAAGACCATCTACTTCATAGGCCCAAATAGTCTCACCTTTTTGATTTGTCGTCTTGGCATGGTTCTCCAACCCGTCCCGAATCACCATACATAATTTCTCAGCTCGACAAGCTAGAATATCATTTGGGATAAGATTGGTAAAAATCTCCACAAGGTAATCTAACACTACTACTGCAAACATATTAGACGGAACCAGATAACCATATTGACAAGCATCATCACTTGGTCTAAAACCGGACCAAGTCATCCCCGTGTAAGCGACAGCTGTCCCACGTCCTTCTCGTGGTAACGTATCTTCCAAACGCTCCGTATCACGAACAAAACGATACTCAGACTTTTCATGATTTTGTTCTATTTCGAAGACATCTAATATTTTACTTGCTGCTTCTACAAAAACTTCATCAAAATGCTCTGTATAGCCCGTATTTTTATAGAGCAAATAAGCTAGTTGAACAGGATAACAAAGCGAATCAATCTCTATTTGCGTTCCCAAATCCATCCTTTTGCACTATTAAAATTTGTGTGGTCACTCTGATGACCTGCAAAATTTTCGCTTTCATTAAAGGCATTTGCATATGGATCGAGATTGATATAATACATTTGCTTACGAACAAGGCCAGCAATTAAATTCCGAATAGCTTCATCTTTTTCGGCTAATACAAGATAAGGACGCATTTGAGCTGTCGAGTCCCGCAGCCACATAGCTGGAATATCACCTGTCAACAAAAAAGTAGTACCATCGTCATGAACTTTTAAGGTCGTTTCTAAAGTATTTGAAAAAGAATGATTAAAATTAATCGCCCACTCTTTATGAGTTTCACCACAAAGTTCCGTTATTTCTTCCATAAATTTTTGAACCGATTTTGGAATAGTCATACTCACTGTCTTCCTCCATAGAATATTTGATATATCTTTTGAGTAGATTATACGTCTTTTTGATATTTTTTGCAAGCGCTTTTTTTGATATATTATAACTTTTTAATTAAAAAAATAGTTTTTTGGGCTTTTTTCCTTGTTTTTTTAATAAAAATAGTAAAATATGATATATCATATTTAAAAGAAAGGGATACTTTTATGACGTTACCTCTCTACCAACATATCTCTGACGATTTAAAACAAAAAATTGTTAGTGGTTATTTTAAAGTAGGAGACCAGCTTCCAACTGAAAAGGAACTTTCCGAAAGTTACTCTGTAAGCCGCATCACTGCCAAGCGAGCTCTTAATGATTTAGAGCATCTTGGACTTGTTAGTAGGACCAGAGGAAAAGGTACCTTTGTCCAACTCCCTCAAAAGCAACAAACCCACTCTTCGAAACAAATCCTCTTTCTCATTCCATTTGAAGGTGTCTCTTTTGGTAATTTCACCCAGGGACTTGTACCAACTTTAGATAATAGTGATATCAAAGTTTTTATTACCTATGCTAATTATCTAAATGAAAATACCGTCGCTGATATTACCAAAAGTTTTGATGGCTTGATTTACTATCCTCTATCGACTGCACAGTATCTAGATATCTTATTAGAACTTTCCCTACAGCAATTTCCTGTTGTATTATTAGATAAACCAATCTATAGTTTTCAATTTCCGTGTGTCTCTTCAGATAATTTTAATGGTGGTGAACAAGCTACACAAGCACTATTAGAACTAGGGCATCAGCGCATTGCCTTTCTTACTAGCAATGAAAAACATCATCCTCATACAACTAGAAATCGCTACTTAGGTTATATTAAAGTTCTCAATGAATATAATATTCCTTTTCATACTACATTAGATAATGCGCTGTATACAGAAGATTCGGTCTTAGAATTAGTGCGTGAGCAAAAGGTAACTGGTTTAGTTTGCGAAAATGATTTAGTGGCTCTACAAGCAATGAAAACATTACAAGATAATAATTTTTCTATCCCAAATGATCTTTCCATTATAGGGTTTGATGACATTCAGGCAGCGAGTCTTTCCAATCCACCACTTACTACAGTAGCACAAGATTTCTTTCGTATGGGACAGGTCGCTGGTCAACTTCTTCTGGACTGGATTCAAACAGGAGAAAGGCCAAATGATGTTAAAATCCCTGTCCATCTTGTAAAACGCAAAACTTTAAAGGAGCACACAATATAAAATGATTATTCATACTATCGACACACGTCATGGCACTGCAAATGATGCTACTTTTTCACATGGAAACTGCCTCCCTTACACGGGACTTCCTTGGGGGATGAATTATTTCGCCCCCTCGACTGCTAACAACCGAGGGGCTTGGTGGTTTCATCCAAACGATCGAACCTTTGAAGGGTATCGCATAACTCATCAACCAAGTCCATGGATGGGAGATTTTTCACATCTCACTATGACTCCTATTTCGGGCTTGGTAAAAGACCTTTCTTTATACCATATTACAAGTTCCTACCGACCAGAAGAAGCTATTTTTAATCCTACACGATTAAAAATCACTCAATGTCGCTACCAAATCACTTCTGAATTGATTCCGTCTATGTATGGTGGTTTACTTGACATTACCTATAAAGACACTCAAGCAAGCGAAAATGGACTCGTGCTTCATCTTCCAGGTCAATATAAAGTAGCTCAAGAAGACTCTAATCTTCTCAGTCTTTCAGTTATTAATTTTGCCGACTGCGAAGATAAAAATTTCACTTTCTACTGCATTCTAAAAACTAGCCAACCTTTTACAATAAGTGAACAGAAAACGACGGAAGAAAATGGAGCTGTTCAGTTACATTTCGGCGATTCTCAACAAATTAGTATCCACTTTGCAACTTCTTTTATCTCACAAGAACAGGCCCAGCTTAATCTCAAACGTGAACAAGATTGGTCTAAAGAAGATTATCTTACCAAAGCTGAAGCCGCTTGGAGGATTTACTTTCACGTATTCAGATTGAACACCATAACCAAGATGAAGTCTCTACTTTCTACCATAACTTCTATCGTACTTTCCTGTTTCCTCAAACATTTTATGAATACGATAAGGATAATCGGAAAATTCATTATGATACTACTTCTAAAAGCATTAAAACAGGACCACTTTACACCAATAATGGATTTTGGGATACTTTCAGAACTGTCTATCCACTATACAGCCTAATTGCAACAGAACAGTATAGTGATATGCTAGAAGGATTTCTTAACAGCTATCGTGAGACAGGATTTTTACCAAAATGGCTCTCTCCAGATGAACGTGGCCTTATGCCCGGTACTTTAATTGATGCGGTCATTGCTGATGCAGCTAGTAAGGAAATCCGTCTTGACTTAATGCCTGAATTTTTAGATGCGATGATAAAAGGGGCAACTGTTCAATCAAGCAAGACAAATTACGGTCGACGCGGTACTAAAGATTACTTGCAGCTAGGCTATGTACCACTCAATCACCATGAGTCTGTTAACCACACTCTGGATTATGCTTTCTCTGATTATTGTATTTCACAAGTTGCTAAAAAACTAGGAAAAGATGATATAGCTCAAAAATATGCCCAACAAGCCAAAAATTATCGTAATATCTTTGATCCTGTTACTGGTTTTATGCGTGCTAAAGATACTGATGGTAATTTCCGTCCTGATTTTCTCCCTACAAGATGGGGGAGAGACTACGCCGAGGGTTCTGCTTGGCAAACTTCTTGGTCAGTTTTACATGATTTTGCTGGACTTATTAGTTGCTATGGTTCCTCTGAAGCTTTTGAGAAAAAATTAATTAAATTATGTAATCAGCGACCAGATTTCAATGTAGAAGGGTATGGTTTTGAAATCCATGAAATGAGCGAGTTAGCAGCACTCGAATTTGGTCAAGTTGCTATTTCGAATCAGCCAAGCTTTCATTATCCCTATCTTTTTAGCTATATCGGAAAACCTTGGATGGCTACTCCTTTATTACGACAACTTATGACAGAGACTTTTAACAACGGTTATGAAGGATATCCAGGTGACGAAGATAACGGCACAACTGCTGCCTGGTACATTTTCTCTAGCCTTGGTTTTTATCCAGTTACTGCTGCTTCAAACCAATATGTACTCGGTATTCCTCTTTGGGACAAAGCTATTATCAACCTATCTTCTGGAAAACAACTGACTATTCTCGCTCAACCAAACGCTCCTCAACAACTATTTGTTGATCACATTGATCTTAATAAGAAAACTATCACAGAAACTTTCTTAAACCATGATGATATCATCAAGGGAGGGGAGCTGTCATTTGAACTAGGAATTGTACCAAATCCACGTTCTTATACAGCAAATGAACTCCCCTATTCTATGACAACTGATACCACTAACACCTCAAATGATTAATTAAAAAACATATTCTTAAATCGAAAAAGATACCGACAAAGCCACCAAAAACTTAGGGAGTTATAACTTTAAAAGTTCATATACTAATATCAAGTTACTATGTGGTATAGCTTTAATTCATAGTACTCAGGTCACTTCCAATTAATAGTTTGAAACACTATTTTCTGAACATTGTGCATTGCATTAATCAGTATAAATAGACATCAAGTAGAAAACTAACTGAGCGACTATTAAAGTTTGAGTAGCTAATATTAGCTTGTAGTAAAAATATTTTAAAGTTAACTAAACACTCACGAGCCCAAAAAGAATGTCCTCAACTATATATTGAGGAACCTTAGACAAAAAATAAGTCTGAGATAAGCAGAATTCTCAGCTAATAAAAAGAGAGAGTCATATTTAGTGTGAGTTTCTCTTTTTTATTAGTTAATTTCTTGTTGTATTTCAGTAAGCTACAGCGTTTGTAACCCAAACAAGCCTTGATCTGACCGAAGACTGATTCCACATCAACTTTGCGTTGTGCAAAAATCTGACTGCTTTCCTAAGATAACAGCGCTTTCTTTTACTTTTAAGAGCTGATATTCCCATTCACATAGAGTCCTTTTTGGGAAGGTAAATTAGCTGTACGGCTTGATAAACCTTGATTTCTTGTTCAAATCCTGTCTCTGTCCTCTGATGTTTAACAGAATCAAAATGATCTTCCAAACCGTCAAGATGAGGTAAATAACATTGACTTCATCATAACCTCAATTATCGAAATACCTTTAGCATTGCTTCTGCTTTCTTTTCTAGTCTTTATTAAATAAGCCATATTTAATCAGGTGGCTGACTCCCATTTCTAAGGTTAGGAGGTTCTCTTTACTGCCATAACCTGCTTTGAGTTGACCACTATATACTCCTCTTTCATCCGCATAAAGGTAGCATCTGGATTGGTTTTAGAAAAGCTATTATGACCATCAAATGTTTCTTGATAGTTCTCATACTTTTCAGCCCGCACTAAAACTTTTTGAAGGACTTTCTTAAGCTGACGGCGTTTAAGTTTTCTTTTATCTTTCCATACCAGCTACTACTTGAAATTGTTGATAGTCCGCTAAGAGACGACAAGTTGACCTGTTCGATAGAGCATGCCAAGTTTTCAACCATCATTTTTTTGATTTTCCGTCCAGAAAAGACCCCTTGTGAGTAGACAAACAAGAAGCAATTTCTAATGGTAAGTTTGTTTGATTTGTGTTACAGTGAAGATACATGAGATAGCCTTGCTACAAATCAAAAAGCAACAGTATCAAAACTGTTGCTTTTTGATTTGAGTTACTCTTGTCTCAGACTTATTTTTATTTTACTTCCATATATCTGATTTATTTGAGTAAAGTGTTAACTATAATAAATAATCCCTTAGTCACTGTTACTACGCTAATTTTTCCAAAAATGCCATTAAAATTTTGGCAGATTGTTTACCAGCTTCGATGATAAATTCATCAAATGTAATATTGGCATCATGGGCTGCTGTGTCAGACATTGCACGAATAACGATAAATGGTTTGTTCAAACTGTGGGCAGCTTGTGCAATCGCAGCACCTTCCATTTCAACAGCTTGAACTTCTGGAAATGCTGCTTTAATAGCATCAATTTTATCTTGGCCAGCGATAAAAGAATCCCCAGTTGCAATCAAACCAATTTTACTAGCGACGTTAGCTTTGTTTAAGACTTGTTCAAAAGTGTCAATAAAGCCTTTGTCTGACTCAAAGTAAAGAGGTTGCATTGACATTTGACCATAATCATAGCCAAAAGCTGTTAAATCAACGTCATGATAAACTAATTTATCGGCAACGACAACATCACCAATATTTAAACCCGTAGCAACAGCACCAGCTGACCCTGTGTTAATAAGAGCATCAACACCAAAATGATCGGCAAGAACAGCTACAGACATCGCTGACATCACCTTTCCAACACCTGATTGGACAAGAACAACATCATGATTTCCAAGCCTACCTTCATAATAAGTATTCCCTAGAACTTGATGTTCAACTTTGTTTTCCAAATGTTCCACAAGAAGCTTTAATTCCTGCTCCATTGCTGCAATAATTCCAATTTTCATCACAAAAATACAAGAGTTTTCAACTAAGATGATTCTCCAAGTTAGTTTTCTAACTCTTGCTTACTCCTTCTTAACTTTTTTAATTAGAGATTAAACACCGCGAAAAAGAGTGCAATTAATAAAACAATAACCACAAACATGATTAGATTAAGTTTTCGTTGAAACTTGCTACGTTTAGCATTTTCAATGCGACGACTTTTATAAACGTATTGGTCTTTTTTCTTACGATCTTTCCATTTATCCAGAAATCCTTGGGTTTCTTCTTCCTCTTCTTCATATGGCACAATGGTGTCATAAAGGTCTGTACGAATAACTTTTGTCTCCTCGTCATCCTCTAGATACTGGTCATCATAAAAAATTTCACCACGGTTAGCACGTTCGATTATCTCGTCTGTTAAAAGTGGTTTTCCCATTTTGTCTATCCTCCAAAATGCAGAGCATAATATTGAAGGGCTATGATTGTTTTAGCATCTTCAATAGCTCCAGATTTCACCAAATCCATACATTCTTGATAGGTTAATTCAAGAATTTCTAAGACTTCGTCATCATCTTGCGGACGTGGATTTGGCACTTTTTGCAAATGAGTTGCTTGATATAACTTAATTTTTTCATTGCAAAAACCAATAGCAGTATAAAACTCATGAATTTGTTTTAAATCGCCAGAGTATCCTGTTTCCTCTTCTAATTCACGCGCAGCGGCATCTTGTTCAGAGCCGTTTTCACCAATTTCGAGTTTGCCTGCTGGAATTTCGTAAGAAATTTTTTCGATTGACTTGCGATATTGCTTAACCAGAATAATTTTATTCTCATCAGTCACCGCTAAAACAGCAACAGCTCCTCGGTGAAGAATGAGTTCTCTTTTAGCTTGACCTAAACCATTTGGTAATTCAACATCGTCAACAACAACTTTAAAAATGTGCCCATCAAAAATTTCTGTTCGTTTGAGCGTTTTTTTCTTCAAAAGCCATACTAAGCATTCTCCCTAAAAATATTCCCAAATAAATTTTACTACAAAACAGCAAGAAATGCCATTCTTACACGGTCAATTGCCATAATGTCCCTAAAAAATCATTAAAAAGAGGTCAAATCAAGTTGATACTGTCCCCTCTGAACAATAAGCAGAAATCGCCCATGTCATAATACAGCTTAATGATTTAAACCTCCTAAAATATGCTTACTTTTTATTGTTTGGGTGGTGTGGTTTGTTAAGCGCATAGCCTGCTTTATTAACTTGACGACCACGTCCAATCGCTAAAGCATCTTTTTCAACATCATCAGAAATCGTTGAACCTGCTGCTGTCAAAGCGTTATCTCCCAAAGTAACTGGCGCAATGATTGTTGAATTGCTTCCAACAAACACATTGTTGCCAATGGTTGTTTTAAATTTATGTTGACCATCATAGTTGGCAATGATTGTACCAGCACCAAAATTAACTTCGCTTCCAACGGTCGCATTACCAATGTATGTCAAATGTCCTGCTTTAGTATCTTCACCAACGATAGATGATTTTACTTCAACAAAGTTACCAATGTGAACATTTTTTTCAAGTGTTGAATCTGGGCGAACATGAGCAAATGGTCCAATGGTTACACCATCTTTAACAACAGATTGTTCAATCATTGAGCTTGTGATAACGACATTTTCACCAATTGTTGCATCAACAAGATAAGTACCATTTGTCAAGACAGAGCCTGAACCAACTTTAGTATTTCCTTTGAGGGTAACGTTGGCTTCAATCATCACATCAGGTGCAATCTCAACGTCAACATCAATGTAAGTTGCTGCTGGGTTTTGGAAAGTCACACCGTTGACCATGTGTTTTTTGTTGATACGACGGCGCATAATGTCTTCTGCTGTCGCAAGTGCCACACGGTCATTAACACCAAGACTTTCATCAAAATCATGAAGCACGTAAGCTCCGACTTTTTCACCATTATTGCGGAAAATTGAAATAACATCAGTCAAATAATATTCCCCTTGGGCGTTGTTAGTGTTGATATTTTTAAGCGCTTCAAAAAGGCGTTTATTGTCAAAGACATAAGTTCCTGTGTTGATTTCTTTGACTTGACGTTCAAATTCAGAAGCGTCTTTTTGTTCAACGATTTTAAGCACTTCGCCGTTTTCATTACGAATGATACGGCCGTAACCAAATGGATTTTCGGCTGTCGCTGTTAAAATTGTGGCAACGTTTTTGTGGCTAACATGAAAATCAATTAATTCTTTCAAGCTTTCTCCAGTGATAAGCGGTGTATCACCAGCGATAACAAGGGTCTGACCTTCAAGACCAGCCAATTCATTTTCTGCCATCATGACCGCATGACCAGTTCCGAGTTGTTCTGTTTGCATGACAAATTCTGATTTGTCAGCTAAAACCTCACGAACCATTTCGGCTTTATGCCCAATAACCGTCACATTTTTTTCTGGATTCAAAGCTGATACGGCACGAAAAACGTGTTCTAACATTGTAATGCCAGAAACTTTATGAAGGACTTTTGGCAAGTCAGATTTCATACGTGTTCCCTTACCAGCGGCTAAAATAATTGCATAATTTGACATAACTAATTCCTTAAAAAATAGAGTAGTTCTGTGGGATAAACAAGGTTTCATTCCTTTATTTTTCTCACACAAGCTACTCCATTATATCACATTTACTTATTTTGAGCTTAATTTTATGGCAATCAAGGTGCACATTCTAACCATTACAAGCTGTTAACGGCTGCATCCAAGACTTCCATAATGGCACGGCTATGCTCAAGCGCCAGTTTTGTAGCCGTCATGTCCTCTTGCTCGATAATGGCTTGGAAAGCAACAAATTCATCGTGCATACGGTGATTTAGGGTATTTTCATTAATCATTGTCATGCTTTGATTATTCAAGCTTAAAGCTAATTCTGGCAAGGTATTCGTAGCGCCGATAATAGCAATTGAGCCTTTATTGCCTTGAATCGTTGATTTAATCTCTGCTGCACAATCTTTGGCACCAATACAAGCAGCTTTAAAATGACCATAATCCATGATTAGGATACCTGAGGTATCCACACCACGTTCCATATTTGCCAAATACTGTACTTTTTCAGGTTTACCAAATAAGCCAATTACCAAATGAATGTTGTAAATATTAAGGTCACGCAGTGCTCCGCCACCTTTTGCTGGGTCAAAAGCAGGCGCAATCTCGCCACGTTTGAAGGCGTCGTAACGTGAAGAATACTGTGAATAATTACATTCAACGATTTTAATATCACCAAGCTTAGCCAGATTGTCTTTAATAGCTGCAAAATTGCCAAGGTACTGATTGGTAATAGCTTCTAACAAAATACGATTGTTCTGCTCTGCTATTTTTGCCAAGTCTTCAAATTCTGCTAAAGTCAATGTAAATGGCTTTTCACAAATGACGTGTTTCCCAGCAAGAAGTGCTTTTTTAGCATAATCATAGTGCAAGTGGTTTGGAAGTGCCACATAAACGGTGTCAACGTCTGGATTTGCCAAAATGCTATCATAGTCGCTACTTGCTTGAGAAATGCCGTAAATTTCAGCGAGTTTTTGTGCTTTTTCAAGACTTCGTGGTGTTGATAAAATAGCACTTAACTCAATGCCATTGATTTCCTTTAAAACGGGTAACACTTCGTCCACAATTTTTCCTGTTCCTAAAATGGCTAATTTCATGAATTTCCTCCTATCGTATTTGCTAAACTGTGGGATAAACCACTTCAAATTCTTCTAAAACGATTAAGCTTTCTGGTGTGAATGTCAACCCACATTCTTTAAAATAGGGTTTGAAAAATGCTTCATGAACATCTCGCCAGTAAGCAAGCGATTTATCACCCTCACCTTCTTTGAAAGCATGCTTCTCCGAGACTTCCTTAAAAGGTACAACAGAGACTTTTTTAATCTGAATAATGCAAACTGCTTGGTCTTTGCTGTCTAAAATCACATCATAAGACCCAACTTCAGGTAGCGGGTCATTATCAACAACATATAAGTCATAAGCTGATGCCGTCGCTGTTTTTGTGCCCTCAAGGACTAGCTTCGCTAACAAATCAGCTTCTAGCCCAAATTGCCAAGCGTCAATGTCATCTCCGATTGATGGTTGATTTTCTTATACTTGTTCCAAAGTTCTTGTGCGTTCATGGTTATCTCCTGTTCTTTTCTGTCTTACTTCTTCTTACAATCCGTTTGACAGAATTTCCCACTATAGTTTTCTCCTCTTCATTTTGAAGTCTCTCTTTCATTATTCTACCTTTGAAGCAATGCCGAATTGTTTATCTACCCGTTGCTAAAATCTCGTTTCTAAATATGCTATTTACCACGCTCGCAAATAACCAATAACTACTTCAAACTCCAGCCGCCGTCGATTTTGATGATTTCGCCTTGCATGGAGCTTGCTTTGCCTGATGCTAAAAATTCTGTCAAATCAGCGATTTCTTCGGGATTACTCCAACGTCCGATTGGTGTTTCTTGGGCTACCCAGTCAGCTAATCCTCCAGGTTCAAAATCGCTAGCTGTCATGGCTGTCTTAACCGCACCTGGTGCGATACCAAAAATTTGAATCTTATCCTTAGCATAGTCAAGTGCCAGCTGGCGCGTGAAGCCTGCAAGAGCGTGTTTACTAGCGGTGTAAGCTGCTCCGCCACCACCTGCGATAAATGACGCAATTGAGCACATGTTGATGATGATACCAGATTTTCGTTCCACCATTTTGGCTAAATAGTGGCGTGTAATTTTTACTGTCGCAAAGAAATTGGTCTGAAAAACACGTTCCAATTCGTCGTCTGATACTTCAAGCAAAGGCTTGTAAGCGTCGAGAATTCCAGCAGTGTTACACAAGATATCCACGTCCTGAACAGAATCGTACAGCGCAGCTAAATCCGTCGTCAAGTCCAACTGCAAGAAATGAAAGTTATCATCTTGAATCTGAGGCGCTTGCGATTTGTCAACGCCATATACCGCGCAGCCATTTTTCAAAAAAAGTCGTGCTTGTGCGAGTCCAATGCCAGAACTAACGCCTGTGATGAGAACTTTAGTCATGGACTTCAACCCAATCAGTCGCTAGGACGTCACATGGAGTCGGCGACCACATGGAAAAGCCTTCACCGTCACCTGAAACGTTGATGAGAAAATACGGTGTCACTGGTAATGCCACGCCATTTTGCTCAAGCGTATCAAATAGCTGAACGTAATTTTCAGCGCCACCCCAGCCTGTGCGGACATATTTTTTCTTAGCCTTTAAACCAGGCAAAATTTCTTCAAAAGTCATTTCTCTCTCCTTGATTTTACTAAGTCTAGTATATCAAAAAACGAGCTCGTAAGCTCGTTATAATTATCGTCTTAGAACTTTCTTGATTACAGCTATGACTTTATGCAACATTGGACGTGGATAATAACGGAATGTTCCCATTTTGCGGACAATATAGCCATTAAAGTTTTGTTTGAAACGAAGAACACCATCACTACCGTCGAAAATCCCTTGAATACCAAGGAAAGTATAAAAATGAATGCCACGATTTAATGATTCTGTCATCACATGTTCTTGAAGGGCGACAGGCGCATAGAATTTGTTAAATTCCGTATAAGAGCCACTAAAGAGGTAAACAGCTTCTTGTGGTGTGTAAATAAAGAGACTACCTGCCAAAACCACATCTTCTGAACCATGTTTCTCAATAAGCTCTTTGGCTTCCTTGATACGAACATCAAAGGTTGCAATTTGTTTATCCAACTGCGCTTTTTGTTTATTGACCTTAGCTGAGTTAACACCGTCAGCAATTCTTTGATTTAAAACAGCTAGTTCAGAAGCAATCGTTTCATGGCTAGACTGAAGATTTTTAAGATAGTCTTGGAAATTAATCGTTGCAATCATAAATTCGCATTTATCACCAAAACTATCGTAAAAAGCTTCATAATAATCTAACGGTTTATCAACGTATTCGCGACGTTCTGAAGTTGATGCTGTAATTTCTTTAAAAATGTGGAGTTCATCACGCTCTAGACGACGCACTTTAATACCAAAAGAATTTGTTTTGTTAGCTAGCGGACGTCTTTTTTGCTAAATGACTTGCGCAGCGTTTCAGGTGTCAATCCTGTCAAATCTTTGACATAATGCCAATCTGGTTCGCCACCAGGATAACCAGTTTGCAGACCATCAAAGTGATAGCCAAGTTCTGTCAGACACGTAATCAGTTCAGGCTTTTCGTCGTCATTTGGCTCACCGTGACTATCAAATGTTTGATAAGTATCGTAAGGCTTGACAATCAGTTCAAGCGCCCCATTTTCCTTGGCATAAGCTTGTAATTCTCTGTAAAATTCAGCCAGATAAGCCGTATCTGTCGAAGCAGGACCCGAATTAATTTCCATGTGAAGTCCGCCTGTCATCAGCATGCTGTACAAAACACCCGCCACTTGGATAGCTCCATCTGCTTCCAAACCTAGAAAAGTAATGTCAAACCCACGTTTTTCAAGCAAATCCGCCATTTCAACAGATTGCATAAACGAACGTTCTTTAAATGTGGCACTCACTTGTTCATAATCTTCTCGTGATAAGATTTTTAAAGTCATGTTTGTTTTTCTCGATTCTAATTCACCATAATAAAATTCGCCATTAAAAATTATCAAAGGAAACTTAAATGAAAATTAATTGTCATTTTTGAAATTTATTTTCATTTTTTGCGAATTTCTTTTCATAAAAAGACAAGTTAAATACCCAGTTACCATTATAGGTACTGAGTATTTTCATTATCTTTTGTGACAACTATTAACCAATTTGGCTACCGTTTGGTACGCTTGGGTCAATGGTTAAAACAGTCAAGTTGCCATCATGTTCAGCCGATAGAATCATTCCCTGACTAAGCAAGCCCATCATTTTACGTGGTTTCAGATTAGCAACGATTTGCAATTTTTTACCAACGAGTTCTTGTTCATTTGGATAGAATTTTGCAATTCCTGAAAGGATTTGACGGTCCTCCCCGTCGCCAGCATCAAGACGGAATTTGAGTAATTTTTCAGAACCTTCAACTTTTGATACTTCTTTGACTTCTGCAACACGGATTTCTACTTTGTCAAAGTCATCAAATTTGATAGCTTTCTTTTCATTTTTTAGCTCAACATCTGCTGGATTCCATTCTTTTTCTTCTGTCGCAACTGCTGCTCCACCCATGTTAGCTTTGATATAGTCGATTTCAGCTTCCATGTCAAGGCGTGGAAGATTGGTGTTCCTTTGGCAACAACTTTAACACCTTCTGGGAAGCCTGCAAGGGTAAGATTTTCAAGGTCAAAGTCACTTCCTAGACCAAGTTGTTCCATAATAGCGTTTGATGTTGTCATCATAAATGGTTGAATAAGGTGAGCCACCACACGAAGACTAGCTGCCAAGTGAGCCATTACTGCTGCCAGTTCATCACGTTTAGCGTCATCTTTTGCAAGAACCCAAGGAGCTGTTTCGTCAATGTATTTATTTGTACGTGAAATAATGCTCCAAACCGCATCAAGTGCGCGTGGGTAGTCAACAACATTCATTTGTTTATGGTATTCAGCGAGTTTTTCTTCGACAACACCTGCCAAATCAGCATCAAATGCTGTGACATTTTCAACGTAGGCTGGAACATCGCCACCGAAATATTTATTAATCATGGCAACTGTGCGGTTAAGAAGGTTTCCAAGGTCATTTGCCAACTCATAATTGATACGTCCAACGTAATCTTCTGGCGTAAATGTTCCATCAGAACCAACTGGAAGTGAGCGCATGAGGTAATAACGAAGTGGGTCAAGTCCATAGCGTTCGACAAGCATTTCTGGGTAAACCACATTACCTTTAGATTTAGACATTTTACCGTCTTTCATGACAAACCAACCGTGGGCAATCAAGCGGTCAGGCAATTTCATATCTAACATCATGAGCATAATTGGCCAGTAAATTGAGTGGAAACGTAGGATATCTTTACCAACCATATGGAAAACTGTTCCCTCGTTCCAGAATTTATCAAAGTTTGCGTGTTCTTCTTGACCATAACCAAGTGCCGTAGCGTAGTTAAGAAGCGCATCAATCCACACGTAAACAACGTGTTTTGGATTTGAAGGCACTTTAACGCCCCATGTAAATGATGTACGGCTGACAGCCAAATCTTCAAGACCTGGTTCAATGAAGTTCTTGATGATTTCGTTCATACGACCATCAGGTTGGATGAAATCAGGGTATGCATGGAAAAATTCTACCAAGCGGTCAGCATATTTTCCAAGACGTAAGAAATATGATTCTTCTGAAACCCATTCTACTTCGTGTCCAGAAGGTGCAATCCCGCCAATGACTTTTCCATTTTCGTCACGGAAAACTTCTTCTAATTGGCTTTCTGTGAAAAATTCTTCATCTGATACTGAGTACCAACCAGAATACTCACCCAAATAAATATCATCTTGTGCCAACAATTTTTCAAAAACATCAGCAACGACTTTTTCATGGTAATCATCAGTTGTACGAATGAATTTATCATAAGAAATATCAAGCATTTCCCAAAGTTTTTTAACGTCAGCAGCCATACCGTCAACATAAGCTTGTGGTGTAATTCCTGCTTCTTCAGCTTTTTGTTGAATTTTTTGACCGTGTTCATCAAGACCAGTCAAATAAAAAACCTCGTGGTTCATCATGCGTTTGTAACGTGCTAAAACGTCACAAGCAATTGTTGTATAAGCTGAACCAATGTGAAGCTTACCAGATGGATAATAAATAGGTGTTGTAATATAAAATGGTTGTTTACTAGTCATTTTCTTTCCTTTCAAATAGGAGCTAATGAAACTCCTTTATTGATAACACTTTATTATAACATAAATTTATAGCTGATTATAGGTAAAATCGCATAACAATGCGAAAAAATCCTGGCAATCACGCCAAGATTTTAGTGACTTTATTAAAGCGATAAGATAGAAAAATAGCTCGAATGGCTAAATCAATTAGAATCGATAACCAAACACCTGCAATACCTAAACCAAGATATTGTCCTAAGAGAAATACACCAACCACGCGTATTCCCCACATGCCAATAACGGTGCTGTAAAGAGGCGTTTTGGTATCCCCCATTCCTTGAAGAGCTCCCGCTAAAATCAAACTAATCGCCAAAACAGGTTGGATAAAACCATCAATTTTTAAAGCAATGCCCACTTGGGCAATCGCAGAGCTATCAGAGGTAAAGAAAGTGGCAAAATAAGCTCCACCAAAAAACAAAAATAGCCCGAAAAATCCTAAGATAACAACGCCATAAAGGGTTGACCAAAAACCAACTTGACGAATTTTATGATAATCTTTTTCACCCTTTGCCATACCAACCAAAACAGCTGCTGCCGTTGCTAAACCATAAGCTGGCATGTAAACAAATGATTCAATTGACCCTGCAATATTATGGCTGGCGTATGTTTTACTACTAATCGCAACAATCAAGCTCATATAAACCACTTGTCCCAAACGCATGACCAAACGCTCTGCTGTCGCCGGAATGGTCAAGGAAATCAATTCCTTATCACGACTTCCAAACTTTAAATCCTCTCTTTTCAAGGCTAGTGCCGAAGATTGTAATTTTTTTAAACAACAAAACCGTTCCAAAGATTCTGGCAATTACTGTTCCAATCGCTGTCCCCAATATTCCAAGTCCAGCAAACGACCCAATCCCAAAAATCAAAACATAATCAACACAGACATTCGTCACATTTGTGATAGCTGAAATCGTCATCGGCGACTTGGTATCACCAGTTGCACGAATAATACTTGCTAAAACAGTCATCAAACTATTAAAACACGTCAATCCGCCAACAAGGTAAAAATAAGTTTTGGCTGCTGCCAATTCTGTTGCATCAAGCCCCATCCAAAGTAAAAGATAATGTCCAAACAGTACCGCTACCAGTCCCAAAACCAAACTAACAATGAGTCCTAAATAAATCGACTGAACAGCACGCTCTTTGCAGCTTTGCTATTTTTCGCACCAATATTTCGCGATACCAGTGCTGAACTTCCAACCCCAATGGCAATGTAAACCGCTAAGTAAACATTAAGAATTGTATTAGAAACACCTACTGCTGTCACCGCTGTCAAGCCAAGTTTTGCAATCATCAAGGTATCAATAAAGCCCACCAAGGTCTGTAAAATATTTTCAATCGTTGCTGGTATCGCAAGATTTAAAATGGATTTATGTAATGTATTTGTCATAAGATTACTTCTTTCTTTAAATTATCTCTATTATCTTAAACTTTTAACTTTAAAACCATACGCAAAAATATTATAATGTTCAATAATAGACAAAAAAGAAAAAATGTCCATTTTAGGAGAAATCTCATGACACGTCAGGAAGTCAAGACACAGGAAGCCATTTTTACCGCATTTTTTGATTTATTAGCTCAAAAATCATTTCACGATATTCGCATTGGCGAATTATGTCAGAAAGCTAATATTGGTCGTTCAACCTTTTATAGTCATTTTACGAGCAAAGATGATTTGCTAATCGCTGTCTGTCAACAGCTTTTTCAACACGTTTTTGTGACTTCTTCGCTTGCTGAACATCAAACCAACCAATCCTTACACAAAGGCAGCCTTGAAGAGCAGGTAACTCACCTTTACCAACACTTCAAAGAAAATGCTGATAAAGTGACAACCCTTTACCAGCTGGAAGACGATTATTTTAGTCGCAGTCTACAAGCAGAACTTCAAAAATATTTGGTTCCCATTCTTAAGCCCATTTACTTTAAAGAAAACGCGTTACCTGACCAACTGTTGGACCAATATATTATTGATACTTTTTTAACAACGCTTAGCTGGTGGCTACACGCCCAACCAGACCTCGAAGCTATTGAAATCACACATTATTACCTGAAATTACTTGCTTGAGTGACGACTAAGCACAAACGAATAAAGCACTGGCACAATAACCATTACACCAATAACACCACCCAAAACATAAGGCAAAGCAAGTTGGAAAAAACTATCAAATAAAAGAAGCAAGCCACCCAGCACCCAAATCTTACTAGCAAAACGGTGCGTTTTATACCAATTGCGGTCATCAGAAAGTGTCCATGGCAAACGAATGCCAATCGTATAATTTCGTTGTGTTTTAGGAAGGTAATTTCCAATAAAAATAAAGATGCTGCCCAGAAAAGCAGTTACAAGTGCCGGACTACTTTTGATAACTCCAAGTGCATTCGCATAAATCGATAACTGGACAATTAAACTAAACAAAGGAATGAGCCACGCATATATCTTTACCATACGAGCTGGCGTGGTAGCTTTAACAGAATCCTTTTCTAACGATACTAGCACAATCGATTGAAAAAGTAAGAAAAGTATCGGAAAAGCAAAGATGGCAAAAATTTTACTATTATAACCGTCGGCAGTTCCACTAATATCAAAATGTGTCGCCATTTGACTTGGCAATTGATTCCACAATAAAATTCCGATAAGAACTGGTAAAAGAATGACAAGACTTGTCTTAACCAAACTCTTTTTATTAATCTTCATTTCCTGACTCCCCCTTTAAATCCGCTAACCATGTCATAATATCTTCTAAAACTGACGTACTTAATTCGTAATAGATAAAATTTTTTCTCACGTTTCTCAACAACCAAACCAGCCTTTTTCAAAATATTAAGGTGGTGAGAAATTGTCGCACCTGCAACGTCAAAATGTCCAGCAATATCACCTGCTGGCAAGCGTTCTGATTTTAATAACTCCAGAATCTCTCGCCGAATTGGGTGTGATAACGCTTTAAAAGTCTCTGCAAATCCCATAGCTGCCTCCCTTCGTTATTTAGAAAATCTATTTAGATATTTTTCTAAATAGATTATAACACTTTCTTCATATTTTATGGTAAGAAAAAACCACCTTTCAAATCATCAAAGTCGCGTACTATTTCTTTTTTTGTTAAAATAGGGGGTAACGATTAGATTTTTTTAGAAAGAAGAGAATCTTGTTTTCCTACAAGGTTCTGGTAGCTTAGTTATGAAACTTATTTCGTGGAATATTGATTCACTCAACGCTGCTTTGACTAGCGATTCCGCACGCGCTGTTATGTCTCGCGCTGTTATTGATACCTTGGTTACTGAAAATGCTGACATCATTGCCATTCAAGAAACAAAATTGTCAGCCAAAGGTCCGACCAAAAAGCATTTGCAAATTTTGCAAGATTATTTTCCTGAATACGAGGTCTCTTGGCGTTCATCTGTTGAACCTGCCAGAAAAGGCTATGCTGGTACCATGTTTCTCTACAAAAGTAGCTTGACACCAAGCATTTCATATCCTGAAATCGGTGCTCCTGACACCATGGATAGTGAAGGGCGCATTATCACCCTTGAATTTGACAAATTTTCGTCACACAAGTTTACACCCCAAACGCTGGTGACGGTTTAAAACGTTTGGCTGAACGTCAAATCTGGGACGAAAAATATGCAGATTACTTAACAGAATTAGACCAAGTAAAACCAGTCTTGGCAACAGGTGACTACAACGTCGCTCACAAAGAAATTGACTTGGCACACCCAAGCTCAAACCGTCGTTCTCCTGGCTTTACCGACGAAGAACGTGCAGGATTCACCAACTTACTAGCAAAAGGTTTTACCGACACTTTCCGCTACATCCATGGCGATATTCCTGATGTTTATAGTTGGTGGGCGCAACGTAGCAAAACAAGCAAAATCAACAATAGTGGCTGGCGTATTGACTACTGGCTCACATCAAGTCGTATCGCAGACAAAATCACAAAATCAGAAATGATTGACTCAGGCGCACGCCAAGACCACACACCAATTGTCTTGGAAATTGATTTATAACCCACATAAAATCTCCTAAGTTTTTTAGCTTAGGAGATTATTTTTATTAAAAAAATTAAGCCTTCTTACTTTTCACTTGTAGGGCAGCTGAGAGCAAGTAGCAATAATATCAAAGCAAATAAAGACATGGCAAAGAAGCTGACATTCATGCCGTGGATATTAGCATTAACACCATAAGTTGCAGCTGAATTAGTCGCTACTGCTGTCATAATACCAACGAATTATCTCAAAGCAAATAAAAACATTTCTTTTGCTTCTTCCCTTTTTCACTCTTTTTCCTTCAAACCATGATGCTAAGACAATTCAGTGGTCCAGCCGATGCCTACTTTAGCTGGCTCATTACCATTATCCTAGGCTCCTGAGTTTTTTCAAGCCTCCTCATTTTAGGAATCACCATGATTATCTCAGGTAGGAAAAATAATCAATTATTGATGTGCAGTTCAATGCTACGGATGCTCTCGAACAATTGTTAAACAGGCAACTGGACATAGCACTGGCTATCACTTCATCATTGCCAAACATCACAGAATTGGAAGCAACTTTTTTATACCAAAGCCCGATTTACTTAGTTGTTGAAAATTCTCATCCCCTATCAACTTTGAAAACAGCTAAATCTACTGACCTCAACAATCAAACTTTAATGGTCAGCCAAATCAGCCCCAAAGAACTCAAAGAAGCTCAGGAAAAAGTAATCTCTAAATCCCAAGTAAAAACCTTTGATAGCCCAAATCACTCATCTACCATTACCAATATTTTATCTGGTCGTGGGGTTTGCCTCGTCCCAGGATTTTTAAAGGACAATACACCAAATCTCATGTGGATTCCCTTTGAAGAAACATCAGGAATCGCTTGCTCTATCGTCAAACGAAAAGATAATCACCGAGAAGTTGTCCAAGATTTTCAAAAATTACTAAACAAACTCCTGCAAGATAATTAACATTCGTTGGAAATCAAATTCAGACCTCACTAGCTTAATTTGAAAAAATAATCTATCAACATCGGCTCACCAGTCTAATTTTCATTGAGTAAAAATTCCCACAAAAAACCACTTTCTATACCGAAAGTGGTTGATTTTATTTTTCTAGCAATTCTGCATAGGATTTGCGGTGGCCAAGTTGTAAGACTTGATTATCTTTAACCAGTACTGGACGTTTGATGAGCATACCATCTGAAGCCAAGAGGCTTGCTGCCTCATCAATTGACAAACTATCGATTTTATCTTTTAAACCAAGGGCACGGTAGACTTGTCCGCTAGTGTTGAAAAAATTCTTGATAGTATATGTTGAATTTTCAATCCATTCTTCCAATTGTTCTGCCTTTGGGGTATCGACTGTAATATCGACAGCTACAAAATCAACACCTAATTCTTGCAATTCCGCCTTAGCACGGCGACACGTACTACATTTTGGATATTCATAAAAAGTAAACATTTCTTTCTCCTTCTAAAAATTAGCTTTCTCATGTTCCAATAGCCAACACTTTCGCTCTACTCCGCCAGCATAGCCTGTTAATTGCCCTTGATTTCCTAAAACACGGTGACAAGGAACAATGATAGACAAGGGATTTTTACCTACAGCTCCACCAACGGCTTGCGCCGAACCACAGTTAATTTTTTCGGCAATTTCTCCATAGGTCATTGTCTCCCCATAAGGAATTTGTACTAAGACTTTCCAAACTTTCCTCTGAAAAGCCGTACCATAAGGCACCAAGGTCAATCGACTCGGGTCGGGATTTTTACCAGTAAAATAATCATCCAACCAAACTTTTGCCTCATCTAAAAAAATGGTCGTTTCTTCAATAATTTTTTCGCGTTCATAACCATATTCAAAATACTTTTGTCCTAGAAAATAGCAACCTAAGAGCCCTTTTTCATTAGCTAATACGACTATTTCTCCTAACTCAGACTGATAAACCAACTTTCTTAACATTTTATCACTCCCACTTAATCCATATGCCTAATAGAAAAAGCAAGCTCTGCTGCCTTATCTATAACTGATGGTTCTGCCATTCTGTATTAATCTTAGGTGTCCCATCCGCATTAAGTAAAGGTGTTATCCCCGAAGGATTACCTAGACCAGCCGTCACTCCAAGATATTCTACTCCAATTTCACGGTCAACTAACAGAACCAAATTTTGTTTTTTTATTACCAAATCGAACACTGAAAAATCGTTCTCTTAACTGTTTTTGGTATTCTTTTAACTGCTTTTTATCCATAAACTATCTCCCTCCCCTAATTTGAAATCGTTTTAACCATTATAGCAAAAAAGAAAAAAGAGCTGAGAAATACTCCCAACTCTTCCAATCTTTATTGTTATTTTTTCGTGATTAAACGTACACGAACGATATTATCGCTAGATTCAAAATTAGCAACTAAGTGATCAATTTTCGCCTTATCAGTTTCATCAAGGTCAAGTAGCGTATAAGCATAGTCACCTTTTGAGCGATTGATGATATTATCAATATTAATGCCTAAGTCAGAGACCGCTGTTGAAATTTTAGCGACGATATTTGGCACATTTTTATTAATCAATGTGATACGATATGGTGCAGTCAATGCTTGATGCACATTTGGAAAGTTAACAGAGTTAGTAATCTCACCTGTTTCCATGAACTGACGAATTGTCTTACCAGCCATAATCGCACAATTAAGTTCAGCTTCAGCCGTTGAACCACCTACGTGAGGGAAAACTGTGATTTTATCTTTGTTAAGCAACTCTTCTGTCCCAAAATCAGTAATGTAACGTTTCACAACACCAGCTGCAATAGCTTCAAAAAGTGCTGCATTGTCAACCAATTCACCACGCGCAAAATTGATAACAACCGTTCCTTTTTGCATCAAACCAAATGCTTCACTATCAAATGTATGGCGTGTTTCATCTGTCAAAGGCACATGAACAGTGATATAATCAGAATTCGCAAAGATTTCTTTAACATCAGCCACACGTTTGACGTGATGAGAAATATTCCAAGCTGTTTCAATAGAAACATATGGGTCATACCCTAGAACATTCATACCAAGACGTTGTGCATAGTTAGCAATACGACCACCGATAGCACCAAGTCCGATAACGCCTAGCGTTTTACCAGAAATTTCATTACCAGCAAATTGTTTCTTACCAGCTTCGACTTGTTTTGGAACATCATCACCAGAAAGGGTGTTTACCCACGCATTAGCAGCGATGTAGTCACGCGCTGACATCAAGATAGAAGCAAGAACCGCTTCTTTTACAGCATTAGCATTTGCACCAGGCGTATTAAAGACTACAATCCCTGCTGCCGTTGCTTCATCAATCGGAATATTATTTGTTCCTGCACCTGCACGCGCAATCGCTTTTAAATTTTCTGGAAATACTGTTCCATGCAAATTTTGACTACGAAGAATATAGGCATCTGGATTTTCCGCTAACTCACCATCAATTTGAAAATGATTTCCTAATTCTTTAAGCCCTACTTGATTAATATTATTAAACGTTTTAACACTATATACCATTTATTTCACACAAAGGCTACAAAAAGCCTTCCTTTTCCGTTATTGTTAATAACTATGATGATCAGCCTCATCAACTTCTTGATAGAGAGCATTCTCATCCTTAGTTTTAATTTTTTGATAAGCTAGACGTTCACCATCAATTGGCACTTTTCCACAATAGACATAACCAAGTTTCTCAAAAATGTGTTGCATGGCACCATTCTTTTCATGGGTGTCACAACGGAAATCATGTCCATCAGTTCCTTCAATCAATCCTTGAAGAAATGTTTGAGCAACCTTTCGACCAGTCACACTAGACAAAACAGCAACACGGTGAAATGTGATGTAACGGTGATTATTGTGTTTCCACTGACCATCGTAAATCTTGTCATAAGCAGGATCACCATCAGTGATAACAGCTGCATAGGCTACAATTTGCCCATCTAATAAGGCTACATACCCTTGACCAGTCAAAACGTCATCATAAATCGTATCCTCATCAGGATATTTCCCTTGCCATTGATTACTACCGCTTGCTGCCAATTGTTTTCGTGCGTCCTCAATAACGAGCATGATTTGGTCGACTTCATTTGGAAAAGCTTGTCTAATTTCCATATTATTACCTCTTCTAATGATTATGAATCTATTTTATAACAAATTCGATGCGAAAGTGGTAATAAAACAATTATTTATTTTCAGCTTCAAATTTTTTCATGAATTCAATCAAATCAAGTACCCCTTGACGTGGGAATGCATTGTAAAGACTAGCACGCATACCACCCACAGAACGGTGACCTTTGATATTTTTAAATCCAAGCGGTGTTGCTTCAGCAACAAATTTAGCATCAAGTTCTTTACTTGGTGTTACAAATGGAATATTAGCTACTGAACGTTCTGCTGGATTTTTAACAGGGTTTGTATAGAAGTCAGATTGGTCAATGAAATCGTACAACAAACCTGATTTTTCGCGGTTAGCAGCTTCCATTTTATCAACACCACCGAAAGCTTTCACCCATTCAAAAACAAGTTTTGCAATATAGATGTTATATGCAGGCGGTGTATTGTAAAGTGAACCCGCTTCTGCTTGGATACGGTAATCAAGCATAGCAGAAAGCGTTGGTTCATCATTCAAGAAATCTTCACGGACGATTACAACTGTAACCCCTGCAGGACCGATGTTCTTTTGGGCACCTGCATAAATCAAAGCAAAATCTTCAACGTTGTAACGTACAGCCAGAATATTTGAAGACATATCCGCTACAATTGGCACACCATTTGTATCAGGAAGATCATAAATAGACGTTCCTTCAATTGTATTGTTTGTTGTGATGTGAACATAAGCAGCTTCTGGATCAATATCTTTTGAATCAAAAGTAGGAATATGGTCATATACTGTATCTTCAGATGATGCTAGTAGCAATGGTTCAAAAGGAACAGTTTTGGACAATTTAACAGCTTCTGCATAAGCTTTTTTACCCCACGAACCACCAACTAGATAATATGCCTTACGTCCCTTAGCAAGGTTTAAAGGAAGCATTGTAAATTGCGTAGATGCACCACCTTGAAGGAACATCACTTTATAATTATCTGGAATAGCCATTAATTCACGCAATAATTGTTCTGCTTCTTTAATAATATTATCAAACTCTTTGGAACGGTGGGACATTTCTAAAACACTCATGCCGCTACCTTGGTAGTCAAGCATTTCACGCTGTGCTTGTTCAAGCACTGGTTTCGGTAACACTGCAGGACCTGCAGAGAAATTGTAAATTGTCATAAAAATACCTCCGTATAATAGTATAAATTATAACACAATTTTCTGAATTTTGTAAAGATTTTTGAGATTTTTTACTTAAAATATTTATAAATAATCATGATATAATAGTAAGTAGTAAATAATTAAGGAGTCCAAATGATTATCAAAGAATTTTGTGCTGAAAATACAACACTTCTCAATCAACTCAATCAGTCTGTTAAACGCGTTGAACTTTGTGATAATTTAGCCGTTGGAGGTACAACGCCATCTTATGGTGTTATCAAAGAAGCGGCACGCTACCTGCATGAAAAAGACATCGCACTAGCAACAATGATTCGTCCTCGCGGTGGTAACTTTGTCTATAATGATAGCGAACTTCGCATCATGGAAGAGATATTCTTCGCGCCGTTGAACTTGAAAGTGACAGTTTAGTTTTGGGATTATTAACAGAAGATAATCACATTGACCAAGATGGTATCGAACAACTTCTTCCCGCCACACAAGGACTACCACTTGTTTTTCACATGGCTTTTGACCAAATTCCGCTTGAAGAGCAAAAAGAAGCACTCGACCAATTGGTTAAATTAGGCTTTACACGTATTTTGACACACGGATCTACTCAAAATAATGATATTTTTGAAAATGTCGCTCACCTTAAAGATCTTGTTGATTACGCTGACGGTCGTATTGAAATCATGATTGGTGGCGGTGTCACAGCTGATAATTACCAAGAACTTATTGAAAAAACTGGTGCTCAAGCAGCACACGGAACAAAAATTAATTAAAAGGCAGAGACAAAAGTGTTCGGCTTCTTTGTTTATCCTGTTGTTAATTGCAAAACGCAGTAGTTGAGGGGTTTTTAATGCGCTGATAAATCAGCTTTTACAACCCTTTTTTGACATCAAGCTACGCTTGACTTCTTTTCCCACCTCGAAAGATTCCACAAATCTTTCGAGCCATACGGGGGTGAGATAACGAAATCGAATTTTTTCAAAATTACCGATTTCTGTCTCACTCCCTTTTTTATATCAAAAAAACCGAATCCTTTAAGAATTCAGGTTTTCTACCACTATTTTTGCTTGACTAAACTTCGGAGATTTTAAAACTTAAACGGCATCACCACCTCGTTCTCCTGTCCGAATACGGACAACTTCTTCAATCGGAAGAATAAAAATTTTACCATCTCCAACTTCACCTGTACGAACAGCTTTGCAGATGATATCCACAATTTCATCAACCGCCGCATCGTGTGTCACAATTTCAACTTTTACTTTCGCAAGCAAAGTTGGCACAATCTTTTGACCACGAACATATTCTGCAAAACCGCGTTGGTTCCATAACCAAGCACTTGACTGACTGTCATTCCCTTGGTAAATCCTGCTTTAGATAAGGCATCTTTGAGATCTTCCAAACGGTCTGAACGGATAATCGCCTCTATTTTTTTCATAATACACTCTCTTTCTAAACGTTTCTATTTAGCTCAGATTTCTAACTATCCTTTAATTATGAATCAAGCCCCATAAATGTTGGGTAAGCTGTTTCTTCATGCTCACTATCATCAAGACCAATAGCTTCCGCACGATCCTCAACACGAATACTTGTGAAGATTGAAATCACTTTAATAATAACAAAAGTTGCTACCGCTGACCAAACAATTGTAAAAATGATAGCTGCTACTATTACTAGGAATAAATGCGCATTACCATAGATTAAACCGATATTGTTTCCGTCAAGAGCGAGTTCTGGTGTAGTGAAAAGTCCTGTTACCAAACCACCAAAGATCCCTCCGATACCATGACAACCAAAGGCATCTAAAGCATCATCATAACCGAATTTACTCTTAAGAACTGAAATCGCAAAATAACAAACTGGGCTAACGCAAAGACCGATGAGAAGAGAGCTCCACGTTGAAACAAAACCTGCTCCTGGCGTGATAGCGACAAGCCCTGCTACCAATCCTGTTGAAGCACCGACAAGTGAGAATTTTCCAGTTAACACTTTTTCAACAAGCAACCAAGACAACATTGCTGCCGCTGCTGAAATGTGTGTTGTGACAAAGGCATGGACTGCAAGCCCGTCTGCTGCAAGGGCAGAACCAGCATTGAATCCAAACCAACCAAACCAGAGAAGACCTGCACCAAGGAAAACAAATGGTACGTTATGCGGACGGTATTCTAAACGGTTATAATCTCGACGTTTTCCAAGTACCAATGCCAAAACCAAACCTGAAACCCCAGAGGTAATATGAACGACATCACCACCAGCAAAGTCAATTGTTCCCCATTGAGCCAAAAGCCCTTCATCCCAGACCATATGAGCAAATGGGAAATAAACCAAGAGAAGCCAGAAAATGATGAAAATAATCAAAGGTGTAAAACGCATACGTCCTGCTGCCGCTCCTGTTAAAATGGCAACCGTAATGATTGGAAACATCATTTGGAACGCTGCGAATAACGCATCAGGAATTTCTAAACCACGTGTGCTAGCCGTTTCGCTAACACCATTGAAAAAGAGATGCGAGAAATTACCAATTAGGCTTCCATCACCACCAAATGAAAGGGAATACCCACAAATCATCCACATTACTGAAGCAACAGCAATCGGAATCACACACATCATCATTGTATTAATGACATTTTTGCGTCTCCCTAAACCACCATAGAAGAATGCTAAACCTGGTGTCATCAAAAAGACTAGGCTAGCACAGATAATCATAAAAGCTATACTTCCTGCATCCATATCAAAAACTCCTTTTATATTCTAAGACTTTAAACCTTAAAGTCGACTTTCTAAAATACTACAACAAGTGTTGCGATATTTTATGTTAGATAATATAACATTATTTTGGGGCAGAGTAAAGTGTTTTTTGTTGAATTTTCTAAATTTTCTGTATTTATAACATAAAACGTCAGTCTTCTTCTACATTTAAAAACAATATTCTTCCTTTGATAATACTCATTTTATTGATTCTATAACTTGACATAGAAATGTTAGCAAAGTCGCTAATTTTGATACAACTATCCTTGTTATGTTTTCTTACATAAAATTATAAAATATAAATAAAAGGAGTTTACAAGACAAAAAACTACCGATGATAATTCCATAATCATCGGTAGTTGTCTCAGCTGATTAGTAATGTTTAAAGTTGATGATAAGCATTGTAAACTTCTTGACGGTTTAAGCCGTAAGTTTTAGCAATTTTTTTAATGGCTTGATTTGGCTTGTCCCCAGCTTCGATTAACTGAGCAACGAGTTCAGCTGGATTAATATTTTCTGATATTTCTTCTAATGTCGCTATCTCATCTTGACCAGATACAACGATTAAACACTCTCCTTTTAAAGGATTTTGGGCAATGTATTCCAAAATTTCTGAGATGCATCCGCGCTGGTATTCTTCAAAAAGCTTTGTCAACTCACGAACCAAAACAATTTTTCTATCACCATATACTGCTAACATATTGTCCAATGTATCTGCGACACGATAAGGTGATTCATAAAAAAATTTGTGTTTCAGGATACTGCTTCTTAGCTTCAAAAAATTCCTTCTGCTGCTTAGCTTTTCTTGGCAAGAAACCGTAAAAAATATGTGGTTGCGGTGCTAAGCCACTCGCAATAAGCGCCGTAATCCCAGCAGAAGCCCCTGGGATAGCAACGACAGTAATCTCTTCAGCTATAGCTGCTTTTACTAAATCATGACCTGGGTCAGAAATAGAAGGCATCCCAGCATCAGACACTTGTGCCAAAATTTTTCCTTCTTTCATCAGAGCAATCAATTCAGGAATTTTTTCATAGGCATTGTGTTCATGAAAGCTAATTTGCTTGGCTGAAATGTCAAAATGTTTCAGCAAAAGCCCTGTATTGCGAGTGTCTTCTGCACAGACAAAATCAGCATTTTTTAGTATTTCCACGGCACGATAAGTCATGTCTTGCATATTGCCAATCGGTGTTGGAACAAGATACAGCTGGCCATAGGTTGTCTGATTTTTAAAACTTTTTTGTACTTTCATAGGCAGTTACTCCCTATCTAAAACTTCCATACAAAACATACATTCTTCATCGTTTTCACGACGTTGACCATAATAATCATTGCAAATATGGAAACCATCATGGTAAATGCCTTCGATATATCGTTTTCCTTGCTTAGAAGATTTAGCTGGTGTATCTTGCTCAAGTTGAGCTAGACGCGTGCGAATTTTATCATTTTCAAGACGCAAAGCTGTATTTTCCTCTAGTAGTGATTGCACTTGTTTTTTCATGGCTTCAATTTCAGCTAAGGTAATCATTAAATTTTGTGAAAAACCATCAAAGGCATCAAATAATTCTTTTTTATCCACGTACTTTGACCTCCTCTAAAGCATAGGTTAAGAGCGTGTGTTTTTCTGGAAAACGAACTTTGACGGTATCAGAAAACACATCAATCCCTGCAATAACTCCCAAGCCATCAACTGTTTCAATCTCCGTTCCTACATCAGGGAATTTCCTCTTAGAGGCTTTATAAAAGTCATCTTCAAAACTCAAACAACACATCAAACGCCCACAGATACCTGATGTTTTTCCTGTGCTGAGTGACATTCCTTGATTTTTGACCATTTTAATAGACACAGGTGGAAATTCTCCCAAAAAACTTGAACAACAAAGGGCACGACCACACGGTCCAAGACCACCATAAACCTTAGCTTCTTCGCGGCTGTTGATTTGACGAAGTTCGATTCTTGTTTTGAAATGACCTGCTAAATCACGTAGCAATTGACGAAAATCAACACGTTCTTCTGCTGAAAACGTGATAAGCACACAGCTTCTTTCCAAAGGGAAAATAATATCAATCACTTTCATTTTTAGGTCATTAGCTAAAATTAGCTCATTAACCGTTGAAAACGAACGCTTCGCTAAATCAATATTTTCTTGGTAAGCTTGTTTATCTTTTTCATTGGCAAGACGTGTTACAGAATCCATCTCAGCAGGTAATTTGACCTCATCAATGACTTCGTTGCTAGTGACAACTTGCGCCAAACGACACCCTTTTTTATTTTGACGACGCGTAATCGCCGAGTTTATATTTTTTATTTGGTAAAACATAGACAATACTGCCTGTTTCTTCGTATTTTACGCTCAATACTTCTGTCATGAAATCACCATATATTCTAGCGCATTTTGGAAACTCACATTACTTTTCCACATTTGTTGCGCCTTAAAACTTTTTTCTAAATAAACCAAACTTTCTTTTTGATTAAATTGCTTTGCTAAAAATAGCGGCAAGAGTTGAAAAACAAGTTCTTGGTCAGACTTTTCTAAAGCAACTTGAACCAAACGCCCTGTTTCTAAATAAGCCAGCATTTTTTCTTTAAACAGAACCGTGACAAAACGCTCACAAGTTTGAATGACATCCAATACTTTTTTATCTTGCATCATTTCATCAAGGTGCTCCGGTGTTTTTGACAATTCTGCTAATATTTCTGCTTGTATTTTCAAAACTCCAGCTTTTTCAGCTTGCTCGATCAACAGTGGCTTATTTTTCGGAAAACGGAAAATCTGTGTTCGACTTTTAATCGTCGGTAAAACTTTATTCTCATCACTAGTCAACAAAATCATGTAGGAAGAACTTTGTGGTTCTTCAATGAATTTCAAAAGGCTATTTGCAGCATTAACATGCATTTTTTCACAATTTTGAATAATGAAAACTTGTGATTTGCCTTCAAAACCTGAACGTGAGAAATCACGCATCAATTCACGAATCGTATCAGTTTGATGACTTGCCCACTTGGTTTGACAACCTTAACATCCGAAAATTCATTTTCCGCAATTAACTGACATTCACGGCATTTCCCGCATGGCAAACTATCTTGGAGGTTTTCGCAAAAACGACTTTTAGCAAAGTAAAGAGCAAAATCAAAGCTCGCAAAATCCCCTGAAAAAAGATAGGCGTGGTTCATCCTATCTGATTTCAAAATTTGATTAAACTCTTTAAAAAGTTGGGGTTGCAAGTGCTCTAATTCCATCTAAATCCCTCTACTCATTTTTTGCTAACTGTTCAAGAATGGTATGAAGTGTCTCTGACACGACCTCTGCCAATTCACGTGACGCATCAATAGTCACAATACGTTTTTCTTGTTCAGTCAAGGCTAAATAACCTTCTCGAACACGCTTGTGCATGTCTAATTTTTCCAAATCAAGTCGGTTAACTTCACGCTCAGCATTTTTAGCAATTCTGGCTAAACCAATTTCTGATTCAACATCAAAATAAAGCGTCAAATCTGGTTTTCTACCGTCTGTTGCAAAGTCATTTAATCTCCTAATGATATCTTTATCCAAGCCACGTCCAGCACCTTGGTAAGCAATTGAACTATCAATAAAACGATCAATCAAGACCACCTTACCAGCCTCTAAAGCTGGCAGAACCTTTTCAACATAATGTTGACGTCTTGCAGCCATATACAAGAGCAACTCTGTCTTATTATCCATAGCAACGTGGTTAACATCTAAGATGACATCACGAATACGCTCTGCAATTTCGACACCACCAGGTTCACGTGTGGTTATAATATCATAGCCCTTTTCTTGCAAAACTGGAAGGACTTGTTCTAAAACTGTGGTTTTTCCAGCACCATCTGGACCTTCAAATGAAATGATTATACCGTTTTTCATGAAAATTCCTTAAAATTCTTTCTATGCTTCTATTTTAACAAAAAACAGACAAAAATAACACTAGCAAATTCGCTAACTTATTGGATTCAAGCATAAAAAGTTGATAGACATAACTTTCCGTCTCGTCGCTCAAAAAAACAGAACCTAGCTTGAAACTAAATTCTGCTTTCTCAGTTAAATTAGCACTTAATCCAATGATTTTGCTTCTGTTAATTCAAGCGCATCAACTTGAATGCCTTGATTAAGCAATTTTTCTCGTAGATCTGCAACATCAGCTTTACCGTCAATTTGGATTTCAATAGCGACTTTCCCAGATTTACGAGTGGCAACAACGGTACGTTTGATATTGAGATTGTCGTTTGAAATCGTATCTACAATTTTTGCCAAAGTTCCAACCGTATCATCAGCCGAAATAACCACGCGAACACCTTCTTCGCCATAACCAGAAATTTCAAGAAAAGCTTTGAAAACGTCTTTATCTGTAATAACACCATAGACTTGGTCGCTTTCGACAACAGGAACAATTCCAACACGATTTTTCATCATGGTATAAATCGCATCTTCTAGACTTGCGTACGGTGAAACCGTCACAACATCGCGAATCATCACGTCACGAATTTTAGTTTTATTAAGCAAATAATTCATCTCATAAATTGACAAAGTCGTTGCTTTTGAAGGACTAGCTTCTGCCATTGTTCTTTCGGTAACAATCCCGACAAGCTTATCATTTTCGATAACAGGCAAGCGACGCAAGCCTTGTTCTCTCATCATATCAGCCGCATGTGCTACTGTTGTATCAGGAGACACATAAACAACTTTTTTAGTCATAAAATCTTTTACTGCCATAACAATTCTCCGCATTATTTTCTTGTTATTATTATACCACAAACCGCAAACGGTTTCACCAAAGATTGAAAAAATAATGAAAATAAAGCAGACGAGATTGTTGTTAATGATAAAAAATCTAGGATAACAGCTATCCTAGACTTGGTTAAATACTAAATTCAGTTAACGGTTTGTTAGCCACCAAGGTAAGCCTTGCGGACTTCTTCTGATTCTAACAATTCTTTACCTGTTCCTGAAAGAACAATTTTTCCTGTTTCTAAAACATAACCGCGGTCAGCAATTGCTAACGCTTTATTGGCATTTTGTTCAATCAACAAGACAGTTGTTCCTTGTTTTTGAATATCTTGAATGATGTCAAATATTTCTTGGATAAAAATTGGCGCAAGCCCATTGACGGTTCATCAAGAAGAAGTAATTTGGGTTGGCTCATCAAAGCACGCCCCATAGCAAGCATCTGTTGCTCACCCCCTGAAAGTGTGGCTGCATCTTGCGATTTACGTTCTTCAAGTCGTGGGAAGCGTTCAAAAACTTTCTTCAAATTCTTTTGATTTTCTTCACGGTCATTACGCAAGAAAGCTCCCAATTCAAGGTTTTCAAGCACAGTTAAGCCTGGGAAAACATGACGTCCTTCAGGAACCTGTGACAAGCCACTAGCAACGATTTTTCGAGCAGGTTCTTTTTGAATTTCTTGTCCTAAGAATTCGATTTTACCAGCACTTGGACGAACCAAACCAGAAATCGTACGAAGAATAGAAGTTTTACCAGCACCATTGGCACCGATAAGTGTGACAACTTCTCCTTCATTGACTTCAAAAGAAACATCTTTTACAGCTTGGATAACGCCGTAATGGACTGATAAATTATCAACTTTTAACATTGTCATTATCCTTCACCTCCAAGATAAGCTTCAATAACACGTTGATTATTTTTGATTTCATCAGGTGTACCGTGAGCAATTAAACGTCCATATTCAAGAACGTAAATACGTTCTGTCACTTCCATTACAAGACTCATATCGTGTTCGATAAGCATAATGGTAATGTCAAATTCTTCTTTGATTTGACGAATTAACTGTGTCAATTCTGCTGTTTCTTGTGGGTTCATCCCAGCAGCAGGTTCATCTAAAAAGAGAATTTTGGGTTCAGTGGCAAGGGCACGTACAATTTCCAAACGACGTTGCTGACCGTAAGGAAGATTTTTAGCTAGGGTATCTGCATCTCCATCCAAATTAAAGATAGCTAACAAATCCATAGCTTTTTGGCGCAACTCTTCCTCGCTTTGATAGAATTTTGGCAAACGAAGAAAGCTTGCAAAGACATGCGATTTATTTTGATTAGCCATGCCAACAAGTACATTTTCCAAAACGGTCATATCTTTAAAGAGACGGATATTTTGGAAAGTACGTGAAAGACCAAGTGATGCGATTTTATAAGGTTTCTTGCTATTTAACAATGTGCCATCCAAAGAAACTGAACCTTCGCTTGGTTCATAGACACCTGTTAAAAGGTTGAAAAGTGTTGTTTTACCAGCACCGTTTGGACCAATAAGACCAACTAATTCTCCCTCATTTAAATGCATTGTGACATCACCAACGGCTGTCAAACCACCGAAATTTTTGGTTAAATTTTTAACATCAAGAAGTGCCATTAATGATTGCCCCCCTTAGTTTTATTAAAGAAACGTGATAATGTGAATTCTTTTGTTCCTAAAAGTCCTCCTGGACGGAAAATCATTACCAAAATTAATGCCAAAGAATAGATAATCATACGGAGGTTTGAAACGTTTTGTAAGAACATGTTAAGAATGCCTAAAACAATGGCTGCTAGAATAGTTCCTGTGATAGAACCTAGCCCACCAAGAACAGCAATAATCAAGTAATCAATTGATTTCATGATAGTAAAGTCTTTTGGTACAACTGTTCCGATGTAACCAACGTAAAGTGAGCCAGCAATAGCTGAAATGATAGCTCCCATTACAAAAATCAAGACTTTCATTCTTGTGATATTGACACCCATTGCTTCTGCTGCAATCTCGTCTTCACGAACAGAAATAACTTGACGTCCAATAGATGAACGTAGGAAATTTAAAATCAAAATCGTAATTGCAACGACAAAGATAAAGATAACTGGCCATGTTGTGTATGGCAAAATTCCTGTCAAACCAGCTGCACCATTGGTTAAATCGCCACCATTGACAATAACAATACGGATAATTTCAGCCATACCAAGCGTTGCAATCGCAAGGTAGTCACCTTTCAAACGAAGTGTTGGAATACCAAAGACAAGCGCTACAAGAACAGCAATCACAATCCCAACAAGCATTGAGAAATAAAAGCCACCGTAAGTTGGATTTTGTTGTGTGATAATCGCTGTGGCATAAGCACCGATTGCCATAAACCCAGCTTGTCCAAGTGTGAATTGTCCTGAGAAACCGAGCACAAGGTTAGTACCAAGTCCCATTAAAATACTAATCCCAATCCCCATGAGAATTTGAATGTAGTAAAGGTTCAAAATATTAGTTGTTGCTAGAAATTCTAAGATTCCAAAAAGAACAACAATCAAAGCAAGCCAAGAAAGATTGATTTTTAGATTCTTTTTCATTTTCTACACCTTCTCTTTCACGTTTTTGCCAAGAATACCAGCAGGTCTTACCAAAAGAATGATAATTAAGACACCGTAAACAATGGCATCACGATAACTTGAAAGGTTGAGCGAAATTGATAAAGTTTCCAAAATACCAATAACAAATCCACCTAAAGCTGCCCCTGGAATAATGCCGATACCACCCAGAACAGCGGCAACGAAGGCTTTAATACCAGGTGTCATCCCCATTAATGGTTCAATTGAGTTATAGTAAAGACCGATTAACACACCTGCGGCACCTGCAAGTGCTGAACCGAGCGCAAATGTGAAACTAATTGTTGAATTGACGTTAATTCCCATTAATTCAGCTGCATCGCTATCAACAGATACGGCACGCATTGCTTTTCCCATTTTTGTTTTCTTAACGATTAATTGCAAAGCTACCATCAAAGCAAGGGAAACAATTAAAATCAACAATTGAATGTTTGTCACTGTTACAGAGCCAATCTTATAGCTAACAATATCGATAGCTTGCGGGAATGAATGCGTATTTGCGCCAACCAAGAAAACCATACCATATTCAAGGAAGAACGACACACCAATCGCCGTAATCAAGGCTGCAATACGCGTCGAATGACGTAATGGACGATAAGCCAAAAACTCAATAATCATTCCCAGGCAAGCTGTTGCAATCATTGTAAAAATGAGGGCAATCCAGAAATTCATGTGAAGGCTACTAATAGCATAGTAACCGATAAATGCACCTAGCATATAAATATCGCCATGAGCAAAATTAATTAATTTAATAATCCCATAAACCATGGTATACCCAAGAGCAAGTAACGCATAGATACTTCCTAGAATAATACCATTAACCAGTTGTTGGGGGAGCTGTTCTAAAAACATATAATACCAAACTTTCTAGTTATGTGATATAAAGCTAAAGGAAAATGACCTCTAGTTATCTCCTGTAATTTCAACGGCTTCAGCTGAATCTTCAACACCATCTTTCATCTTAACCATCAAAGCTGTCTTGATTGGGTTATGATCTTCATCGATAGTCATTGTACCAGTAACACCTTCAAAATCTGTCAGATTTGCTAAGTTATTAGCAATATCAATTGAAGTTTCTGCACCTTCTGCTGCTTTAGCAATCATATAAACAGAGTCATAAGCAAGCGCTGCAAACATATTTGGTTCTGAACCGTATTTTTCTTTATATGCTGCAATAAATTCTGTTGCTTTATCTGAAAGTGCTGTTTTCGTTGAATAACCCGATACGTAATAAACATCATGCGTATTTGCTGTACCGGCCAAGTCAGCGAAGCTATCATCATTGAAACCATCAGGTCCCAAAATTGGAACTTCGATACCCATATCACGCGCTTGTTTTGTAATGATACCAGTTTCTGTATAATAACCTGGCATTACAATCGCATCATAATCCAAGTTTTTGAATTTTGTCAAGGCTGATTGGAAATCTTTATCCCCTGAAGCAAATGTCGCTGTTGCAACAATCTCTCCGTGATATTTTTCTTGGAATTCCTCAGCAATTCCTTTAGCATAGTCACTTGAGTTATCATAATAAAGAACAACCTTTTTAGCATTTAAATTGCTATAAGCGTACTGTGCTAAAACTTGACCTTGGAAGCTGTCTTGGAAAGTCGTACGGAAAACGTCTTTTTTCACACCATCACTACCCACTGTCAAATCATCCTGTGTACCACTTGGAGTCAACAACGGAACCCCTGTTTTCTGGGCATTCAAACTAGCGGCAGAAACCGCACCAGAAGTGGCTGGACCAATCATTGCATTAACTTGACTTTGAATAGCCAAGTTAGTCGCTGCAGTAGAGGCTTCCGCGTTTTCAGATTTATTATCTTTCGTAACGAGTTCAATTTTTTTACCATCAACACCGCCAGCTTTATTAATCTCTTCAACGGCAAGTTTAATACCGTCATTTTCTGCATTACCATAAGCAGCTACCGCACCAGTCAATTCAAGGTTAACACCAATTTTCAAGGTGTCACCAATCGTTGTTCCTGTGGCATTTGCAGTTACGTCTGGCGACTTACTACAAGCTGCTAAAGTAATTGAGGCTAAAAAAGTTAGCGCTGTGAGCGCAATCTTTTTATGCATAAGAATTTCTCTCCTTAAATTTCTAATAAAAAGTCACTTAAAATAATACTGAATTATCAGAAAATTGTCAATATTCTTTTCGTACTTCTTCATACAAGATTATATTATATCAAAAACGAGCTAAATTGCCTACAAAATTTTCATCGATATTATCAAACTCCGATAATAATACTTCTTTAACAAATTTCAATTCTGAAATTTCTTTTGCAATATCTTCTGCTTCTTCCTTGTTTACATACAAGACCTGATATCGCATTTTATGCGAATGGTATAAAACATCACCAAATTTATTTAACTTTCGAGCATCACGATTATAGTATAAATAAACAATAATCCCCTGACGTTCCTGCTTTTTAAACATGCTTTTTTCTTCCTCCTTTACTACAATTCCCATAATGTGATTTATGTGGTGCCAAAGGCAAACCTGTCTCTACAAAATATCAGATGAAATAGTTGATGAGATCTTTTGTGATAGCTCTGCTAAATTTTTTTGAACAGCAACTTCACTTTGTCGCAATTGACTAACTTTTTCGTTAATGTCAATGCCCCTTTTTTCCTTAAAAAGTTGACGACGTATTTCAGCAACTTCTGATCGAAAAGCTGCATACGATTTAACATCTTCATAGCTTTGTTTCAAGGCTTGAAAATGCATAATTTTTTCCTGAAGCACAGTATCTGCCAAGAAAACCTCACGTGCTTTCCGATAGTTTTTAACACTTTCCAACTCAAGAAAAGATGCGGCAACCTCATCAATAGCTTCATCAATATCAAATAATTGTTCATCAATTGTCAACATAAAACGATTATACCACAATTAACGTTAAATGTATCCTTGGTCAGCTCGCAACAAAAAACCCACCAAAGGCGGGTTTAATATATATCTTCAATTAGTTTAATTCGTTGTTTACCATGATTTCGTCGATGAAGCCGTATTCGAGAGTTTCTTGTGCACTCATCCAGTTATCACGTTCAGCATCAGCATGAACTTTTTCCAATGTTTGACCAGAGTTGTCAGCCAAAATTTGTTCCAAGTTTTGACGTGTTTTCAAAAGGTGTTCAGCAGCAATTGCCATATCTGTTTGTTGTGTACCGCCACCAGTACCACCCATTGGTTGGTGAATCATGTATTCAGCATTTGGCAACATGAAACGTTTACCTTTTGCACCTGATGACGCAATAACAGTTCCCATTGAAGCTGCCATACCCATAACAATTGTTTGAACATCTGACTTAATGAAATTCATTGTATCAACAATGGCAAGCCCTGCTGATACTGAACCACCAGGAGTATTAACATAAAGGTAAATATCTTTAGTGTTATCTTGTGCATCAAGGAACAACAATTGGGCAATGATAGAGTTAGCCATATTATCTTCAACTGGTCCAGTCAACATGATAATACGGTCTTTCAAAAGGCGTGAATAAATATCGTATGAGCGTTCGCCACGGCTCGTTTGTTCAATAACTACAGGAATCATATATTTTCTCCTTTATTAAGCTACACGGACAAATTGAAATGGTGACTATCACCTTCTTATCCATGTCTGGTTTTAATAATCAATCTGAAACTATTATAGTCAATTGGTCAAAAAAGGTCAAATAAAAAACGTTAATAATTGACTTTTTCCTGAAGTAAAATAGGGGTTCACTACACGTCAATAGACGGTAGAAACCTTGATTTCATGTGATTTTTGAAACATTGACTTTCATTACATTGCACTACAAATCAATTGAAACTCTACATTTTTTAGATAATAAAATAAAGTAGAACATGCAGATATTAAAAAGAGCACTTCAAATGAGGTGCTCTTTTTAATAGTTAAGCAATCAACTTAACCTTATTTTGTACCGAATAGTCGGTCACCAGCGTCACCAAGACCTGGAACGATGTAACCATGTTCGTTAAGTTTTTCGTCAAGAGTGGCTGTGTAAATGTCGATATCTGGGTGTGCTTCTTGGAGAGCTTTAACACCTTCTGGTGCAGATACGAGACAAACAAATTTAATGTTAGCTGCGCCACGTTTTTTAAGAGAATCAACGGCTAAAATAGCTGAACCACCTGTTGCAAGCATTGGGTCAACCACAAAAATTTGTCGTTGGTCAATATCTTCTGGTAATTTTACAAGGTATTCAACAGGTTGCAATGTTTCTTCATCACGATACATTCCGATATGACCAACTTTAGCAGCTGGAACAAGGCTAAGAAAACCATCAACCATACCGATACCAGCACGTAAAATAGGAACAATTGCTAATTTTTTACCAGCTAATTGTTTTTGAGTTGTTTTTGTAATCGGTGTTTCGATTTCAACATCTTCGAGTGGAAGGTCGCGCAACACTTCATAACCCATAAGCATTGCAATTTCGTTAACTAATTCACGAAAATCTTTAGTTGAAGTTGTTGTGCGACGCAAGATTGATAATTTGTGTTGGATAAGCGGGTGTGAGATAACTTGGAATTTTCCCATGATGTACTCCTTTTATACTGAATTTAGTTTAACCTTATCAATTATAGCAGAAAATGGCAAAATATGCTCACTAATTATGACGAATGTCATACTTTTTTAAAATTAGTCATTATTCTCAGTTTTATGAAAAAAACATCAGCCAATTGGACTGATGTCTTTACTTTCCAAAGACGCTAGCGATGCGTTTGCTGGCTTCTTTTACAGTTTCTAGTGGTGCAGCAACGTTTAGACGAGCAAAACTTTTGCCTTCTTTTCCGAAATGTGCGCCGTCATTTAACACCACTTTTGCTTCCTTTTGAAGTTTTTCATCTAATTGTGGTTGTTCAATGTCATAGGCTGAAAAGTCAAGCCACACAAGGTAAGTTCCCTCAGGCTTCATGACCTTAATCTTGGTATGTTCTTCAAAATAATCCACAACGTAATTAATATTTTCTTCGATAACTTTTTTTAATTCTTCTAACCATGGCTTGCCATAAGTAAAGGCAGTTTCCGTCGTAATCATTCCCAGAGTCGGAACTTCGTGTTGATTATTAGCCAGTTGGACACGTTTAAATTGCTTACGAAGTTTCGGATTTTGAATAATCGCAAAACTGTTTTTCGTACCAGCAATGTTAAATGTTTTCGTAGCTGATGACAGGATAAGTGTAAATTCTTTAAAACGGTCATCAACTGTGTTGAAAGAATGATGCTTAGTGCCAAAAAGCGCCAAATCTTGATGAATTTCATCTGAAGCCAATATAACGCCATGTTTTTCACAAAGCTCACCGATTTTTTGTAATTCTTGTGCTGACCAGATACGTCCACCAGGGTTGTGTGGGCTACAAAAAACATAAAGTTTTACCTGATTATCAACGATATCTTTCTCAAGTTGGTCAAAGTCAATTTCAAAATGCCCATTCTTAATAATCAAAGAATTTTCCACTAATTTACGGTCATTTAAGCGAATTGTCCGTGCAAAAGGATAATAAACTGGCGAATTAATCAGCACCGCATCGCCTTTTTCAGTAAAGGCCTGAATAGCAACTGAAATGCAGGAACAACACCGTCAATGAAAGAAATGTCATCTTTGGTGATGTTGTAGCCGTGTTCTTTTCTTTCCCAATCAATCACTGATTGATAAAGAGAATCCTTAAAATAATTATAGCCAAAGATGTGTTCTTGTCCATAATCTATAATCGCTTCTTTAATTTCTGGAACAGGCAAAAAATCCATATCAGCAACCCAAAGTTGAAGCAAATCAGGGTCATTTTCAGACGTCTGCCATTTATATGTGAAATGTGTTAGACGATTTGGTCTCGTTGTAAAATCATATGTTCCCATACTAAGCCTCCAATGCGTGTTTTAGGTCATCAATCAAATCTTCAACATCTTCGATTCCAATAGATAGGCGCAATAAATCATTGGTTAATCCGTAAGATAAACGAACCTCTTCAGGAATGTCTGCGTGTGTTTGGGTTCTCGGGTAAGTGATTAAACTTTCCACACCACCAAGACTTTCTGCAAATGTAATGATGTCAAGGCTATTGATAATATCTGGAATCTTACTTTCATCAACCACTCTGAAAGAAATCATGCCACCTTTACCCGTATAAAGCACTTCTTTAACAGCAGGTAATTTTTCCAAAAATGCAACAATCTCACGCGCATTTTCAGTTGATTTTTCCATGCGAAGTTTAAGGGTTTTTAGCCCACGCATCAACATATAAGAATCAAATGGTGATAAGGTTGGACCAGTCGTATTGAGATTGTAGAAAAGTTTGTCATATGTCTCTTTGTCGTTTGTAATCACAACGCCTGCTAAGACATCATTATGTCCTGCCAAATATTTTGTGGCTGAATGCACAACAATATCAGCTCCAAGTGGAATTGGATTTTGATAAATTGGGCTGTAAAAAGTATTGTCCACAATAAGCTTAGCGCCCTTGGCATGAGCCGCATTCGCCACTTTTTCAATGTCAAATTCAACCATTAGTGGGTTCGTTGGGGTCTCAATGTAAACAATATCCGTGTCATCAGAAATCGCTGCTAAAAGCTCTGCTTCTGTATTGGTGTATTCAAACGAAAAACGCCCTTCTTTTTCTTTATCATTGAACCAACGGAAAGAGCCACCATATAAGTCACGTGCGGCAACTACTTTGGCTCTAACAGGAAAAATTTCAAAGGCTAAAACAATAGCACTCATACCAGATGACGTTGCAAGTGCATAATCTGCTTTTTCAATCGCTGCAAGTGTCTTTTCAAGCGTTGCGCGTGTTGGATTTTTCGTTCTTGTGTAATCAAAACCTGTTGATTTTCCAAACTCTGGGTGTTGATAAGTTGTGGAAAAATGAATAGGTGCTGCTAACGCTCCTGTCGCTTCATCTGATTTTATTCCTGCATGTGCTAAAATAGTTGCCAATCTACAATCACTTTTCATGGTGTCTCCCCCTCAAAACATATCACTACCAGCTATCTGGTCTATTAAAATTTATAACTATTCTATCATTTATTCGTTGAAATGCATGACTTTTTCGTTATTCTATTTCTTGATAATCATCTATAAGTAAAAACTATAACTAAAAAACGTCCCTTGGACGTTTTTTTTCACGAGCCCAGAAATAAGAAAGCGAGTCAATCCAGTGGACTGTTTTTTCATGAGCTTAAAAATAAAGAAGCGAGTTAGTCCACTGGACTGTTTTCATCGCTCTAAATGTAGTTTTTGGCGGAGTGCTTTTGCTCTGCCACCAATTAATTTATCAAGCAAACGAGTTACTAGGCAAGGAAGCCGTAAACAAGAACACCTAAGGCACCTACAAGCACAATATAAACAACACTACCAACACGTGTCGTTGGGCTAACAATAAAATGAAGTCCAACGGTTGCTATAGCAACAATAACACCCATCATAGCTGTTAAAATACTAACAAGAAAAATTCCTCGCAACAAAGCTTTACGGTTAAAGCGTGTCACTTCATAAATGCGCTTATACATCAGAACAATCGGTATTGTTAAACCAATGGCTGTGGATAAAAGTGGGCCATAAGCGTGGAAGAAATAGATAAACGGAATTTGCAAAACAATTTTAATAATTAAACCGTAACCAAAATAACGAATAGCTTTGCGATTTTCAAACAAAGCTTGAAGCATAGGGGCTAAAAGGCTATAAAGTGCTAAGAAAATCACTTGCAGCAAGGCACCTACAAATAACCACAGGGCTGTGCTATTTGGCGCACCGTAGAAAAGCGTATAGAGTGGCTGTGCTAAAATAATCGCCCCAAGCATTGCTGGGAAAAGCACCATACACAGCATTTGCAAACTATTAATAACCAAATGCGCTGCTGCTTTTTTGTCTTTATTAACAAAGTTTCTGTCAAAAGGGGAATACCAGCTCCACCGATGGCAGTAGCCAAAGAAATCAAAATCATCATTACTTTATTTGGATTACTTGACAAATAAGCATATAAAATTTGCAATTCTTTGGTCGTATGCGACGTAAACAACTTCATTGTGTTGATAAATGACAACTGGTCAACAATCTGGAAGAGTTGAATCGCTGCTCCTGTAATAATAAACGGAATAGCTTCTTTTATCGTTTCAATGATAATCGCATTGGCATCAATATCAACATCATTATTTCCTGCAGAGAAAATAGCTTGCAATTTACCCTCGCGCCGAAGGAAGAAAAGGAGGACGAGGACACTAGCAATCATTCCGATAAAAGCAGCAAACGTTGATTGAACAACGGCTGAAACATAATCACCAGAGCCAATTTTCATAATCATGAAAGCTGTTAAAAGCATCCAAATAACACGGATAATTTGCTCTGCAATTTGGCTCATAGCATAAGGTTTTAAATTATTAAATCCTTGGAAAAAGCCACGTAGAACACTCATTGACGGGAAAAGTAAGAGTGCCCAAGATAAACTTTTCATAACACGAACCAAATCAGCTCCGCCACCACTCCAAGCAGCTAGAATTGGTGAGCCAATGTACATAATCGCCGCAAAAATAAGCCCCAATACCAAGGTCAATCTTAAAATTTGACATAATAAATAATAACTAGTATCTTCTTGACCTAACGTATTATACTTCGAAACCTGTTTAGCAATGGCAACAGGAATTCCCGCGGTTGAGATGAGTAGGAAAACGGCGTAAATATTATAGCCATTCCAAAAAGTGCATTGGCTTGCTCACCGTGAGTCCCCATCCAAGCATACCAAGGATAATGTAGAAAGCACCCAAAAGGCGACTAATAAAGTTTGACGCTGTCAACCATGCCGCCCCGCGCACCATCTGTTGCTGCTGTGTCATATTTGTTTTGTTTTCAGACATAGTATTCTTCCTAATTTTTAAAATAAGCGTTACTTTTTATTATAAACTTTTGATTGTGACTTGTAAAACAAAGACATTAAGTCTAAAATAGAGAGTATGATTACACTTGAAAAAACCCTCGACATTCTGAAAAAAAACCATAATTTCCGCGAAATAATCTTCCACAATCAATACAGTCTGACTTGGAAAGAAAATCCTAGCTTTTCAAAAATCAGTTTTGACAGTCGTGCTATCGACAGTTCAACCCTTTTCTTTGCTAAAGGGGCAACTTTTAAAAAAGAATACCTTGAACAAGCTATCCAAAAAGGCTTACCTTTTTATGTCAGCCAAGTTGATTACGAACTTGATATTCCTGCGATTATCGTAACAGATATCAAAAAAGCGATGAGCTTGATTGCCATGGAATTTTATGGTCATCCAGAAGAAAAATTAAAAATCATTGCTTTCACTGGTACAAAAGGGAAAACAACTGCGGCTTACTTTACATACAACATTTTGAAACAAAGCCACAAACCAGCTATGTTTTCAACAATGAACACAACGCTTGATGGTAAGACATTCTTCAAATCAAAATTAACCACACCTGAAAGTCTCGACCTCTTCAAGATGATGGCAACTGCTGTTGATAATGGCATGACTCACCTCATCATGGAAGTGTCTAGCCAAGCTTACCTTGTCGATCGTGTCTACGGATTGACTTTTGATGTTGGAGCATTTCTTAATATCAGCCCAGACCACATTGGACCGATTGAACATCCAACATTTGAAGATTATTTCTACCACAAACGCCTTTTAATGACAAATAGCAAAGCTGTTGTTGTCAATGCAGGTATGGATTATTTTAATGTTGTCGCACAACAAGTTGCCAATACTCCTCATGATTTTTACGGCAAGGATTCTGATAATACGATTGAAAATGGCAGAGCTTTTGACTTTGATGTGACTGGCAAACTGGCAGGACATTATGATATTCAGCTCATTGGCTCATTTAACCAAGAAAATGCGGTTGCTGCTGGTCTTGCTTGTCTGCGTTTGGGAACAAGTCTAGCTGATATTCAAAAAGGAATTGCCCAAACAAGTGTCCCTGGTCGCATGGAAGTCATTACGCAAACTAATGGTGCTAAAGTCTTCGTCGATTATGCGCACAATGGTGACAGTCTTGAAAAACTGTTATCTGTCGTTGAGGAACACCAAAAAGGCGACCTTCACCTGATTCTTGGTGCAACTGGTAATAAGGGAGAAAGCCGTCGTGCTGACTTTGCTCGTGTCATCAATGCTCACCCAAATCTTCACGTTATCTTAACAGCTGATGACCCTAATTACGAAGACCCACAAGCTATTGCCGAAGAAATTGCTAGTCAAGTGACACGTCCACTTGACATTCAAGTTGACCGTGAAAAGGCTATTTCACAAGCTATGGCACGCACTAATAATGAAACAGATGCCGTTATTATCGCTGGTAAAGGAGCTGATGCTTATCAAATCGTAAATGGTGAACGCACAGCTTATGCTGGTGATTTGAATATCGCTAAAAGCTATCTTAATTAGAACGATTTCAAGTATTATTTTGAACTATTCTAATTAATAATAAAAATATTTAAATAATATAAAAATATTCAAAAAAAGGCTTTTCAGAGGTCTTTTTTTCTTGTTACAATAAAAAAACAATTCTCGATTTAGGGACTTGTTTTTGGGAAGAAAAATTCCCCTAAAATCATTTTGAAAGGAGGTCGATTATGTCAGATATTTACGCTGAAAACATCTCAGTAGCTTACGAGGATAAAGTGATTATCAATGACTTATCTGTCACCATAGCAAAACAAAAAATCACGACAATTATCGGTGCCAATGGCTGTGGTAAATCAACTTTATTAAAAGCTTTAACACGCATTCATGCCCTTAAAGCTGGTCAAGTATTTGTTGACGGAGAAGCAATTGCTCATTTACCAACTAAAGAAATTGCCAAAAAGTTAGCACTACTCCCCCAAATGCTTGAAGCGACTGAAGGGATTTCAGTTTATGAGCTTGTCTCATACGGTCGCTTTCCACATCAAAACTATTTGGGAAGTTTAAGCGACACAGACAAGGAAAAAATCAACTGGGCAATGGAAATAACCAAAGTTGTTGAATTTGCCAATGAAAAAGTTGATTCGCTTTCAGGTGGCCAACGTCAACGTGTTTGGATTGCTATGGCTTTAGCTCAAGACACAGATACTATTTTTTTAGACGAGCCAACAACTTATCTAGATATGAACCACCAGCTGGAAATCTTGGAATTACTCCAAAAACTTAACCAAGATACCCAGAAAACTATTATTATGGTTTTGCACGATTTGAACTTATCAGCACGTTTTTCTGACGAATTGATTGCCATGAAAGCTGGCGCGATTAAATATCACAGTAAGGTTCAAGACATCATGACAGCAGACATTTTACGTGATATTTTTAATATCGAAGCCCATATCGTTCAAGACCCTATCCACAATCGTCCTATTTTGCTGACTTATCAGCTAACATAGATTTTTATTAGGAGAATAGACATGAAAAAGTTTTTCGCCGTTTTAACGACTTTTCTAGCAACATTTTTACTCGTTGCTTGCCATAATACATCATCAACTTCAGATAATACCGAGTTATCTAGCATGCCTAAAATTACTGGATTTTCTTATGAAGGAGATATTCCTAAAAATCCTCAAAAGGTCATTAATTTTGCCTACTCATACACAGGTTATTTATTAGAACTCGGTGTCAATGTTTCAAGTTATTCACTTGATTTAGAAAAAAATAGCCCTTCTTTTGGTGATCAATTAGCTGAGGCTGTCCAATTAACATCAGATGATACCGAGCTATTGCTACCCAAAAACCAGACCTTATCATCGCTTTTTCAACAGATGAAAATCTTGATGATTTGAAAGCAATTGCTCCTGTTTTAGTCATTGAATACGGTAAAAGTGATTATTTGGAAATGATGACTAATCTCGGAAAAGTTTTTGATAAAGAAGATGAAGCCCAAGAATGGCTTGATAACTGGGAAACTAAAACTGCTGAAGCTAAAGAAGAACTGAGTCAATACATTGATTCATCAACGACTTTTACGGTTATGGATTTTTACGACAAAGATATCTACCTTTATGGTAATAACTGGGGACGTGGTGGTGAGTTGATTTATGATTCGCTTGGTTATGCTGCACCACAAAAAGTCCAAGATGATGTTTTCCCTGCTGGCTGGTTTGGCATTTCACAAGAAGTTCTTGGAGATTATATCGGAGACTACGTTGTTCTTAATGTTAGTGACGACACTAAAGAAGCGGCAGCTTCCCTAAAAGAAAGCGATGTTTGGAACAATATTTCTGCTGTGAAAAATAATCACGTTTTAGAAGTTGATGAAAGCCTCTTCTACTTCTCAGACCCAATGTCGCTTGATAAACAGCTGGATGCTTTTGTATCAGCAATCAAGCAAGCTAATAGTTAAACTCATTTACCAGCTGAGAACTGCCTGCAATCCATACGCTAGGTAGTTTTCGCTGATTTCTCTGAAAGGGAAAGACAATGAAACAACTGTACCTTCTTTTTCAAAAGAATAAACGTTTTAAGAGCGTGGCTTCTTTTTTTCAGCCTATGTTTTCTTTTTATCCTTGGTTGGTATTTAAGCCTTCGCTTTGGTGCGGTAGCTTATTCTAATGCTCAATTAATGAGTGTTTTTAGACACCCTTTAACTGATTCTAACTTACAAGATGTGATTTTTGATTTGCGGCTTCCAAGAACCATTGCTGCTATTTTAGTTGGGGCTGCCATGGCACAAGCTGGTAGCATTATTCAAGGCGTTACTCGTAATCCTATTGCTGACCCTGGTTTGCTTGGCATTAATGCTGGCGCTGGTTTAGCTTGATTGTAGGTTATGCCATTTTTGGTAGTATGCATTACAGTTTGATTTTAATCACTTGTCTGTTTGGTGCGATTTTAGCTGCTATTTTAGTATTTGGAATAGCTTATCATCCTCGAAAAGGATACCAACAACTTCGACTCATTTTAGCAGGTGCTATGATTTCAACCCTATTTTCATCACTTGGTCAGGCAATAACGCTGTATTTTGATTTGTCAAAAGCAGTTATCGGTTGGCAATCTGGTGGCTTAGCACAAATAAATTGGAAAATGTTGGGAATTATTGCGCCTTTTATTATCCTTGGATTGCTATTAGCGCAGCTTTTTGCGCGTCAATTAACCATTCTAAGTCTTGATGAAACAGTTGCTAAAGCTCTGGGGCAACGAACTTTTGCCATGACCATGACTTTCCTTGCTATTGTGGTTATCTTATCGGCTGCGCCGTGGCTCTTGTTGGCAGCATTGCATTTGTCGGGCTTATCATTCCTCATTTTATCAAAATGTTTGTGGCGAAAGATTATCGGATTATCCTTCCTTTAACAGCATTTGCTGGGAGCACTTTTATGCTTTGGGTCGATTTGATTTGCCGTACAATCAATCCGCCAGCAGAAACGCCAGTTAGTGCGGTTGTTAGTATTGTTGGCTTACCATGCTTTCTGTGGTTGGTGCGAAAGGGGGAAAATTTATGACATCTGGAAAGAAAGTAGCTTGTCATTTCAGTGTTCTCATTTTTCTGTTATGTCTTATTTTCCTGCTATCCTTATCTCTAGGATATGCTAATTCCTCACTTCTAGAGGTTTGCAAGGTCTTTTTAGGAAAATCAGATGCAACCATGTCTTTCATTGTCACGCAAATCAGACTGCCACGCATTTTGGCTTGTATGCTCGGTGGCGGTTCGCTTGCCATGTCAGGTGTGTTGCTTCAAACACTCACTAAAAATCCCTTAGCCGATTCAGGTATTTTAGGAATAAATGCAGGAGCTGGCTCGTGATTGCGATTATGGTTGGGCTTTTGGATGTTACCAATTCCATGATGATTGCGCTTATGCCATTTTTAGCCATGTTAGGTGGTATTCTGACCATTTGTACTGTTTATTTTGTTTCACGTCAGAAAAATCAGCCGATTAGTCCGACACGCCTTATCATTACAGGTGTTGGGATTTCTAGCTTGCTTTCAGGCATCATGATTTCAATCATTGCTAACCTTGATACGAGTAAGACGGATTATATCGTCTCATGGCTAAGCGGAAAAGTAAGTGGTGGCAATTGGCAGACATTGATGATTTTAGCACCGCTGCTATTAGTCACTTGGCTACTAACTTACAGTCGAAGTTATGCACTAAATATTATGAGCCTTAACGAAGAAACAGCTATCGCTTTAGGTTTAAATCTAAAACGAGAACGTCTCTACACACTAATACTCTCGACTGCCTTGGCGGCGCTTAGTGTTGTTCTTGTGGGCAATATTACATTTATCGGTCTGCTTGCTGGTCACATCACGCGCCAATTATTAGGAAGCGACCACCGCATCAGCCTTCCGTCTAGTCTGCTCATCGGAATGATTATCTTTTTAATCGCCGATACAATTGGACGTGTTTGCTTAGTTGGCACAGGAATTCCAACAGGACTTGTCGTTGCCGTTATCGGAGCTCCTTATTTTCTCTATCTAATGATAAAAACAACGTGAATTGTCCAATGGACTTAACTCGATTTTTAATTTTCAGGCTCATGAAAAACCTGTCCACTGGACAGGTTTTTTAAGCTTTACTGGTAAAAATCAAGTTTTCTTTGTCAAAAAGCATGTTCAATTCGTACTTCCCTTGGTCATTTTTTCGGATATAATCCAATTTTTCCAACGTTTCTACAAAAATATCTGGGCGTTTTTGGGCAACTTCGTCCTTACGACCAAATTTTAACAAAAATGTTGTCATATATTTCAAAGCGTATTGTGGATTGACGTCTCCAAGCAAGTCATACAAAGGTTCTTGCGCTTTAGACATTGGTAAATTATCTGCTAATTTGAAGAAATAATTTGACAAGGTTAACTCACTACGAGCGATACTTGTTTTTTCAACAAGCACCAAATCATTAGCCTCATTTGTCAAACGTGTTTCAAAAGTCAGAGCCATCAAGTCCTCATAGATAGCACTTTGGTCATCTACAAAAAGTTGACTGTCTAAACTAACATTTTCTAGGCTATCAAGCAAGTCAAAACCAATCGTATAGCGTTTATTGTCACGAATAATGTAGCCTGCTTGCACGTATTCCTCAATCAAACGGTCAATTTTGGGAACTTCTGGAAAGTTTGCCTTGATTTGGCGTAAGGTCACATCATCTGTTTGATAAAGAAAATTAATCAAGTCTTGAAAAAAAGCTTGTCTGGTTAATTTATCTGGATTACAAATGTTAATCATGTAATTCTCCTAAATACTGCAAATTCTCGGACTGTGCCAATTGACTAGGGTTAGTCCCAGATTGATTTAACGGAACAGCCACTCCAAGCTCATCATAATATTGCTGCCAAAACTCAGAAATCGTATGCTTGTCATCACCAAACTGCATGGGAATCGTTTCAAAAATCGGCAAAATATCCGCAATATATTGTGAGCAATAATAAGAACCATTATCTGGATAGAAACTGTGATTGTAAGGTCTGCCCAGCAAATGCTCCGCTGCTACCTGAACCTGATCAGCCTTAATCCTAGGATAACGGTAAACAAAAATCCTATGCTGCTTCGTTTTCAAAAATTCCCTTAACTGCTGTTTAATGACACCTTTATCCTTGGTCGCGTGATAAATCATTGAGTCAAAATAAATAGCAACGTGGCTATATTGTCCAGTTGCTTTCTGGATAGCTTGCGACATATCGGAAATTCCGTACATAAAAAGCAAATCGCCAGCTCGCAATTCTTGAATATTCATAGCTTTATTGTAACAAAAAACAAGAATGACTGCTATAAGAAGATAAACTTCACTTTTTAATAAGTTTTTATCTTTGAAGAATTTTTGAGGTCTATGCTATAATGCCAGTATGAAAATATTAATTCCTAACGCCAAAGAATTACATACCAACCAAGATGCTTTTCCAAGCCAACCATTATCTGCCCAGAGCCAAGCAGTGCTCAAAACCTTACAAGAATACCCCGCCGAAAATTTGGCTAATTTCTACAAAATCAATTCAAGTAAAGCTGACCAAGAATGGACACGTTGGCAACGTCTAGCGGATAAACAAGCCAAAACCTATCCCGCATGGCTATTATATGACGGTCTCATGTATCGGTATATGAAACGAACTCAGGTAACCGAAGCGGAGCGACATTATCTTGATAACCACCTTCGTATCGCTACTGCCTTATACGGTTTAATCAGTCCCATGACGTTAATCGCACCACATCGCCTTGATTTTCAAGGAAATCTCAAGATTGACAACACATCATTAAAACAATTTTGGAGACAACAATACAACGAAGAAGTCCAAGATGACGAACTCATCATTTCATTACTGTCATCAGAATTTGAGCAAGTTTTCTCTCCAAATATCCGCAAACGCATGGTTAAAATTGTCTTTATGGAAAATAGAAACGGAAAGCCAAAAGTTCATTCAACCATTTCTAAAAAAGGACGTGGTCGTTTGGTCTCACTAATGGCTGAAAAACAAATTGAAACCATTGAGCAAATCAAACACCTAACCTTTGACGGCTTCCAATTCTCACCAGAATTATCCAAAGACCAAACCCTCACCTTTATCCGTGATCAAGAATAACATCCCAAAAATAAAAAGCAAACCAATCAAATTAACGATTGGTTGGCTTTTGTTATGTTAGGATTTACCGAAATAACATTATTTCATCAAAAAATAAGTAATGAGTGCAATAAGAAGTCCTATTACACCTTCTATCTTTTCTCTTTTTGACGTTTTTGAAAGTGTAATCTCCCAATGGTTTCCTTTTTTATGATAGAGTATTTTTTCGTCTGTCATATTTCTTTTCCTTAACTTCTCCAAAAAGACGACTCACGTCGCTTTTTTTATTATCCCTTATTAATTAAGCGTTGAAGCTCTCTGTTAATTGTGGGACAACTTGTTTTTTACGTGAAACAGCACCTGCAAGGAATGCGTGGTTGTTTTCAAGTTTGAAGTTGAAGGCAGCTTCAACTTTGTCAATGTTTGAACCAAGTGCCAAGATTTCTGAGTTTGAGTTAAGAATATCAGTAATCATAAGTACAAAGTCAGAGTAACCATTTGCAGTATTTGCTGCTGTAATAGCTGCTTCGATTTCTGCTTGGCGTTCAAGAACTTCGTTAATATCAACTGTGTTAACTTGTGCTACACGAACTTGGTTTCCATTAAGTTCAAATGTTTTAGCGTCAATGTCAATCAATTCTTCAGCAGATTTTGTTGCCAAGTTTGTACCAGCTTTAAGCAATGCCAAACCATATTCTTCAAGGTTTACACCTGCGATTTCTGCCAAGTCAGCAGCAACAGCTGGGTCAGTTGAGTGAGTTGTTGGTGATTTAAGAAGAAGTGTATCTGAAATCAAACCAGACAAAAGCAAACCAGCCATTTCTTTAGGAATAACAACGTTATTTTCTTTGTATAGGCGGTAAACGATTGATGAAGCTGAACCAACTGGTTCTAAACGCATGTAAAGTGGGTTAGCTGTTTCAAAATTTGCAACACGGTGGTGATCAACAACTTCGATAACTTCAACGTCACGAATATCAGAGATTGATTGTTGGAATTCGTTGTGGTCTGTCAAAATAACTTGGTCAGCCCCTTCAGCTTTTGCTGATTCAACAACACGTGGTGCTTCTACGCCAAAGTAATTCAAAGCGAAAGTTGTTTCTTCATTAGGTGTTCCAAGAGCAACAGCTTCAGCATCAACACCAAGTTCACGTTTCAAATAAGCATAAGCAACTGATGAACCGATAGCATCAGAGTCTGGATTTTGGTGACCAAAAACTAAAATTTTAGACATGTTTTCTACCTCATAATAATTATTTATTCTTATTTTAGCAAAATTTAAAGGAGATAGCAAAGTCAGTAGCTGCTTTTATCGCAATAATAACACAAAAAGAGCACCTTTATCACTAATTATTGTTAATTACTGATAAAAATGCTTTTACTTTAGTCTTTTTCTGTCGTGTTTTGTTTGAAATCATTGCTGATGTTTTCGACATCTGGCATTTCATTATCAGAAGAATCGTCCTTAGCGGCTTCTGCTTTTGCAGTTTTTTCTTGCTCTAAGGCTAAGCGTAACAAGCGTTCTTCTTCTTCACGATTTTCTTGATTGCGGATAGCTTCTTGTTCTTTGCGATAAGCCATGTACTTTCGGCTATTATCCACAATATGCAATTTCTTCACACCTTTGACGAGCAAACGCCAAATAAATGTAATAAGCGATTCAATCAAGAGTAAGATTTCAATCGCAATGACACCAAGTAAACTCCAAGCCATAAAAAGCGTCACCAATAATTGAGAAAAATTTTTTTCAGATTACCTAGTCATTATTATGGATAGACAATGTTTCTAGAAAAAGGTTCAAGATACCTTGTAATAGCCCAGATTTTACAGACTTGTCATCATCTAAATCAAAAGTCGCCTCATCTTGATTTGGCAAGACAAGGACAATGTCCCCGTCTTGAATATAGTCAACCTTGTCTCCTAGTTTTATGTCAAAATCAAATAAATCACGCGCAAGCTTTTTTATTTTTCCGTCTTGCATCAAGTAAACGAATTCGTCGTCAAATTTTAAAACTTTGTAACTGTTCATAGATTCCACCTTATGCTAGAGCTTACCAAAGTTTCAAGCTAATGTCAATATTTTTACTGATGAATCCGTTTCATGTATTCGGTGTAAGATTCTGTATGCATCAGGTCTTTGGCATTTTGCACACGTTCCTTCGTTGGAGGTTTAACGCCCTCCAAAGTATATGGAATGCCAAGCTCATGCCATTTAAATTCACCCAAGGTATGATAAGGAAGAATTTCAAATTTATCCACATTTTTCAACGTTGCGACAAATTTACCAAGTTCAACCAAATCATCATCAAAATCAGTTAATCCAGGTACCAAAACGTGACGAATCCAAACAGGAATACCCTTATCAGATAAATAACGCGCAAATGCCAAAATATTAGTATTTGGCTGACGTGTCACAACAATATGTTGTTTAGGATTAATTTCTTTCAAATCTAAAAGAACCAAATCTGTTACTGCTAACAATTTATCCACAATTTCATGGTATTCTGGTGTGTCACGAAAAGCAAAACCACAAGTATCTAGCGTGCAATGGATTCCCAATTCTTTTGCTTTTGTGAAAAGTGCTGTGACAAATTCAATCTGTAACATGGCTTCACCACCTGATACGGTAATGCCACCATTGTTTCCCCAGAAATGCTTGTAACGCAAAGCTTCAGCCAATACATCATCAACTGTGCGTTCTTGCGATTTATTGGTTTCCATAGCCCAAGTGTCTGGATTGTGGCAATATTGACAGCGCATCTTACAGCCCTGCATAAAAATTACAAACCGAATCCCTGGACCGTCCACAGAACCAAAACTTTCTGTTGAGTGAATCATCCCAGTTACTTTTCCGTAATCAATTTCAGTCATTTTTTTCTTCCTTTGTAACCGTTTTTTCTGCTTTCATTATAACATTTTCTAAAGGAAAAAGACTAAGATTAGCTTAGTCTTCTTCAATACTCTGTTCTATATCAGAAAAAATAACTTTCAGTTTTGTAACACGTCCATCTTTAACTTTATCATTTGTCAAAGCAAGGTGTTTTTCTTTCGTATCCACTTCAAACGTTTCACGACTATCTTGGTCCGGAATATTTCCCACACCAGTTAGGTAGTAACCAGCAATAGTATCCACATCATCACTTTCAAGATCGACGTCAAAATAGTCATTAAATTCGTTGATGGTCATTGTCCCAAGAACAATATAAGTATGTTCACCAATTTCACGGACAAATTGCTCTGCTTTATCTGTTTCGTCGTCGATTTCTCCGACGATTTCTTCAAGCAAATCCTCAAGTGTGACAATACCTGCAACGCCACCATATTCGTCCAACAAAATTGCCATTTGATTTTGGGTATTTCTCAATTGGCGTAACAAATCGTCCACAAAAATCGTTTCTGGAACAAAGAGCGGTTCTTGCAAAATCTTACGCAAGACAATATTGTCAAAACCATCACGGAAACCAGCGTCCAGCAAGCGTTTGGTGTGAAGTACACCAACAATCTTATCCTTATCATCATCATAGACAGGAATACGTGAAAAATTCTGTTTGAGAATTTCTTGAATATTTTCTTGTGTATCATCATTGATGTCAATCATGAAAGCGTCTGTTCTTGGAACCATAACTTCACGCGCCATTAATTCGTCGAGCGAAAAGATACCTTGTAACATCTCAATTTCTTCAGCATCTAGAGTTTCTTCACTATTTGACAGCATGTATTCAATTTCATCACGGGTCATTTTTTCGTCCGCATCATCAAATTGCATTGGCGTAATACGTGAGAGAAGATTGGTTGACGCTGATAAGAGCCAAACAAAAGGACTAACAATTTTTCCAAGAAAAATGATAACAGGGGCAGAGATAACAGCCAGATTTTCCTTGAGATTCATGGCAATACGTTTTGGATAAAGCTCACCAAGAACAATGGAAATATAGTCAAAAAGACAAGGGAAATAACACTACCTGCTGTCTGAGCCCAAACAAAATCTCCAAACCAAGACGCAATAACACCCCCAAGAGAGGCAGATAAGCTAGCCCCCTGTAAGAGACTGATAAAGGTGATACCAACTTGAATCGTTGATAAAAAATTATTAGGATTTTCCAAAACAGACAATAGACGAATGAATTTCTTATCGCCTTCTTCTGCTTTTTGTTCAACACGTGAACGATTAAGGGAAACTAATGCCATCTCAGAAGCTGAGAAAAAAGCATTTAGCAAGGTCAAAATTAATAATAAAACAAATTGCAAAATTAAATTCTGACTGGGGTCTTCCATATCAATTCTACTCCTATTCTTCAAATATCTATTATGGTAAGATTTTATTCTCCACGACAAAATAGTACAGTAATTACATTATAGCATATTTTTGCATTTATGTAATAGGCAAACAGCTCTATCAGCTGTTAAACTGAAGAAAAAGTCTTTTTGATACTTTCCTTAGATTCCTCGCTCTTCAATTTCTAGGCTTAAACCTCAACCATCCACTAGAGGCTTTGAACCATCGGCAGTCCTAACAATTCAGTAGACTGTTAGAGGAAACCAAAAAATTCCCAATCTGAAACCTTAAACAATCTCCCAGATTGTTTAAGCGGCACAAAGTATCGTTTTATTGGGGACAAGGATCGCAAATAATTCTGAAATTAAACGGAAGTAATAATTACTTATAACTTATTTCGGTTAAAAGTAGATTTATTTACATTCTGATAGCTATATCATCCATATTTTACATATGCCAAACTAAAATATCAAAATTTTCAGAAAAATGATATAATAATTATTAAAAACACATGGAGGTCTCCAGATGTTACAAGTAAAACTAAAAAATGTCAGCTTAGAACGTCAACATAAATTATTATTAAAAAATCTTAACTGGGCAGTTAACAAGGGGGAACATTGGGCTATTTTAGGATTGAATGGTTCTGGTAAGACAACACTTTTAAAGCTTATCATGGCTGAATATTGGAAAACAGACGGTGAGGTGGAAGTCCTAGGAACACCATTTGGTGGTACTGATATTAGCGATATTCGTACCAAAATTGGTATCGTTGGCTCATTTATTGCTGAGCGACTTCCAGCAAATATGCTTGCCGAAAAAATCGTTTTGACTGGGAAATACAAATCAAGCATTCTTTACAAAGAATACGGTGAAAAAGAACTTGATGAAGCACGACAAATGTTGATTTCAATTGGTGGCGAACATCTGCTTGGACGTATTTATGCTAGTCTGTCACAAGGTGAAAAACAACTGCTCCTTATCGCACGTAGTTTAATGGAAAATCCTGAAATTTTGATTTTAGATGAGGCTACAAGTGGGCTTGATTTGTTTGCGCGTGAAAAACTATTGACACAGATTAAGCAAATCACAAGCCTTCCTAATGCTCCAACAATTCTCTACGTAACACACCATGCCGAAGAAATTACACGATCAATAACTCATGTCTTGTTGCTGAAAAAAGGAGAAATCATTGCCCAAGGTCCTAAAAATGATGTTTTGACTGAGGACATTTTAACCGATTTCTATGACCAAACCGTCTCAATCATCCCACTAGGCGACGAACGCATTTACATCAAACCTGAATTTAAATCATAACAGTAAAACCCCTAGGACATTTTTGTTCTAGGGGTCATTTTATAATAAAGTAATTATATGGTAGTGTTCCATAGTCATCTTTTAACGAATAACTTTCGAGTTTATTGACATTGCGGCGTAGGAAGGTTGCGTAGCTTGATGTAATGTCTCCACGCATTTCATATTCAGCAATCACTTTACGCTCAAGATAATACCCTCGCAACATTTCATCAATATTATCAGGTTTCATATGAGCAATGACACGTTCAACAAAGACGCCCGATTCAATGATATTAGCTTCTTGTAGGCGTGACCTTTGAAGAAAGCCAATCAGCTCAGAATTATAAATGCCTTCCAAATCTTGTAACCCTTCTAACACCAGCTCCGTATTGCTTAAATAAAGCTCTGTCAAGCGGTCACGGTTATCTTCTGTCAATTTAATTTCGCGTGATTTTCCAGAAAGAAAGTGACGGATAGTCGGCCAAAAACTAAGGCTTTCACGAACTAAGCGACGAATCACTCGCATGCTAATCGTGAAGAAATAACTAAACGTTGAAATAAAACCGCGATTAATCTGACGTTCCAAATTTTGCAAATAACGTTGATACAAACGGTATTCAACTAATTCTATTTTGCCTTCTGAAAAAGCATGCTCTAAACCATCGCTTTCAATTCCAAGAATCATCAAGCGCAAGTAAGCCAATTCTTTTTTGACAATAGTCGGCTCTTGTTCCAAAATTAAGTGCTCAATACGCCCATTGTAATTATCAATGGCTGCATAAAGTGGACCTTTGTTCTTGACTTCTTTTAAATCTTGCTCCAATGTCTTAACCACTTCATTTAAAATAGCAATTTGAGTGACATAATCGGTAGTATCAGTATCATCAGAGTTTTGTGCCAAGTGTGGTAAAACAAATACTCCAATTAGAAAACTTAACAAAGTCACCGCTGCTACAGTAAATAAAATCAAGCTATAGGCGTAACTTTCAAACTGCGGCAATAGCAAAATTGTCGCGATTGATACCGTCCCTTTCACACCAGAAAAAGTTAACAGTAAAACCTCCCTCAATAGTGATTTACTGAAACGTTTTTCTTTACGATAATGGAGAATATAATAAAGCCCAACCATGACAAATCGAACTAAAAAGAGCAAAGCTGTCACGATTAACACAATCGCCGCAAGACGATAATTATTAACCAAAGGATTGGTCAAAGCAGGCTCAACAATACGTGTCAATTCATAGCCAAAAACGATAAAGACAAAGCCATTTAAGATGAAGCTGACCGTCTCCCAAATAATCTGGCTGACACGGTCCACCTCAGCATCAAATAAGCGAATTCGTTTGAAGCGACTGGCTTGTGATAATCCAGCAATCACGACAGCAATGATACCCGATACACCAAAAAGACTGGCAACAAAGTATGACACAATCGGCAATGATAATTCCAATAAGAGAGCCCCTGTCACATCAGCGACGTCAATTTTTTCAAGAAAAGCCATGACTCCTCGATTTAACAAGGCAAAAAATAGCCCGACCAACATTCCACCAATAATTGCCCAAAACAGACTAAAGCTCGCAGTAAGCAAAGAAAAGGCTCCAGTAGTCAAAGCCGTCACAGCAAATTGGAAAGAAATCAAACCGCTGGCATCATTCAAAAGCCCTTCTATTGTCAAAATGGATTCGACTCGCTTTGGAAATTTAAACCGTTTTGCAATTGATAAAAACGCAACGGCATCTGTCGGAGCAAGCGCTGCTCCAAGCAAAACTAGCAGCCAAGGGGACATCAACAGGCAATAACTTACCAGTCACATAACCAACTGTCAGCATTGTTATCAAAACAGTTGGCAAAATCAGATAAGCCACAATCGACTTGTATTTGACAAAGGTCGTCACATCACTTTCTTGCCCCTCTCTAAAATTAAGCGGTGCAATTACCAAAGCCAGAAATAGCTCTGAATCTAAAGTGAGTGTCGTCTCTTTTGCTAAAACACCCACCAAAATTCCCAAAACAATTTGGATAAAAGGTAAAGGCAATTTAGGATAAAGACGATTAATGACGTTGGAAACAATAAGCATTAATAAAAATGCTATAACAAGGATAGAACTCTCGATAAACCATCACTCCTTATCGTTGTTTTTGGCGGCAATAAACAGTAAAACGTTCTTTTTGCTTGGCAATTTTTTGATCAATAGCCGTAACATCTTTACGATCACGAAGTCGTACGCAACGTTCTTTTTCAAGACTAGCTAACTTTTTCTTAATTGTCAAGATTTTCTCTGCATCTTCTTCTGACAACTTGGCACACGGTTTAGTGTTTGCGTCATCTAAATATTTTTGATGCATTTGATGTAATTTTTCACGAACCGCTACGGTTTGCATAATGCTTAACTCTCTTTCGACTGTTTTAATTTTTCAATCATCACTAAAAATGGTGGTTGATTAATTTGGTTTAAAGGTTGATACAGCATGGCGGTAAAAAGCCTTTGGTCTAGCTGATTGACATATTCTAGCACAGCATCTTTTTCCATGTCGCCACCCTCATGTCCATAGTAAATCATGATAGCTAAGCGACCACCAACCTCAAGCTTTTCTAAAATTTTCTCCACAGCAATCAAGGTTGTGTCAGGTTTAGTGATAACCGTTTTATCAGCACTTGGCAAATACCCTAAATTGAAAATAGCTGCGCGAATTGGTTGATTCACATAATGGTCAATATGTTGATGCCCATCCAAAATTAAATGAGCGTTGTGAATTTCTTGTTTTTCTAAACGTTCTTTCGTGCTTTGCAAAGCTTGTTCTTGCACATCAAAAGCATAAACCTCTTTAGCATGTTGGGCAAGAAAAGCTGTGTCATTGCCATTTCCCATGGTCGCATCAACTGCGATAGCTTGTTCATCCAAAACTTCTGCTAAAAAATCATGAGATAAATGCAAAGGACGTTTTATCATAACACGACCTCCTTATTTTCTAGCTTACACCCTTGATAAGAACCACGGCGTTCCATTTCTTGATCAATGGCATTTAAGACTTCCCATTTTTTAAGACTCCACATTGGACCAATGAGCATATCGCGCGGAGCGTCACCTGTAATACGATGAATAATGATATTTTTAGGAATAATCTCCAGTTGGTCACAGATGATATTAACATATTCTTCCATACCCAGCAATTTTAAACGCCCTTCATGGTAATCACGTTGCATTTTCGTACTTGTCATCAAATGCAATAAATGAAGCTTAATCCCGTCAATTTCATTATCTGTCACACAACGTCTGACATTTTCAATCATCATGTCATGCGTTTCGCCAGGCAGACCATTAATCAAATGTGAAACAATCTCAACTTTTGGCGCTAACTGACGCAAGCGTTTAACCGTTTCAACGTAAAGGTCATAAGTATGCGCGCGATTGATGATTTTGGATGTTTCATCATAAGTTGTTTGCAAACCAAGCTCAACCGTTACATGCATACGCTCAGAAAGCGCAGCAATATAAGCAATCGTCTCATCTGGCAAGCAATCTGGACGTGTCCCAATATTGATACCAACCACCCCAGGTTCATTAATGGCTTGCTCATAACGCTCACGAATGACATCTACGGTATCATGCGTATTTGTGAAATTTTGAAAATAAACCAAGTATTTCTTAACATCTGGCCATTTGCGGTGCATGAAATCAATTTCTTTGTAAAATTGGTCACGAATTGGTGCATCAGGAGCAACAATCGCATCTCCTGAACCAGATACAGTGCAAAATGTACAGCCTCCATGTGCGACCGTACCATCTCGATTTGGACAATCAAAGCCCGCATCGATAGGAACTTTAAAAATCTTCTCCCCAAAAATCTGACGATAATAATCATTTAAAGTATTATAACGCTTTTTCATAGCTTATATTATAACACTTTCCCCAAAACAAACAAACTCTTATCACTTGTCGTAAGCGTATTCTTAGCTATAAAAGAAACTGGGATGACCCCAGTTTCTTTTATTCTCTCATTCTAATTTTTCTCACTCTTGTTTTCCTTGAAAGCGCCATTCAAAGCGTTTTTTGTCATAAAATGGATAGGTTGCGGCTACGATAGTAAATGCTAGTAACCAGCCTCCCAAAATGTCAGACGGATAATGAACCCCTAAATAAATTCTTGAAAGTGCTGTTGTCAAAGCAATAACCACAACTAAAACTTGTAAGCAACGTTTAAGTATCATCTTGGTTAAGTGTTGTTCCATAATCACAACCAAACTCAAAGCAACGACCATGGTTGCCGCACAATGCCAACTAGGAAATGATGGTCCCATTGGCTTTGGAATAAAGTACTGGATACTTGGGCGCGGACGATTGTAAAGGTATTTAAAACCTGTTGAAAAAATACCCATTAACGCTAAATTTCCAGCTAGCAAAATAGCCTCTGCTTTCCACTTTTTCCAGAAATAAAATACAAAAGCAATGGCAAAGACATAAACAAAGATAAAACTTCGTGTCCAAAATTCGTTACGATTTTAAAGAAAGTTGTCGCATTGGCAGGAAGGTCGCCACGAACACTTGTTTGAATGCTTGAGTCAATTCCAGCCAAAGTCTCAGGAAAGAATTTGACCAAATAGCCTAACATCATAAAAATGACAAGGAAAAATGAAGCTCCTACAAGATAATTTTGTTTATGTTTCATATTACAATACCTTTTCTATCAAAATGTCGTAAGTCTATTATACCTTAGTTAGTTTTCAAATCCCAGATAAATCCTCGAAAAATCTGTAGCAAAATTGTAGGAATTTATCATTCTAAACAGTTTACAAAATCATCAAAAGGCTTCCAGCCACAATCAGCAAACACCCAAGCATTGACTTTAAAGTTAGCTGTTCATTTAGAAAAATGAAGGCTAAAATCAAGGTGATGACAACACTTAATTTATCTATCGAAGCTACTTTTGAAGCGTCGCCCATTTGTAAAGCGCGATAATAAAATAACCAAGAAACACCAGTAGCAAGCCCAGACAATATCAAAAACAACCAACTTTTTCGGCTAATATCACCAATACCACTCTGAGCATTTGTGATAAAGACTATTCCCCAAGCCATGAAAACCACGACAACTGTTCTGATAGCTGTCGCTAAATTTGAATTGACACCACTTATCCCAATCTTAGCTAAGATAGATGTTAACGCAGCAAATACTGCCAATAAAATCGCAAATAAAACCCACATCTATTTTCCCTCATTCCACTTAAACTATAACATTTTTGAGCGTAAAGCAAAAGCCAACACATTGTTGGCTTTTAGAGTATAGACAAACCACTTTTAATCCAAAATAGGTTACAAATAATTATTTTCTCTGTTTATTTTAGAATTATTTGCGAATTTTTGCTCCCAACAAAACAATACTTTGTACCGCTTAAACAATCTGGAAGATTGTTTAAGGTTGCAGATAAGAGAAATGACGTCTCGGAAGTTTTAAGAATTCCTTGGTTTCCTCTAACAGTCCACTGGACTGTTAAACTTGCCGACAGCTCAAAGCATCCAGTGGATGGTTTGAGGTCTAAGTCTAGAAATTGAAAAGCAAGAAACCTAGGGGAAGTATTAAAAATTTTTCAACTTAATCTATTTTTAAAATTGGTTTAAGACAACTATATAAAATAAAGAATGTCACCGAAAAGATAATCCCTTCAATGAGGTTAAATGGAATGACCATGGCAAAGAGATAGTTTCCCAAACCTAAAATAGCAGAAATATCAAAATTCGCAAATTTGGCATAAAGTGGCACAGCGTAAACATAATTCAGCATAAACATTACCACAGTTAAGCCAAGCGTTCCCACGACTGATGCCAGTATGTAATTTTTCAAGCTTGGTTTTTGGTTCCAAAGAATAGCTAGCGCTACTACAAAAACACCTAGAGCAAGGACATTCATTGGCAAACCAATAATCGTTGAAATACCACCGTTATTTAGCAAAAGCTTTAGCAGAGTACGAAGAATTAAAATTCCCAAAGCACTCTTCAAATCAAACATCACAAGCCCAACTAAAACAGGCAAAACTGAAAAATCAAACTGTAAAAAACTAGCTGATGGAATCAGTGGAAACTGAAGATACATCAGCAAAAAAGAAAGTGTAGATAAAATCGCAATATGAGCGATTTTACGCGTATTAGTCATTGTTTCAGGCATAAAAAAGTTCCTCCAATTTTCTCAAATTGAAAGAAGGCGTTCGAGTATATGGTAGCACAACAAAAACAGCATAGCCAAACTCTTAGTCTTCTCCCATCCAGACTATACTGTCGGTTCTGGAATCGCACCAGATCA
>ENA-OQBT01000060-OQBT01000060.1-human-gut-metagenome-genome-assembly--contig:-NODE-60-length-67819-cov-5.093940_pt1 | contig 67819 bp, 64 predicted proteins | sample MGYA00242749_ERZ504557 | MGnify/ENA primary metagenome ERZ504557 (study PRJEB26092, sample SAMD00036243) | human gut metagenome | host: Homo sapiens | study: EMG produced TPA metagenomics assembly of...
ATCGGTTCACCGATGTTCACGGTGAGGAGATAGACATGAAAGAGGAAATTGAAATCAAGTAAAAGAAAAGGGAGTGATCGTGAGTCACTCCCTTTCTTTATTTCACTACTTTGGTATTCAAGGCTTGATTTCGAAATTCCACAAACTCGAACAACTTGTCACATTCTGCCGATTATAACTTGCCCAACCATCAACAAAACTGGCAAAACAACAGACCATCTGCTGCCTCTACTTTATTTGCCTTGCTTATAATCTTTCACTATTCCCTCCGCAATCCAATTTGCCAATGCCTGACGGTTATTCTTCAGAACCAGCCGCTGTTGGTCACGCTTGTTCCGGATATTTCCCAATTCCAGAAACACCGCTACAGGAGTAGTATTACGCAATACATACAAATTACGTTCACTCACCGTCCCGCGAAAACCACGGTTTGGCTGATGCTTATCATATTTCTTATCAAAGGTACGGTGCAAGTTGTTGGCCAACCGCTTGCCCTTTATACTCTTAGGAGCGTTATAAAAAAACACATCCGTCTGCTGTCCTTGGCTGCGACTGTCCACATGAATAAATACAGCTCGTTTGTAATTGCTCTTATCCTTCCGATATAGTTTATTCACCCAGTCACAACGTTGCTTCAAACGAGCCACCTGATTCAAGGGAATAGGGTCTCCCATGCAAGTTTCACGCTTACTGTTTGCCAGGACATGACCGTCACGAATACCATCCTTCTTATCTTGAATGATAATATGTACCTTCGCACCGCGTGACAACAACTCACGTGCCAACCGCAGAATAATATCGTATGCATACTCATCCTCATGCAACTGACGCCCCTGATAGATACCGATGGCCCCAGGATCAGGACCTCCGTGCCCACTCACCAAATAAAAACAAGCTCCGCTTAATTCATTAGATGTAATCTGATAGGTGGCATACTCCTTTCCAAATAAAGACTCCTTGCCGGTACGAGGCTTTTTCTTTGCCAGAAGCGGTGATAGAACAAAAAATAAAAATGTAACAAATAGTACCGATACCCTCATTGCCTGTTATTTTTCTCCCAACATTTCATCTATCTTCTTGCACAAAGAAGAAAATTCCTCTTCATTGTACAAACGGGTCAGCATGACAATCTTGCCCGCTTTGTCAATCAACACATTACGGGTGATACCCGCCTTACGATCCGCATATCTGGCAAAAATATCAGCCCCCGGATCAAGGGCCAACGGATAGGTCACGCCGGTACGTTTGGCAAAAGCCACTACAGTTTCCAAAGGTTCGTCCCGATCCACTCCAAAGAGAGCAAACGCTTTATTATCCTTATGTTTCAACCAGATATCTTTTTCAATAAAAGGCATCTCCTTTCGGCAAACTCCACACCAACTGGCAGTGAACTGAAGCATCACTACCTTGCCACGCAAATCAGAGAGTTTTACTTTCTGTCCGTCTGTCAGCTCCATTTCAAAATCGGGAGCATATCCCCTACCTTTACTATATAACCAGCATTATCAGGAGTAACCTGTTGTGCCTTCACCGGCTGGCTCAGCAAACATGCGCAAACCAGCAACATCAGACTCATAACTTCTTCATCGTTATTCTCTATTTTTATATATTCGCTACAAAGATAGGCTATTCCATCATTTTTTCGTAATTTTGCCACCCAAAATAACTACCAACTTATCAAGAAGATGAATATTTTTTGGGATACAATCACTCATTATAATGCGGGTACGTGGATTTATCAAGTTATTATTACCCTTACCGGCATTATTTTAACCTGTTCTCTATTCAAAAAACCTACAAAAAAATAAAGGTAGCAATGAAGTTATACCTTATATTCTTGAATGTATGGATAGCTGCCGTGTATTACATGATTTATTGTGAACCAAGAAGTTATAACAGTGCTTTGGCAGGATTTTGGGGAATCATGGCCATCTTCTGGATTTATGACCTGAAAGTAAACTACACCCCTTTTGATCGGACTCACAAACATACCGCACTAGCCGTCCTGCTTTGTATGTTGCCACTGGCCTATCCACTCTTCTCCATTATAAGGGGGATGAGCTTTCCCATGATGACCTCACCTGTAATGCCTTGTTCGGTAGCGGTTTTCACCATCGGACTGCTGCTGGCATTTTCCAAACGAGTCAATATCTTTCTCGTCATGTTTCTCTGCCACTGGGCGCTGATCGGTTTCACCAAAACTTACTTTTTCCATATTCCCGAAGATTTTCTGCTGGCAAGTTCGGCTGTACCAGGACTTTATCTGTTCTTTAAAGAATACACAGCTTCCCATCTGCATACTTCTACCCTTTTCCGTGCCCGTATGATTAATCTCGCCTTAATTATTGCTTGCGGTGCAATCGGTGTACTGTTCATGATATCTATGGTATGCGAACTGGCTCAAGAACAGGCTTTATCGAAATAAAAACACGTCTTAATGAGGTACTTTGCAAAATCTTTCGTACTTTTGCCAACAAATTGAGTTAATGTTTTAACAGGATGAACGTATTAGAACTAAGTGAACAGGAGATTATCAGACGAAACAGTCTGAATGAATTGCGAGCTATGGGCATCGAACCATACCCCGCAGCTGAGTATGTAACCAATGCATTTTCGACAGATATAAAAGCTGAGTTCAAAGATGATGAGGAACCTCGCAAAGTATCGGTAGCCGGACGTATGATGAGCCGCCGTGTGATGGGTAAAGCTTCATTCATCGAATTACAAGACTCAAAAGGCCGTATCCAGGTATATATCACTCGTGACGACATCTGTCCGGATGAAAATAAAGAATTGTACAACACAGTGTTCAAACGTCTGCTGGACCTTGGTGACTTCGTCGGTATAGAAGGATTCGTATTCAGAACCCAGATGGGTGAAATCAGTATCCACGCTAAAAAACTGACCGTACTGTCCAAGTCTATCAAACCACTTCCTATTGTAAAATATAAGGATGGGGTCGCTTACGATAAGTTTGAAGATCCCGAACTGCGTTACCGCCAGCGTTATGTGGATTTAGCCGTAAACGAGGAGGTAAAAGACATCTTCATCAAACGCAGCAAGGTATTCAGCTCTATGCGTGAATATTTCAACTCAAAAGGTTATATGGAAGTGGAAACTCCGATTCTGCAATCCATTGCCGGCGGAGCAGCCGCACGTCCGTTCATTACTCATCACAACGCACTGGACATGCCGCTGTATATGCGCATCGCCAGCGAATTGTACTTGAAAAGACTTATCGTAGGTGGTTTCGAAGGTGTGTATGAAATAGGCAAGAACTTCCGTAACGAAGGAATGGACCGCACACACAATCCGGAATTTACCTGCATGGAAATATATGTTGCCTACAAGGACTATAACTGGATGATGGAGTTTACAGAAAAGATGATTGAAAAAATCTGTCTGGATGTAAATGGAACCACTCAGGTAAAGGTAGGCGACAACATTATTGATTTCAAAGCCCCGTACAAGCGTGTCACTATGCTGGATTCCATCAAGGAACACACCGGCTATGACCTGACAGGCATGAACGAAGAACAGATACGCGAAGTTTGTCAGAAACTGAACATGGAAATTGACGATACAATGGGTAAAGGCAAGCTGATTGATGAAATCTTCGGAGAATTCTGTGAAGGTACTTACATCCAGCCTACTTTCATCACCGACTATCCGAAAGAAATGTCTCCGCTGACAAAAATACACCGCAGCAATCCGGATTTGACAGAGCGCTTCGAACTGATGGTAAACGGCAAGGAACTGTGTAACGCATACTCTGAACTGAATGACCCGATTGATCAGTTGGAACGCTTCGAAGAACAAATGAGACTGAGCGAAAAGGGAGATGACGAAGCGATGATTATTGACAAGGACTTTGTCCGTGCGTTAGAATATGGTATGCCCCCACTTCGGGATGGGTATCGGTATGGACCGTCTGACGATGCTGATGACCGGGCAGTCTACCATTCAGGAAGTATTGTTCTTCCCCCAGATGCGTCCCGAAAAGGTTACTCCGAAAGACACTCCTGCCAAATTTATGGAATTGGGAATTTCAGAAGACTGGGTTCCTGTCATTCAGAAAGCAGGCTATAACCTGGTGAGCGATATGAAAGAAGTGAATCCGCAGAAGTTGCATATGGACATTTGCGGAATCAACAAAAAATATAAATTGGAACTGACCAATCCTACGGTGGATGAAGTTGCCGGATGGATTGCGAAAATTGAGAATTGAGAATTAAAAATTGAGAATTATTCCAATTGTCAATTATCCATCATAAATAATAAGCATGAAATTGCCCGGTAAAATAGCGATAATGGGTGGTGGCAGCTGGGCCACGGCTATTGCAAAAATAGTCCTGGCTCAGGCTGACTCAATCAACTGGTATATGCGCCGCGACGACAGAATCGAAGAATTCAAGCGTTTGGGACATAATCCGGCTTATCTGACAAGTGTGCGCTTTGATATAAAGAACATCAACTTTTCATCAGATATTAATAAGGTGGTAAAGGAATCGGATACTCTGATATTTGTTACCCCCTCTCCTTATCTGAAAAGCCACCTGAAAAAGCTGAAAACCAAAATAAAGGACAAGTTCATTGTCACTGCTATCAAAGGTATTGTCCCTGACGAGAACCTGATTGTTTCCGATTATTTTCACCAGGTATACGGTGTTCCCGAAGAGAATATAGCCGTCATCGCCGGTCCGTGCCATGCAGAGGAAGTAGCTTGGAGCGTCTTTCTTACCTTACTATCGGATGTAAAGACATTGACAAGGCGAAAATATTTGCCCGCCAACTGGCCGGACATTATATAAAAACTTCTGTAAGCCCGGATGTGCAGGTATAGAATATGCTTCTGTGTTGAAGAATATTTATGCCATCGCCGCCGGAATTTGCAGCGGTCTGAAATATGGCGACAACTTCCAGGCCGTATTAATATCGAATGCCATTCAGGAAATGAACCGCTTCCTGAATACCGTACATCCCGTAGAACGTTCTATTGACGATTCCGCCTATCTGGGTGACCTATTGGTAACGTCTTATTCCAATTTCAGCCGGAACCGCGTATTCGGGACCATGATTGGTAAAGGTTATTCCGTAAAAAGCGCACAGATAGAAATGGAAATGATTGCCGAAGGATACTACGGAACGAAATGTATCAAGGAGTTAAACAAGCACTTGCACGTGAACATGCCTATCGTAGATGCCGTATATAATATTTTATATGAGCGCATCTCGCCCATGATTGAGATTAAATTATTAACTGATTCATTCAGATAAAATATCAGATACAATGAAGAATATTAGTTTAAACATCGACAAAGTAGCCGGTTTTGCTTCTAAGGAAACAATCGCTGCTTACGAACCTCAGGTGAAAGCCTGCATGGAAACATTGGAAAACGGTACAGGTAAAGGTAATGACTTCTTGGGTTGGTTGCACTTGCCATCGTCTATAACAGCCGAACATTTGGCTGACTTGAAAGCTACTGCCCAGGTTCTGCGCGACAACTGTGAAGTAGTAGTAGTAGCAGGTATCGGTGGAAGCTATCTGGGAGCACGGGCCGTAATCGAAGCTTTATCCAATAGTTTCCAATGGTTGAAAGCAAAACAAGACGGACCCGTCATCGTATTTGCAGGCCACAATATCGGCGAAGATTATTTGTTCGAATTAACTGAATACCTGAAAGGTAAAAAGTTCGGTGTAATTAATATTTCCAAATCTGGTACTACTACGGAAACCGCTTTGGCTTTCCGTTTGCTGAAAAAACAGTGTGAAGACCAGCTTGGAAAGGAAATGGCGAAGAAAGTGATTGTTGCCGTTACAGATGCCAAGAAAGGTGCTGCACGTGTTACAGCAGATAAAGAAGGATATCAGACTTTCATTATCCCCGATAATGTAGGTGGCCGTTTCTCTGTCTTGACTCCGGTAGGTTTGTTGCCTATCGCAGTGGCAGGTTTCGACATCGAAAAATTAGTGGAAGGCGCACGCACAATGGAAACAGTATGTGGGCCGCTACTCCGTTTGCCGAAAACCCTGCTGCCGTTTATGCCGCTACCCGCAATGAATTGTATAAAAACGGCAAGAAGATTGAGATTTTGGTAAACTTCAATCCCAAACTGCACTATATGAACGAATGGTGGAAACAATTGTACGGTGAATCCGAAGGCAAGGACGGTAAAGGTATTTATCCGTCTGCCGTCGACTTCTCTACCGACCTCCATTCTATGGGACAGTGGATTCAGGAAGGTGAACGTACTATCTTCGAAACAGTTATCTCTATCGAAAAGCCGGAACATACACTTCAAGTTCCTTCGGACAGCGAAAATTTGGATGGCTTGAATTTCCTGGCAGGAAAGCGTGTGGACGAAGTGAACAAGATGGCAGAACTGGGAACTCAGCTGGCACACGTTGACGGTGGTGTACCCAATATGCGACTGATTGTGCCCGAGCTGAATGAATACTATCTGGGAGAAATCATCTATTTCTTTGAAAAAGCTTGTGGTATCAGCGGTTATTTGCTGGGAGTAAATCCGTTCAACCAACCGGGCGTGGAAGCATACAAGAAAAATATGTTTGCTTTGTTGAACAAACCGGGATACGAAGAAGAGTCTAAAGCCATCCAAGCTAGATTATAATCGTCAAGAACCTATAAAGAATGCCATTTATCAATGTCATTCTGAATGACAGTGAAGAATCTGAAAGCATCCACCAAGTGCTTGCAGATTCTTCACTTCGTTCCAATCCAACGGTCACAACCGTTGGAAGTAATAATTATACATTTATTCTATGTTTAAAGAAGCGATAAATAACTATCTTCATGCTCATGGATACGAATCCATCGACCTGAAAGCCGTATTATTCGATATGGACGGAGTGCTGTTCGACTCCATGCCCAACCATGCTGAAGCATGGCATAAAATAATGAAACGCTTCGGTTTCGGCCTCAGCGAGAAGAAGCTTATATGCACGAAGGGCGTACCGGTGCATCTACGATCAATATAGTAAGTCGCCGGGAGCGTGGGCATGATGCTACAGAAGAAGAAATAAAAGCCATCTACCAAGCCAAAACTGAAGAATTCAACAAATGCCCCAAAGCAGAACGAATGCCCGGCGCACTGGAAGTATTGACTAAAATAAAGAGCGAAGGACTGACTCCGATGGTAGTGACCGGTTCGGGACAAACTTCGTTATTAGACCGGTTAAATCATAATTTTCCGGGCATCTTCCAAGCAGACTTAATGGTTACCGCCTTTGATGTGAAATATGGGAAACCAAATCCGGAACCGTATCTGATAGCCCTAAAGAAAGGCGGCTTCAAACCCAATGAAGCGTTAGTAATAGAAAATGCACCACTAGGTGTACAGGCGGGAGTTGCCGCCGGTATTTTTACTATCGCCGTGAATACAGGACCATTGCACGACAATGTATTACTGAATGAAGGAGCGAATTTACTTTTTCATTCCATGCCCGACTTCAATAAAAATTGGGAAACACTACAATCTGCATTAAAACAAGATTAAATTTTGCAAGAATTCTTCACAATCAATAAAAAAGAGCTCCTTGCTTTCACCTAGATGAAAAACAAGGAGCCCATATTATATAAAAAATCACAGCCTATCAAAATACCTGAACCTACTTTAAAACTTTGCGTAACCAAGGAATAACCAGTTCGTTTTTAAAATAATGAGAAGGGGGATCTACATTGACCGTTTCGAAATAGGTCTTTGAATCCAGTCCTTCATCAAGGTGCTCCACATCTTTTCTAACTGCCTTATCAGCAAACTTCGGATAATGATGAAACTCCGCATTTTCCGGTTTTCCACTAGCAGTATAAGCAGATTGCACCAAACGGAAATCACGGTCCAACCCTCCCTCTGTAAAAATGATAGGACGAGGAGCTAATGACGCAACAACATCTGGAAAATTAAAATACCTCCAATAACCAGGTATCAGATGACGGATAGAATTTGGAAAAGGACGCCTGTTTTCCTTGTCAGGTTTAGTCATCACAACGGCACGTTCTTGAGTCTGGCATAGAAAATCATTGTACACAAAAGCATAAATGTCCTTATCCAACACCCCCAAGACCATCATCGGTTCTGTACCTAATGAGAATCCGCTAATCACAATCCTGTCCTTTCGGATATAAGACTGGTCTTTCATCCAATTCAGCACTTGCATATCCAGATAAGAAGTATACCCTAGCCAACTCCATCCCAGTTCAAGCAAAAAACGGGAAACAACATCATAGTCATAATTCCATCCTTTATCATAACATTCCAAATCGGAGGCTTCTCCGGCAGCGGCATTATCCACCGCTACCGCCACATAACCTTCTTTAACCATATTCAAAGCCATACTTACTTTGGGATTATTATAATCCTCAGTTAACTTATCACAGATGCCGGGCTCACCGGCCAATCCTTCTTTGGTCCTTCCGGAACCCGGAATGCACAAGACTCCGGGTACTGCACCCTTCAAATGTTCCGGTTTCAAAACCAGAAAAGTGGAAACTGACTTTGGAAAAGGATAGAACTCCCATTTCTCTAAAATATATCCCTCTTTTTTTTCCGTTTTCACACAGACAGGAGACGGTTGTCCCTTTATCTCGGGAAACTTCATGATCTCCACCATTGCAGCACGCACTCCATCCTGCCATTGCGTAAAATCCTGTGCGGACATACCGGAACGGTAAGCATATTGGGGATGTGTATCTTTCAACATCTCATGCACAATGGCATAAGTACTTAGTAACCGTCCATCCCCACGATCTGATTTCACAACTGCATGCTTCTCAGGTTGTAATTCTGAGAATTACCAACCATACATAAGCTGCATACAGATACTAAAAAGAGCAATCTTTTCATTATCATCATATTATCTCACTATTATTCATACCCCGGAGTCTGCTTGATTTCCGGATCTCCATTCAAAACTTCCACATTAACAGGCCACAACATCATATATGCCTTATCCTCTGTTAATATAGGCAATGAACTTCCATAATGCGCTTTAACAGAAAAGACAAAAGGTTTTCCGTTGGAATCACGTAAACGCAATAAATCAAACCAGCGGCTTCCCTCACCTACAAACTCTTTATCACGTTCCTGCAAAATAGCCCACTCATTATCCGCATAATCTCCTGCGATATATTTATGTTGTTCAAATTTATCACCATAAGCACGCTTACGTACCTCATTTATATATGCAGCACATTTATCCGGAGCTCCCAACCCGTTTTCACACTCGGTCAGCATCAACAAAACATCAGCATATCTATATACCGGTACATCTGAATCATAATAATGAGTTCCTCCATCCGTATGTCCCATCAGTTTTTTCCAACAAGCGCCACGAGTCTTTCCTTCGAACATATATTGAAAGAAAGTAGCATCCAAACGAGTATCTTCCTTATCATAAATCTCGATAAACGGCACTTTATACTCATAACGTAATGGTCCGGCTGTCAATAGCTTCAACGGATCCGGACCATATTTATTTCCATCCAAGTCCGTAGCATTGGTAAACAAGGCTACATTATAGAACCAGTTCGCCCCCCAATTGGTCAATTCATTCTTATTAAAACACAGAGCGAAAATAATCTCTTTATTCTTCTTCCCTTCCGGAGTCCATAAATCCGCAAAGTTTGGAAGCAGTTCGAATTGTTGGTTCACCAAATTCAATAAAGCCTTCTTTGCTGTCAACAAGTCACTGTTATTAGGATCTACGGCAGTCAGAGTAGCTATATGATCCCCTGCAATATCATCATCGGGTAATCCTGTAGTGACTTTGGCAGACCACATATATATCTTGGCCTTCAAAAGTTCCGTTGCATAATAAGACCATTCATATTGGTCGGACATCTTCTTATCCGACTCATTGAAGAAAGCTTCGGATTTATTAATATCTTCTTTGATAAACTCTAACGTTTCCTCCGGAGTAGAACGAGCCTTATATAATTGCGTAATATCAATGCTACCCTCGGTAACTTTCGGTTCCGTCTCTAACGGCACACCACCAAATGTTCGATAAAGATAGAAATAGTAATATGCACGCAAGCCATAAGCCTGTCCCAAATAAAATGATTTCTCCATTCCAGTCATATAATCAATTTCTTTATCTACATTTCTGATAAACAAATTTATATGCATGATATTTGGGTACACCTCATACCAATCATCGACACCGGTATTATCTTTCGTAAGCAGATTATTAGTCATAGGCGGACCATATACCCCCTCACCCATAGAAGTAACATCACTTATCAGAATCTCACTTCTGAACTCTCCCAATGTGACAGGCATCTGATATTTATCTCTTAAATCGGCATGAATACCAGTCATAAACATTTCTACCTGAGATTTCTGATTCCAAAAATCATTAGAGCCATAATAATCTTCAGGAGACAGGTCCAACGCATCACAAGCAGACAATACCATCATCCCACTCAACAATATGCTATAAAATATTTTCTTCATAATCCTTCCTATTTATTAGAATGTAACATTTAAACCCAAAACAACTGTTCTAGGAGGGGATATCCTCCATTCTGACTGACACCATATTCGGGGGTCGCCATATTTTTGGCTGCTGTAATATATCCCAAATTCTGTGCTGTTACAGAAACATCCACCTTGCTCAAACCGGATTTATGAATCCAACTCTGAGGCAAGGAATACGACAGGCTTATTTCACGAAAAGCCAAATAATCGCCACGATAACAATTAATGTCTGATATTCTGTCATAATTACGTTTGCCTAAAAAGTCAGCCCATCCATACACCGGATATTTTCCATTCGGATTACTTTCCGACCAGGAATCTTTAACCAAAGATATGGTATTAAATGTTCCCTGCATATTACCCATAATCCAAGGAGTTTTCCAATCATGCACCCAATAGCCTAAAGCATAATCCAGACGGCAGTTCAAAGTTAATCCTTTCCATGAAGTATTAATGTTAAAGCCTCCGGTCCAATGAGGTATCGTATTACCCAATTTCACCCGGTCATAATCATCAATTACACCATCCCCATTCACATCCTGCCATTTCACATCACCAGCCTGTATAGGCAGTCCTTTCTCCTTTTCGGCATCCGACAATTTAGCCCAAGCTTCAGGTCCATAGAGCACTTTGGCATCTGCTCCATTTTCCGTATAAGTGGATCTGTCTATCAGATTACCTGGAATCTCACTCTCACTCTTATAAATACCAAGAGATTTAAAGGCGTAAATCACACCATATTCCTGTCCTTCCTGATAACCACCCACCCATTGTCTTTCATAGGTACCATCTGCCAGCTTGCGTCCCGTATAAACCTGATAGGCATCCTGCATATTATTCGGCAATCCATTGTACGGTAATGAGATAATCTTATTCTTATTATAAGCGGTATTCATACTAACTGTAAATTTCCAATCTTTGGTACGCAAAACATTGGCAGTCAGTTCTAACTCCATACCTTGGTTTTGTACTTCTCCATTGTTAGAAAGGAAAGAAGAAACTCCGCTATGGGAAGGCAGGGTGATTTCTGCAAATTTATCCTGTGTACGTCTATTATAATAGGTGAAGTTCAAGATATATTTGTTATTCAGAAAACCAATATCGAAACCTGTCTCGAATGTGTACGATTTTTCCCATCTCATGGTGGGATTAGGCAAATCGTTTATCATCAAAGGAACTTTGCCATTATAGTTGGGTACTATTTTACCATCTTTATCTTTCATAATACCATAAGAGCCTTGAACCGTATAATAATCAAGTCCTGTCACTACATTACCATTAGCATCCAGTACACCAGACACATTTCCATTGGCACCGTAACTAGCACGAATTTTAGCATAAGAAAGTACATTGCTACAAGACTCCATAAAATTCTCTCTACTCAATACCCAACCGGCTGATATACCGGGAAAGGTTCCCCAACGGTTATCTTTTGGCAGCTTGGAGTATCCATCGCGACGTAAAACAAGGCTCAGCAAATACTTGGACTTATAATCATAATTCACTCTACCAAAGAATGAAAGAATGCGTTGTCTGTAATGCCAGGAATCTATTTGCCGCACTCCGGCAGCAGTCGAAGTATAATTCAAATCCTGAAAATCAGATAATGGAGATCCATAACCGGACGCCGAAAAACCTTTCTTGTATGAGTCATAATATTCTACGCCTGCCATCGCATCTATAGAATGATCTTGCCGGAATGTAGTCTGATAATTCAAGATTCCATTATAAGTCTGGTCCAAAAGTCGTTCATGCTTGTTGGAAGTACTATGATTAGTGTCATACACCGGTCCTGTAGCTACAATATAGTCCCCTTTGAAGAACTCTCTGCTGTCATCAAAATAAAACCAAGTTCCTGTGGTCTTGAATGTCAACCCTTTCATTATATTAAAGGTAAAAGACTGACTCAAATTAAACTTGTCTGTATTATTATCATAGTTCAATGCATCCTCATACACTTTCACTGTGGTCCAGCCACGGGCATAAGAAGCCACGGCAGGGCCTGCCAACCAATCGCCATCCGGACTTTTCACACGGAATGTAGGAGGAACGGACAAGGTAGTACTGAAAAAATCACCTTCACCGGCATATCCTGCACCACCATCGTCCCATTTTGCATCGGTAAATGTCAAAGAAGAATTAGAAGTAAGCCAAGGCTTAATTTTATAATCTGCATTGATCGTGAAATTCAAACGGTGATACCAGTTGTTCATCGCATTTCCTTCGCTGCGATTATAGCCTAGGCTTGCATAATAATGTCCCTTATCATTGCCGCCGGATACGCTCAAGTTATAATCCTGAGTAATAGCCGGAGATTTGATATTATAATCTTTCAGCTGATTATCACAATAAATCAATTTTTGTCCCGGATTCACCGGGTCATCCATTGTCTGCCAACCTTGTTTTAACAGGAAAGCCAGATCATCTGTATAATTCATAACACCCCATACGGCTGTATTGTCTTTATTGCCATTAAGTACATTCCCTTTTTCATCAAAATATCTGTTTCCTGTTCCGTAAGGCTGTGTTCCGGATAAAGTCGCATCACTGGCAAATCCATGCCAAGCGCCCGATTTATCCTGCCATATATGCGAAGACCGATAAAATGCTGAACGCATATAATACAAATAATCATGAGCATTCAAAAACTCATACTGGCTATGGAAAAAATTGAAACCGACTTTCGCACTCAAATTTATTTCCGTATGTCCTTCCGAACCTCTTTTAGTAGTAACAAGAATTACACCATTGGAAGCACGCGCACCGTAAATAGCTGTAGCACCAGCATCTTTCATGACCTCCAAAGACTCGATATCCTCCGGATTCACATCACTCAACGACTCGCGTACAGCACCATCGATAATAACCAAAGGTGAACCGCTACCATCCAGATTGGTACCACCACGAAGTACCAAAGTAGGAGTGGAATTCGGATTACCACTAGTTTGCTGCACCCTTAATCCTGCCACTGCACCAGACAGTGCTTGCGCCGGATTAGTATGGGCACCCGTACTTAAAGTAGAATTATCAACTTTAGCAATAGAATTAGTCATCTTGGAACGAAGTTGTGTGCCCCCATAACCTGTTATCACCACTTCATCCAAAGTCTTATTGTCTTCCTGCAGTTGAACATTCAAAAACGGCTTTTTCCCTACAACCATTTCTTGAGTCAGATAACCGATATAAGAAAAGACCAAAGACGCTTTTTCACTTACCATTAACGTAAACTGGCCGTCTATATCAGTTATGGTACCATTGGTAGTACCTTTCTCTATAATATTAGCCCCAATAATTGCTTCTCCTTTGGCATCGGTCACTATACCTTTGACAGTCACTTTCTCTTGTTGCATAACAATGGGAGGCGTTTTTTCTCTAGAAATGGCCTTACGAATTATTACTTGTCTGTCACGGATATGATATTCCAAATCAGTACCGGCAAACATTTGTTTCAGTACCTCCTCTATTGTCTTATTCCGTACATCCACATTGACACGACGAGACAAATCAATATCTGTACGATATATAAAAATAAATTGACTATTCTTTTCTACCCAATTAATCACACTCTTCAAAGTCTGGTTCTCCATAGAAACGGTAAAGCTAGTTTGTTCCGCATAACTCATTTCCGCAAAAGCCTCTTCATAACTTGTAAATGTTAAAATCATGGCTAAACTCATACATTTTGTGAATTTAGGCATGAGTTTTATTCTATTCGTGTATTTTTTCATATATTTGATTGTTTTTTCTATTTATTTCAAGGTAAATAATTAAACAACGATTCAGTGACCAGATAGTACGGCAAATACTGTCTGGTTTTCTTTTTTTTACATTCTTCTTTTATTCCATAGGCTAAAGTGTTTTAAGGTTCAACAATTCTCATTTAAGGCTCACATAGATTTCATCTTTATCATTTATTGTATAATGCAATGATAATGAAAGACATAAATTATCCATAACATCGGTAATGTCTGTTTGAAGATCCAGTTTTCCTGACAATGACAAGGTAGTAATCTCCGCATCATACCGTATTTTACACCCATAATACCGCTCAAGTTTCTTCAAAACATCTCCTACGGGTCTTTGATGAAGCAGCAATAAATTATCCTTCCAACTGATGTATTCGGACACATCAACCTTACGTACCTGCGTTTTATTACCTTTAATATCCACCAATTGATTAGGTGCTAATCTTACTTTGCTCTTATTCTCAGTAGTTACTTCCACGCTTCCATGTACTAAAACAACAGATGAAGCCTCATCTTCCCTATAGGCACAGACATTAAACGAAGTACCCAGTACGCGTATATCAAACTCTCTTGTTTTGACAACAAATGGGCAATCCTTCCTTTTGGCTACATCCAGATAAACCTCCCCCTCTACCAGGATTTCACGTTTCTGTTCTTCAAAAATATCCGGATATATCACTTTACTACCTGAATTTATATAAATTCTAGTACCATCAGAAAAAGTAATATCAGCTCTTTTCCCATTAGGAACCATTATCTGGTGCATTTCATTCTTTACAGATGAAGCCTGGGATATTTTAGTATTTAATGCATACTGCTGAATATTCGAACTTCCTAAAGTATCATATTTTAAAGAAGCATCATTTTTCAGATTCATAGCTTGGTTATCTGTTATCAGAATCACCTCATCACCGCAAATGGAAGTCGTGTCATTCAGCAATGCTATATCAAGCTCCGTACCCTCATCAGCATTGGTACTCCACCAGTTCATAGCTAAAATCAAACCAATCGCTGCCGCTATCGACAAAGACCACCTATAAATATGACGTCTGTAGGAAACCCTCTTTTCCCTTTCTACTCGTTTCATCACGTCCTGAAAAGATTTTTCCACATCAACAAATTCCAATTCATCTGCTTCCCGAATCTTCTCAGTCAGGCATCGAACTGTTTTACGAAATTCATCTGAATTATATATTGTTTTTTTATTTTTCATCGAAATACCTTTTTATTAAGAAAACGGCACCCGATAAAAAGGTACTCATAAAAAGAAAAGAAATCACACTTTTCTTTGCATGAGTCTTCGTAAGACCAATAGATAAACCTTATATGACAAATAAAAAAACTTATTCATCACACAAATATCACTTCATGAAAACATGCCCAAATGATAAAACAACAACAATTAACTACTCGCTAAATCAAGAGAAGTGAAAAGCCCAAACACTACGCACAGGCACATGAACACAATGCACCAAGATACTGAAAATCCAAATGGTTGAAACAGAGAAAAAGAATTCACGCAAACGTGCCAATGTACGCGACAAAAGATTCTTGCTTGATTGAGGATTCATACCTAAGATAGCGGATATTTCCTGATGGCTCAATTCCTTTACATAATATAAATACAGAATTTCACGCTGACGACCAGAAAGACGTGAAATTGCCTTAGCCAGCCTCCTTTCATTCTTCACATCCACATCATCTTTCTTAAATAAAGAATTTATTATTTCTTCACCCATCGGAAAAAACTCATGGCATTCTTCAATCACTTCCATTGGACGTAAAGACTGAAACGCATCCAGCAATTTATTTCTAAAAGAACAAAGCAAATACGCCTTTACATTATCAGTATAATGCAAATTCCTACAATTTAAAATCAACTTGACGAACAGATTCTGTATGGTATCGGCAACCAGCTCTCTGTCACCTACCATACGAATTCCATAGGAATACAATAACGAATAATAGCGTCGATAAACTTCTTCAAATGCCGCCGTTTCTCCTTTAATGAAAGATTCCCAAAGTTTAGTTTCATCATGTGTTCTATCAACCATAATACTAGCTCCTTAAAAACTTATTGAGCTTGCTCAGAGTTAAACTTAACAAGAAGGCAATATAAGAGATGAATCATGTAATGGACTCATCCCTTACTTTATAATACCTACATATTATTCAAACAGTTTACTGCGCGACAACATACAGGCACCGATAATCCCGGCTCTTTCTTTCAATTTAGATTCTACAATAACAGAATCACGGTTCATCAAGTTCAGTGTATATTTTCGAATAGCTGTAGTGATGGGTTGTGTCAAATAATCACCTGTACGTGACAATGCACCACCAATAATGACTAGCTCCGGATTGAATATATTAATAAGTCCCGCTACATGGCGGCCTAATTTCACTCCAATTTCTTCCACCAGTTCAATACACAGCAAATCTTCCTTATTTACCGCATCAATGATATCATCCAAGGTCAAATCTTCCAAATTTTTCTTGGTATTGGAGATAATAGAGTTCTCACCATTATTAATATGTTCCAACAGAATACGATGCAAAGCAGCCCCCGAAACTTCCGTTTCTATGCATCCTTTTTTCCCACAATGGCAGATAATCTCATTCTCATATCCAAAATTATGCCCGAATTCGCCAGAGAAACCGGATTTTCCTTTATAAATCTTTCCATCAATGATAATTCCCATACCCAATCCCCAACTGACATTGATAAAGATGATATTCTTCTCACCTTTCACAACACCTTGCATATACTCACCGTAAATCATAGCACGGGTGTCGTTGTCAATAGAAACACGATAACCACCCACCTTTTCTGATATGACATCCGTCAACGGGCGCTCATCAAAATTGAATATACTGTAACTATATCCCAAATCCGGATTCACACGCCCGGAAAGATTTACATTAATATTTAATATCTTATCTTTCTCAACACTGACTTTTTGAAGAAAATGTTTAATCAACTTACACAATTCGTCTAAACTCTCAGGGGTATTCTTCGCTTTAAAAGGAACATTCATTTTTAGCTGAACTACATCTCCTTTAAAATTTATCAACCCTAAGTTAATGGAAAACTGACGCACTTCAACACCTACAAAATACCCGGAATCTGCATTCAAACCATACAAACTGGGATGTCTTCCCCCACTGGTTTCCAGCTTTCCATAGTCGTTAATGTAACCTTCCTCACACATTTCATCGATGAATTTTGTAACTGTAGGCACACTTAAATCCATCTCTCTTGCTAAATCAGTAATCGTAGAGCTTCCATTATAAATATAATGGGTAATGATTTTCTTCTTCATCACAGCCATCTTTGAGCCCTTTTCAATTTCTTTCAACAAATTCTCACCCATAATAAAATATTCCGTTAATGTCCACAAATATAGTTATTTTTTTATGAAATCAAATCACATTTAAAGAGAATTTTCAAAAAATATTTTAGAAGATGTAAGCAAATTATCATTTTTTGTAACAATCCCACTTTCCAGATACATTTAAATAATATTTCCTAGTCGTTTATTCATCTTTCTATTTATTAAAAGAGTGATTATTAATAAATAAATTTAGTTTTTACTTGTTGTTTTCATAAATCATTTATATATTTGCACGCAACATGATTAAGTAATATAAAATATTCATTTCAAATAAATTAAAGGCTATGGAAAAGATTCACGGATTAATTGATGCACCTTTTACTCCATTTTATGAGAACGGAGAAGTAAATTATGAACCTATTGAAGCCTATTGCCAACTATTGGTTAGAAACGGACTTCAAGGCGTATTTATCAATGGTTCTTCCGGAGAAGGCTATATGCTGACAGAAGACGAACGCATGAAACTGGCTGAACGCTGGATGGAAGTAGCACCCGAAGGATTCAAAGTCATTGTCCATGTAGGAAGCACTTGTGTAAAATCAAGCAAACGTCTGGCAGAACACGCTCAGAAAATCGGAGCATGGGGTATCGGAGCAATGGCACCTCCTTTCCCCAAAGTAGGACGCATTGAAGAATTGGTGAAATACTGCGAAGAAATAGCATGCGGCGCTCCTGCACTTCCTTTCTATTTTTATCACATCCCAGCTTTCAACGGAGCATTCCTCTCAATGGTAGCATTCTTGGAAGCCGTAGACGGTCGCATTCCTAATTTCGCCGGTATCAAATATACTTTCGAAAGCCTGTATGAATACAACCAATGCCGTTTATATAAAAATGGCAAATTTGACATGTTGCACGGCCAGGATGAAACGATCCTTCCTTGTCTGGCTATGGGCGGTGCACAGGGCGGTATCGGTGGAACAACCAACTATAACGGCAAAGAACTCACAGGTATTATCGAAGCATGGAAAGCCGGTGATCTGGAACTGGCACGCGAACGCCAGAATTTCGCACAGGAAGTTATCAATGTCATCTGTCACTATCGTGGAAACATCGTTGGCGGTAAACGCATCATGAAACTGATCGGGCTGGATTTAGGAAAGAACCGGACTCCGTTCCAGAACATGACAGATGAGGAAGAAGCTGCCATGAAAGCCGAACTGGAAGCAATCAATTTCTTCGAAAGATGTAACAAATAAACCTGAACCACGATGTTTTCAATAGACTATATAAAAGAATGGTCGGAATCATACAAAACAGATCTGACCACCAATATCATGCCGTTTTGGCTGAAATACGGGCTGGACAAGGTCAATGGAGGTATTTATACCTGCGTTGACCGAGACGGCAGCTTGATGGACACCACCAAATCAGTGTGGTTCCAAGGAAGATTTGCTTTTATCTGTTCCTATGCATATAATAATATAGAAAAGAACGAAGCATGGCTGGCGGCAGCCAAAAGTACAATAGACTTTATAGAAGCGCATTGTTTTGACTCTGACGGACGTATGTATTTCGAAGTGACTGCCGAAGGCACTCCTTTGCGCAAACGCCGTTATATTTTTTCGGAGTCATTCGCAGCCATCGCCATGTCGGAATATGCCATCGCATCCGGTGACCAGACGTATGCTGTAAAAGCATTAGACTTGTTCAAACGGATGCAGTATTTTATGGAAACACCAGGCATACTGGCTCCCAAATATCTGGATACCCTCCCGATGAAAGGACATTCCATTACCATGATTCTGATTAATGTGGCATCACGTATCCGTCAGGCTATTCAGGACGAAAGCTTCAATGGACAGATTGACGCCTCCATCGACCAGCTACGTAAAGACTTCATGCATCCTGAATTCAAGGCTTTGCTTGAAACAGTAGGTCCCAACGGAGAATTTATTGACAGCAACATGGGCCGCACCATCAATCCGGGACATTGTATTGAGACAGCCTGGTTTCTGCTGGAAGAAGCCAAATACCGTAACTGGGACAAAGACATTACGGAACTGGCCCTCACTATCTTTGATTGGTCCTGGGAGTGGGGATGGGACAAAGAATTCGGAGGTATCATCAACTTCAAAGACTGCAAGAACCTTCCGCCACAGGATTATTCCCAAGACATGAAATTCTGGTGGCCTCAGACAGAGGCTGTCATCGCTACTTTGTATGCATATTTAGCAACCGGAAATGAAAAATACCTTGACATGCACAAACAAATCAGCGATTGGACATACGCCCATTTTCCTGATAAAGAGTGTGGAGAATGGTTTGGATATCTCCATCGTGACGGCACGCCTGCACAAATGGCCAAGGGTAACCTATTCAAAGGCCCGTTCCACATTCCAAGAATGATGATCAAGGCTATACATTGTGCAAGGAAATACTCGACAACAAAAAATCACATTTATAAAGCCCTTTATCTATTAGCATGAAAAACAGTAAAATTTATCCTTGGGTTGTAGTAGGATTATTATGGGGTGTCGCCCTGTTGAATTACATGGACCGGCAAATGCTATCCACAATGAGAGATGCCATGGCGGTGGATATCACCGAGCTTCAGTCAGCTGCCAATTTTGGGCGACTGATGGGAGTTTTTCTTTGGATATATGGCTGTATGAGCCTATAGCCGGAATGGTGGGCGACCGCATGAACCGCAAATGGCTTATTGTTGGCAGTTTGTTTGTATGGTCGGCCGTCACTTATCTGATGGGAATAGCCGACACTTATAATGAAGTCTTTTTCCTTCGCGCCTTGATGGGAATCAGCGAAGCGCTCTATATTCCTGCCGGATTATCACTGATCGCCGACTATCACTCCGATAAGTCACGTTCATTAGCTATCGGTATTCACATGACCGGGCTCTACACCGGGCAGGCCATCGGAGGTTTCGGCGCTACAGTAGCCGCCGCTTTTTCCTGGCATACAACCTTTCATTGGTTCGGCATCGCCGGCATTGCATACGCCGTAATTTTGATGCTTTTTCTACATGAAAAGAAGGATAGAATACAAATTGAACAAATAAATTCACCTTCCGGTAAAGAAAAAAGCAATTTATTGAAGGGATTATCATTACTTTTCAGTAATATTGCATTCTGGGTGATTCTGCTATATTTCGCAGCCCCCAGTTTACCGGGATGGGCAACCAAAAACTGGTTACCTACCTTGTTCGCCGAGAACCTGAATATACCGATGTCACAAGCCGGCCCCATGTCGACTATCACCATCGCACTATCCTCGTTCATTGGTGTAATTATTGGTGGAACCTTATCCGATAAGTGGGTGCAAAGAAATATAAAAGGACGTGTGTACACGGGTGCCATCGGCTTGGGACTTACTATTCCATCCCTGCTTTTACTAGGGTTCGGCCATAGTTTCGTAGCCGTTGTGGGAGCTGGATTATTATTCGGTATCGGTTATGGTATCTTCGATGCCAACAATATGCCGATTCTATGCCAGTTCGTATCATCCAAACACCGTGCTACCGCCTATGGTATCATGAATATGACAGGCGTGTTTGCGGGAGCAGCCATTACCGAAGTCTTGGGAAAGTGGACAGACGGAGGTAAGTTGGGACTGGGATTTGCCATGTTGGCATCATTGTTGCAATAGCATTGGTCGTACAGTTGACATTCCTCCGTCCTAAAACGGATAATATGGAATAACCCGTATAGTTAACTTAACACTTAAAACTTAAAAAAAGAAAGAACCATGAGAGTAATTATCGAACCTGATTACCAAGCGCTGTCACAATGGGCGGCAAACTATGTAGCTAGTAAAATCAATGCGGCAAATCCGACTCCTGAAAAACCTTTTGTTTTAGGTTGTCCTACAGGATCTTCACCGCTGGGCATGTACAAGGCACTGATAGAACTGAACAAGCAGGGAAAAGTATCTTTCCAGAATGTCGTTACTTTCAATATGGACGAATATGTAGGCTTACCTGAAGATCATCCTGAAAGCTACCATACATTTATGTGGAAAAACTTTTTTAACCACATTGATATAAAGAAAGAAAATGTACATATACTAAACGGAAATGCCGAAGACCTGGAAGCAGAATGCGCCAACTACGAAAAGCAAATAGCCGAAATCGGAGGCATCGACCTGTTTATGGGAGGTATCGGTCCCGACGGACATATCGCATTCAACGAACCGGGTTCATCTTTGTCTTCACGCACACGTATCAAAACATTGACTACAGATACAATCATTGCCAACTCACGTTTTTTTGACAATGACGTGAACAAAGTACCTAAAACTGCGTTAACAGTAGGTGTAGGGACTGTCCTTTCAGCTAAAGAAGTTCTGATTATCTGCAACGGACACAACAAGGCCCGCGCTTTGCAACATGCCGTTGAAGGTGGCATCACACAAATGTGGACTATCAGTGCGTTACAGATGCACCAACATGGCATCATCGTTTGTGATGAAGCTGCAACTGCTGAACTGAAAGTTGGTACTTACAAATATTTCAAAGACATCGAAAAAGCTAATTTGTAATTATGAGAACAAACCTAAGTTCGCAGATCTCTCTGAACAGAGTATCTCCGAAATATTATAGACCCGAAAATGCGGTTGAACGTTCCGTCCTGACCCGCTGTGAAAAAGTACCGACCGATATCTATGAAACGATGGAAGAGGGCGTACAGCACATTGCCAATGAAATTGCCGCAAAAATTCAGGAACGTCAACGCGAAGGAAAGTTCTGTGTAATTGGTGCCGGAACCGGCGCTTCATTACGTCCGCTTTACGCCGAACTGGTCCGCAAACATAAAGATGAAGGACTGAGTTTCCGTAATGTAGTAATTTTCAATTTATATGAATATTACCCTTTGGCCTCTGAAGGTGCAGGAAGCAGTTTCTCACAACTGAACGATTTATTCCTCAGCCAAATCGATATTGACAAACAAAATGTATTCACCATCGACGGAACGATTCCGCAGGAAGCTGTTATCGAATACTGCCGCCTGTACGAACAACGTATCCAGACTTTTGGCGGTATAGATATCGTATTAATGGGCATTGGTCGTGAAGGCAATATTGCCATGAATGAACCGGGATCAAGCTTGAGCTCTCCTACCCGACTGATTTTGATTGACTCAACCTCGCGTGCTGAAGCTGCACACAACTTAGGAGTGGACAACCTCCCTCCTGTTCTATCACGATGGGGGTGGCAACTATTATGGCTGCCCGCAAAATCTATTTGCTGGCATGGGGAGATGACAAAGCCGATATCATCAAGAAAGCGGTGGAAGACAAAGTAAGCGACACTCTGCCTGCTTCTTATCTGCAAATGCACAACAATGCCAATGTGTGCATAGATCTGGCAGCGGCTTCTCACCTTACCCGTATCCAACGTCCGTGGCTGGTTACCAACTGTGAATGGAACGACAAACTAATCCGCAGTGCCATCGTATGGTTATGTATGCGTGTTAAAAAGCCGATTCTGAAGCTCACCAATAAAGATTATAATGAAAACGGATTGAGCGAACTGTTGGCACTTTACGGTTCTGCTTACAACGTAAATATCAAAATATTCAATGATCTGCAGCACACCATCACCGGATGGCCCGGCGGCAAGCCGAATGCGGACGACACCTATCGCCCCGAACGTGCGAAACCATTTCCAAAACGTGTGGTTGCTTTCTCTCCGCATCCGGATGACGATGTAATCTCAATGGGTGGAACTTTACGCCGTCTGGTTCAGCAAGGTCATGAGGTACACGTAGCATACGAAACTTCCGGAAACATTGCCGTAGGCGATGAAGAAGTAGTACGTTTCATGCACTTCATCAACGGTTTCAACCAGCTTTTTGATGAAAACTCCAACGAAACCATCAAAAACAAATATACTGAAATCAAGAAATTCCTTGCCGCTAAGAAAGAAGGCGATATGGACAGCCGTGATATTCTGACCATCAAAGGATTGATTCGCCGTGGAGAAGCCCGTACCGCAAGCACTTACAATCAAATTCCACTGAACCGTGTTCATTTCCTCGATCTGCCTTTCTATGAAACCGGCAAGATTGAAAAGAATCCCATCAGTGAAGCCGATGTAGAAATTGTTTTGCAGTTATTACGTGAAGTAAAGCCCCATCAGATTTATGTAGCCGGTGACTTGGCCGACCCGCACGGAACCCATCGTGTCTGCACAGACGCAGTGCTTGCCGCTATTGACATCGAGAAAGAAGCCGGTGCCGAATGGTTGAAAGACTGTCGCATCTGGATGTATCGTGGCGCATGGGCGGAATGGGAAATTGAAAACATTGAAATGGCCGTACCGTTCAGTCCTGAAGAACTGCGTGCTAAACGTAACTCCATCTTAAAGCATCAGTCTCAGATGGAAAGCGCACCGTTCCTGGGCAATGACGAACGTCTGTTCTGGCAAAGAAGTGAAGACCGCAATCGGGGTACAGCCGCTTTGTATGACCAACTTGGTTTGGCATGTTATGAAGCAATGGAGCCTTCGTAGAATACGTACCCCTATAATTTAAGAAACAACCTAACCTAATTTTATACTAACCTTTAACCAAAAAACCGAAAATCCCCGATGGATGTGATATCCCTCGGGGATTATTTTTAGATTTCCACTTATCTCAAACGATATCCGATAATCATCCTCACCACAGCTGCCTGTTTCGAGAAACACACCCCCAACTACATTTCATAATTCATTAATCCCATAGCCAAACAAAGCAAAATCCCCCAGACAAGGGTCTTCGGGAAAAACCTCAGCCAAAGCCGCAGTAATAGTTCTCGCATTATTCAGCGTATAAGATTTACTTCGGGTCAGCTCCAATCTGAAAGCCATCTCACTGACATGCGTATCCAAAGGGATAATCAACTCACATGGAGAGAAATTCCTCCAGATTCCAAAATCCACTTCCGAATCGCGACGGATCATCCAGCGCAGGAACATATTCAATTTCTTTTGCGGCGCCTTATCCGACACTCCAAACAAACGGCAAAGACGTTGCATCGGAGTTCCATCCGTTTCGCAAAGAAGAGCATCCTCCATACTCTCATACCTATTATATATAGTATGCAGCCAATAAAACAATTGTGCCATCTTATTTTTTGAAACCGTCCGATAGAACGACTCCTCACCACAGAAATCTATTTTCCAATTTCCAGACAACACATACTGCAAAGGCTGCCGGTGCATTATAGAATCCAGTCGTTCTGCTGCCTTCAGTATCTGAGGGCGGGCTCCGAAACTAAGAAAAGCAGTAAGAAAAGCACTGATTTCAATATCCGCCTTAGAATGATAACGATGCGGAAACTGCACCGGATCAGAGGAAATGAAATCAGAGTTATGATACCGGACAGCATATTTCCGCAAAAAATCAGCAACAGCCATCTGGCCCTCATGGGTTTGCCGTTCTGTAATATAAGATATAAATTGCTCTTGTTCTTTCTCTTGAGTCATAGATAAAACGTTTATAATTTGTACATAAAGGTGGATTGTGTCTTCAGAAATCAAATTCCATTCCTGATCCTTAACTTGTCCTTTCTATATTCTTTGGGTGAAATCCCTACATATTGCTTAAAATACTTTCCGAAGAAAGACTGAGTAGGAAAGTTCAGCTGGTTCGCAATCTCCTTGATACTCAAATCCGATCCTTCAAGCAATTGTTTCGCCTCGGTAATCACCATTTGCACAATCCATTGCAAAGCGCTATTCCCCGACTTCTCCTTAATGATCGTAGAAAAATAACGTGGAGTAATGTGCTGCATCTTCGCATAATAGGCAACATCACGCTCTTTCCTATACAAACGGAAAAGAGCCAGCATGAAATTCTGGAAGATCACATCCTTCTTATTCTGTGGCAAAGGCTGCATGGGTTGGTTAGCGAAATACATATTCAATATTTCATAGCAAAAAGTCTGTCCCATTGACTTAATCAACTCTAAAGTCAGGCGTTGTTGTTGCAAATTCACTTCCAGTACGTCCTCCGCCCCTATCCTTTCCTGCAAATTATCCAACAGATACTCCAAATGGATACGTTGCTTATCAGAAAGTGATATACAAGGATGGTTCCGCATAAAAAGCTGGTTTTCCACATTAATCACCTTATTAACAATAGGAATGAGATAATCCAAATCCACTTCTACCATCACTCCATCCGCATCCTCGCTCTTATGAAGCAGATGCACCAAGGTAGAAGCCATGTAAATATACACATCACCGGGCTTTATCTGAAAAAGCTTATCTTCCAGTGAAACCTCCACATTTCCCCTCCGGCAAAAGAAAAAGCCACATTTATTAAATGTAGAAATAATCTGTCCGTCTTTAAAAGTATGCGGATCACTGCTCGAAAGCACTGTAAACTGAAAAGGCATCTGTTGTCCGACCATCTATCTCTTTTATTCATTCACTGCAAAATAAATACAAATCGCAAACTTTTCAGCTATATATCTACTAGAAAATATACAAATCGGACAATTTATCATTCATATCAACCTTTTCTATCCTCTTGCTTCGGGATAACTTTGCATCAGAAAACCAATAGCATGATATATGAAACAAATTTATCTTATTCTAACAGGTATTTCCTTGATTCTACTGAGTTCCTGCACACAGCGTACCCAGGAAGCCAAAGGCTATCAGACAGTAAAAATAGACACGATCGTTTCTGCCGACAAGCAAACGTTCCTGCAATTTCCGGGAAAGGTAAAAGCCGCACAAGATATCAGTCTTGCCTTCCGGGTAAGCGGAACCATCAGTAAAATACATGTAAAAGACGGCACCCGTGTACAAGAGGGACAATTACTGGCCGAACTGGACCCCACCGACTATCAAGTACAACTGGATGCTACTGAAGCAGAATACCAGCAAATAAAAGCGGAAGCGGAAAGAGTCATGGCCCTTTACAAAGACAACGGAACCACCCCCAACGCCAATGACAAAGCTGTATACGGACTCAAACAAATCACTGCCAAGTACAAACATCACAAAGACCAACTGGCTTATACACGGCTCTACGCCCCTTCAACGGGTACGTACAAAAACGCCTGTTTGAAGCTCACGAAACCATCGGAGCCGGAATGCCCGTCCTATCCATGATCAGCAGCGGGACTCCCGAAGTAGAAATAAACCTTCCTGCGGCCGAATACATCCGCCGGGACCTGTTCGACAATTATCACTGTACGTTTGACATCTATCCGGGCGAAACCTATCCGCTGAAACTAATCAGTGTCACCCCGAAAGCCAATGCAAACCAATTATACACCATGCGCCTGCAAGTAGTACCCGGAACGCCGGCTGTCCCCTCTCCCGGAATGAACACCATGGTCACCATCTCTTACCGCACAGAACAGACGAACACTCTCTCTGTCCCTACCGGTGCCATCCTGCAAAAAGAAGGCAAAGCGTATGTATTCGTCTTCAACCATCGGACAACACAGTGCACAAACAGGAAATATCCATGCTACGTTTACTGAACAACGGACACAGCCTCATCACTGCCGGACAGCTGAAACCGGGAGAGCTGATTGTATCCTCGGGAGTACATCACATCGAGGATGGAGAAACTGTAAAACCTTTACCACTTGTCACTAACACAAATATAGGAGGATTATTATAATGGATATCAGCAAATGGGCATTCCGTAACAGGAATCTGATTTATTTCCTGATAGCGGTTCTGCTGTTCGGCGGAGCCTACTCCTGCTATCAGATGAGCAAGCTGGAAGACCCCGAAATAAAAGTAAAGCTTGCCATGGTAGTCACCACCTATCCGGGTGCTTCCGCCCACCAGGTAGAACTGGAAGTAACGGACGTGCTCGAAAAGAACATCCGCACCATGGGCAACATAGACAATATAGAAAGTTATTCATACAACGACCTGTCCCTGATACAGATAGAACTGCTGAGCACCGTGCCGGACGACGAAGTGGAACAATGCTGGGACATGCTGCGCCGCAAAGTAAGCGACGCCCACGCCCTGTTGCCCGAAGGAGCCACCACCCCGATAGTCAAGGATGATTTCGGAAACGTATATGGTATGTTCTATGCCTGACAGGCGACGGACTGTCCGACCGTGAACTGTCCGACTATGCCGAACTGGTGAAACGGGAAGTGAACGAACTGGAAGGCGTGGACCGTGTGGAACTCTACGGCAAACGTTCCGAATGTATCAACATCTCCCTGCTGCAAGACCGTATGGCAAACCTCGGTGTTAAACCTGCCGAAGTTCTCGCCACACTGAACGGACAGAACAAAACCACCTATACAGGATATTATGAAAATGGTGACAACCGTATCCGAGTCACAGTAAACGATAAATTCAAAACCGTAGAAGATATTGGAAAAATGCTGATCCAGGGACATGATGACGACCAGCTTCGCCTGAGCGACATCGCCCGCATAGAAAAAGACTACGAGGATCCCACACGCAATGAAATGTTTTATGACCATGAACGTGCTCTCGGTATACTCATCGCCGCCTCCAGTGGCTCGGACATTATAAAAGTAGGCCATGCCGTAGAAAGCAAGTTGGAAGAACTCAAAACCAGACGTCTGCCCGCCGGAGTGGAATGCCACAAAATCTTCTATCAGCCCGAACGTAGGCAGCTCTTTGGAACCTTTGTCATCAACCTGATAGAATCCGTCATCATCGTAGTACTGATACTGATGATAGCAATGGGATTCAAGAGCGGCCTTATCATAGGTATCAGCCTGATCATCACCGTATTCGGTTCTTTCCTGTTCCTTTATTCGGCAGGTGGAACGATGCAACGCGTATCATTGGCTGCTTTTGTACTGGCAATGGGCATGTTGGTAGACAATGCTATCGTCATCATAGACGGCATACTGGTAGACTTGAAAGCCGGAAAAAAACGAATGGAAGCCATGACTGCTATCGGGCGACAGACAGCTATGCCTCTTTTAGGAGCCACCTTGATAGCCATTATCGCCTTTCTACCTATCTACATGTCCCCCGACACCGCAGGAGTCTACACGCGCGACCTTTTCATCGTACTTGCCGTTTCCCTGCTGTTGAGCTGGTATTGGCACTGATTCACGTACCGCTGATGGCCGACCGCAGACTACATCCTGCCATAGATACCGACAGTACCGGAAAGCGTGTGTACAAAGGTAAAATCTATGCCGGTCTCCGTTCGGCACTGCGGTTCGGTCTGGCCCACCGGTGGAGTTTTGTATTCACCATGATTGGCCTGTTGCTACTTTCCGCTTTCGGCTATCCATACATGCGTCAGGGCTTTTTCCCCGACATGGTTTACGACCAGCTTTACATGGAATACAAACTGCCGGAAGGAAACAACCACACTCGTGTGGCACAAGATTTGAAAGAAATAGAAACCTATCTGAAAGGACGCAAGGAAATAACCCACGTCACCACCTCCATAGGCGGTACGCCCGGACGCTATAACCTGGTGCGGAGCGTTGCCAACCCATCGCTTTCGTATGGCGAACTGATTATCGATTTCACCTCACCGGAAACCTTGGTAGAACATATAGATGAAATCCAAGCTTACCTCTCCCAAGCCTATCCGGACGCATACATCAAATTGAAAAGATACAATCTGATGTTCAAGAAATATCCCATAGAAGCGCAATTCCTGGGCCCCGACCCTGCCGTTCTGCACCAACTGGCAGACAGCGCCCGTACCATCATGGAAAATACACCGGAAGTCTGCCTTATCACCACCGACTGGGAACCTCAGATTCCTGTACTGACCATCGAATATGACCAGCCGTCCGCCCGTGCCCTCGGCCTGAGCCGCAATGATGTCAGCCTTTCCCTGCTCACAGCTACCGGAGGAATTCCCATCGGCTCTTTCTACGAAGGCATCCACAAAAACAATATCTATCTGAAATGCCTTGACGAAAAAGGAGAACCCATAGAAGATTTAGGCAATGCACAAGTCTTCTCGTCACTGCCCTCGTTGAACGGACTGCTGAACGAAGAAACCATGGTGAAACTGAAAGCCGGCACGCTTTCGAAAGAAGATTTGGTGGAAAGTATCATGGGAAGTACTCCGCTGAAGCAAATCAGCAAAGGAATTGATATCCGATGGGAAGACCCGGTAGTTCCCCGTTACAACGGTCAGAGAAGCCAGCGTGTACAGTGTTCGCCCGCACCGGGCATAGAAACGGAAAAAGCACGTCTTGCCATTGCAGAACGTATAGAGAAGATACAACTACCCGAAGGATATTCACTGGTGTGGCAAGGTGAGAAGATAGCCAGCGACCAGTCCATGAAATACCTGTTCCAGAACTTCCCGTTGGCCATCATTCTGATGATTGCCATCCTGATAATGCTATTCAAGGACTACCGCAAGCCTATCATCATCTTCTGCTGTATCCCGATGATTTTTGTAGGAGTGGTAGCAGTGATGCTGCTCACGGGGAAGGTATTCAACTTCGTGGCCATCGTAGGAACCTTGGGTCTTATCGGCATGTTGATAAAGAACGGAATTGTACTGATGGATGAAATCACCCTTCAAATCAGTAAAGGGATAGAACCTGTTACCGCATTGATAGACAGTTCCCAAAGCCGTCTTCGTCCTGTTATGATGGCTTCGCTGACCACCATTCTGGGTATGATTCCCTTGCTGTCCGATGCCATGTTCGGCTCGCTGGCGGCAGCTATCATGGGCGGATTGCTGTGCAGCACGCTGATTACACTGCTCTTTATCCCTATATTATACGCCTTGTTCTTCAAAATAAGAAACGATTGATTTATTTCACTGACATACAAAACCAAGAACAAATGAAAAAAACAATGATAATCCCCTTCTGTTTTCTGTTATGGCATCTTGTCGCCCCGGCACAGGCACAGGAAACACTGAGTTTGAAAGAATGCCGTGAAATGGCATTGAAATACAATAAGGAGATGGCGGCTTCTGTAAAACAAACAGAAAGCGCCCACTACACAGCCAAGAGTTACAAGGGGAACTTCTTCCCCAATCTGACAGCTAGTGGAACCGGACTTTACAGCAATGCCGACGGCAGTTATGGCATAGCCGGAGCAACCTGCCCGTCTTTCTGCCCGACGCACCGGACAGTTTAATCCGGGACAACCCTCAGGTTTCGCCTATTTTCCCGGTATCAACCTGGATTACAAGATAGGATGGGTCTACATGGGTGGCATACAATTAGAACAACCCCTCTATATGGGCGGTAAAATCCGCGCCGCCTACAAAATGTCCCTGTTAGGTAAAGAAATGGCACAGATGAACGAAACCCTGACCGCCACAGAAGTCATTCTGAAAACAGACCAGGCATACGCTCTGGTAGTGAAAGCGAAAGAGATGAAAACAGTGGCCGACACATACCATCCGTATTGGCCGAATTGCAAAAGAACGTGGAGAGTGCCTACAAGCACGGATTGAAACCTCAGAACGATGTGCTGAAAGTGCAAGTGAAACTGAATGAAAGTGAACTGGGCATACGCAAAGCCGAGAATGCTCTCCGCCTGGCTACCATGAACCTCTGCCACCTGATAGGAAAACCGCTGACCACGGAGATCCTCATTTCCGGAGATTTCCCGGAAATAGAACAGGAAATGGAATTACAGGTACTGGATATCACCCGTCGTCCGGAATACGGTATACTGGACAAACAAGTGGCCATCGCCCGCCAACAAGTCAAGTTAAACCACAGCGAACTGCTTCCCAAAGTAGGCATCAAAGGTTCATACGACTATGTACACGGTTTGGAACTGAACGAAAAGAATTTTCTGGATAATGCCAGTTTCTCTGTCCTGTTGAACGTAAGTATTCCCCTTTTCCATTTCGGCGAACGCAGCAACAAGGTACGTGCAGCCAAAGCCAGGCTGGAACAGACCCGTCTGCAACAGCAAAATCTGAACGAGCAAATGCTACTGGAACTGACCCAGGCCGCCAACAATTTGGACGAAGCGAAACTGGAAAGCGAACTTGCCGACCGTTCCCTGTGGCAGGCGGAAGAGAACCGACGCGTCAGCAAAAGCCAGTACGAAGTAGGACTGGAAACTCTTTCAGACCATCTGGAAGCCCAAGCACTATGGCAACAGGCATACGAAACCCAAGTGGATGCCCGTTTCCAACTTTACCTGAACTATGTGGCTTATCTGAAAGCAGCCGGGACTTACATGACAAACTGTAAAAGTCTCTACCTGAGTTTTTGGTTCTTCTTCATTTTGGGGGCAAGTGATTTATTCATATCCCTTTATTCATCGGCTATTAGATTGTATTCGGGGATATATTATTCTCTATTTTCGAATATTCATTCGAATGTCTTTATTGGTCGAACTTTGGTAGTGAAGTGTTGCCCCCAAAATGAAGAAGAACCCCGAGTTTTAAAAAGTGCTACCACCCTTTCTTGTATAACCACCTTCCTTCTCTTTTTATTCCCAAACGGATAAAAAAACTAAACTTCGGGAACACCTTCCTGCTTGCGCAGCACATACACCGCATGAGAGTGCTTTCCCTCTTTGTCCAATCTCTTCTCTTCGTACCAACCCTTCAGCTCATAAGCAGCCGTGGTGCGCGCCATCCCCAAGCATTCCGAATAAACCAGACGTGTAATGGAACCGTGTTCCTTCAAATAAGCTTCCAGCAATTTCCAACGCTCCTCTTTAGTATACTTCTTCCCCGTAGCAGGAAGCCGAACTCGGCACGAAGGATATCCGTATCCTGACGTACCCTCTTGACTAACTCCGGTACCGGACGGAAGTTCACTTTCTTTATCCTCACGGATGCCGCACGTATCTCTTTCCGGTCTGTCACCTCACGCGAAGACAAGGCAAGAGAGAACGTACCCAGTCCGTCCAGCCGCACATTTTTCCCTTGCCGCAAATGGGATACAACCATATCGGCCACCTCCTGTAGCACTCCCACCACACAGCCCACCGAATATGCGCTGTGCTTGGACAACTCCTTCACAATGTGATCGGTAGTAATCGTTTCCTTCACCACTACCGCCGGATAAAGCACCGGCTTGCCGTCCTTTTCCTTGAAAGGGTTGGCCTTGAAATCATATTTTATATCCATCATTAAAAGATTTGATCTGTATCCGTAAGCCCTTTCTGCTCTATGGTTAAGGGTTCTCTTCCTTTTGTATTCTATCTCCATAAGCTTTGGACTTAACTCCAAAGGCTATGGAGTTATCTCCAAAGCTTATGGAGTCAACTCCGCAACCTATGGAGATAGAACACATCTGGACAAAAGTACTTAATCTTTAGGGGAAAAAGGCTTAATATAACGGAAAAGATGGATTAAGGAGAAAAATAATCAGGTAGTTGGCCCCTTCGTAAAAAATAGAATGAATAAACAAAAGGATACGAAGTGATTTGATGTACACGGAAAGCAATGAAACATTGTCTGATATAACAGAACCGTTATAACCAATCATCTGAAAATATATTTGATATATATGAGTTAGAAAAAGAAGTCCTATGCGCAAAATCGACACTTGCAACAAAACTCTTACTGCCTTTTTGCCACATATCACTTTTTTATCGTATTTTTGTGTTGGCAACAAACTAATACCCATAATACACAGACTGATGAAAACCACCATTTTACTTGGCTTATTATTAACTCTTACAGCTTCATGCAAACACCATTCCAACCCCGTAACTACAGAAGAAAACTTCCACACCCAAGAAGCCAACCGTCTGGTAGCAGAAGCGGGAAACCTATGGTCTCCTTCTTTGGACAGCACTTTCTTCTTTAATAATGACAGTGAACATATCTCTATAAACGACAAGGAAATATGGGCCAAACTGGACAGCGCGTTAGCCATTGACCTACCAATATAAAAGTGTATGTGGGAAGAATTAGTTATTTATCAGCGTGCAAAAAGTACCGTGAGATTCTATCTGTACTCCGGCAAGCCGAAAAACAATCCACCCTCAGTGCCGACTTATGGTCAATGAAAGCGATGTTTGAAGATTATTTCGGAGACAGCCTTACCGCCCAAAAAAATTATCGGTCTGCCGATTCCGCCTATGCCATCCTCATAAAAGAATATGCTACAGACAGCCTCAAGTATGCCAGTTTCCGCATTAACCGCGCACTGAACATGGCATTGATGACTGATAATATTGCGGTTCTTAAAGAAGAGGTGGAACTCGCTAAAAAGATATTTCCTGAGACATGGAAAGGACTTGACACTAATGTTTACGGGAAAAACAAAAAAGACTTTTTCGACAAATGCTTTAACGTCCGCAAAAAGTAATCCTGCCTGCTACATTAAGAAAATTACTAAATCATTACATTTGAAAGAACAGACCTGTAATACCTATTTTCAATACAAAGATTTTTATAGCACAAAGGTGTAACTTTCTCCCCTTTCTGCCGACTAACCTTTGGAATCTTGCTTTATGTTTTGGCTCTAAACTTTATCGGAATTATTGGAAAAAAATAAAGAAAGAAATCTGGAAGAACAAATAAAGAATGTACTCCAATACAAAAAGTTATTTCATTGGGGCTATATTACAGGATACCCAATTGTTACCATATTCCTCGGTGTATTTTTTTATAATTACCATCAATGGTGGATGGTATTGACCATATCTATCTTGATGCTGATGGCTATTCTGACTGACTATTTCCTCTTCCATTATGTATCCGACAGAATTAAAGAGCTGACACGGGTGAACAAAGAGTTGGCAGAACTGAAAGAGGAGCATAAAGAATAATTTTTCACTCCATTATGAGGTACTTAACCGGATATTTTATTCCTTTGTACCCTCAACTAGAATAAAAAAGCACTTTATGTTTCAGCTGTATCTGCTGCTTCGTTTAAAAAATTTTGGAAGGATAGTCATAGAACTGGGCATCTTCAGAATAGTCTTCCTTACCATCTTAACGGTGGCTGCCATCATGATATTGTTCTTGGCAGAAAACCGTTTCGTTATTCCTGTGGTATGCGTTCTCTTATTGGCCAGCTATCATAATTATAGAAAAGATAAAGAGTTTCTACACACTTTAACGTCCCATCTTCCAGTCTTCCTGATCAAAGAGTATACTTTAATCACATTGCCATTTGCGGGAATGGAAATGATAAAAGGGCGATTTACAGAAGCTATCGGTTTATGGCTGTTCGCCACGTTATTGCCTTTCCTGAAAGAAATTAAGCTGGAACACAAACCTATCCGCTTACCTTTTCTCTACAAAGGAAGTTATGAATATATACGGATGTTCCGCCAATCTTTCTGGATATATGCCCTACTCTTGCTTTTTTCCATAGCAGGAACCGTACACGGAAATATAAAAATAGACAAAGTGTGTGTCGTTCTATGGGGATTGATACAGGCGTCAGGCTATCTGCAACCAATGGACACCGGATATCTTCTTCATTTCAAAAATTTCAAGACTTTATGCCGTTTCCAATCGAAAAGTATCGCATGGAATGTTTTCATCACCTCCATTCCTTTCGGCTTAGCACTTATAGCATCTACCTATGACCAAGATGAAGTCCTCTTTTTCTTATCTTATTATATCGCCACCTTGATTTATGCCATTGGCATCAGTATGTTGCGCCATATCATCCCATCCCCCCTATTGCTGTTTATTGTGCAATTAAGTATATTGATGCCTTTTTATTTAGGTTCTCTTTTTGTTCCGTTTCTTTTAATACCCGGCATGGCTCTTACCACATTGTTGAGCTGCCAGACACGCAAACATTTAAAAAGATTACTATGATAGAAGTGAATGATTTACATAAAAAATTCGGTAAAGTCAAAGTATTAAACGGGATTCATTTAGAATATCACCCTGGAAAAATATATGGTTTGGTGGGTGAGAATGGTGCCGGAAAGACTACTTTATTCAACTGCATGACGGGAATCTATAATTATACCGGAAGCATAACCAAAAGCAAAACTTTAAAAGCAGGTTATCTGTCTGCATCCAACTTCTTTTATTCCCAAATCACGGGTCTTGAATACTTGGAATTCTGTATGAAGGCCAAAGGTCTGCCGGCCAGTACACTCACCATTCAACATTTAAATGAAATTTTCCAACTGCCCCTTGACAGGTATGCTGCCGAATATTCTACCGGAATGAAAAAGAAACTGGGATTTATGGCATTATTATTGCAAGAAAATGACGTATTTATTCTTGACGAGCCGTTCAATGGGGTGGACTTGAAGGGGTGTATCCTGATGAAAAGACTCATCCGGCAACTGAAAGCAAAAGAAAAGACGGTGATAATTTCATCACATCTCATTGCCTCGTTAAGGGAAATATGTGATATTATCCACTATCTGAATGAAGGGGTTATCTACAAAGAATACCATGAAGAAACAACAGAAGAGATAGAAGAGGATATATTATGCAACACTAAAAAGATACAGTCCACCTCATACTTTCAGTAAAACACACAGCACTGTCCTTACATGAAAGCTACAAGTTTAACTCCATCCCAATTCTTTTTCACCACTGATATTGCACAGATACCATAAATTCGCGGGGACGAAGTTTTACCCAAGAAGTATAACTCTGCACAGCAGAATAAAGAGTATAACGATATTGTTCCTTATTAAACAGATTCATAGCAGAAGCGGTAAACCTCCATTTTCCGGATTTATGTATCAATGAAACATCTGCAAGCCAAGTATTCAGATGCTGGTCCTTGCTTAAATCATTATAAAAATGCTCTCCGGATAACCGGAAGTCCGTATCATGAAATCCCAAACTGAGAGTCAGCCGTTGAGCTACATCCCACAAAGGTCTAAACGGGTATCCTTTCCTATTCCGGAACCCCCACAACTGACCGTCGCTTTGTATTCAACCTCAAAAAGTGCAGAAGGGGCCCACACAATTTTAGGTTCGACGCGCAGATAGTCATACCTGTAATTCTGAACGATATTTTCATTCAACTGTTTACCTTCATTGCGTGCTAAAGTCAGTTCCAGAGAAGTCTTCAAATTCCAGTCATATACCCCTTTCGACCCTATGGTATTCAAGGCGTAACTATAAGAGGAATGATTTCTTTCCACAGACGAAAGATAAAAATTACCGTCCTTATAATTACGTTCTGCCATCAGATTATAACGATTGTGGGAATAGGAAGCTGATAAAGTCCAGAAAAATTCCTTGACAGTATTTTTGTATTCCAGATAGCAGGTATAAAGTTGCCGGACGGTTACAGCTACTTTTCCCGTGTGTTTCACCACAGTACGATAATCTTCACGATAATGGAAAGGATAGATATCCTGTATTCCTCCTTCACTCTCGTCCAGACTGCCTGATAAGGACATTTTCCAACGGGGACTAAACTTATAGCGAAAATAAAGGGAGGGAGCGGCATAAAAACGGGAATAAGATTGCTTTGGAAGACGATTCCACCAGACAGTGGCAGCAGCGGTAAGTAAAAAATCAGTCCTCTCCATTCTATACGGGGAATAGTATAGAAGGAATAACGAGGAACAGAGTAACTATTCTCCTGTCTCACCGAAGAAAGTTCGCCACGAAAACCACCTGTAAGCTGGTAATTCACTCCATTCTTTTTCCGCATCCCATAAAGGGCGTTATCCGTGTAGGCATTGTCGATGTTCATTTCTTCATATTCCGTAGGGATAGACTCATATGTCTGTCCGGTGACAGTTCGATATGTGTTTTCGTTGATGTTATCAGGCAAATTCAATTCGTCCTACGGTGGATGCAGGTGGCAATCAGTCTGTTATCGGCAGATGACACGGGCAGGTTGCGGTGAATCACTGTCAGTAAAGCAGGAAGATGGGTGTAACGGATATACGACCGGATTCCCCAGGTGTATTTTTCTTTGGTGTAAAGTTGGTTGAAATAATTCTTCAATTCCCATTGTGAATTCTTTATCTTTTGGAAAATAACATTATCACCCGTTATATCCGAAACTCCTGATTTCCATGTTCCTGCAAACGAAAAATTCTCACGAGTGTACCGACTTGCAGCATTATCTTCATAATTTACTTCACCATTCAGACAATCGGTTTTTAAACGGTCATGCCGGTTGGTAGCCGTATGCACCGTATCTTGTGCAAAATAATAGATTTCCTCACTTCCATATTGCCGGGTTGTGCGGTCATGGATATACCCTAACTGAAATCGTAATTGCTTTTCTTCATCCAATCGGTACAGGCGGTTGGCAGAGGCTGTATGCGTTTCATTGAATAACAGCCTTTTTTGCGACAAGGGCATGGCCGGTTCGGGTAAAGGAAGAAAAATGGGAGGATTGCTGTCCGTCACCCGGTCAAAGCTATTGCCGGATGCCAGTTTCTGTTGGTCGGAAAACAGATTCCGGCCTATATTATTTGCCTTGTAAGTATAGACAGTCTGCCGGTTACGACTCAATTGCAGTACATTGAACGAAGCGTCGTAAAGTGCCTTCTCTCCATAACCTCCCCCTGCCATAACGGTATAAATCCATTGGGAACGGACTTCGGGTTTCAATTTCAAATTCAAGGCAACGTCATCCGTAAAGGTCTTGCCACGCAAGGACTTAATGGGTTGGTGTCCTTCAATGACCTCCGCTGCCTGTACGGCATCCGCTTTCAGATTATTATTAATTTGATTATAACGACCGCCACTCACATCCATACCTTCCACATAGAGATTACTGATCACTTTTCCATTATATTTTATAGTTCCATTCTCTTCCACATTGATGCCGGGAAGTTTTTTCAACACATCACTTACATTCCGATCTTTGGAAGATGTAAAACGGGTGAGGTCATATTTCAAGGTATCCTGCCGTCCCCATACGCGCCCCGGACGAATCTGTACTTCTTTCAGCAAGACAGCTTCCTGCTCCAGTTCGATAGTTAACGGACGACTGATAAGTACCGGTATGGTCTTTTTCCTGTAACCCATATAAAATACCGTTATTGTCCTGTCTTTCAAGGATGAAGAGGAAAGTTGAAAACGTCCGTCAGCATCTGTCAAAGTATAGTTGATGATATTGCCATCCCCTCCCTGTTGCAAAGTGACGGTAGCGGATTCCAAAGGCTGACGGGTAACTTTGTCCGTTACCCGTCCCTTTATCGTGTTTTGTGCGTTTGTGTGAATATGAAGCAAAAAGCTCAACAAAGAGAGAATGATTGCTGTTTTCATCTTGTTATTTTTCAGATAATTCTATCGGATTATAAGGTAACTCAAAGTTTTTCAACGTATTACCTTGTTCATCTTTTACCGTCAATTTTACATTGGGGGCTGTAGAAGTGATAAAGCCTATCGGGTCCTTGGCATAACGCTCATATACCTTATTCAAATCTCTACGACTGATGGATTCAAAACCTTTTCCATTGAAAAGAAGTGGTTTCGGTCCACGGAATTGCTCGATACCTGTACATTCAAATGAATAATGTCGGCGGTCATCCTCAGCTTTATGATGAGACCTGGCAATCCACAAAGTTTCCAAGGCCCTTCACTTACAGGAATTTCCATCGTGAACCATGCCGTATAACTTCTTCCCCGGAAGTGACCAGTTGCTTTCCAGCAATGATAAGTCAGAATAGTAGCCGTATCGGGTAATAAGGTCCATACCGGTTTTTCATTCTTTTCCTCGCAACGGAAATTACTGGTAGCCAACCGGTCAAGCGTTGTCACCTTTCCCGTAGGATAGTTCTTATAAATCCGATATGTAATACGCCCGTTTCCATAAGCCTTGGCATGTTGCTGCAAGACATCTTGGGACACTTTATTAGCATAGTCGGCGATCAAAGTAGAATCCCGAAGATAAGTAGTGTAACTATAAAATTGCGAACATTTCTTTCCCACTTCCAGCATCATCGTTTCCGAATTGGGCTGACGATCGGCCTTAGTTGTGTCCTCTACCATCTTCAACTCATACTGGGCACGGAAAACCAATTCATCTATGGGTTCGCTTTTCTTCACATCATCCACAGCGAGAATGGTTATCTGCGCCGTAGCCGCAATGCCATGATTGCCCAAAATAACAGGTTTGCCAGTTTCTTTTTCATAATCCGAATTGTTTTTAAGTGATGAATTTTATACTGCAAAGCTAGGTCCTTCTCTCCTTCCCGATACCACAAAATTATTACTGAAATATTACGCCGATGAAAAAACAACCCTCGTGTACATTGCATATCTAAGGATAGCCCGTACCTTTGCTTTAACGAAAAAAAGAAAAGATGGAAAAAAAAGAAATAAAAAACAGTATGGATAACTGACTATCATTACAGCTATACTGATAATAGGTGGTCAAAGCTATTGGCTTCACCACCAATATTGCTATTCAACGAGAACGTTCATGCAGGAACTGCATAAACAAATACTGCAACTGGAAAAAGAAGAAATGAATATACGCTATGACAAACGGACTAACAACCACAAATATACACTGAGCTACAAAATAGAAATGCCGGATTCGGTGAACCAAAACGGCAAAACAACCTGTGTCATTAGTTTTTATAGACAAAAAAGTGAAATTAATAATCTGGATTCATTGATAAAACAGAATGCATTGTTGAATGAGGAAAGTGTTATAGTCCGCGACAGTTTTCGGGTAGAGAACATTTCCAATGAAATTCTATTTGATGCAGCCACACGTTATGGAGCCGAGATGACCCACCCCTTTCGAGCTGAAATTTTTGATTCACTATTACAAGCCAACCAGATAAAACTGACAAATATCAGACTGATGCAGACTGATTCTATCCTGTGGCATGGAAGCTATACCTCTTCCACCCGATTGTTCAAACCTGAAATGTATATTGTTTATCCTTATAATCCTTTACTTAAACAGGCATTGACGGCATCCATACAGATACCTTTCCCCTCCCTTCTCCAACAAATGGCATGGCAGCTGTTGGGTAGCCTGATATTAGTTCTGCTCTTGGTATTCTGCCTTATCTACCAGATCAAGACCATTTTGAAACAACGGAAAATAGACGAAATGAGAAAAAGCTTTGTAAATACCATGATACATGAGCTGAAACGCCCCGTACAAACCTTGAAAATGTGTATTGCCTTTCTCAACAACAAGTCCATGCGTACAGACGAAAGAGCAATGGATGAAGTAGTAAAGGATTCCATGTTTGAACTGGACAATCTTTCTGCCTACCTAGCCAAAGTAAGGGATATGACACGGGCTGACTATGAACACACGCCTCTCCACATCCGTACTTTTGATTTACGGGAAACCGTAAATAAATTAATCCGGCTTACCAATATACCTGCCGATAAACAGGTTACGGTTCATCCGCACTATAAAATGGAATCCACTTTGGTCATCGCCGACCCGGTACATATTGCCAACATCATCAGCAACCTAATAGAGAACGCCATCAAGTACTCCGGTAAAGAAGTCCGGATTGATTTATCCTGTATACAGAAAGGACACACCCTTACTATACAAATAACAGATAACGGAATTGGAATTCCGCCAGCAGAGCAAAGCAAGGTTTTTGATAAGTTTTATCGCGGCAGCCATATACCAGACCGAAATATACCGGGTATCGGACTAGGGCTAAGTTACGTAAAACTTCTCACCGAAGCACACCACGGATACGTATCCTTGACCAGCCAGCCGGGTAAAGGAACGACTTTCAGTATTGTATTACCTCAATAATCATTTCAACAATTCATATAAGATGAAAACAATCAAAATACTTTTCGCAGATGATGATTTAAAATACTCCATGCTCTTAAAACGTTTTTTGGAAGCAGAAGGCTATGAAGTTACTTACGCAGGGAACGGAAACATTGCTTTACAGCAATTTCCCTTAATAAAGCCCGATTTGGTATTGCTTGATATCAATATGCCCGAACTGAACGGCTTTGAGGTAGCGGCAAAAATACGGAAACAAAATCATCAGGTACTTATTTTCTTTCTTTCAGACCGTAGCGATAAAGCGACCGTCTGAAAGGTTTTGATCTGCAGGCCAATGATTATCTAGCAAAGCCTTTTTATCCCGAAGAGCTGTTGGCACGTATCCGTGAACGGTTTCAATGTGTAGACAACAGAATTGAAACAGAAATCTATACATTCGGGAAAAGTACATTCAACTATACCACCAATGAAATAAGGACAGGAAATAACAAGGTACTGATTACTTCCCGACAGGCTGAGATACTCCGAATATTAGCTAAAAACCTCCATGTTCCGTAGACCGGGAAATACTGTTGAAACATGTATGGGGAGCTTCATCCTATGCCAATTCGCTGGCATTGAATGTACAAATAACCTATTTACGAAAAGCGTTGCGCAATGACTCCAGTGTGAAGATAGAATCACTGATGAAGAAAGGATATGTGTTACACATAGAAAAAGGATAAGAAAACTCTTTATAGTTCGTCATTCTTCATTTCATTCAGAAAGACAAACTATAAAGAGTATCAAATTGCTGAAAGCACTCTTTTTTATAATGTATAAGTTCCTTCGACCAGCTTGCCCATCGCCCATACGGCACGGATATTCAAATCCTGGTCAAGAATCAAGATATCGGCATCTTTTCCTTTCTGCAAGGAACCTTTACGGTCATATACTCCCATAAATTTCGAAGGAGTTTCGGAAGCCATACGGACAGCATCCTCCAAAGGAATTTCCGCCTTCTGCACCAAGGTACGGATCAAACGGTCCATGGTAGCCACACTGCCTGCCAATGCTGAACGGTCTGCCAGTTTGCACACACCATCCTCTATGATGACACGAGGATCGAAAGCCACGTTACTGTCACTGGCCGCACATGCCAAAGCATCTGTAATGACACAAGCACGTTCTACACCCTTTATCTTATAAACCAACCGTAAAATGGTAGGTGGTACATGAATGCCATCGGCCACCACTTCCACATTCATATCGTCTATCAAATAAATACTCTCTACTGTTCCTTCATATTTATACTCACGACGCTTGTGAAAACCGGGCATTGCATTATAGAAATGCGTGGCCAGCGTATAACCTGAATCCCATGCAGAACGAATGTCTTCATATTCAGCCTGAGTATGGGCCACAGATGCCACAATCCCTTTTCCCGTAATGTATTTTCCGAACTGCATAGCCCCCGGCAATTCGGGAGCTGCATCCCAACGCTTGATACAATTCCATTTCTCTACAATAGGAATATACTCATTAGGGTCCGGATCTTTAATATTCTCAGGCATTTGTCCACCGGCCATCTTGATGTTCAGATAATGACCTTCCAGGTGCAATCCCAATACCGGACTGTCCGGTTCCGCCATCAACTTGGTACAAGTTTCGGCAGCCGCCTCAATCATCGGTACGGTAGAAGAAGACAATGTTGGAAAAATACTGGTAGTACCATGTTTCATGTGAGCATTAATGGCTGTACGGAAAGCCTCTTCCGTACCTTCCATAAAATCACCGCCACCACCACCATGACAATGGATTTCCACACCACCGGGAACAACATACATACCTTTAGCGTCAATCAGCTCGGCTCCGATAACAGCTAAATCACAATTGGTAACTTCTAAAATCTTATTGTCGCGCATAAGGACAGACCCGTCCTTCAACCAGCCCTGTGGGGTAAGAATCTTTGCGTTAATGATTTGGGTCAACATGATACTATGATAAGTTAGGATTTTTAATTGGCATATTAAATTCGCCAACAAAAATAGCAACTTTTTCACTTTCTGAAACAGATTTCCCCAATTATTTTCTAACTTTTTTAATAAATAAGCCCCGCTTAATAAAATCAAGCGGGGCACAGATAGTGGAAATTGAAACAAATCTTTTTACTTACTTATTAAAACTAGCCTACCTGATTTAAGTCCTTTACCTGTTGCGGTCAGTGTAATTTCTCCCGGTTTATCGGTGCTTTGCACAACAGCAGTCATCATTCCGTTAAACACTTTCATTTGCGGAACATGGAAAAGTTCCAATGAAGTGGGGTCTCCGTTTGCACCGGCACGATAGGTTCCCGCACCTTTTACAGCATACTTGATGAGATGTTGCGCATCGGGACAAAGGTTACCTTCTTTATCCACCACTCTCACCGTGACAAATGACAAGTCCTTGCCATCAGCCTTTATTTCATTGCGATCTGCAACCAATTCTATATGGTCGGGCTTACCTGCCGTATGGATTTCCTTTTCGGCTACAGCATCCCCTTTCTCATTGTATGCAACCACTTTCACGGTTCCCGGCTCATACTTTGTATCCATCCACATCAAACGGTAGCGTTTCTGGCGCTTGAAATCTGCTATGAGACAGAATCCGCACTATTTTCAGCCGTTACAGTCAAATCCTTGGTACGCTTACCCTGGCTCTTGCCATTGATAAACACTTCTGCAGACGGATAATTGGTATAGACAAAGATCGGGGTCACTTCTCCTTCACGTCCCGGCCATGTCCAATGAGGAAGGATGTGCAGTGTCTCTTCATCTTTGTTCCAATGGCTGCGGTACAAATAGTAACGGTCTTTGGGCAATCCGGCCAAGTCGATTATACCGAACAAAGAAGAATGGCTGGGCCAGTCAGTATAATAAGGAGTCGGTTCGCCAGATAATCGAAGCCCGTCCATACGAACTCTCCGATCCCCCATGCGTTATCCTCGTGCCAAATCCAGTCGTCTTCCGGCAAATTGGACCAACCACAATGTTCCACATCGTAAGAAGAAGACTGATGATCGTCATATTTCTTCATAGCCTGACGGACAACGGGGAATTTATAGACACCACGCGAACTTACTGTAGAAGCTGTTTCACTACCTAAAATAATCTGCTGAGGCAACTTCTTATAGTTTTCAGGATATTTATGGGGACGATAATTGAAACCGGCCACATCCATAACGGCAGCCATATTATTGTTTACCACGCATCGGGCGCATCCATACCTTGTGTTACAGGGCGGGTGGGGTCTTCACGATGGCAAATATCCTGCAACATACGCGAGAGTTTCGGACCGTTACTGCCGCTCCACTGATCAGGTACTTCATTACCTGTACACCACATCACAATACTTGGGTTATTACGATAGTGACGAATCAGATTCGTCAAATCCTTATCCACCCATTCATCAAATACTTTATGATATCCATTGGCCATCTTTGCCGATTTCCATTCGTCAAAGGATTCCGCCATCACCATCATACCCATCTCGTCACAAGCCTCCACCAGTCGGGAGCCGGCATATTATGAGAAGTACGGATTGCATTACAGCCCATATCTTTCAGAATACGAATCTGACGACGGATAGCGGCATCATTTACAGCACCTCCCAACGGGCCCAAGTCATGATGGTTACATACTCCTTTGAATTTGGTCAATTTTCCATTCAGAAAGAAACCCTTGTCGGGGATAATCTCCAAGGTACGGATACCAAAACGAGTGGTATATTCGTCTTTCAAGGTATTCCCTTCATATACTTTGGATTCAGCCGTATAAAGAACCGGAGTTTCAGGACTCCACAACTCAGGATTGGCTACTGCAAACTCCTGTTCAAACAAAGTATTGTCAAAAACACTTAACTTGTTTTCCCCGGTAGCAACCACTTTGCCGTTTTTATCCTTAATCTGCGTCACAATACGGTAATTATCCTTATTGGCTCCTTCGGGACTAACCAAAGAAGTTTTCAAAGACACTTTTGCATATTTGTCTGTCACCACGGGAGTGGTAGCATACGTCCCCCATGTCGGGATATGCGCATCTTCATTGATTACCAGATGAACATTGCGGTACAAACCGGCCCCCGGATACCAACGTGATGATTCAGGCTCGTTTTCCAAACGGACTGCCAGCTCGTTCTTCTCACCCGGTTTCAGATAAGGGGTCGCATCCACATAAAAGGAATTATAACCGTATGGCCAATAGCCTGCCTCCTGCCCGTTCACATAGACACGGGCATGGCTCATTGCTCCGTCAAATATCAAAGTAGCCTTCTTGCCTTTTTCAAAACCGGGAGCATCAAAGTTCAGGCGATACCATCCGGTTCCTACAAATGGAAGACCTCCGGTACGGCCGGCATGTTCCAGAGCCTCTGTCTGTCCATCCTGAGTGATAGCCATTTCCTGCTTGTCGTTATTGATACTGAACGGACCATAAATCGCCCAATCATGAGGAACGGTGACGTTCTGCCATTTACTGTCATTATAACCGGGATTGGCAAATTCCGCATTATCTTCACGCGTAAATTTCCACCCTTTTTCGAAAGTCTGCTCTGTACGTACCTGCGCTTGCATAAAAGCAAAACAACAAACAGCTCCTAACGCAGCACACAAAAATCGTTTCGTATTCATAGTTATTTCTTATTAGGATTTTCTGTTACTATAAAAGTAATTTCACCTGCCTTGATCAAATCATCATGCGAAATCAAATATTTATTAAGTTTCTTATTGCCCAGTCTGATTTCCTTTATATAATCCCCTTGTCCTTCTTTCTTGATAACCAATTCTTTCTTGCCCCAATAGTTAGGATCAAGCTGAACGGTCACTTTATCAAAAGTAGGAGTAGTCAATGTATATTCGGGCACACCCGGACAATCCGGATAGAATCCCATCATACTGAATATAGCCCATGCAGACATCGTACCCGTATCATCATTGCCAGGAATTCCATCCGGCTTAGTTGTGAAATACTTAGCCAGCAATTCCTTCACCAATTTCTGTGTACGCCATTCTTCACCCTTGAAACGACTGAACAGGTAAGGATAAGCTATATCGGGTTCATTAGCCGGATCATAATTTCCTTCATCGAACACGCTTTGCAGCTTATCGACAAATTTCTTATCACCTCCCATCAGTTTCACCAGTCCATTGATATCATGAGGAACAAAGAAAGTGTAATTCCATGCGTTACCTTCGTGGAAACCGGGACTAGGTGCAAAATTCGCTCCTTCTTTCGGGTCAAACGGTTCATAGAACTTACCTTCCTTGGTGATAGGACGCAAAGTTCCGAAATCCTTGCTATAATAATTCTTATACCCCATAGAACGTTTGCGGAACAGTTTCGCATCTTCCTTTTTACCTAGAGCCTCTGCCAAAGTGGACAGCGCATAGTCGGCAACATAATATTCCAAAGCATGAGAAACCGAGTTGTCATACTGGCTTTCCATCGGCACATACCCTTTGGACATATAATCGTCATTATCCGGACGCATCAGATTATCCTTGCCCGGAGTAGTGGCCGACTTATACATTCCCTTATAAGCTTCGTCAATGTCAAAGTCTTGCAATCCCTTCATCCAACTGTCTACCAGAACAGGAATAGAGGGGTCACCTTCCATAGTCAATGTTTCACGACCATATAATTCCCATTTCGGGAACCATCCGTGTTCCTTATACATACCCATCATAGTATGTATCATATCCATCTGACGTTCCGGATAGACCAAAGTCATCAACTGATGGTAGTTACGATAAGTATCCCACAATGAGAATACCGTATAACGGTTACGGTTGGTGGTCAGAATCTTGTCTCCCTCCATTTGTGGATATTGTCCGCTTACGTCCTGCAAAATATTAGGATGAATCATGGTATGATACATAGCGGTATAGAATACTCCCTTTTGTTCTTCCGTGCCACCTTCTACCTTGATACGGGAAAGATCATCATTCCATCTCTTACGGGCCTCCGCACGCAGTTTGTCGAATGTTGTGCCGAAAGGCTGTTCTTTTTCCAAATTCAGACGAGCATTCTCAATGCTGACAAAAGATACGCCCATACTGACCTCAATCACTTCTTCCGCCGTAGTATCGTAAGTAAACCACACTCCTATATCATCTCCGCTTATTTCTTTTGTATAAGCAGTATAGAGTTTGTATTTACCGGCTGTATCGTCCCATTGCGCCTCCACACCCATCGGACGCATCATTTTCCAATAACCGCGTTTTGCCGGTACTTTGTTGATACGCATTACAAAATAGATGGGAAATACTGCCTGAGGATTGTAACAGAAAGTTCCCAACAACTTGGTACCTTCAATCTCACGGTCGTTTACAAAACGAACGGTAGCACCACTCTCATTGGTCAATCCCTCTCCCAGATTCAACAAGATATTGCTTTGTCCGGCAGGAAAAGTAAAGCGTGCCATACTGGTACGTGGGGTGGCAGTCAGTTCACATTTCACATTGTATTTATCCAGTATATTGGTATAATAACCCGGATTTGCAGTCTCACCTTGATAGAAACTTCCATAATTATGATAATCCACATCCAGTTTGCCGGTGGTAGGCATCAATAACAATGACCCCAATTCCGGACAGCCTACCCCGCTAAGGTTAACGTGCGCAAAACCGGTAAGATATTTATTATTGAATTCGTATGGAGTGGACCACCATTGCTTATCTTTATCCTTATCCCTTCGGGAACTCCCATCACATTGAAAGGAGTCACCGACATCATTCCATGAGGAGTTAATGCTCCGGGATTTGTCGTACCGTAATTAGTAGTACCCACAAAAGGGTTTACATAATCTACCGGCTCTTTCTGTGCTGCCGCAGAAAAAACTGAGATACAAATCAGAACAGCCGATAACAAAATTTGTTTCTTCATGCTATTTGTTGTTTATATAGGTTCTATTATTTCACTACAATTTCATCTGTAAACAAGAAACCTCCGAATTCACCCGAAGATGCCTGATAACGTATGTAACGTGCTTTGGCATTTCCTTCCCAACCAAAGTTGGTGAAAGTCACCTTGTCATCCTTCACTACTTTGTGTTCCATGCGCTTCAGTTCCGTAAACTCCTTACCATCATTAGAAACGGAAATGATTACTTCTGAAGGCATAAAGACTTCAGGTCCACACACCTGCATAAAGTCTGCTCCAACAGAATGAATTTCTGTTTCTTTTTCCATATCAATGGTCACATCCATTCTTTTTTTGTCTATGAAACCTTGCCAGCGCTTGTCACCATAAGTCCAGCCTCCAATCACCCATCTACCAAGCACTATCACCACCGGCCGAATAGCCGGGATAATAAGCGGCATCCGGTCCGTAAGTCACTTTCTTACCTACTGCCAAGTGTTGTATGGGCTGATCCGCTCCCGGACGATTTCCTATCTCATTTTTCAAATCGAAAGGATGGTATCCTTCAGCTTTCAATGCCTCTACCTCTTTCAATGCGCGAGCATGAAAATCATCATAGTTCTTCACAGAAGGATCACTCCAAGCAACTTCCGCCAACGCAAGAATACGAGGATAAATCATCATTTCCGCATGTTCCGGAGTCGGAATATATTCTGTGAATAAATTAGCTTGTACTCCATACACTAACTGGACTTTATCCGCACTCAAAGTATCGGGTACAGGATTAAATGAATAAACTTTGGCCAAAGGCAGATACCCTCCTATTGCTTCCGGCTGGGAATCAGGAGCATCCTGATAAGAATCAAAATAGCAGAACTCACCCGGACTCATAATAGCCATGTGGCCGGAATCAACCGCTTTCATTCCCCCTTCCGTGCCACGCCATGACATGACAGTAGCATTAGGCGCCAAACCACCTTCCAATATTTCATCCCAACCCAATAATTTACGTCCGTGGGCATTCAAAAAGACCTCGATACGATGAATCAGATAACTCTGTAACTCGTTCACATCTTTCAAGCCCTCTTTTTTCATACGTGCCTGACACAGTTTGCAAGTGGGCCATGAGGCTTTACCGGCCTCATCCCCTCCTATATGAATATATTCGGACGGGAAAAGTTCCATCACCTCTGTCAGCACATTTTCCAGAAACTCAAAAGTCTTTTCATTACCGACACAGAAATCGGCTTGTTTGTAAGGTTCGTGTGTACAAGACAACTCGGGATAAGCAGTCAGTACTTCTTCCGAATGTGCAGGCATCTCTATCTCAGGAATAACAGTAATAAAACGTTCCTGAGCGTATGCCACCAGTTCACGGATATCATCTTGAGTATAATAACCTCCGTGAGCATCTTTACTACCTTCTTCTTCATACCGTCGTCCGTTATTCCACCATTCTTTCCATGTAGGAAACTCACGCCATGCCGCAAATTCTGTCAGACGGGGATATTTTTTTATTTCAATACGCCAGCCCGCAGCGTCAGTAAGATGCAGATGCAAACGGTTCAATTTATAATATGCCAAAGCATCCATCTGCTTTTTTATAAATTCCTTGTTGAAAAAATGACGGGAAACATCCATCATAAAGCCACGATAAGCAAAACGGGGCTCGTCTGTAATGATTCCTACCGGCAATCCTTTTTCATCAGCCATTTGCAGCATAGTCTGAACTCCATAGAATAGTCCTGCTCCGGAAGTCGCACGAATAAGTACCTGATCAGGAGTTACCGTCAGAACATACCCCTCGGAAGAGTTTACCTCCGGCAATTGAGCACTTGCTTCAAGACAATAGTATGTCCCTCTTCTGCCGCTACCGGTTTCAGCTTCATGAAAGAAGCCGCCAAATAATCCTTCAAAATCTTTTTATCTCCTTCGGACGCATCTATATACAATCCTGTTTCCGGATTCAGAGGAAACACTCCCTGTTGCAATTCCACCTTCAATGGTGCAGGAATAACAGAAAGTGTGCGTTGCTCTTCCTTTGTGCAACTTGCAAACAACAAGCCCAATGCAGCTCCTGCCAATATAATCAATTTTCTCATCTTCTATTTTCTTTAATTCTATTAATTTCATTGGTACGAATGCCCGGTTTCAGTTCTCCATTAATAATGTAATGGAATCCGTCCTGAGAAACTATTACAGCTCCGGCACGCGCACCTTGCTCATATTCGCCTAATGTAGTCCATTTATTCGTCTGTGGATGATAGAGCAGCAGATTTCTGTTAAACCGATACCACTCTACAGGATGTGACAAATATTCTTTTCCCGCATAAATACCTTGGAGAGCCTTTAAGAATATATCCTTATCAACTCCTCCGGCACACAATATCATCCCCTCGCCAAAAGAGGTTCCCATTCCACCACCTAAAGAGATCTCATTACCTTCTGCATCACACGGAGTGGCAACCGATGACCATTCTTTCGTTTCCGGAGAATACATATATCCATCTACCGATAAAGAAGCCTGGTGCCCTTCAATAGCCGGGGCAAAGCCACCCCATATATAAAGTTTTCCGTCTTGCGCCACGCAAACAGGTTGTACTCTGGGTTCACCCGGAATATCTGTTTCTTTTTTCCATCCTCCAGACAAATCCAACAGATCAAGCATGTACATGGCCGAGGACGGAATGCCATTTACATTTCCCCCGACAATATATAGTGAATGTCCTACTAATGCACCTGCCATATTATCTATAGTTGCAGGTAAGGATGGTAACGTATCCTTTTTCAAAACGTCTTTTTGCAAAGATAAAAGAAAAACATCAGACAGGCTATGGGTTGCTGTAGCTCCTCCAACACAAATTAACCCTTTTTCAGTAGAAATAGTGACTCCATAAGCTGCTGCCTGAGGCAGTTGGCCTATTTTTTTCCACTCAAAAGCCGTATCATTTGACAAAGAGGTATATATACATCTGGGTAAAAGACTTTTTTCCCGCCATCGGCCGCCGGTGTATCGGGAAAATTACAACCTCCGGCTATTAATAAATTTCCATCAATCACTCCCGCATATAATGCAGAAACTCCCTTAAGAAAACCAGCATCCTCCGTAGGAAATCCCTGCATTTTCTCAAGAGATATTTCATAAACATCCGGCCGACTGCTACAAGCAGTCACTACCATCATGCCTATTATCGCATAAATGCCATATATTATTTTCCTGATCATGTTTTCATGGTGAAGTTTACAAATTCTTTACAAGCAGTGTTGCGCAGCTATCTTTTAGGACAAACGCTACGCAACACCAGCACTGATTTTACAATTAATCTACAGTAATTTCATCTACAAACAGAAATGCAGGATTTCCTTTACCTCCATGCCAAGAAGGAATATTGTATTCCGGCTTTGCCAATACTTTCAGATAACGTGCTTTCACAGGTTCAAAGCTCAATACATGTTCATATAATTGGTTTGGATTATCCAAAGTCATTGCAGGATATTCTTCTGAAGCTACTTGCTTGAAATTCTCACCGTCTTCTGAAACAGCGACACTGATGGAACGCGCGTCAAATATCCAGTCACCCTTCTCCACATTTGTAGTAAGTGTCACTTTGCTGAAATCAGCCGGCTGCCCGAAATCAATCACGGCTTCCATATCATTCTTATAAAAAGCAATCCAACGTCCTGTCTTATAATTTCTATTTCCTTTCAAACCATCCACCAAGGTAGAGATACCGGCAAATTCATATTGCTTGTTCACAGGTTGTAGAGCTGTTATTTTCTTTGAAGTCGATTTGCTGAACGCAATGTCTTCTTTCACAATACGACTATTGCCTGTAGGACGGACAGCCATAGCCTTAAACGTACAATTTGTATTGATCTTCACCGGTTCTGTATAAAGCTGTGAAGCGGTAGTGGGATCTGTGCCATCCAATGTATAATATACCGGACAGTTGTCTACAGTAGACAAAGTAACATCCACCGTACCAGTTTCCGCATTAGGCTCAAACCGGGCAGTCACATCAAACACATGCTTGGCATAATTATACTGATATACATCATATATCTTCACCATACGTACCAAACGCTGCAAGAAATCCTGATAATCCTTATGTTCAGGATTTGTCCATTGAATATCTGCCAAAGCGGCCATACGTGGTAATTCCATATATTCCACCTGACTAAATGTAGGAATATACTCAGTCCACAAATTAGCCTGTACACCTTTAATATATTTCTGTTCCTCCGGTGTCAGTGATGCCGGCATAGGTTCATAACTATACACACGTTCTAAAGGTAAGTAACCGCCAATGGCTTCCGGTTCCTGTTCCACATCCTTGCTCTGATAATAGTCAAAATACAAATAAGTATTCGGTGACATAATAACATCATGCTTCTGCTTGGCAGCCTCAATACCGCCACCTTCACCACGCCATGACATGACAGTAGCATTAGGAGCCAACCCACCTTCCAGAATTTCATCCCAGCCAATAATCTGACGTCCGTGGTCATTCAAGAATTTTTCCGCATGATTGATAATGAAGCTCTGTAATTTTTCCTCTGCCGTGTGGTTCTTGTCAGCCTTAATACCTAAAGCTTTGATACGATCCTGGCACTTTGGACATTTTGTCCAACGCACTTTAGGACATTCATCACCACCCACATGAATATATTCTGACGGGAAAATCTGAATAATTTCTCCCAATACATCATCTATGAATTTCAAGGTTTCATCATTTCCTGCACAAAGCACATCTTCCGATACTCCCCAGATTTTCCATACTTCGTACGGACCACCTGTACAGCCTAAGTTAGGATATGCAGTCAATGCCGCTTGCATGTGCCCCGGCAAATCTATTTCAGGAATAACCGTGATATGACGTTCGGCAGCATAAGCTACAATTTCTTTTGCTTCTTCCTGTGTGAAGAAGCCACCATAAGGCTTTCCATCATATTTTCCCGAGTTATGACCGATAACGGTTTCCGTTCTCTTAGAACCCACTTCCGTCAATTCAGGAAGACCTTTGATTTCAATTCTCCAACCTTGATCATCTGTAAGATGCCAATGAAAACGATTCATATTATGTAAAGCCAACATATCTATAAAACGCTTTACCGAATCAACCGGGAAGAAATGACGGGAAACATCCAAATGAGCACCACGGTAAGAGAAACGAGGATAGTCATTGATTTCAACCGCCGGTAAAGCGATATCCACTCCTTGTGCCACCGGAATAGATTTACGCAAAGTCTGGATGCCATAAAATACTCCGGCTTCCGTAGGTCCGGAAATAACCACTTGGTCGCTGGTTACCTTCAACTGGTATCCTTCAGGATTTTTAGCATTTCCACCCAATTGCAGGATTATCCCCTTGCCATCTGTGCCAGCTTGTACAGCCAATGACTTTCCGGTAAGATCTTTGATATAACTTGCCAGAAATTCAGCATTCCTTTGCATCTTTTCATTGCCTTCCGGATACATTATCTTAGTTCCATTTGACAAAATGAACGGAGCAGCCTGATCCATTACCGAAATTTCCTGCGGTAACGGAATTATCTGATAATTTGCTTCTTTTACTTCTGTGTTACAGGATAAAAGCATAAAACCTGCCATTGTCAGCCCTGCAAGGCCCATTAAAGTTTTCATAATAGATATTAATTGATTAGTTAGTATCACTTAATTGCTTGATAGTTATATCAACCTTTTCATTCTTCTTCAGTTTATCTGAAGTAATAATCACTTTCTTTGTCTGTCCCGGCAACAAGTCAAAGAAGTTATCAGTAAATTTCGCACCTTGAACAGGAATCTCTATGAACACATCCCTGGCCAGCTGTCTGGCAGACAGAGTCACTTCATATTTTCCATCCATCGGCTTCACTTTATAGCGGATCTCGGTCTTCGGTAGCTCCTGATCTTTTGCGTGGTTAAAGTAATAAATTTCTTCGGATAAAACCTCACCTTTCTTGTTTTTTAATGTCATTAGAAGAAAAGTATTTTGAGGACTTGTTGTTATACCCGCATAAGGTTCCTTATAATATAAGGTGGAAGCATTGGCCGGAACCTCGCCCTTGATACTCTTTTTAGTCAGAACTTTTCCATTAAAATCCATCACACGCAACAATAAAGTCACCTCTTTATCCGCTTCCAGCTTGTCCGACATAACATAAATATTCAAATCCTCCCCTTCCTTGACAGCATCTACCAATACCGGAGCAAAAGCTCTTTTTGCCTGATAATGCAACGCTTTCCAATTGCCATAATAATCAATGCTCGACCAGGAAACGACCGGCCAGCTGTCATTCAGCTGCCAATATAAAGTCCCCATACAATAGGGACGGTTACGACGATGGGCTTCCAAACCCTGGCGCACTCCTACCCCCTGCAAAACCAAACCCATATAAACCAACTGATCGAAATCTTCAGGTACTTTATAATACAGTCCCATAGTCTTCTTGATGAGGAAATTACCGATAGTGGCTTTTTGATGAGCATTCATCACCTCCGATTCCAATGCATAATCTTCCGGTGAGGCAAAAGTAGCAATCGTCTTCATTTCAGGAAATGCCTGAAAACCAAACTCACTCATAAAACGCGGAATTTCCGTATCCAGACTTTCAAACGGTTTCTGACCATACCAGATACCCCAATTATGGCTGTCGGCAATCTTCCAGCTTTCGGGACGTCCCCAATTGGCCTCGTACGGAGAACCATGCATATAGAAACGGTCCGGATCAAGTTCAGCTACTTTACGAGGCAACAACTCACGGAAAAGTTTGTCATAACCCTGCTTCATTCCTTCCATAATACCGGGATCAGTGTATTTCTTATCCCATCCCCAGTAACGCATACCTTCATAAATTTCATTATTTCCACACCACATAGCCAGACTGGCATGGTTCCGTAAACGCTTGATATTATATTCCGCCTCGGCCTCTACCCGTTTCATAAAAGCAGGATCGGACGGATAAGTAGTGCAGGCAAAAATAAAATCCTGCCAAACTAAAATTCCATTCTCATCCGCCGCCTGGTAAAAAACATCATCCTCATAAATCCCTCCACCCCATACACGAATCATATTCATATTGGCATCTTTCACATCCTTGAACAACTGGCGGTAACGTTCTTCAGTAATGTTAGGCAGCAAAGCATCATCCGGAATAAAATTCGCGCCTTTGGCAAACATCGGTTCACCATTGACTACAAAATAGAAGGATTCTCCCTGATCGTCTTTTTCTTTCACCACCTTTATTGTACGGAGTCCGATACGCTCTTTTTGAGAAGCTATCACTTTACCATCCACCTTTATTACGGCTTCAAAGTCATACAATGCAGGTTCCCCCCAACCATTAGGCATCCATAAATGAGGCTGCCGTATCTCTATGGGAAGAAGAATATGGTTTGTTCCTGGCTGCAATGTCACCTCTTTCTGTTCGGTTACCTTTTCACCCTCCTTATAAGAATAAGCAACGGTTACTTCCGCTTTCTGAGGAGTTGCAGAAACACTGTTTACAGTCAGGAGGTTTTCAACTTTCGCCAGATCTTTTGTTACCGAAGCCTGACGTACATAGTAATCATCAATGCGTGCCACATCATAAAAAGTCAGTGTCACAGGCCGCCAGATACCACTGGTTACCAAGCGGATTCCCCAATCCCAGCCATAACTGTAAGGCGCTTTACGGCTATAGATACTGACCCGCTTATCACTATGGTCATTATCAGCAGGATAATCAAAGCCATTGGTTTCCCATTGGGGCAACGTTTGCTTGACAGGTGAATGAAACAGAATCTGCAAATGGTTTTCTCCCTTCCGCAACACCTCTTTTACCGGAAGAGTATAGCCGACAAACATATTGTCCGTACGTTCCAACAAAGAGCCGTTCAGGTAAATATCTGCATACGTATCCAATCCTTCCAAAATCAACAAGGCAGCATCCCGCGAGAGTTGCTCATCTGTCACATTAAAAGTAGTTTTATAGACCCAGTCCTCATTCTCCACCCACTGCACTTTTTGCTCATTCATCCCATAAAATGGATTGGGCAGTTTATTATGAGAAATCAAATCCTGATGTACCGTTCCGGGCACCGTAGCCGGCAACCATTCATTCCGGCCGACCTGGGCGAACTCCCATCCCTTATCAAGACTCAGACTCTCTGACTTCTTATACTCCTTTGCACTGAGCATCATCGGAAAGCATCCTAACATCATCAAAACTTTTAATGTTTTCTTCATCTTACCTATCTTTATTAATTTATATACTATTCAGCCCGGAATGTGGAAGCAGGCAAACCGGCGCCATTTACCAGATTGGCACGGGTAAATGGCTGCCATCCGTAACGAACCGTTTCCGGCTCTTTCACCTTATCACTCCATACTTTTATTTTACCGTTTTCAACAACAGCCTGTGCCGGATAAAATAATCCATCATCACCTGCCACTTCGAATGTACGAACCGGTTTCCCATCCGAAGTGGACAACTTCTCCGCATAATCAAAAGAAATATAAGCCGCACCTCCACTAAATACGACTGATTTATAAAGCGGTCCCGAAGGAATGACATTTTTATATCCGTATGTTTTATTCAAAGCCCATGCAGCTAACCGTTCACCGACTTCTCTTTTCTGTTTGGGGTGTACGTCCAATGAGTCTCCCCTATCTGAACTGACAGCCATACCGATATGAGGAATCTCCGCCATCAAACGACGCTGGCTATCACGGAACCAAGTCCATGACGGACGGTCTATACTGGACAATTGGACAAAATAGAATGGAAGTTCCGCATCCCCCCAATTCTTGCGCCAACTTTCCACCAACAATCTGAACAACTTTTCATGAGTCTCCCGATTATGGGCATTAGACTCACCCTGATACCAAATAAAGCCTTTGACCGGAAACTGTTCCAAAGGACGGATACCCGATTCATACAAATAACAAGGCTCATAAGGATGGCGTTGCAATTTATTGAAAGACTTCTTTACATTCAAGCAGCACGCCCACGCACCCAGTCTTGGATAAAATCATTCTGCATCCAATTACGTAAAATAGCCGGAAAACGATATTCCAATGTACTACGGTCTATCCATGCTTCAGTAGGAGATCCGCCAATGGCATTGCAAATCAGTCCTACAGGGACTTGCAAACTATCCTGCAATTTCTTTCCGAAATAGTAAGCCACCGCCGAAAAATTACCGGCTGTTTCAGGCGAACAAACTGTCCACCGTGTATCCTTATAATATTGCAGATGATTCAATGAATCGAGTACCGAAGCATCCCACTCCACCGCATCCGTACGCCAACGGGCTTTCATATCATAAAAACGGATATTGCTATTTGCAGCTTGAGGAACATCTTGTGCGGCAGTCGCACTCCAATTCAGATAAAACTCCATATTCGATTGTCCGGAACAGAGCCACACTTCTCCCGCCAACACATTTTCATAGACCAGTTTCCGTTTTTCTGTAGAAACAGTCAGTGTATATGGACCGCCCGCCTTCAATGGCCGGACATCCACCGCCCACTTTCCATCTGCTCCCGTCACAGCCTGAAGTTGCTGCCTGTCTATGGAAACAGTTACTTTCTCACCGGCATCCGCTTTTCCCTGAATAGTCAGCAGACGTCCATGCTGCAATACCATATTGTCCGTATAAATTTCCGGCATTTGCAAACCGCCAAAATCACCGGTTATGCTTCATACACCGTTTTTGCCAAGACAGCCGCACCTTCCTTATCGGGATGGACAGCATCGGGCAACATAAAAGGATATGGATATAAAGGTGCATGAAAATCTATCAACTGTACTTGTGCGTATTTCGCTATCGTTTCTATAGCCAGCTGAATCTCATCATGCCAGTCGCGTGTGCCGGACTCAAACCGCGGATGGCGGTCGGCAATCGGAGTCAGACGGGCAATCAAAATACGACATTCAGGATTCGCCACTCTGAACGAATCAATCAGTGCACGATAATCCGCTATAAAAAAATCACGGTAATTGGGCCAATCACGCGGATCTGTATCATTCACTCCTAAATGAATAACCACTACATCACCAGCAAAAGCCAATGCATCCTTAAACTCTTTCTGTTGCATAAAAGGCCGGTGTCCCTTGTTCAGCAACGTAGCTCCCGGCTTTCCAAAACGCTCCACCGTATACCCTTCACCCAGCATTTGCTGTAACCGGGCAGGATAGGACTCCTTATCAGGATCGGATACACCTATGCCATAGGTAATGCTATTACCTACACAAGCAACCTTCACCCGCTTCCGTGCAAATGAAACGGTACAAAGAAACAAACATAAAATCAGTATTAATGTCTTCTTCATTTTTGGTCAACATAAGGTTTTACAATATCACGCCACAGCAAGTATCCCTTTCCTAATAAATGTAATCCGTCATTAGTATATACTGGATTCATCTTGCCTGTCTCTTTCTCCACAAAATGACTATACAAATCAATATAGGCAGCTCCTTCCTTTACCGCCAATGGTTCCAACAAATCATTAATTTGTTTTACCATCTGCCAGCGTGATGTATGCCCGTTAAACATACCGTAACAATCATTCACCGGCAATACACTTTGCAAATATAATTTTGTTTTTGGAGATTCTTGCTTTATTTTCCGAACAATCATACTTATTTCTGAAATAATTTTATCCGCAGACGTTCCCCGAGAAACATCATTGATACCGATCAATAAAAAAATCTTTGCCGGTTTTCCCTTTACAATCGGATCCAAACGGTCATATACCCCCATACAGATATCTCCACTGATACCCCTGTTCTTCACATTCTTATTTTGGAACAACTCAGCCCACTCGCAACCGTTGGTAATACTGTTCCCTAAAAAAATAATATCTTTTGAAGTAACCGGAAGTTCTTCAAACAAAGTCGCTCTCTGCTCATAAAAAGTAGAATACTTGCGTTCCTGAGCAAACTGGGGTAACGCTAATAATAATCCCAATAACAATAAGACAATACGTTTCATTTTATTTTTGTTTATCTGGTGAATAAATCAATCCTTCTACCGCCCTTTCTCCGTCAGGAGTCACAAAGACAGTGGTAAACATCCATTTCACAAGACGCGTCTCAGCCATCTTAAACTTACCGATAGGTAACTTTAAGAAAACTTTGTTCCAACCTTTATTTAAATGCACCGCCAATGGAGATCTTCCTACGCAATTTTCATTTCCCAAAGGTACTTCATAACTTTTCACCTTATGCGTAGCAGTCCATACAGGAGGTAATATTTCGCAACCATTAATCCAGATGCGGCTTCCCTTATAATCCCATTTGCCAGGCAATGGCGCCAGATCCATTTCCGAACGACTGTAATTCTGGAATTCCACCCACAGTCCCACCTCCTGATCCTTGGGCGAATACACCCAAGTATATGCATAAGCCGTGTGGTTTTCCTTAGGATCAGCATAAAAAGCAGGAACCATATCCCCCCAGACATGACGCAAATAAATACCTGCCCCCATTGCCTGACGTACACCATACGTATTCCCGTTATAATGATAGATATCCTTTAATTCCTGTTCAGGCGGGAACACCTTATCCATATCGCCCCCATTAGGAAAAGCATCCGTAATATTCCATTTTACATTAGTCTGTTTTACATAGCGAAAGGATATCCTTTAAACGTATGCTCCTTATGCCACAACATACGCTTTTCAAAATCAGCGAATTCTTTAAATGCTTCCGTGTCTTCGGGGGGAAGTATCGTACCCAGTCCGTCAAAATATTCCGTACCTCCCCCTCTCCAGGCACGCTCGGCAATAGCAAGCATATTGGGGTACAAGCCATTTTCAATAACCAGATTCCACTCATTGTCAATCAAACGATCGTGCCACAAAGCCAATATAGTTCCCGCAATGTCCTCACTGCCTTCTGCCTGATCATAAATACGGCTGTTATACAAAGCTACAATATCACCGAAAACATCAAAATGATTCAGATAATGAAATTTGGAATCGATAGCAGGAATACCCGGTTGCGCCTTTCCACGGTAACTCCACAAATGTGTCATGTCTATTTCCCCCGGTTTATAGTGCCAGCCCGGATTCCAGGATATTACTTTTTTCCCTTTTGAGCGTACATACGCCACCATTTCGGGTACAAAATGCGGATTGGTAAACTCCACCTCATCTGTACCTATATGTAAATAAGGCACATCAAATGTCTCACACACCTCATCCAGTAACAGTTTCAATATTTTCATCCCTTCCGGACTTTGCATATCATGGCGGAAAGCACGCACAAAGGCAGCACTATGCCCTGGCATATCTATCTCAGGAATCAACAACACCTGATGTTTCTTACAAAAATCCACCAAATCGCGTGCCTCTTCCAGCGTATAATATTTACCCGGCATACGGATAGTATTCACACTATCATTCAGCATAGGAAAAATTTTACTTTCCAATCTCCATGCCTGGTTTTCCGTAAGATGCCAATGAAATACATTAATCTTAAACCGGGATAAAATCTCTATCTCTCTTTTCAATTCTTCCATTGAAATATAACTGCGTCCCACATCCTGCATAAATCCGCGTATCCTGAATGCCGGCCAGTCTACAATCTCACATCCGGCAACAGAGCTTCTTTTCCCTTTTTTCTGCTCCAATTGCCGAAGTGTCTGCATAGCCCAATACACACCCTGTTCTGTTACAGCCTCTATCTTTATTCGCTTGTTTGAAACAGAAAGACGATAGGCTTCATCCCGGTTTAACCTAGCTTCATCAATAGACGGAACCAGTTCCACTTCAATCACCGATGATGAGTGTTCAACAATCTCACCACCCGCATTCATGATAAAAACTTCCCACTCCGGCCTTAATACCGGAGTAGAAAGTTTCACCTTTCCCATAGTAAAGTTCTTCCCCGTATCCTTACACAACTGAGGTTTAGGAAGTAATGAGATACTGGTTTGTGCTATGGTTATAGCACAAACCAGTATCATACCAATAAAACTAGAAAACCAGCGTTTCATTATTTATTTGGTCTTTACAATATCTTTCAATTTTATCGCTTGGAAAGTCATGTGGGCCACACTGCTTTCATATAAAATCCCTACTGTTTCCTTGTCAATCATAGTTAAGCAGCTATATCCCCAACCCCAACCGGCATCCAACAACAATTGATTCTCGGGCAACCAAGTCACCCCGCCATCCAGACTTGCTTTGATGGTAATGCTATGACGGTTTTTGGTATCATTCGGATTAGAGAACAAAAGAATGTCTTTACCTAATACATTCTCTTTAGCTTTAACACTAATCAAACTGGCCATACAAACCGGTTCCTGTAAGGCTGTACGTGAAGATTCATGTTCTTTCCACGTTTTACCTAAATCTGTAGTTGTAGAAACGGCACGACTGCCGCCACGATTATCACGCATATTCAGCATCAGCACTCCCGGTTCCACTTCCACTACCTGAGATTCAGTAGTATTAGTGCGTGCCAATGTGCTGATATTCCATGTCTTTCCATGATCCTTACTGTATATAACACCGGCATTAGGAATACGATCACTGCCAATATACTGGCTGGCAAAGACCAATGTTCCATCTTCCATAGAAATACCTCTACCGGGACCTTGCAGCAAGAAATACCATGACGGATCTTTCACCTGTTCTGTTATATTCATAGGCTCCGACCAGGTTTTACCATCATCATCACTTTTCACCATCATTAATTGCGCTGTATGATTACGGTCCATACCTGTTTGTGAATTCCACCACGCACGACCATTCCCCATACCATGTGTCCAGGCAGCGACAATCCAGATAGTTCCTGTCTTTTTATCAACTAAAATGGCAGGATCACCTACTCCATTCTGTGCTTTAGGCAGACCATCATATTCACCAAATGCCATCGGAATGCGCATTTTCTCCCAAGTCTGCCCTCCGTCCGTACTTCTGCTCAGACCTATTTCCACATACTCCTGTAAATCCGCACTATTATTATAGCGTACATCATATACCCCCAACAAGGTTCCTTTATTTGAAGTGACCAACCCGGGAATACGATAGGCAGCAGCCCGTCATCACCGGCATGGCGCACGCCTACCCCCATATAATGGTATCCGCCTTACGAACTATCTTCAAAGGAGCAATCTGTCCGTCAATCTTAGCTTCCACCACTTTTGCCGACACTTTAGACAAGATAGAAGCAATAGGCTTCATTTGCAGGCTAATCCAAAAATAATTCACTCCCGGAAACAATTTTTGGTCAGCTTTCAATATAACCTCGCGCTTCGGGGCCTTTACTTCCGACTTCAAAACGGAATAAGAAGTATTGGCAGCCAATGTTTTTCCCGGAGTATTATTAGATATATAATCTACCGGAGCAAAATAAGTCTTTCCTCTCCTCTCCACGCTTTCAGTTCCACCATAATAAAGTTTCACAGATTCAATTTCATTTAAATTCACGTCTTTGCCGAAGTCCAACTTCACTTCATTCAGCATCTGACTTTGAGCAGCCTCTATACGTAAATGAAACAACTCATTATCCTGCCTTTCAATCAACACAGGAATCCGGGTTTCGCGGACAGCAACCGTATCTGCCGCCGCACTTAACTTGAAGGGTGCTAATATAAAAACAACAATTAGCAGTAATAAGCTAGGGTTTCTCATAATATTTATAATTTTACGGGTGTAAAAATAAAAGTTTTTATTGAAATTAGAAAATAAAAAGACGGTTTCTTTATTAATTTCATAAAGAATACCGTCTTTTTATGCAATTAAGGATACTTATCAGACAAAAATTTAATAACCAACCGTCTGTTTCAACAATGGATTATTAGTAAGAGCTCCTTGGTTGATAGGCCAAAGCAGACGGGCAGACTCCGCCGGAGTATAGTCAAGTACGTACGAATCGCCAAAACGCCGCAAGTCATACCATCGTTTTCCTTCCAGCATAAATTCAAACAAACGTTCCTGCAGAACAGCATCCGCCGGATACTTATCAATTTCCTGATTGGGGAATCCCACTGTTGAAGCATCATACGCATCACCAAACGCACGCTGACGCACCCGGTTTATCTCTGTAGCCGGATCCTCACCCAAAAGCACTTTCGCCTCAGCCAGCATCAATAGCAAATCCGAATATCTATAAATAGGATAATCATCACATCTCACCCGTGTACTTCCATTCATAACTCCCCAATACTTATGCGGATACAGCCCCACCAATTCCAACTCGCCATTTTCCACCTTATTATATACATCTTTCAATGTAACGTCACGACGAGTGTCTCCCGGCAGAAATTTCTTGAAGTTTTCCAATTTCACCATCAGGCGCATGATACCGAAATTATTCTCGACAGACGTATTTATCAAAGTACCATCCGCATTATAGAATTTCCCTAAATAATCCGCCTGCGGAAACAAATCATTATTTCCATTCCACAGGTTGTATTCAAACAACTCATTATGAATGGTAAAGATAATCTCTTTATTACCTTTATTATCATAAGCAAACACTCCCTGGTAAGTATCCATCAAGTCCAGATTGCTACGGCTGATATTATTCTGTATGTCAACCAACGCATTCTTTGCTGTCCGGGCATCTCCTTCTCCCCCGTCACGATGGGCACTCCACAAATATACATCCGCTTTCAGCATCAATGTGGCAGCCTTTGACCACAGCGATTTTTTTTCCTTTATGGTATAATCAGGCCCAAAATAACTTAATGAAGATTCTATATCTTTTTTTACCTGCTCAAAAATTTCGGCAGCCGGAGTCGCCGCTTTTGCCAATTTACCCACTTCAAAACCCAAGCTGGGCTCTTCCGTAAACACGGCATCTCCCCATGAACGGTATAACTGATACATATAGTAGGCACGCAATCCATACACCTGTCCTAAATAATAGTTCTTAGCACTTTCAGTCAGAACATCCGCATGGAGGGTCCTGCTGATAAACAAATTCATCTGATTGATATTCTGATACAAATCACCAAATCCGCTGATTCCGGGATTCTCCGCATTCAATGTATTATAAGGAAAACGTTCCATCCCCTGGGTGGCTTCTCCACCAAAAGGAGTTCCCCCAAAGACATCACTTCTTGCCTCACCCAACAAAAACATATTCCACGAATGGCTTCTGAAGCGACTATGCAGTCCAAAAACAAATGAATCAAACTGTTCCGGAGTTTTCCAGTAATTCAAGTCAGTGATATCGCTCACCGGGTCCATATCCAACGAAGTACATCCACCGGCCAACATAGCCGATGCGGCAAAAGCCAATATTACCTTTTTTATGTTCATACTTTCTCTTTTTTACATATTAAAATGACAATTGTAAACCAAACAAAACGGTTCTTGGTGTAGGATAACGTCCATTGTCTATACCACCACGACCATTTGCCTGAATATCCATAACCGGTTCCGGAGAGGTTCCGTCATATCCGGTAATATAGAATAAATTCTGTCCCGTAACATACACGGACGCATCGGTCAAGAACACCTTATTTATAAGATTCTTCGGGAATTTATAACTCAAGGTTACCTCACGCAGACACAAATAATCCCCCTTTTCATAGAAAGTAGAGTTATTATTGTTCAGATTCGTTGTACCATTATTGGAACGGGTAATGTTCTTTTTCGCATTCTGGTCAGCCCAATAAAATTTAGGAATACTAGTTTCCGTATTGTTTTCAGACCACGAATTTCTGACATCCGTAATCAAATTGAACGACCCGTTATACTGCCCCAAGATTCTTGCTTTCAAATCATTGTAAATGGTATGACCTACCGCATAGTCAAAACGACCATACAAAGACCAGTTTTTATAATTCAGCGTGGTAGAGAAACCACCTGTCCATTTCGGATAGATATTACCCACCACCTGACGGTCGTATGAGTTTATTATGTTATCACCATTTTTGTCATCCCACAATACATCTCCAGGCTCAATAGGCTTCCATCCCGGCTTTCCTGCATATTCGGCAGCTTTATTCGGCCCATACAGGTTGGCAACTTCATCCACAAAATCACCGGCATGGTTTCTCACATCATCCCAGTCACGCAAGATACGCACTTGTTTATAAGCAATGATATCACCCAAGCTTTTTCCTTCCTGAATACCGCCTACCCAAACCAATGAGTTGGATTTTGGATCCCATATCTGCTCACCCCCTGACCGGTTGTTCGCATTCCCATTAAAAGGCAGCTTCTTCACCATATTCTTCACAAACGAAGTATTAGCGGTGACATCCCATGACCAGTCCTTCTTTGTCAGCAGATTCACCTTGGCTTCCAATTCAAAGCCACGGTTACTGATAGTACCCAGATTCGTCTTGAACGAAGGGAATCCCGTATATTCCGGCAAATTCACATCAGTCAGCAAATCGGAAGTCGTACGGTTATAATAGTCCATAATCATGTGAACCCGATTATTGAAAAAGCCAGATCAAGACCCAGTTCAAACGTATGACTCTTTTCCCAACGCAATTTACTATTAACCACTCCGGTATTCAAATAACCCAGATTACCATTATAAGCACCCACCGAACCGTATTTACCATATACATCAAAGTTACCAATACCATTTACATTCCCGTTCAACCCATAGCTGATACGCGTTTAATCAAGGATACTACTTCCGCAAACTTTGAATCTTTAAAGAAAGCTTCCTCATGCACATTCCAACCGGCGGATATACCCGGAAAGAATCCCCAACGATTGTCAGATAGTTTAGAGATACCGTCATAACGGGCTACCACCGACACCATATAACGATAATTATAATCATAATTAACACGGGCAAAACCGGAAAGAATACGATAACCGGTCTTGATGGAAGTAGTATAAGTACGATTAGTACCCGCATTCAAAGTAGGTATATCATCTGTAGGAGCACCGGAGACACGCGCCTCCAAGTTCTGATACTGATAATCAAAATACTCGCCACCTAGCATAGCATTGATATTATGTCCGCTAAAACCTTTTTTATATTCCAAAGTCAATGCATGTTGTTGTTGAAATACTTTTGTATTTGTTTGCGAAGCATTACGATTGGTGTTAGGAGCCTGACCTATCTGCTGATACTTCTTTTCGAACAATTCAAACTGATAATCGGTATAATACATAGAGCTGTTTCCGTTCAGAAACAATTGCTGCGGAATAATTTCTAAAGCAAAACCAATATTAAACGAAGTCTTACGGTTCGTCGTAGAACGAGTCAGCTTATCTTTCCAATAATAAGGATTACCATCCTGATTACTCCATCCGGCAGCAGGACTTCCATCCTCATTCCACGGGTTCCAAGTGGGAAACATACTCATAGTACGATAGAACAACTCATACTCTCCCGTTTCTCCATTCCAAGGGCTTTTCAGATCGTAAGTCCATAAATCGGGCATCTTAGACCATGAAAAACTACCACCGGCATTCACTGTCAAAACGGGCAACAACTTGTATGAACCGTTGATAGTCCCGTTCACACGCTGATAATTGGTGGAAATAATCTGACCATCTTCTGAATAGTATCCCAAAGATGAAGAAAATGTTCCTTTGTCATTACCTCCCGACAGATTCAAATAATGATCTTGGGTAAACGCGGCATTACGGAAAGTCAGGTCATGCAGTTCACCGGCATGATTTCTAAAAATCAAAGTTTTATCAGGATCTGTAGGGTCCGCCATAAATTGCCATCCTTCATTCAATAAATGCTTGTTGGCCTCTGTCATGAAAGCCAGATCCACTCCGGAGTTAACTCCAAAACCTTTCTGGTTCTCCATACTTGTACCGCCATTGGTACGCTGCCATCCCAAACGTTGATAATACAAATAGTCACCGGCATCCAGATATTTATATCCTTCACGCGCAAAGTTCACACCGCCTTTGAACTTGTAAGTAATCTGTGTTCTGCCTTCCACCCCTTTCTTGGTTGTCACCAGAATCACACCATTATTGGCACGGGCACCATAAATAGCTGTGGAAGCCGCATCTTTCAACACCTGTATGGATTCAATATCCGAAGGATTGATATCATCCATGGAACGCACAAGGCCATCCACCACGACCAACGGACCTTCCAGATTCTTGTTTATGGAAGCACCACCACGCAAAACGATATTGGGCGAACTACCTGGTTTACCCGAAGTATTTGTCACACGCAGCCCACTGACAGTCCCCTGCAAGGATTGGGCCGCATTACTCATAGCCGCATTCTGCAACACTTTATCGTCCAACTTCGAAATAGAGTTCGTCATCAACGAACGTTTCTGACTCATTCCATAACCGGTCACCACGACCTCATCCAGCATTTCAGCATCTTCTTTTAAAACAACCTTGTAGGTGTTTGACGCCCCCACTACAATTTGCTGTGTTTTGTAGCCTATATAACTTACCTCCAGTTTCGCCCCCACAGGCACTTGGATAGTAAAGTTACCATCGACATCAGTTATTGTACCATTTGTTGTCCCTATCTCCAGGACACTCGCTCCGATAATGGGTTCACCGGTGGCATCTACCACCACCCCCGTTACTGCTTTTGTTTGCGCCATCATGTTTATTGCAAAACAGAGGCATACGATAAAAAAGAGAGCTTTCTTCATGAATCTCAGATTTGGTTGATAAATTAATGTTTAAATAAAAAAGTTTAATTAAGCGTTAGTTTTAAAACACCTCAAAAAGAAAATAATTTTAAAATCAACAGCGAATATATGCACGTATATTTAGTATATACAAGGAATAAAAGGAACTATATCCTTTATTAGTGTTTGTTTTTTAGAATAAACTAAATATTAAGGCATATTTTAAAAAGTTACATAAGGGAATAACTCAAAAAAGAA